>ODAJ012133375.1_pt1 | contig 30275 bp, 21 predicted proteins | sample 1539241 | NCBI WGS metagenome assembly ODAJ01 (sample SAMN02144231, study PRJEB22623) | gut metagenome | biome: sheep rumen | host: Ovis aries | place: New Zealand
GCCCGAAAGGTTGTTTATAACGCCCGATACCGCATATATACCGCCCGACCTTATCTCAACGTCAACATCGCAGGTGCTTGTCAGTACGCTAACCGAAAGCGTGTTTGCCGTGTACTGAGAGGTGTCGTTTGCGTACCAATGATTTACCGACTGGGTTTCCTTATAAACAATCGGATAACCGTCTATCTTACTTTCACCCGTAACGCTTGAAACTCTGCCGTCAAGGTAATATACAGTAACTGTCATATTTGTCATAATTTTTGAATAGTTATAATGAAAATATGCGTTCCCGTTTTTATCGGACATAAAGCTTCCGTCGCTGTATGCGGTAAGATATGCTGTGGTAGTCGCTTCAATATGGTCAATTTCGTTGCCCTCGTCATATCTGTCGCAGCGAAGCATAACCGTGATATTTCCCGAGGTTCTGGTGTCGCTTGCATACCAGCCTGCTGCAAAGTAATACTTCACGCCTTCTTCAAGATAATGGGTAAGGCAGAACTGCCTGCTGTTATGCTCATTCTCCGTATAGTTCGGATCGTTCGTTGCATAGTCATGCTGAACATAAAGCTTGCTGCCGTCGGACTGCTTCTCCCTTGTAAAAAGATATGCCTCGCTTGCAGGAATATTATATGAAAGGAAGGAATAAACTCCCGACTTTGACGGAGTATATGTAAACCACGCAAGGTCGTCCGCGCCGTCAATTACAGATGTTATCTTTATGTCGAGGTCAAGCTCAATCGCCTTGCCGAACGCAGAAAAGGCGCATGCCCAAACTGACAGGATTACTACTGCGCACAAAAGCAGGGATAATATTTTTTTCATCCTCGTCAATTTAAGCACCGCCTTTCATTTTTATTCGTATGTAAACTCCGAGGTCTTTATATTAATAAAGTTTGCAAAATATTCTTTTACGTTATCGTAACTGCTGTCTTTGTTTATTATAGCATAATCTTTCGCATTAATAAAGCCGTCTTCGTTAACATCAAAAATTATTACGGGTGCGTTAAGCTGTGAAGCAGGATTATCTTTAGAGATTACAAGCTCCCTTTCCGTAATCCTGTTTCCGCCGATTTTCACGGTAACATCGCTGCTTGCAGGTACCGTAACAGTAAGCTGTCCGTTTGAATCTGTCACACCGGCAGACGTACCGTTGACATAAACATTTGCACCGCTGACAGGAATTGTACCCGTGTCGGTATTCGGATTTTCAAGCACAGTAGCGTTTACGGTTACATCCTTATAAAGTGAAATGCCGCTTAACTCAATCGTGTTAATACCCGTATTACCCTTTGTTGCAAGCTCAAGCTCCTCGCCGTTTACCGACTCGCCTCCGTTTATGAAAATCCTGATATAAAGCTTTTCCTGATTATCACATGCGCTCGGAAGCGGAAGGTTGCCGTAGGTTTCAACCGTATTAGTTGAAGCGTCGTTGCTTATCGCTCTTGCATTTGAGCCTGAAACATATGTGTAAGAGCTTCCGTTAAGGCTGTATGCAACGCCCCAGTCACGGGGTCCGTAGTTTGAGCTGAGCTGTTCAAGATTGAGCGTGAGATTTTTATAGCCGAGAGTGCTTGTTTCAATCTGCCAGTAGCCTACTGAAGAAGCATTGGCGTCGTCACGTCTGTCCTTGTTTGCAGAAAACGGATTTTCTGCATTGAATTCAACCTTAACTCCATAAGTACCCGTATAGGTAAGAAGTGCGTTATCTCCTCCGTTAGGACTCATTGAAAGCGTACCGCTATTGGCTCCGCTTGTGTTTGAAACACTAAGTCCGTCCTCGCTCACATAATCCTCAAAAAGCTTGGTCTTACCGTTATAATTAAACTTAACAACGGTGTCGCCCTTGTAGTAATATGTAGCTGAATTTGTAACGCTTGAGCCCTCGTCGTCAACAACCTGTGTAATAACGGTATATGCCGACTGTGAATATGGATTAAAGCCGTTTACGGTTGAAAGCTGAATTCCCGTTTGCGGTACAATTCCGCTTTGAACAATATTTGAATTGCTGTCAACAACAACATATCTTACGGCAAGTCCGTCAGGGCTTGTATAATTTATAAGGCCCGAATCTCCGAAATATGATGTCGACTTATTTGTATAAGGCATCTTATATGTGCCGTCGTCATCGCCGGAAATAACAACATCGTTTATGTAAAGGTTGCCCTTTGAATAGTTGTTGTGAAGAGGATATCCTTCAAACGTATAATCCTCAGTTGTTGCAAGCCTTATGTAAAGCTTCTGAAGATTTTCACAGGCTGACGGGAGCGCCGCATTTACAAAAACATCCTCAAGCGCCTTGTTGGCAGTAAGCGCAACATTTGAGCTTACGTTATAGAAATTAACGCCGTCCGTACTGTACTGAAGAGTTATGCTTTTCGGTCCCTGAGCGGTTGTATATCCCTTGCAGCTGAAGGTGATATTCTCATAACCTGCTGTTGATACGCAATATGTAAAGCCTGAATTTTCCGTCCAGTAGGTGTTGTCGTCAGGTGAAACGGCAAACGAGCCGTTTTTAGAATTCCAAAGAGGAACGTACTGCGTTGTACCGTCAGTGTATGCAGTCATCTTACCGCTCTTGTCATAAACGCCGCCCGTCGACTGTACCGCTCCTGCGTTTACATCAGTTGAATAATCCGTATAGATAAAGTCGTTAATATCAACGCCTGCAAAGGTGTAAGTCTGCGAAACAGTTTCGCTTTCAATATCATTAAAGAAAGCATATGCGCTGACTGTTACCGTATCGCCCGCCTTTGCCGTTTTTGAATCGAAAGGATTAAACCCGCCCGAATAAAGCTGCGGCTCGGCGCCGTTTACCGAGTAGTAAATATCCGCACCGCCGTTATTGTCCGAAAGCGAAATACTCTCTGTGTCAAAGATTAACGTGTCGTCGGAGAAGGTCGGAGGATTAAGCTCTGTAACAACAGCCATGGAAACGCCTGTGATTTCAACATCGTTCACGGCGGCGTCACCGCTTAACTGTCCTACGATTGCAATACCGCTTACTGCAATATCGTTTGCAACCGTCATACGAATATAAACCTTATCCTGATTTGAACATATATCCGGAAGCTCAACGCCGTCAAACGCAAGCTCCATGGTCTTATTTGCACTAAGCGAATATGTTGTGTCGCTTACGTCTGTAAAGTTTATGCCGTCAAGGCTGTACTGAAGCTTCCAGTCCCTTGGTCCTTTATTTGTAGCACCTACTCTGCCGGAGAATTTAATATCCTCGTAACCTGTGGTTGAAATCTCCGTCTGGAAATAAGGGTAGCTGCCCCACGCAAGTCCCGACGACTTTGATGTGCCCATAATCGGCACCTGATCGCCGACACCGTCCGTCTTATAAATATCCTTTGTTCCCGACCACTTAAGCTCTGCTTTATCGCTTGCATTAACCGAAGCGGTAAGGCTCGAGCTTGACTGGTTTTCGCCCGAGGTTGCAATGTACGTATAGCTGCCGTCTGAATCAACAAGCGCGCTTTCGTCGTTTGTATAGCTGTAATTCCAAGCGGCGATTGTTCTCGCATAGCCCTGCGGCTTTGTGCCTTCGGCAATCAGACAGACATTCGACTGTGCCGTTCCCGTAAAGCTCTGTTCGTCACCTGTTATAACAAGCGTAAGCTCTGTACCTGCTTCAGATGATGTAGTTGTGAAGGTGCTTTCGTCAGCACCGCTTATTGCACTGCCGTTTGAATACCACTGATAAGCGATACCGTCTTCAACTGCAATTCCTTCGGCGTCCTTGATAACAGGCTTGATAAGTGTATCAACATAAGCCGAAGAAGGAAGAGTAACAGTAAGATTATTTACAAGTCCCTTTACAATAGTAAAGCCTGCACTCTTTGTTCCCTCATAGCTTCCGATACCGTTTACGGTTACGGTCGCTGTTCCGACTGAAGTATTGTTTTCATAAGTAAGTGTGTAATCAGTGCCGTTTGTAAGCGTTTTACCGTTATATGTAACGATAGGTTCAGGTGTTATTTCTCTGCCTGTATAGTACTGATTGTCAATAGCGGAAATCTGAGCCGATGAGATATTACTCTTTGGTATCTGCTCGTCAATCCAGCTGTTTCTTTCGATAAACCATGTTCTGAAAGAAGACTTGTATGTGTCGGCATTATAGCTTGTGTTAAAACGGATAGCGTTCATAGCACCGCTGTTTTTAACCGTGTCAACATACTCTTCAATTGATTTTAATGTGCCTGCCTCATCAGTCTTGTTTGCAAGGAGAATATCTGATGCAGGCTCTATAAGATTATACCAATATGCTTCTGCAAGCGCCCAAAAATCCGAGCAGTTATTTGCAAGCGCGCCGTAGAAGGAAAGCGGCGCATAATCGTCTGAGGAATATGAGGTTGAAGAATCCTCACATCTCCAGCGGTAAATTCTTGTGTTTTTTGTGTACCAGCCGGTACTTGAAGTCCAGGATGAGCCCCATCTCGAACTGTTCTTGTTGATGCCTATTGAGTTATCCATATCCCACATAGGTCCGGCATAAAGCATTGAATCAACGCTGTCTGAATCCTTGTAGAAATATGTTGAAGAGGTTGAGGAGTCCATATTCTTGAAATACTCCTGCGTCCAGTAATACTTCACTGCAGAGTCAGCGTCAAGAATTTCGCTCCAGCTCTTGCCCTGATACTGTGTTTCGGGAGCAGGGTTTGTAACCGAGCTTGCACCGTAGGTTGTTGTGCCCGTAAGCCTTGAACAGCTTGTAGTGGTCTGTCCCGACGGCACAGTGCCGCCGTTATATACTGCCGAGCCGAGTGCATAAAGAAGGTTATAGCTGTAGTTCACCATATCAGGCGTTGCATAATCACAGTTTTTAATTACCCAGCCCTGCCGGTTATATGCACAAAAGCCTGCGTTCTCGTTAACCCAGCGGTTTGAAATTTCCAGCTCATACAGATATCCTCCCGTTATATCGGCAGGATTTGTCAGCGTGTTTGAATACCTCTTAGCGCCAATAGTCTGTCCTGTTACATCACGCTTAATAAACTGACCTATTGTTGTCTGTTTTTCAGTCTGAACTGCAGTTCCCGTAAGGTCTGCAGGAGTAATCGCACCCGTAGTTGTGTCAACAGTGCCGTTCGCAATTTCAAGATTTTCGTAAATATCCTGAGAAAGATTAATCCTGCTTGACTTAATCTCAACCTTTTCGGAAAGCTGATAGGAGCCGTAATACTGCTGGTTTACATAAAGGTCAACAGGCTTACAGGTCGGCTGATACTTTATACCAATGTATTTTGCAAAGTCGTAGGTGAGCTGGTTTTTAACAAGCGTTTCATCTCCCGCGTTTGCAAGAAGACACCATTTCTTCGCCTTGTCCATACCGAGAAGCGAGGTCGAAACGGCGAGCTTTATATTATACGGATTTTTTTCGCCGCCGTATCTTTCTGTAGTAGAAATCGGCGTCCATGTGCCGTTACCTCGTCCCGACATTTTTTCAAGCTCGCCCATATAATCGACTGTACCGTCAGGCTGAACAACCATTATTGTGCCTGACTCGTAATTGTCCTTACTTGTCGTAATACTTCTGATAGAGCCTGAATTTGTATCAATATATACCGTACCCACGTCACTGCTCTTTATAGCTGTGACGTTATAACTTGTAGTGGAAGAGCCGACTTTTACCTCGAGCGTAACCTCCATGGAAACTCCGCCCTCGTTTATTGACGCAAAGGCGTCAGTGCCGTCGCCGCTTTCAATAGCAGTACCGTTAATTTTTACCGTGTTTGAAGTATTAAACCACAAGGTAAGATATGAGAGGTCGGCGTTTGACGGGAAGAACCAGTAGTACTTCGCTTCGTCAGTAGATATCTGACCGTATGACGAAGAGCCCGAAGACGCACTTCTCTTAAACGGAGCTACCGCACCGAGCGGCGATGTTTTATTGCCGCCGTTAAAGGAATCAATATCAGCCTGAGTAAGCACATTTTCAGGGTCTGCCCATACAGGTGCATAATCCTCTTCAACCTCAAGCGGAGGGCTTGATGCTAAAGCTCCAAGCGGAAAAATTACAAGCGTAGTCATTGCCATCATTAAAACAAGAAATAATGACAAAACTCTCTTAAAGCTTTTATTCATAGTCTTCATTTTTATTCCCCCTGACAGTTAATCAGAATGTCGCCGTTCCGATAGTTTTTGATGAATTCCAACTAACTGTGGCTTTTGTTCCCGAAGCGCTCACCGCATTTACTGCCGACGGTGAAACAAGGAATGCCGTAGCGTCGCCCGATGACGAATATTTACCTGCCGTAAAGGTTGTTGCACTTGAAGAGGTTGCAACAACTGTCTTTTGTGTACAGCTTGTCGGAGTTGTCATAAGCGAACCCGACGCGGTAACAGAACCGCCGTTAATTTCAAAGTAGCCGTTTGAAGCGCCCTTGAGAACTTTTCTTACCTTAAGAGCGTATTTGCCCGAGGTGAGAGCCGTTACATCAAGCGTTCCGCCGTCAATAATAATTTCATTATCGGCGTCAATTCCGTCTGCACACTCCGTTGAATAAAGCGAACTTAACGTGACAACTGAATTTGCGGAAACTCCGTCTGCGTCAACGCCGTCAAGCTCAAACTTGTTACAGTGTATGCAGTCGCCCTTTGATTCAATATTGATTGTAGCGCCTGAATTTACAAGCACCTTTTTGTCGCAGGATATACCCTGCTTCGCGCTGCTTGTAATATTCAGAGTTGCATTTTTAATCGTGATGGATTCGGTTGAGCAGATACCGCTGAGCGCTGAACCGCCGTCAATATCAGCCGTACCGTGTCCTTTTATAGCAAGCTTGCACTCGCTGTAGATTGTTCCGTTCTTACCGCTTCCGTTTGCCTGGAAGCTGTTGGTGCCTGTAATTGAAAGCTCAACTCTCGGCGCAGCGCTGTTTGTAAGCGAAGAGCCAATAGTGCCAAGGTCAGTGCCTGTACTTTCAGTATCGGATTCCTTATCCTCAACAGCGTCAAGGTTTACAAACTTAACTGCAGTTTTCTTCTGCGTTACAATGTTTACGTTGTTAAATTTAATTTCGACATCGTCCTCAACATGAAGCTGTAAAACGACCTGACCGACAAAGGTATCTACCTCGCTTGTAATGTAGTACTTGTTATAATCACCGCCGCCGGTGATATGCACCTCGGTTCCTCCCGAAAGGATACTACCGTCAACCGTCACGTTTGAAGCGTTTGTTTTAACCTGTCCGTTTGAGGAAAGAACGATAACCGTATATCCGTCGACTGTAGGAAGCGTTTCTTCGGGAGTGCTCGGAGTTGAAGGGTCCTCGCCGGTACCGCCCTGACTCTCTTCCTCTTTCTGCTTCTTATCCTCTTCTACTACGTCTTTGAGGCTTTTTGCCTGCGTGGTTGAGGTGGTAGTGGTCTTGTTTCCTTCGCTGTCGGTAACAGTCGAGGTTCCGTCGCTGTTCTTTTCAACCGTAACGTTAATCGGAGTTTTGTTGTCCTCTGAATCAAGCTTGATGAAAAGGTGGCTTGTAGAATCAAGCTTCGTCGTAACCTTGAAATACTCCTCGGTATCCTTGTCGCCGTCATAGTCAATCTTATCCTGAATTGCGACAATCAAACCGTCCTCGTCCGACTGCGCATCAATAGTAACAAGTGCGTCATTGTCATCATATACAAGCGAGTATTCCTCATTTTCCTGATTAATCATAAGCACGGCTTTAAGGTTCGGGTAAGCCGTCTGGTCAAGCTCGTTACCCGATGAATCCTTAACCGAAAACACATAGCATGCAATCATGGTGGTTCCGTCACAGCCGTAAATCGGAACAAGTGTAAGAACATTGCCCTGCTTGTCGGTAAGCTCAAAGGTGTCAGCCTCGTCCTCAAGAAGCATATTCACTTTTACCGAGTCGTCAACATCGTCAACAACGTCAACGTTTTCGTCAAGCGCATCTGTGCTTTTTGAACAGCCGGCAAACGCTGTGCATACAAGCAGTACGGCAAGCGCTGTACATATAACTCTTTTAGCCCATAGTTTCATAACAAAAACCTTCAATCTTTTACTGGAAGTGGAAGCTCTTAACTGCCTCCTGCTCAGTTGATAACATAATCTTTAAGTTGCCGTTCATAGCTCTTATATCGTCAAGCATTTCTCTTATCTGCTTGTCGTCCTTAAGCTGAACGTTATAACTAAGCTCGAAAAGAGCGCCGAAGTCAACCGACTTAACCCTTACAAGCTTGTAATTATTAGTATACTTTTTAAGAGGTTCGTCAAACGCACCTACATAATTAAGCGTTTCCGGTACCGTAATCTTAAGTGTATATGTATCACCCTTCTTACCTGCATAATTTGTAAGATGAAGAATAACGATTACACAAAGAATAATCGCCGTTGCTATTGCAGCATAAAGCCAGTAGCCCATACCGCAGGCAAGTCCCATAACAACGCTCATAAACACAAAGGCGATGTCCTTAGGGTCGCCGGGTGCGGAACGGAAGCGGATAAGCGCAAACGCACCTGCAAGCGAAAATGCTCTCGCAACGTTGTTACCGATTAGAAGAATTACTATTGCAACTATCGGCGCAAGTACAATAAGCGATACGCAAAACGCCTGGCTGTATCCTGCCTTTTTATGTGTCAGCAAATAAACAAGGCTTATAACAAAGCCGATGATTATTGCAGGCACAATGATTTCAACAACGCTAAGCGGTGTAAGCGACTCCGCGTCAGAGCCCGTAACAGCGCTTGAAAGAAATTCGTCAAAGCTCATAATTTTTATCTCCTTTATTTTCCAATGAGTTTATTTTATATTGACTCGAAAAAATCAAAATCGACCTTTTCTCCGTTTTTATCAGTCAGCACATAATTAAGCCTGTGCGCTGCCAGATCCTGTTTATATTTATTTCCGTACTTTGAGAAGCCGTGGCTGTAAAGCTCGTTTTCGCTTAAAAGATGAGTAAGCCACAATGGCATTGCGCCAAGTATTTTTATTTCCATTATATACTCGCCGTTCGGAAGAAGAAGCTCGTCGTCCTCGCTTTCGCCGAAAACAAAGTTGTGACGCCTTACCCTTACATTTCGGTCGAAGGTCATTCTGAAATTTTTATCCTCCTTGCCGAAAAGTGCAAGTCTGTCGTATTGAACGTAAAGTGCGGGATGAACCTTGTTTCGCTTAAAGTAATAAGCAAGCTCCTTTGCAACCTGCGAAGAAAGATAATCCTTTGTTTCCGGAAGGATACCCTCGTTTACAAACGGGTCAATCTCTTTTATCTTAAGCTTTATCCTTCGCTTGTTGCCCTGACCCTCGCTCTTTTTCTTTATTTCCATAAATATTTTATCTTCAGGATCCTTTTTATCATAATAGGAACGAAGCCTCATTTTTTCCTTATATACAGGCTTTGATGAATTCTGCCTTATAACATCATGATTATCCGTATCATAGTAAATACTGTATATTCTGTATTCATTTCCGCCGATACAGTATTCATCAAGATCCATATATTTAAGTAGTTCGGGAAGAATTTTGTCGAGCTTTTCCTTTGTTATGAGATACTTCTTTTCATAACGCTTAAAGGTAGCAATAGCCATATCATCCCTCCTTTTGATTGAATAGTATACAATGTATATACAAAATGTGCATTATCGCAAAAACGCAAATTAAAATATTGTTCTTGTTTAGTCTTAAATTATTATATAATTATGAATTGGGTTAGTCAAGACAAATAAAATTTATAAATGTAAACATTTTGCATATAAGAAATGAATAAATATACATTCTGTGACGAAAATTTTAACTGTTGAAAAACACAACGTGTAATGGTATAATTCACGTATTAAGCAAAATATTGAACGATTGATAATTAAAACTCATTTGTAATTAAAAAGGAGAATTATGGCAAAGAAAGACGGAACCATTGATTTAAGAATTAAAAGAACACAAAAGGCTATTAAGGGATCCTTTTTCGCACTTCTTGAGGAAAAGGACTTCGAAAAGATATCGGTAAGAGATCTTACGGACAAAGCGATGATAAGCCGTAACACGTTTTATCTTCATTACTGCGATAAATATGATCTTCTAAACAGCATTTGCGACGAGCTTATGAAATCGCTTTACGCAAGGGTTTCAAAGCAGCTGATACGGGTTCAGCAATCTGATTTCACCATCGACAACGTAGCGACAATTATTGAGCACGGTATTCTCGCCGTTACTGAGGAAAAAGAGGCGTATGCCACCCTTTTCAAAGGATCGTCAGAGGATGTGCTCACAGCAAAGCTTCATAATATGATTTTGTCAATTTTTGAAATGATAAGAGGCGACGTCAAAGGCATTGACGGATGCACTATGGAGTACATTGTATCAGGCATGACAGGCGTTGTTAAATACTATGTAAACCACGATGTAGAAAACCTTTGCGAAGAGAGCAGAAATTTCACCGCAATTCATCTTGGAAGTATAATTGAAATAGCCGACAGAGGCAGAGGAAAGATATGAAAAAATCGGGTAAGCCAAGCTCAAGGAACCTAAAAATCAACACAAGAATTGTAATCACGTCAATACTTGCAATTCTTATTCCGCTTGCGATTATTGCAAGCTTTTCAACTGTTTTTATAAATACATTCAACTCTTTTTTTAATTTTTCCACGGTCACCACAAACTCTTATTCAACCGTAAATCAGGTGCAGTGGTCCCAAACCATTTCAACCATTACAAGCGACCTTACATCTGATATGGACGAGGAGCAGACATATTCAGCAATTAAAAATCTTGCGTCGCACCTTGAGGAGTTCGGCACAAAACTGTATATTGAAAAAAACGGAAAAACTTACTATAAAAGCGAAAACTCAGGCGATATAATGAAAAGCGCCGAAAAGATTTCAGTCTTTGATAAAAAGGACAATATAAACCATTTCGGCAGTAACGGGCTTCTTCTCACAAACCACGCCGAAGCTGACGGCGACAGCTACTATATAATGATAATAAACGAGGAATATACCGTTAATGACTTGTCGCAAGGGCTTTCATTTCAGGAATTTCGAAGCTTTATTTTCGGCAGAACGGGTATTATAATCCTTGCTATTGTGCTGCTGTTTATAATAGCAATAGTAGTCACCTCATTTGTAACAACAAAAACCATCGTCAATCCGATTAAAGAGATTTCACACGGCGCTGAGGAAATTGCAAAGGGCAATCTTGACTACACGATTAATTACCATTCAACAAACGAGCTTGGTCAGATGGCTGACAGCTTTAATAATATGAGGCTTCGTCTTGAGCAGTCGCTCGAAACGCAGAAAAGCTCCGACAGAAAAAGGAAGGAGCTCGTTGCATGCGTTGCGCACGATTTGAGAACACCTCTCACAAGCGTTAAAGGATACGCCGAGGGCATACGCGACGGCATTGCTGACACTCCTGAAAAAAAGGAGCAGTACATAAATACAATCTGCTCTTCAATAGAAAACACCGAAAGGATACTTGACGACCTGCTCGCTTTTTCAAAGCTTGAGCTTGATACGTTTTCACTAAATTGCGAAACGGTCAATGTTAACGAGTTCTTTTCAGACGGAGCGGAGGAAATCCGTGCCGAGCTTGAAGAGGAAAATATAGAATTCAGCTTCACAACCACCTGTCAGGACAGCACGACTCTGGCACTTGATTCCGACAGATTCACAAGAGTAATAAGAAACATTGTTTCTAACAGCATAAAATACAAAAGAAATGATATTCAAAGCCGTTTTGACTTAAAGCTTCACGAGTACGAAAGAACGATTATCATTGAGCTTTCCGACAACGGAATCGGAGTTGACAGAGAAAGCCTTGCAAAAATATTTGACACTATGTACCGAGCTGACGCAGCACGTTCAAGCGTTGCAGACGGTTCAGGCCTCGGGCTTGCAATATGCAGACAGATTGTAGAGCTTCACGGCGGCTCAATCTGGGCTACAAGCGAAGTAAACAAAGGACTTTCAATATTTATTTCAATGCCAAAGGAAGATAAGAAATGAGTAAAATTTTAATTATAGAGGACGACATAAATATTCTTCGCCTTGAAAGGGATTACCTTGAGGCAAATGATTTCAAAACGCAAACCGCATCCAACGGAAAAAAGGGACTTGAGCTTGCGCTTAATGAAGATTTTGACCTTATCCTTCTTGACGTTATGCTGCCGGGTATAGACGGCTTTGAGGCTTGCAGGCAGATAAGAGAGCACAAGAATATCCCCATACTTCTTGTCAGCGCAAGAAAAGAGGATTCGGCAAAAATCAGCGGGCTTGGCTTTGGCGCTGACGATTATATAGTAAAGCCGTTTTCACCAAGCGAGCTTATAGCAAGAGTTAAAGCCCATATCAACAGATATCAAAGGCTTACAAATTCCTCACTCTCAAACGAAGGCAAGGTTGAGCTTGACGGACTTTTCCTCAACAAATTATCAGGTGAGGCAAGGCTTAATGGCAAGGAGCTTATACTGACCAAAAAAGAATTTGACGTGCTTTTCCTTTTGTCCGCAAATCCGTCAACCGTATTTACAAAGCAGGAGCTTTTCGAAAAAGTATGGGCGTATGACCCTCTCGGCGACACTTCAACCCTCACCGTCCATATAAACCGTCTTCGCGAAAAGCTTAAGGAGGCTGACCCGGAAAGCGAATATATTAAGACGATTTGGGGCAGAGGTTATCGCTTTAAGTAGAATATAAGTAAAATAATAGGCAGTTTTGTCATAAATTGCACTTGAAAAATAATGCATACATTGTTATAATTCAGTTGTAAGAAAAAATAAGCGAGGAATTACTATGACTATAAATAAAGCAAAAAATGAGAATACACTTACTGTTTCAGTTGAAGGAAGACTCGAAACAACAACGGCACCCGAACTTGATGCTGTTATCAAAGAAAACATCGATGGAATAACCGAGCTTGTTTTCGATTTTTCAAAGCTCGACTATATTTCATCGGCAGGACTTCGCGTTCTTCTTTCATCGCAGAAAATTATGAATAAGCAGGGTGAAATGAAGGTCACAAATGTAAACAGTATTGTAAACGAAATACTTGATATAACAGGTTTTTCCGATATTCTCACAATCGAATAATATAAACATTGAAAGCCTTGGCGTAAAGCCAAGGCTTTTTTGTTATTCAAAGGCATTTATAACTTCCGCGCCGCTTCTGACAAATACAATAAACTCGTCAATCTCTGCGTCAATCTCATATGTGCCTTCGCTGTATTTTTTCTTATCCCTTGCAAAAATCCATTCCCCTTTCGGAAGATACACGCTCTTTTTCGTCTGGCCCCTGTTTACAATCGGCGCAAAAAGGATGTCGTCGCCGAACATATACTGCTCGCCGAGGTCAAAGCATTTTTCGTCGTCAGGGTACTCGAAAAACATAGGTCGCATAACGGGATATCCCTTTTCAGACGCGGTTTTCATCTGCTTTTCGATATATGGTCTTAACCGCTCACGCAGCATAATAAGGTCTTTAAGTATTTCAAAATTTCTTTCGCCGAAACTCCAGATTTCATTAGGGTCCCCGGAAGGCTCTTTAACATCTCTCTTCTTTTCGCCATGTCTGTTTCTGTTTCCGTGAAGACGCATTACAGGCGAAAATACTCCATATTGAAACCATCTTACAATAAGCTCGCGAAATTCCTCGCTTTGCGTATCCGCTCCGTAAAAGCCGCCGATATCCGTATTCCACCAAGGTATACCGCAAAGCGACATATTAAGCCCCGCTTTCACCTGCTGAGAAAGGCTTTCAAAACTTGACGGTATATCGCCGCTCCACACAAGTGCACCAAATTTCTGGCTGCCGAGATACGCACAGCGTGTAAGCGTTACAGGTACCTCGTCCCTTATTTTTGTCAGTCCGTCATATGCCATTTTTGAATAATAATATGGGTAGAGAAGTCCCTTTTCATCTCCCCTGCCTATATGCATAATAAGATTGTCAAAATGCTCCGGATGAATTTCCGGCTCCGCCTCATCAAACCAGAGAGCGTCAACTCCCTTATCGAGATAATTTTCCTTAAGCTTTGAAAAAACAAACTCTCTTGTTTCGGGATTTGTAACGTCGATTTCAGCCTGCGGACCGTAAAAGTTAAACACACGGTTATCACCGTTTACGGTTTTCATAAGCATATCGTGTTCAAGCATATACGCATAATTTTCCGAGTTTTCATTTATGGTAGGCCACATTGAAACAATAAGCTTTACTCCCATTTCGTGAAGCTCTTCAGTCATTGCTTCGACGTCCTCCCAGTACTCAGGGTCAAATTTATAATCCCCCTGCTCAGTCCAGTGAAAATAGTCGCAGATAATAGCGCTCAACGGTATTTTTTCTTCCTTGTATCGTCTTGCTACCCGGAGCAAATCCTCCTGCGTTTCATATCTCAGTCTGCTTTGCCAGAAGCCGGTCGCCCAGTGCGGCATAACAGGAGCATATCCCGTAAGGTCCGAAAGAGCAGTACATACCTCCTTAGGTTTCCCGCCGATAACAACGAAGTCAATTTTCCTTGTCGCTTCAGCACTCCAGCGAGTTCTGTTATGTGAAAGCTCAACATTTCCGACAGCGGGATTATTCCATATAAAGCCATAACCGAGTGAAGAGTAAATATACGGTATCGTGCATTTTGCATTGACATGTCTTAAATCAAATGAGCAGCCCTTAAGGTCAAATTTACCGCTTGCCTCATGACCGAGTCCGTAAAGGTGCTCGCTGTCATTTGCCTCAAAGGTTATTCTTGCACTCCATCTTCCGTCGCCCTTGTCCCTGTAATAACGAAAGCCATCGTTAAAAGTAAGCTCCGGTTTTTCTTCAAGTATAATCTTGCCGTCCTTAAAAAAGGTAAGCTTGGCGTTTCTTTCAATTCTGACCTTAAGGCAGCCGACAGTCATCTCGGCAAAGTCGTCTGTTTCATTTATTTCGCAATCAGCTTTGCGTGGCATAAGTGTAAAGTTTTCATCATATTCCTTACAATCGGGGAAAGCCTCAACACGTATTGTGTTTTTATGGCAGGGAGTAATTCTCACAAGTTCTCCCCTTCTTGAAAACAGTATCTTGTTGTTATTGCAAATCACATTTTCCATATCATCACCAAGCTCATTATATCCTTTTCTGATATAATTATCAACAATGAGAAAATGTTTTTTGTTTCGTTTCAACAATTATACTTTTTGACTCAGCTATGGACAAAATCGTTTCTTTTTGATATAATTTTTATTATTTTGAAGATTTTTTATGATGGATTACTATAATTGTTTTTTTGAAAGGGTGAAAAGAATGTCTAATCCGATTCTGTCAAAAAATTCAAACAACAAGGTAAACTCACCTGAACAGCTTAACGACTATATCAAGGCGTCAAGCGTCGGCGTGTGGGTTGTGCTTTCGGTAATTATTATCCTTCTGGTTTCAATACTTATATGGGGCTTTTTCGGAAGCCTTAAAACAACTGTCAACACTGTTGGCGTTGCCGATAACGGCACTGTTGTGTGCTATCTTGAAAGCAGCGGCGATATAAGCGTCGGCGACGAGGTTTCCGTAAACGGTCAAAAGGGCGAAGTAAGCGCTGTTTCTTCTACGCCTGTATCTGCGCACACACTTGCTTCACAGTATGATGAATACACATTTTATTCGCTTAATCCTTCTGACTGGAGCTATGCCGTTGAAATAAAATGCGACGACTGCGACGACGGTATTAACAGCGTAAAGATTATCTACGATTCGGTACACCCTATTTCATTTATCACAGGTTGAGGTGAATTATGAACAGAATTAAAAAAATTCCCGACCCGGTTAAAGGCGGTGTGGCAAAGGTTCCCGTTGTTATGCAGATGGAGGCGCTCGAGTGCGGTGCCGCCTCCCTCGATATGATTCTGGCATACTACGGCAAATACCTTCCGCTTGAGCAGGTAAGAAGCGACTGCGGTGTTTCACGCGACGGTTCAAGTGCAAAAAACATTGTACGCGCTGCCAAGAATTACGGTATGAAAACAAGAGCCCTGATTATCGACGCTAAGGGTCTGAAAAAAGAAGGTACCTTCCCGTGCATTATTCACTGGAATTTTAACCATTTTGTTGTTCTTGACGGTTTCAAAAAGGATTATGCAGTAATCAACGACCCTGCACGTGGTCTTATAAAGGTGCCGATGGCTGAATTTGAGAAGGCATATACGGGCGTTTACATAGAGCTTGTTCCGACTCAGGAATTTGAGCCCGGCGGAAAGCGCAGAAGCGTTCTCGACTTTGCCAAAGAACGCCTTAAGGGAACTCAGTCGGCTATATTTTTTGTAATTATGACAACGATAATTATATCGTTAATCGGTATTATCAAGCCGTCCTTCCAGCGTATCTTTCTTGATAAAATTATAACCGGTAATAATCCTGACTGGGTTTATCCTTTCTTGGGTGCAATGCTTGCTCTGATCGTGCTTGAGCTTATTGTCGGTTGTATCAATAATATCTATACTCTTAAAATTGAGGGCAAGCTTGCAATTATTGCAAACTCGAAATATATGTGGCATATCCTTCGACTTCCGCTTCAGTTTTACTCTCAGCGAATGGCGGGCGATATTGCAAACAGACAGACTAAAAATGAAAACGTTGCAAAACAGCTTATTCAGACGCTCGCTCCGATGGCGCTGAATTTAGTCCTGACAGTAATTTATCTTGTTGTAATGTTCAGTTACAGCGTACCGCTTGCTTTAATTTCCGTATTTGCAACAGCAATAAATCTCTGCGTTGCAAGCGTTATTTCAAAAAAGAGAATTAATGTTACAAGAGTTCAGATGCGTGATGCCGGCAAGCTTTCCGGAGTTACCGTAAACGGCATTGAAATGATTGAAACCATTAAAGCGTCAGGCGCTGAAAACGGTTTTTTTGAAAGATGGGCAGGCTTCCAGGCAAGCGTAAATACACAGAATGTAAGATACGCAAAAATTAATCAGTACCTCGGCGTACTTCCTGATCTTGTATCGGGTATTGCAAACATCGTCGTTCTTGCAATCGGAATATATCTTGTTATTGCAGGAGAATTTACAGTTGGCATGGTAACCGCATTTCAAAGCATTATGATGCAGTTTAACTCACCTGTAAAACAGCTTATCACCGCAGGTCAGAAGATTCAGGAAATGCGTACCGATATGGAGCGCATTGAGGATGTTATGACCTACAAGACCGACGTCAAGGACACTGCTGCCGAAGGTGAAACGGACGATGACGACGATTACGACAAGCTTTCCGGCAGCATCGAGATGAAGAACATAACCTTTGGTTATTCACCTCTTGCCGAACCGCTTATTAAGGATTTCAATATGAGTGTAAAGCCGGGCAGCAGAGTTGCGTTTGTCGGCTCCTCCGGTTGTGGTAAATCAACACTTGCAAAGCTTCTTACAGGTCTTTACAAGCCGTGGGATGGCGAAATAACCTTCGACGGCAAAAGCATTGACGAAATCAAACGGCCTGTATTTATCAGCTCTGTTGCAATGGTTGATCAGGATATAATTCTTTTCGAGGACACTATTGCAAATAATATCAAGATGTGGGACGCATCAATCGAGGATTTTGAGATGATTATGGCTGCGCGTGACGCACAAATCCACGACGATATTATGATGAAAAACGGCGGTTATCAGTACAAGTTAATTGAAGGCGGCAAGGACTTTTCAGGAGGTCAGCGCCAAAGACTTGAAATCGCCAGAGTTCTCGCACAGGACCCGACAATTATTATTATGGACGAAGCTACCTCCGCGCTTGATGCTAAGACTGAATATGAGGTAGTTAACGCTATTAAGGACAGAGGTATTACCTGTATCGTTGTTGCGCACAGACTTTCAACAATTCGTGACTGCGACGAAATAATCGTTATGGACAACGGCAACGTCGTTGAAAGAGGCACTCACGAAGAGCTCTATGCAAACGGCGGACTTTACAGCAAGCTCGTAACTAACGAATAAGAGGGGGTGAGCACTTGGGTTTATATGATGATCAGATAAAAGAAAGAATAAAAAATGACGACGCGTTGTTTTCCGATGCATTTTTTGAAATGTCAAGCGTCGTTATGGGCAAAAAGGCGCTTTTGGATGCGCTCAATGACCAGAGTAAGCAGGCTAAAAACGCCATATATGAAATTCTGAATTACTACGGTGTAGCTCCCAAGGAACTCCCCGTAAGCGTAAAAGATGTGAGCGACCAGATCGACTTTCTTCTTCGCCCGACAGGTATTATGAAGCGTGAGATTACGCTTGACGGCACTTGGTATAAGGACGGCATCGGACCCCTGCTTGCCACCACGGTTGACGGCAAGGTTGTCGCTTTGATTCCCGGTAAGGTATCGGGTTATAAATACTTTGACTACGAAAGCGGAAAGGATATCCGCGTAACTAAAAAAAATTACAAAAACATCTCACCGGATGTTATCTGCTTTTACAAGCCTTTCCCGCTGAGGAAGCTTACTTCAAAGGATTTGTTCCGCTATTTTTCAGCTACGGTTTCCGCTGCGGACTGGGCGATGATTATTGTTGCCTCGCTTGCAGTAAGCCTTGTAGGTATGCTTCTGCCTTATGCCAACAGCGTAATATTCGGCAAGGTTATTGATGCGGGCGATATGACAATTTTCTTTGCTGCGTTTGTGCTTCTTCTCGGAGTAACGGTTTCGCAGCTGTTAATCAACGTTATAAAATCGCTTGTTATGTCAAGGATAAACACAAAGATGAGCGTTTCTGTTGAATCGGCTGCTATGATGCGACTTCTTTCGCTTCCCGCTGATTTCTTCAAGGATTACAGCTCGGGTGATCTTGCAAACAGACTCACCAAAGTCACTTCTTTATGCTCTACGGTAACTTCAATCCTTCTCACAAGCGGACTTACAATGATTTTCTCGCTTGTGTATTTCATTCAGATATTTACTTACACACCTGCGCTTGTTGTTCCCGCTATCGTAATAATTCTTATAACGCTTGTTGTTTTCATTACGGTTGCGTATATTGAAACAAAAAATTTCAACGAAATGCTTGAGGCTGAATCAAAGGGCAACGGTCTTGTTTTCGCTCTTATTTCCGGAATTCAGAAAATCAAGCTTACCGGCGCAGAAAAGCGAGGCTTTTCAAAATGGGCAAAGCTATATAAAGAGGTTGCCGAAAAGAAATATAATCCGCAGACTATTGTTAAGATTGTTAATGCAATAATTATGGCGGTAAACACTCTCGGTACTGCAGCTATATACTATTTTGCATATGCTTCAAAGGTAAGCATTGATCAGTATATGGCGTTCAGCGTAGCATACGGTATGGTAAGCGGCTCGTTTATGATGCTTACTGCAATGACTGTTGAAATTTCGCAGATAAGACCGTCAATCAGACTTATTCAGCCTCTTATGGATACGGTGCCTGAAATAGCCGAAAGCAAGAATGTTGTCACAAGACTTTCAGGTAATATTGAGCTTAGTAACATTTCTTTTCGATACGATGAAAATATGCCTATGGTTATTGACAAGCTCAATCTTAAAATCAATGCGGGCCAATATGTTGCCATAGTAGGAACAACCGGCTGCGGAAAATCAACTCTAATGAGAATTATGCTCGGCTTTGAAACTCCGCAAAGAGGCGCAGTATACTACGACAGCAAAGACCTTGCAACTCTCGATTTGAAATCACTTCGCCGTAATATCGGTACTGTTATGCAAAACAGCAGACTTTTTGCAGGCGATATATATTCAAATATAGTTATATCCGCTCCCCAGCTTTCTATGGATGACGCTTGGGAAGCAGCGGAGATGGCAGGTATGGCGGAGCATATACGCAGTATGCCCATGGGTATGCACACGGTTATTTCAGAAGGCAGCGGCGGCATTTCCGGCGGACAGCGTCAGAGAATTATGATTGCCCGCGCAATCGCGCCTAAGCCGCGAATTCTTATGTTTGACGAGGCCACCTCGGCGCTTGACAATATCACACAAAAGCATGTTTCTGATTCTCTTGAAAATCTTAAATGCACAAGAATCGTTATTGCCCACCGACTTTCAACAATCAAAAACTGCGACAGAATTATTGTTCTTGACGGCGGTAAAATTGTTGAGGACGGCACATATGACGAGTTAATTGAAAAAGGCGGTATGTTTGCCGAGCTTGTAGACAGACAAAGGCTCGACAAATAAACGGAGAAAAGTATGACTTATGAAATGGAATATCTGATGCATCTGTTTTCCTGCGGCGCACAGGGGCTTGAACCAAAGCCGCCCCAAAAGCAGCTTGACTGGGAAAAAACTGCAAGCCTTGCGGTTGATCAGAGCATTACATACACCACGGCGCTGCCGATAAAAAAATACGAACTCGGCTGTCCGGAAAGCATAAGGTCAAGGCTTACGGCTTCGCTTCGGGGAGCGTCAATTAAAAACGCAATGAAAACCGATGGGATATTAAACCTTGTTAATGACTTTGAAAAAGCGGGTATTCACGTTCTCATAGTCAAGGGTATTGACGTTGCAAGGTTTTACAAAAATCCCGAATGCCGCGTTTCCTCCGACGCCGACCTGTTTGTAAAAAAAGAGGATGAGCAAAGGGCTTTAGACTTTTTGGAGTCGTACGGCTTCACAATGGAAAAGCGCCCGAAAAGCTCAAATCATACGGAATGTTACCACCCGACTCTCGGCATGGTGGAACTCCATATTCAGCTTTTGCAGGATATGTTCACAAACTCGCTTATGAAAAACTGGCGAGTTGACGAAGACGCTTTTTCAAAGTGCAAGGCGGAAGAGTTTTCCGGCAAAAAGTACTATGCGCTCGAAACCACGGACAGCCTTCTTTTCCTGACATATCATATGATAAAGCATTTTCTCTACGGCGGAATGAGCCTCAGAATGATGATGGACAACGCAATTTTTGCAAAATGTAATCTCGACCTAATTGACAAAGAACGTTACAAGGCGCTTTTGGAGGAGTCTAAACATCTTCATTTTATGCAGGCAGTGTTCGGCATTATGGTAAAATACTGCGGCTTTTCGCCAAATGATTTTCCGATTGACGTAATAATTGATGACAGCACCGGCGAAAGCATTTTGAACGACCTTGAAAAAGGCGGTTGGCAAGGTATGAATTACGGCGTTGCAGGGCTTGACGCATGGTATTACTACCGCTACAAGCATGCAATGAACGAGGCTGACGAAAACGAGCTTTCCGAAATAAAGGGAGAGGTACAGCTCGACTATATTCACAAGCTTTTTCCGACTATGACATGGATGAAAAGGATGTATCCGAAGCTTCAGGCAAAGCCTTGGCTTTATCCGTTTTATCTTATTCAGCGGCTGTTTGTCAAAGGCTGGAAAATTATTACCGGAAAAGGCAGAATGTCAAAAAGGCAGATTGACAAGGAAACGGAGCTTTCCGAATCCGCAAGGGAAAGAATAGAGCTTTTCAAAGCGCTTGATATGATATAAAACATTTAACAATTTGCTTTTATTTTTGTTGGACATTTGTTAGACACGGTGCGTTATAGTAAGGATGAAACGGGAGATAAAAAGCATATTTGCCGATTCACAAAAGGACGTTATGGTCAGGAACGGACTCTGATACATCGTGCTCACCAACGAAAGCATTGTTAAAAAAGTTGAAAATTAAGCCGATTTTTAATGACCCCTTAATACATTTTTGACAAATTTCGGTTTATGTATTGACAAATTTGTAATTGTAATGATACAATGCGAATGAATAAGTTTATATATTATTAATTAGGAGGATTTTATTATGGCTCTTTTAGATGAAATGAAAAAAGTTGCAGATGAAAAAGGCATTGAATTAACTGATGATATGCTCGAAGCTATCGCAGGTGGAAAGATTGATCCTGCAATCTGGGAAAAGATGACCGAGGAAGAAAGAAAAGCAGCACAGATTCAGTCAATGCTTAATATCGCTCAAGGCAAGCCTTGCGATCTTCAGTAATTTAATATTAAGTAAGCGGAGGAATATTATTATGTATCAGAGTCCAGACCTTGTAAAGGTTGATTTAGAAATAAAAGATAATTATGCTGCATATGGCGAAACATGTGATTATACAATCGGCTATATGTTTAGTTCATCTTGTGATGGTGACCCACATTATTATTTTAACGCACCTGCAGGCGTAGGTTTTGATGCGGATAATTGTTGGACATCACCGCATGCTTAATTGATATTTTCAATAATGTTTAGGATTATCAAGGCATGTGATTTTAATTATTCTGGAAATATTGAGGGGCAGTTTGCACCATTCTTTAACGAAGAGGGCAAGCTCCCCTCTTTTTCCATTCGTATTTATCCACTGAAAAAGTCCGATACAGAAGGCTTGACGGTTAAAGAAACGATTGGCGACTACACTTATTATGAAGATAATGAAAAAAACTTTTGGATATCTTTTTGCGGCTGTTATCTCAAACTGAATAATCATTTTGACGAAGCAGATGTATATATTGCCGACAAAGTGCGTAGCGACGGAAGCTATGAAGCGTCATATCTTCTTATGCAGGCATATATGTACCGACTTGTCAACACGGGCAATTTTATGATTCATTCCGCAGCGACAGTGTACAAAAACAACGGCATACTTTTCTGCGGTTTATCAGGAGCAGGAAAAAGCACACAGGCAAATCTTTGGAAGGATTACTTGCACTGCGATATTCTCAATTACGACAAGCCCTGCGTTATAAATGACAATGGCACAATTTACGCCCACGGAAGTCCATGGAGCGGTAAAGAAAAACTTATAAAAAATGAGTTTGTACCGCTAAAAGCAATTATTTACGTCGTTCAGTCAAAGGAAAACAGTGTAAGAAGATTAAGCCCTGCTCAAGCTATGTCGCACATTTTTTTGCACAACTACGTATATCCGCTTACACAGGTTATTGAAAAGCAGTATCTCTCTGCTATTCAGGCTGTTGCGGAAACAATACCGGTATATGAGCTTGCTTGTGACATAAGCGAAAATGCAGTGGAAACACTATATAACGAATTATTTGAAAACACATATAAAAAAGCTAAAGAGGAATTAAAAATGAAGTATAAAACAAAAGATTGCTTTTTAATGAAGCAGATTGCGGACGAATATATTGTTATACCACGAGGTGCAGAAGCAATTAACTTTAATGCTTCCGTTGTGTTTAATGAAGCAGGCGCTTTTCTTTGGGACAAAATGCATAATTTCATCGACGAAGAAACTCTCGCAAATATGCTTCAGGATCATTACAAAATTGATTCAGAACTAGCAAAAAAAGATACAAAAGCATTTTTGACAAAAATGGACAACAATGAGCTTATTGATAAAATCGAGGAATAATTATGTCGAGTAATCTTTCTCTTTTTGAAATGCTAAAACAGGCGCAGGAAAACAATTCAGATCTTGCCAAAGTATATAAAAAAACCATTAGAAAAAAGGCAGATGATTCACGCATTCCTGTCGGCGTGCAATTTGAATTGCTACCTGTTTGTAATTTCAATTGTAGATTCTGCTATGTTCGAATGTCAAAAGAAGAGGTCGAAAAAAGCGGTCATCACATTATGCGTTTTGATGAATGGAAGTACTTTATTGATGAATGTATTAACTTAGGAACAACTCGTCTTACATTTTCAGGCGGCGAATGTACTATTCACCCCGATTTCATCAAGTTATATAAATATGCATATGCCCGTGGTTTGGAAATGAGTTTAATAACGAATGGTTCTTGTATTACAGATGAAATATTTGAACTATTTGAAAAATGTCCCCCGAACGAAATTCATATAACAATTTACGGTATGAGTAGTGATACTTATGAACGAAATTGCGGAAATGGTGACTCATTTTACAAAGTGATCAAAAATATTGACCGTTTGAAAAATAGAGGATTTAATATTATATTAAACTATACTGTTGGAAAAGAAAATATCTGTGATCTTGAGGCAGCATGTGAATACGCAAAAGAAAAAAAGATATTTTTGAAATCAACAAACACCCTATTTAATATGGGAAAATGCGACAGCGAAACTATTGAAAAAGAATTAGCAGGACAAAAAGAATTTAATAATATAACTCATAAATACTATAGTAGCTTAAGAAATATTTCTTTTGAGGATTTTGAAGAATCATATTTCACAAGTTTTTTGCGGCCAATTGAAGGGCTGCCGCAAAAAGGACTGCGTTGTAGCGCAGGCAGAAGCGGATTTGATATTAACTGGTTAGGTGAAATGCGTCCTTGCACAAGTATTGACTATAAGATTAATCCAAAAGAAATCGGGTTTGCTGAAAGTTGGAAAAAAATTATAGAGTGGGCTGATAATGTGCCAATTCTACAGGAATGTGATAATTGCATTTTTCAAAACAAATGTATGCTGTGTCCAGCTCTTCACTACGGCGATATGGGTGAATTCGGCAAGGTTTCACCACGTTTTTGTTTCAAAAAGCTCTATCCTGAAGAAGCTGCTGCTTCGCAGGCAAGATACGACCAAATGAAAGCAAACGGCGAGATAGAATAGCATTATGGCAGAAAAAAGCAAGTCGATTGCAATGGGTGATCGGCACAACTCAAATCAGGTTTCTCTGATTTTTGACGGCGAAAACAAATATCTTTTTAAGCCTCGTCAGGCGAGCGCTGAAAAAGCACTGGAGGCTTTCCTCTCCGATATGGAGCAGGAGGGCTTTCCTTTTACACCCAAATGCGAGCATATTATAAGCGAAAATGCCGACGGCTTTACCGCCGAATTTGTGCCTGATTCCCCCGCCGAAAGCGATGAGGACATCCGCCTGTATTTCAAGCGTTGCGGCGCTCTTATTTTTCTTGCCTATCTTTTCGGCTCAAACGACCTTCATTATGAAAACATAATTGCATGTAAAGATTCGCCTGTTCTTATCGACTGTGAAACACTTATGACAGGAATCGCAGACGGCGAAAGCAACAAGTTAAAGAGTCTTACCTCCTCCGTGCTCAAATCCCATCTTCTTGCGAACTGGGTTGTGAACGAGGGCAAAACGTCGCTTGTTTCAGGACTTTTAAGCGATAAAGAAGATGCGCATTGCAACCTTGTTTTCGGCGGCAAAACCTGCTATATTTACGACTACGAGGCAGAGGTTATCGACGGCTTTAAGTCTGCTTACACTTTCACTTTAGAAAATAAAGACAAAGTTAAAAAAGCACTTTCTCATTTTGAAGGCTCCGCCTTTCGTTTTCTCCTTCGTCCGACAGAGGTTTACGCAAGGCTTATAGCTCTTGCCAAAAAGCTTGATGATCGCAAGGATTTATATATAACAGAGCTTTTGTCAGAGGGCTATCGCCGTGACAAAAGAGAAAACCGCCTTGAAGAAATGCAGGCGGTATTAGACGAAGAAATACGCGGCGTACTTTGCGGCGACGTCCCCTATTTCACCATAAAATATGACGACACGGGGCTTTATTCAGACAGGCTTCTTAAACCTGATTTTTTAGAGCACTCGCCAAAAAGCGCTGTGGAAAACAGACTGAATTATTTATGTGCCGACGACTGCGAGGCGCAAAAAAGAATTATATCCCAATCGCTTTCATCAGTACGTCCGCTTGACAAAAAAACGCCGTATTTCAACTCAGGCAACGACATTTATTACTCAATGCTTTCGCTCTTGGAGGACGGATATGTTTCCTCTGTTTCATCAGGATATATTGAGCTTTCAAGGGGAAACGACAACAATCTGTATCTTCAAAGTGCGGGCTTCGGACTTTACGAAGGGCTGGCGGGTATTCTTTTAGCATATGCCGCTTTATACAAAAAAACAGGCGATAGAATAATCCTCGAAAGCCTTATGAAAAAATACCAACCTCTCGGTGAATTTATAAACCGCAGCGGTAAAATCAACGCAAGCACAAATGCCCTTTCTCTTCAAGAGGGAATTATCGGCGTTGTCTCTGCGTTAATTCACATTTTTGAGCTGACCGAAGAAAAGATATTCTTTGATGATGCAAGCACTCTTTTCGGCAAGCTGAAGCTACCGTGTGACGAGAATATAGGATTTGATTTTCTTAGTGGAATAAGCGGTTTGAGTTGTGTTCTTCTAAAACTTGACAAAGCGCTCACAACCCCTTGGGCAAATGTGTTGGCAGACAGGCTTGCCGACTGCGAGCCGACCCTTACGGGAGTGGCTCACGGCGCTTCGGGTGTTGCGCTTGCGCTTGCAGTTTTAGAAAAGCTTCAAAGCACCGACATATACGACAATAAAATATTAAGTCTTCTTTCTTTTGAAGAAAACTACTTTCACGCCGATAAAAACAACTGGCAGGATTTACGCACCGACGAGCGCATCGCATTTATGCACGGCTGGTGCTCCGGTGCAGGCGGAATTGCTATGGCAAGAAAAAGTATTCTCTCCCTCACCTCAAATCCTGAAATCCGTAAGATTTGCAAACGTGATATTTCACGCGCTGCCGAAAATCTTTCAGACGATTTTATCGCAAAACGCGACAGCCTTTGTTGCGGTAATTCGGCAAGGCTTATGGCGTGCAGTAATATAAATATAAAAAATAGTGGATTATTTGGTATACTTTGTGATAAAATGAGGAGTAACAGTCTTGCTCTGTTTCACGCAGATGATACCGACGACAGAAACTTCGGACTGATGCAGGGCTTTGCAGGCGTTATATACGCTGTTGCAATGTATAATGATGAAAAAAGCGGAGGGATGCTTCTGTGTTAGAAGACAAGAATTTATCACTTACAATGCAGGAGCTTATGCCGCTTGTTGCTGATGAACTTGCAAGCGGCAAGGAAGTAATGCTAACCGTCAAGGGTGTAAGTATGATGCCTTTTTTAAGACACAACAAAGACAGCATTATTATGACTGCGCTAAACGGCCGTTCTATTAATATAGGCGATTTGGTTATGTTCAGGCGTGCTGACGGTTCCTATGCAATGCACCGCATTTGCAGAATCAACGCTGACGGCTCTTTCGACATTGTCGGTGACGCCCAGCTTAAATGCGATGAAAATATAACCTATGATATGCTTGTTGCATATGTGCCGAGGGTCATAAAAAACGGCAAAGAAATAAGCTGTGAAAAAGGCTTTTGGCGTTTTGCTATGGTGAGTTATATGCACCTTCGCCTCAAACACCCGAAAATTGCCTTTAAGATTTATGCTGTTTTAAGAAAGATAAAACACACAATCAAATCCGATATGGAGAACGATAATGAGTAAAAAAGACCTTGTTATTAACGAGTTGAAAAATAAAGACGAAAATATCAAGCTTACTAAATGGATGCTCTCCGTTGTCAAGCCGTATTACAGATATATCATCTATATTTTTATCATCAGCATTGTTTCAATGGTAATTTCCTATGTCAGCACGATTGTCGGAAAATACGTTGTTGACGATGCGACTAACGGCGACATCAACCTGAAGAATATGGGCTTGATGTGCGCCACTACAATTATATCAATAGCAATAGGTATCGGCAGCAGTATACTCAGCAGCTATATAAATGAAAAGTTTTCATTTACACTTCGAAAGAATTTCTTTAACGATATTCAGAGAAGCGTATGGCTTGATGTGTCAAAGTTTCACAGCGGCGACCTCGTTACAAGGCTCACCTCGGATATCGGCTCAATCGCCGACGGATTGATTTCAATTATACCAAATACAATTCTAATTATGGCGCAGCTCGTAATTTCGTTTTGTATTCTCTTTTACTACGACAAGCCGATCGCACTTTTTGCACTTATAATTGGTCCTATCGGTGCGCTTTGTATGGTGTTTTTCAAAGAGAGGTACAAAAAATATCAGTTCGAGCTGAGAAATACTGAATCCGAATATCGCTCTTTTATGCAGGAAAATCTTTCATCACTCACGGTTGTTAAGGCCTTTCAGCGCGAGGATTACAACGATGAAAGAATGGAGGAGTACCGCCAGAAGCGTCTTGAGTTAGTATACAGAAACTCACGTCTCAGCTCCGTTATGGGCGCTGTTATGAAGCTTGTTTACAGCGCAGGATATGTTGTTGCGTTTTGCTGGGGCTCGTACAGAATTTCAACAGGTGATATTACATACGGAACGCTTACTATTTTCATTACGCTTGTGTCCCGTGTTCAGGGTACGATAAGCGGTCTTGCAAGCATTATTCCGCAGTATTACAGTATGCTCATTTCAGCGAAGAGAATTTGCGGCGTTGTAGACCTTAATAAAGAGGAATACGGCAGTAAATCCGATATGCCGAATTCAGTCGGTGTTAAGGCTGAAAACATTTCATTCAAATACGATACCGAATGGATTATAGAAAACCTCAACTTTGAAGTTGCGCCCGGTGAAAAAATCGCAATCGTCGGACCATCGGGTACCGGTAAAACCACCATTATACGTATGCTTCTCGCACTTACAAAACCAAACAGCGGTCAAATTCATTACATAACCGAAAGCGGCGAGGAACTTGCTTCCCCTGATTCAAGGCGTTTTATTTCATATGTTCCCCAGGGTAACACTCTTATTTCGGGTACTATCAGCGACAACCTTAAATTCGGTTACAGTGATGCAACTGATGAAGATATGATGCATGCGCTTGAAATGGCATGTGCTGACCGATTTGTTAAAAAGCTTCCCGACGGCATTAACACAGAGCTCAGCGAAAAATCCGGCGGACTTTCAGAGGGACAGGCACAGCGTGTTGCAATCGCAAGAGCGTTAATCGGCAAAAAGCCTATCATCATTCTTGACGAAGCAACAAGCGCACTTGATGAAAAAACAGAGTCCATCGTGCTCCAAAACATCACTGATGAGCTTACACAGAAAACCTGCTTTATCATCACACACAGACGCTCAATGCTCCAATATTGCGACAAGGTAATCAGGCTTGACGAAGACGGAACAATTACAATGGAGGAATTAAAATAACAAACCAAAACTCCGGCAGCATACGAATTATAAACCCTTAAATTGTTTTGACCGGACTAAATATCTAATTTACATGCAGCGCAGAGAATTAGAAAAGCAAAATCAAATATAAAGCAAAAAAGCGATTGCACCATTTGGAGCAATCGCTTTTTATGGTCGGAGTGTAGAGTATACAGAGCGAAAATATCAAGGTCATGAAATCTGCTTTCACCCCTGGTGCAGGTCAAGGAGGGTATAAATGAATATGACTTGCCACTTTTTTTAACATTATTACCCCAAAAATGTTTACATTAGTTTATGTACAATAAAAACGCAGTTTGCTATAATGATGTTAAGAATAATAGCAAAGGTGGGAGTAATATGAGAAAGTACTACCTGGATAACATAAGGTGGCTCACAATTGTGTGCGTAGTTATCTTTCATGTTATCTATATGTTTAACGGCGAAGCGAAAGCAGGCGTTGTGGGACCGTTTAAGGATGTTCAGTATCAGGATGCACTGCAGTATCTTCTTTATCCGTGGATGATGATTTTGCTGTTTATTGTGGCAGGAATGTGTTCGCGCTACTATCTTGAAAGGCATACGGTGAAAGAATTTGTAAAGTCAAGAACGGTAAAACTGCTTGTACCGTCAACAATCGGCTTGTTCGTTTTTCAGTGGATACAGGGCTATTTTAATATGCAGCTCAGCGGTGCGTTTGATAAAGTTGAAGCGCCAAAATTTATGCTGTATCCGATTATGGCGATTTCAGGCACCGGTGTTCTGTGGTTTATTCAGACGCTCTGGCTGTTTTCAATAGTGCTTGCGCTTATAAGGCATTTTGAAAAAGGGAAGCTTTACGGACTCTGCGGCAAAGTAAATATAATTATTGCTATTGCTCTTGTAATACCCGTATACGCTTCAAGCTTTGTGCTCAATACACCCGTGATAGTTGCGTACCGTTTCGGCATTTACGGGACGACCTTCCTGCTTGGCTATTTTGTGTTCGCTCACGACGGGGTAATCGAAAGAATAAGTAAATGGAGTGTTCCTCTGATTATACTTACTGTCCTCCTAGGCGGAGTATATCTGTATTTGCATTTCGGCGATAACTATGCTGAAAACCCGACCTTTAACAGTATCCCTGCCATTGCTTATGGATGGAGCGCCTGCCTTGCCGTTTTGGGCAGTGCTTATAAGTGGTATAATCGTCAAACAAAAATATCGTCGTTTATGACCAAACGCAGTTACGGATTGTATATTTTTCATTATTTGCCGCTGTCCGCAAGTGCGTATTTGCTGACAAAATATACCCAATTATCCGCCTTGCCTATATATTTAATAGTGCTTGTATGCGGTTTTGCAGGCGGATTACTTTTAAATGAGATTATTTCAAAGATTCCGTTTATCAGGTGGGCGGTAATCGGTATTTCCAAGGAGAAAAAAGATGTTCAAAGATAACCTTGTATATTTAAGAAAACTAAACAATATGACGCAGGAGGA
>ODAJ014773722.1_pt1 | contig 30141 bp, 29 predicted proteins | sample 1539241 | NCBI WGS metagenome assembly ODAJ01 (sample SAMN02144231, study PRJEB22623) | gut metagenome | biome: sheep rumen | host: Ovis aries | place: New Zealand
ATATAGCCGTTCCTTACCTCATAAACAAAACGGCACACATAATAGTAGCAGTTGCCATAACGGTCGTAGCCGCTGTAGTCATACTCTATGCCATCGCCCTTGGCGTAGCGGTAAGGGTTCTTATAGAATTCTATATCCACGGACTGATAATCTACAGCCATTGAGTAACGATTGACGAAATATGCCTGTGAGACCTCTCCCTCCCAGATGCCTTCGAGGTCTTCAGCAATCTCTTCATCGCGTTGGCAGGAACTGAGGGTCACCAATACCGTCATTGCCATAAAGGCAAAAGTAAAGAACTTCTTCATATTTATGTATTTTTCTATAAAATTCGACTGCAAAGATATATAAAAAAAGAGAAAAACAAGACCAAAACCAAAACTTTTTTGGTTCTTCATTATCATAACGGTGTATCTTTGACGAAATCTGATGGTACAGCATATACGAAAAACTTTGGTTTTCGTTTTGGTATTATTTATTTTTTTCGTACCTTCGCGGCATGAATCATAACCAAGCATAAAAACCTATGGAACAGAAGAAAAGAACTACACCAGAACTGATAACGGAATTGCAGCCGAACGAGATATTCGTTTTTGGCAGCAATCTGGAGGGTATGCACGGCGGTGGTGCGGCATATATTGCCTACCGCAAGTTTGGGGCTATCATGGGACAAGGTGTCGGACTGCAAGGACAGAGCTACGGCATCCCGACTATGCAAGGCGGCGTAGAGACGATACGCCCGTATGTGGATGAATTCATTGAATTTGCCAAGCAGCACCCAGAACTGACATTTCTCGTAACACGAATAGGCTGCGGCATAGCAGGATTTACGAACGAGGAGATAGCACCGCTGTTTGCCAAAGCCCACGACGTTGAGAATATCGTGCTGCCATCAGGATGGTGAGCCGATTACATAATTCCGATGGGCAATGTTTAATGGTTTTAACCTTTAAACTAAAAAAATTTGGTAGTTTCAGATTATAATTGTACTTTTGCCATCGCAAAACAAGTTACGGAAAAAAGAGTCTAAGGTCAAAAGTAATTATAGTTGATGAAAGGAATTTTGAAACATCTTTATATTATGATAGCAGCGGTGGCAATGACAGCTGCATTGCTCACTATGGTGTCTTGCAACGATGCGGAGAAGCGGGAACGCATTTCCCGTGAACAGAGGGAGGCTGAACGAAAGGCTGATTCTGCAGCACTGAAGATTGCCGTACTGCCAACAATGGATTGTCTGCCGATAGTCGTGGCAAAGGAGCTGAGACTCTTTGACACCTTGAACGTGGATGTAAGGCTGAGGAGATACAATGCCCTGTCTGAATGTCGCAAGGCACTGAAGGACGGCATTGTAGAGGGCGCTGATACGAACATGACGTTCTATCTGCTGACGGCAAAGAAGGCACGCCTGAGCCGCATCAGCCAACTGTCGGACAAGATGATTGCTGCTGACAGGGATGGCTTATCAAAGAAAATGGCAGAGGCTGCCATTGACTCGATGCTAAGGAAGAAGCAGCATGTCTTCATTGTACAGGTGGAGGACCTGAATGTGAGGTATGACATGTTACAGAATGGTAACATGGATGCTGCCATGCTACCAGAACCATACGCTACGATGGCAAGGAAGATTGGGGCAAAGGAGATATCGCTGAAACCTTACTACAAAGATACAGTAAAAGCTACCGGAGTGGTATTCAGGGAAGAGGCAATGAAGCACCCTGACCGCCAGAAGCAAAGGGCTCTGTTTGACAAAGCCCTGAAGGCAGCAAAAGATTCCATAGAAAAATACGGTGCAGAAAGATACGTAAAATGGTTGAAGAACTGATAAATAATGGTCGGATTAACGATGCTGTTGCGCAGTTGAAGGAGTGGGCAATAAAGTATCCTGGTGAGGGATTCAGCGACAGGCTGGAAGCCATTGCCACCGACTTTAAATATATGTCGGACTTTATGCTACAGGGCATGAAGGACGAACATCGTGGAGAACTGTATGCTGCCATGCAGCAAAAACTCCGAGACATAGACTATGACCTGGAGGTGCGCAGAACAATATGGGAACGCCCGGAGGTTGTGGCATACAAGAAGATTTTCACACATCCTGACTGCTCTACAGAGATGTTGCAGGACATCGTCTTGGAACAGACAGACGCCAAAGAGCATTTCATACGTCTTACAAACACCTTCATGGTGCTCTATGCCTCACTACATTGGAAAGACAGCGACGCAACGGAATGGGCTACGTTCCTGAGCAACGGAAACACTAATCCGATAGATGCGGCAACATTGGTATCGGCTATTACCATGAGTGTGCTTGAGCATTATAAAAGTTCAATGGTCAATGGTCAATTGTCAATGGCTAAAGACCCAAAGGTGAAGTGTCTGAAGGAGGTTTACAGAAACAGCCCCTCGGAGTTGGTGAGACAGAGGGCTCTTGTAGGTCTCGTAATGATAGGCGAAGAATTGTCCATAGAGGCTCACATACAGATGGTGGCATGTGCCAATGCCGACAAGGACAGTAACGAGATAAGGCAGAACATCATGCCAAACCTCATAAAGAACCAACCATTCAAGGTGGTCAACGGACAATTGAAAGCCAATGATGCCGACACCCTGAACAAGGGAGAGTATGACCCAGATGCTGACAAACGTGAAGAGGAAAGCATCGAGGCTATGGAAGAAAGTGTGAACAAGATGCTGAAGATGCAGAAGAAAGGTTCTGACATCTTCTTTGAGGGCTTCTCACAGATGAAAAGGTTTCCTTTCTTCAACAAGATGATAAATTGGCTCATTCCATACTATGCAGAGCATCCAGACATAGAGAACATAATGAAGAACATCGGAAAGAGTTCCTTCGTGGATGTGGTGATGAAACGCGGACCTTTCTGCGAATCAGACAAATATTCATTCATCATTGCTATGTCATCGGTATTGCAACAGTTGCCAGAAAATGTGCGCAAGATGATGGAGAACGGAGACATGGGTCCCATCGGCATGCGTGGAGAAGACGCAGACCTCAGCGACCCTGCTTTCATAAGACTGCAATACCTGCAGGACCTGTATCGCTTCATGAGGCTTAATAACATCGGTAAGATGCTGTATAACCCCTTCAACGACCTCGACGAGATATTGGAGAAATTCATCAGGAAGGCTGACACAGAACACAACAACACAGAACACACAGAAAGCACAGAATACACAACTCTATATGCCTATTACGCTAACTGGAAACTGAAGAAGGGAGAATATGACACAGCCCTGAAATACTACGTAAGATGCCTGAAGCAAAGGCCTCAGAGCACCTCCATAATGCGAGGATTAGCAAGAGCATACTATGGTGCAGGAGATTATGAGAAGTCTGCATCATATTTTGATGCACTGATAACAATAAATCCTGACAACCTCAACAACCGCCTCAACTATGCCAAGGCAATGACAAAGGCTGGAAGGACGGAAGAGGTGCTGAACGATCTGTATAAACTGGAATACGAGAATCCTGGCAACGAAGCAATACAGGACACTCTTGGATGGGCTTTACTCTATGCAGGAAAGGCTACAGAGGCAGAACAATACTGTCACGACGTGATAGCACATGCCTATGCCCTCATCATCAACAACAAAGGGAAAGAGGCAATAGAACTGCTGAAGGGATATTCTGTGCAACAGGTAGAAGAAAACATGAAAGATGATGCACAGTTACTGCAACAATATGGCATAGGAGAAGCAGAGAAGGCTATAATATTATCAGCAATACAGCAGCCCAGTGTGCCATAGCTCCCAGCAGCACAAAGATATGCCATACCCCATGATAATATTTTCTGTCATCATGGGCAAAGAAATATGTTCCGATAGTATATAATATTCCCTCTGCCACAATACACAACATTGCAGGCGTCGTGAGGGAAAGCATCACAGGACGTATGATGAGCACTACACTCCATCCCATTATGAGATAGAGTGCCAGGGAGAGGCGCGGATAACGCCCCATAGCAAATACCTTATAGAACACACCTCCTATAACCACAGCCCACTGCAGACCAAAGACGAGCCACCCCAACCAGCCGCCTATAACGGCAACACAGATGGGGGTATAGCTGCAGGCTATCATGACATAGATAGAGATATGGTCAAGACGACGGAGTACACCCTTCGCCGTACTGTGTTCCTGTGGAACCCAATGGTATGCAGTACTGGCAAGGAACATCAGAAACATACCTACAATAAAGAATAGCACACCAAAGGCATATTCCCAACCACGATAGACAGCCGGCCACACCATCCATATAGAGGATAGTGCGAAAACCACTCCAACAAGATGTGTAATTGTATTTAGTTTCTCAGACATACGTTTAATAATATTACTTAAATTTAAGACTTCAATACCCCATAAAAAAATGGCGGAACGCCCTGACTTCACAGTGAGGACGTTCCAATCTCAATAGGTATTAGCCTTTTAAGGTAAAAAGATTGTATTCAGGATAACGTTTGCAAAAGTACATGATTTTTATCAATTGTGCAAGTTTTTTTCACTTTTTCTTTTGATTTGTGTTAAATTTTATAGTTTTTGGACCAAATATACTAGAAAAATGGTACAAAATTGTGTTTTTTGTGTTATTTTTCTCTCTTTTTTATGAAATATTTTGCACAAAAGTAAAGTAATGCTAATATTACAAGTCCAAGTATGATGAACTTGATATATTCTGCATATTCTTCTATCTTATCATTCAACTCACTTCTTGTGACGAAAGAATGCATATACCATCCCATGGCAGCAAGAATGATATTCCATGTTCCGGCACCAATGGTGGTGAACAACAGGAAGCGCCAGTAATTCATCTTGGCAAGTCCGGCAGGAATAGATATCAGATGACGTATTCCCGGCACAAGACGCCCTGTGATAGTTGCCACAGCACCATGATTATCGAAATACTTCTCAGCCTGTTCCACCTTCTGCTGATTGAGAAGGCACATCTTCCCCCACTTGCTATTAGCGAAGGCATAGATGATAGGCCGACCAAGATAGTAACCTGCAAGGTAGTTGATGGAGGCACCACAGTCAGCACCAAGTGTTGCAAATAATATTATCAGCCAAAGGTTGTAATCACCCTCTGCAGCATTGAAAGCAGCTGGAGCAACAACCAGTTCGGAAGGAACTGGAAGGACAGTACTCTCCATCAACATGAGGAGAAAGACCGTATAATAATTAAGATTGGATAAAAGACTTGTAAACATTTATTCTATTGAAAATTGAAAATTGAACATTAGACCTTAGACCTTAGACTCTTTGACCTTTGACTCTTCGTCAGAAGAATTGCACTTGTCAATAATCTCTTGCACTATAGGAGGACATTCGGACATAATATCCATATCCTCAAAAGGTTTCTTTATCATCTCCATCATATTACGGGCAGCCTGTAGGTATCCCAATTCATAGAATGCTATACCTACACGTATCATGACAGCCACATCATAGCCGGACTTCTCTATTGTCTTGAGAAATTCTGCAACACCACGCTTGGGGTCATTGTTCTCAAGATGCAAGGCACCAAGGAACATGTTTGGCTGTGGGTCATTGACAGAGATAGCCTGAGCAAACTCGGCACTTTGAATAGCATCATCAATGAGACCTTCTTGATACTGTGCATCACAGAGATGAATCCACACAGAAAAAGAATAGGCATCAATATCAAGAGCATTGTTCCAGGCCACTATAGCCTCTTTGAAACGTTCCTGCATGTGGTATATCCTTCCCCATGTTTCCCAGTATTCGAATTCCATATCCTCTACGTCCTCAGGAGACATGGAAAGCCATTGCTCAGCATAGTCAGGCAGCCCGTGGTCTGAATACATCATAGCAATATCAAGCGGGAAATGATTTAAGGATTCACACATGTCTTCATAGTCCTCCTCGTCCTCATCTTCATCGCCATAGCTGTCAACAGAATTCTCCTTACGGTGCAGGTATTCCTCATAACGATGTTGCACCGCTTCGTATTTCTCGCGGAGATATTTCTCTGCCTCCTCTACCCTATTCTTACATACAAGAATCTCACCATAGACATAGGCAAGCTCTATACTGTCATTCTTCTCAGGCAGGGCGTCGTACAATTCTTCAGCCTTCTTATAATCGCCATAATCGATGAGTGCCATACGGGCTTTGAAGAGCAATGCGCTGTCATCATCAGGATAGAGCTTATGACAATAGTCGGCAGCAGCCTCAGCATCATCGAAAGCCTCGATAGAATGATAATACTCTGCAATGTCGATGATGTCATCTATCTCCATAAAGCACGGGACATCCTCTTCACGCGACTTTTCATAGCGGTGAAGGAGTTCCTGAAATTCAGGAGATGCTGTATATTTCTGAAATTCGTTAAGCATTAGCAGGCTTCCAAGTATCCTTGAGTCCGACAGTCTTATTAAAGACGAGATGGTCTGGTGTAGAAGTATAGTCAGGAGTGTAGTATCCTATGCGCTGGAACTGCAGGTAGTCAAGAGGTTTGCGTGTAGCACACCATTTCTCAACATAAGCCTTCTTTACCTCAAGGCTGTCAGGATTGAGGAATTTGCGCATATCGTCAATATCAATACGGTCTTTACCCTGAGACTTTGAGTATGCTGCTACTTCATCACGCGGATTCTCAACAAGCCACAGACGGTCATAGTTTCTTACCTCTGCCTCAAGACAATGATTGCAGCTAACCCAGTGGATAGTCTTGCCCTTAATCTTCATATTGCAGTTTGCCTCTCCTGTCTTTGTCTCAGGAATGAGCTCGGCATACACTTCAACGATATTGCCGTCAGCATCTTTCTTACAGCAATCTGTTTCTGGACACCTTATTATATATGAGTTCTTAAGGCGAACCTCCTTACCAGGACCGAGACGGAAGAATTTCTTTGGTGCATCTTCCATAAAGTCATCACGCTCTATCCATAGTTCGCGTGAGAACTCTATCTCGTGAGTACCATCAGCTTCATTCTCAGGATTATTGATTGCAGTATATGTCTCTGTCTGTCCTTCTGGGAAATTGGTGATAATCAACTTTACAGGATTTATCACGGCACTGACTCTCATAGCGCGCTTATTGAGGTCTTCACGGACAGCACTTTCGAAGAGAGACATCTGATTGAGGGCGTCAAACTTAGTATATCCTATCTTGTCAATGAAAGACACGATGCTCTCAGGAGAATATCCCCTTCTGCGGAAGGCACTGATAGTAGGCATACGAGGGTCGTCCCAACCATCAACAACCTTTTCGTTGACAAGGATAAGGAGATTACGCTTTGAAAGCAGTATATGAGTAAGGTTAAGCTTATTGAACTCTATCTGACGAGAGCGATAGTCATTGATATCCCAATTATCAGCAGGATTCAACTCTGGATGTTTTCCCAGTTCATGGTCAACCTCCTTTGCCCAATCTACGAACAGGTCATAAAGAGGACGATGGCTTACAAACTCCAAAGTACAGAGAGAATGGGTTACGCCCTCCCAATAGTCACACTGACCATGAGTATAGTCATACATAGGATACGCATTCCACTTTGTGCCAGTACGCCAATGAGGCATATTCAGCACACGATACATAATAGGGTCGCGGAAATGCATATTATCGGATGCCATATCGATTTTTGCACGAAGCACCATCTTTCCAGGTTCCATATTACCGCTGTTCATCTCCTCGAAGAGTTTCAGCGATTCCTCAACAGGGCGGTTACGGTATGGAGACTCGATACCAGGTGTTGTCGGTGTACCCTTCTGAGCCGCTATCACGTCAGCACTCTGTTCATCGACATAGGCTTTGCCACGTTTGATAAGTTCCACAGCAAGGTCCCACAGTTCCTGGAAATAATCAGAAGCATACAACACCTTCCCCCACTTGAAACCAAGCCATTCGATATCACGCTCAATGGCCCTTACGTATTCCATATCCTCCTTCTGAGGATTGGTATCATCCATGCGAAGATTACAAACGCCACCATATTTCTGTGCGATACCGAAATCCAGGGCAATAGCTTTTGCATGTCCTATGTGAAGATATCCATTTGGCTCTGGTGGGAAGCGGGTCTGGATACGACCGCCATTCTTACCCTCAGCCAAATCGTTCTCTACTATCTGCTCGATAAAGTTCAAGCTCTTCTTTTCTTCTTGTATATTATTTTCTGTCATAGCGTATATTGTAATAATTTTGCATTCTTATATTTTTCGCCTTCTCTGAACCAGTTGCGTATGGTTTGCTCCTCAAATCCCAAATTGCGGAAAAGGCTCAGCGATGGTATATTGTCTTCCTCTACGATGGCATAAAGAGTATGTAGCGACAACTCTTCCTTGGCATACCTGAGCATTTTGAGGACAGACCTCTTGCCCAGCCCTTTTCCCTGCCATGCAGGCTCTATCTCTATTCCCAATTCTGCCCTGTCATTCAGCGGAGAGTAGTTGAACAGTTCCACGACTCCCACAGGCTTTCCCTCTTCGTTTCGTATAGGGAAACTGTCTTGTTGGCTTATGATTAAATCACCACTCATGAACATCACCAAATGTGCCCTTAATATCACAGAATGACATTGAAAGGCATGTTATAACTCCAAGATAGAAGAATGACACTACATCAGTTATGGCGTAGAGTCCAAAATCAGCCACTGCCAGTAATACAAAGAATGCGAAGCGCAAACGCGACAGCACTCTGTATTTCTGTTGAAATCTCTCTCGTCTGATATACCACAGCAGCAAAGGAATTGCCACGATGGTGACTATCGTCATGAAATATTGACAATAGAATAATGTTACACTGTTACTCATTTCTTTACTTCTTTTATAAAACCATGTCGGAAGGCATAGAGCAATTCCCGCAAATCGTCTATCTGCTTCTTCAGTTCCTTGCCCCTGTCTGTATCTGCCACGAGCAGGCGATGCCCGATAGTTGCCACTATCTGTGTTGTAGATTTGATGTCCCTTCCCTCTCGGATGGCATCTTCCACATTTGTGAATGGCTCATGCTGTACAAGTTCAAATTCGCGAGAATGATATACGAGGGTATATCCTGCTATTCCGGTTTCCTTATGATAAGGCTCTGCAAAGCCACCATCAATGACCATCAACTTGCCATTTGCCTTGATAGGAGTCTCACCCTTCTTCACATGCACAGGAACGTGTCCATTGATGATATGCCTGTTAGGACCTTCTACTCCGAAGGCATCAAGAATGGTGTCGGCAGTCTTTTCCTGGTCACGCAATTTAAAGAACCATCCCTTTTCCTCCACATGCGTCTCTTTCTCTGCAAGGAAATAACGTTCAAAGGTTGCCATCTTTGCCTTATCGAAAAGGCAAGAGTCAGCGCCACACCAAAGATACATGAAATAGTCCTTGGCATACTGTTTCTCATCAGCAGGAGTATCGTTAGCAAATGCAGAACGTACAAGATGCCCTGTTTCGCTGAACAATGACATACCAGAATACTTCTCACCAGGTCTCAGTTCCACCTCTTTTAGCGTTCCATCTTCGTTCAGCGGAATAGAAGCATGGAAGAGAAGGTTATTGTTATATATGGCATACATGCAACCATGAGATAGTATCGTCTTGATATGTCTTTGCAATTTCTCAGACACACGGAAAGAATGATGAAGCTTTTTCATCAGCAGTTCCTCTTCCTGAGTGTATGCAGAAGGGTCGTCTGGATTGACAGTGGGGAAATTCATATCAAGCATCTTATATGTCTTACCGTCAATGGTGCTGGTACCATTCTTGAAGTCAATGGTTTCCAACATGCAACGGTCGTCCATCTTCCACAACGGATTGCGCTTTATAATCTTTGCCTCCGCCTTAAACTGCAGAATGGTTACAGCCTTATGCATCATAGCCATCAGGCGCAAAGTCTTCTGGTCAAACTTATCGTGGTTCTCTGAATTGAGGATAGGTTCAAACGCTGTGCATGGGTCATCAGCATACGTTTCCATTGCAAAGGTCGCAAGCGGCATCAGACTTATGCCATATCCGTCATCGAGTGTCAGGAGATTGGCATAGCGCAAAGAAAGACGAATGACATTACAGATACAGGCATCATTACCGGCACATGCTCCTGCCCACAACATATCATGATTGCCCCATTGTATATCCCATGAGTGATATGTAGATAGCTTGTCCATGATGATATGAGCACCAGGACCTCTGTCATACACATCGCCAAGGATATGCAGCTGTGCTATGGCAAGACGCTGTATGACATTAGAGAGAGCTATGATAAAATCGTCAGCAGTATCTGTAGAGATTATCTCGTCTATGATTACGCTGACATAACGTGCCTTATCCTTTTCATCAGCCCTTTCATGAAGCAACTCCTCAAGAATATACGAATACTCTGGCGGTAAAGACTTGCGGACACGACTGCGGGTATATTTGGAGCTGACTTCACGAAACACCATGACAAGCTGGTTTAATGTCATGCGATACCACTCTGCACGTCTTTCATGATCTTCCAACTGTGACTTCACCAACTCCAACTTCTGCTCTGGATAGTATATCAGGGTACACAATTCCTTCTTGGCAGACGTTGGCATATACTCACCAAAAATCTCGTCCACCTTCTTCGAAATACGGCCAGAGGCATTCTTCAGTACATGCAGGAAGGCTTCATGCTCTCCATGTATGTCAGCGAGGAAATGCTCAGTCCCTTTTGGAAGATTGAGGATGGCGGAGAGATTGATTATCTCATTTGCAGCTGCCGCAACATTTGGAAAGGATTTTGCGAGCAACTGCAGATAGTGCATATCGCTGCTTATGTCATATTTGGGATAATTCATAAAATCTTATAACCTGGTTTAAGGAAAAACAATTCAGTTAGTTGATTTTGTATCTTCTTTGTCGTTTTTTTGAGCCTATGTCTTGCCAGTTCTTGAACAGCCTTATCCTCATCGTAATATTCATAGCGGAAGAGGTGGTATAGTTCCGCCCAATGGCGTAGGGTTAAGTTATTCAAGCCAATCTTATTTGCCACCCTAATCATAGCCACCAGATTCTTATCGGAGAAGCCGCCCATCTGTTTAACATTCTTTCGTGGATAACGCATATCGTCAGTTATCTCTGTCAGTTCTGGAAGAGGAATCTGCGCCTTCTCGGCTCCCTGTCTCACGATATCTTCCACGTCCTCGTCATGCACATAGAAAGAAATCCTGCGGAATGAGACGTCCTGTATATTCGGCATTACAATCTGACTATCCACCCCCAGCATGGCAAACTGAACCATAGAGGTAACCAGTTGCTTCTCTTGTGGTGTGATGAAGCGCATGTAATAGGTATCAACCAGCTTGTTGTAGAGGGAATACATAAATTCCTTCTGAACATTATCATCATCAGATGTAGGGGCTGGCAATATCTCCTCTTGCCCCTTTCCCAATCCTGTAGTATGGAATATGCCTGCCTCATAGTTATCTTGCATCACAAGAATATCAGCACATCTCAACGCCAAGAACTGGTGTAGCATAAATTTCCAGAACCTGCGCTTGAAAGGATTCCATTCTATATTAGTCGAGGTCAATCCACGCATCGGAGAATATACAACGACCTTATTATGTCGATAGGCAGCAAAGGCAATGACACCCAGACGCCAATCCCAAGAGCCATAGATATGAACTACCATAGGATTTACCTCATCCAACTGATTACAGGCATACCGATAGAAAGCAAAGGCATTTCTATTGGAGTCTGCCTGCATCATGTGATTTTCCACCATGTCGGAAAGTGGTAAAAAGGTTGGCGGGAGTAAAGCCGATGTATAGTGAAGTACCTTCAATGTCTTACGTTTTTAAAACAAATAGCCTTTTGGCAATTTACGACAATTATATTGGCATGCCATTATCTCACCGTATGCTCCTGCAGAACGTATTGCAATCAAGTCGCCACGTCTGCATTCAGGAAGTTTCTCATCCTTTGCAAACACGTCAGAAGATTCGCAGATTGGTCCTACCACATCGTAGGTACACATCTCGCGACCCTCTACGTCTTCCAATAACTGAATATTATGATGAGCATCATACAATGCTGGACGAATCAAATCACTCATTCCGGCATCTACTATCACGAATGATTTAACATGGGCATGCTTCACATAAAGCACACGAGTAATAAGGCTACCCATCTGTCCTACGACGGCACGTCCCAGTTCGCAATGCACTTCCTGCCCTTCGCGGAGCTTCAGGTTCTTGGCATAGGTCTTGAAATATGACTCAAAATCCGGTATCGGCTTGCCGTCAGGGTTATCATAGGCAATGCCCAAGCCACCGCCGACATTGATAACCTTTACCTTGATGTCCTGTGCCTCCAAACGTTCCTGCAGTTCATTGATTCGTGCGCATAGGGCTTCAAAATCGCCCATATCGAGTATCTGGCTGCCTATATGGAAGTGCAAGCCCAAGAATTCGATATTGGGGAGTTCCTGAGCCTCACGGATAGCGAGTTCCATATCCTGCATCGAGATACCGAACTTGTTCTCTGCAAGACCTGTAGTGATATTGGCATGTGTATGAGCTCCTACATTTGGATTGATGCGGAAGCAAACACGAGCAATCTTTCCCTTTTTGCCTGCCAGCTCATTGATAATCTGCAGTTCCGGCTCTGACTCTACATTAAAGCAGAAGATGCCAGCATCAAGACCGAGGTTTATTTCCCAATCAGCCTTACCGACACCGGCATACACAATCTTACTGGCGTCAAAGCCTGCATCCAAAGCCTGCTGTATCTCGCCGCCACTGACGCAGTCAACGCCAAAGCCAGCCTGCTGTATCTCTTTGAGGACAGCAGGATTGGCATTTGCCTTTACTGCATAGTGAAGATGGCACTGCGGATACTCCTTCAGGCTGTTTTTGATAACCTGCAAAGTGTCATCAAGCAATGCCTTATCGTAATAGTAGAACGGGGTCTGCAGTTCCTGGAATTTATCGTTTTTCTTCAACATCTCTAAAAAAGGGACTCTGATTAGTTGAAAAGTTTTGCGCTAAGATTCTGCAACGCACGCTTTTTGTCCTGCTCACGAATGAGGAAGGAGATGTTGTAGTTTGAACCACCGTAAGAAATCATGCGGACAGGTATATTCTGCATAGCATCTGTTACGAGAGTTTCAAAGCCTACATTGCTCCAGTCGAGGTCACCAACGACACAGATGATACACATATCGGAATCAACGGTTACCGTGCCGTACTTCTTCAGTTCGTCCATTATCTTTGTCAGGTTTGCTGTCTTGTCAATAGTAACGCTGACACCTACCTCTGAAGTCGTCACCATATCGATTGGCGTATTGTAAGTCTCGAATATCTCAAACACCTTGCGGAGGAAGCCCGTAGCAAGCAGCATGCGAGAAGACTTGACCTTAATAGCCGTGATATTATCCTTTGCAGCGACAGCCTTTATCTTGCCACGAACGAGGACATTGTCAATAACCGTGCCTTCTGCATCGGGGTCCATTGTGTTCTTAATACGAACAGGAACGCCGGCATATTTGGCAGGCTGGACACATGTAGGATGCAGAATCTTTGCACCGAAGTAGGCAAGCTCGGCTGCCTCCTCGAAGTTAAGCTGATGAACAGCGTCTGTCTTGTCAACAATACGTGGGTCATTGTTATGCATGCCATCAATGTCTGTCCATATCTGTATCTCGTCAGACATCATTGCAGCACCTATCAGAGAGGCTGTATAGTCAGAACCGCCACGCTGCAGGTTATCGACCTCGTCATAAGCATTCTTACATACAAAGCCCTGCGTGATATATATCTGATAGCCCTGATTGGCATGCATTACCTTGTCAAGGTTCTCCTTGATGAATGGCATGTCGGGCTCAGAGTTCTTGTCTGTACGCATGAAGGTAAGAGCATCCAGAAGCACGGTCTTTATACCCTGCTCGTTGAGATAGTTGGTAACCATATTGGTACTCATCACCTCTCCTTGGGCAACTACTATCTTTTCCTCAAACGAGGTAAAGGTATCCTTGGTGAATGTACGCAGATAGTTGAACTCTTTACGAAGAAATTCCGCTGTCTTTTTCTTCATCTCTTCTGTAGAATAGAGTTCCTCCACATGCCCCATATACTTTTTCTCAAGCTGATTGATAACCTCCTGGGCACCTTCTGGATTTTTCTTATATAGATAGTCAGATATCTCTACAAGTGAGTTTGTTGTCCCTGACATTGCTGAGAGAACAACAAAAGTTGGTTCACCTGAGCGTGTAACAAGTTTTGCCACGCCCTTCATACGTTCTGCGGTACCAACCGAAGTACCGCCAAATTTCATTACTTTCATATTGTTGCTATATTTGTATTTGTATTATTATTTCTCGTATTTTGTAAAACTCTGTTCCTCACATTGATAGACAGTGCCTGGGAATTTGTCCAGAATTGCCATATTGTGTGTTGCTATTATGACGGCGGTTCCTGTTACGGCAATTTCGCTGAATACTCCCATAATCTGGTCTGTTATTTCCGGGTCGAGGTTTCCTGTCGGCTCATCGGCAAGCAGCACTTTCGGAGAATTGAGCAATGCCCTTGCTATGGCGATACGCTGTTGCTCACCGCCAGACAGTTCGTGGGGCATTTTGTTCTCACAGCCTTCCATCTTCACGTCGCGCAATACCTCAGCGATTCTCTGCTCGCGGTCTTCCTTATTGTCCCATCCGGTTGCCTTGAGTACAAACTCCAGGTTCTTGTGGACATTACGGTCTGTCAGCAGCTTGAAGTCCTGGAATATTATGCCCAATTCCCTGCGCAATGGCTGAAGCTTTTCACGCTTGATGGAAAAGATGTCATTGCCTAATACAGTAGCCTCGTCACACTCATCGATTTCCATCTCTCCATAAATAGAACGCAGAAGGGAGCTCTTTCCTGAGCCGACCTTGCCGATGATATAGATAAGGTCACCGGCTGCCACCTCAAGATTTACGCCTTTCAATACGTAGTCGTCATCTTCATGGCGAATCGAAACATTCTTGTATGTTATTAGCATATTGTTTTTTCCTGACTTATAGATTAGTGTTTCTTCCAACCGGGATTGTGGCGTTCCATTAGTTCGCGTGCCATGTCCTCGATGCGGAGACCTTTGCTCGTAAGAAGGACTATGAGGTGATACAGCATGTCAGAGCCTTCGTAAATCATACGCTCATTGGTGCCGTTGGTTGCTTCGATAACCAGTTCCAATGCTTCCTCACCTACCTTCTGAGCCATACGGTTCAAGCCGTCCTTAAACAGCGATGTCGTATAGCTGCCCTCGGGCATTTCTTCGTGTCTCTTCTCAATAAAATCCTGCAGTTCACTCAGGAATAAAAGGGGATTTTTCTTTTCCATTTTTTATTTTTACTTTTAACTTTTCACTCTTAATTCTTCACTCTTCACTTTTCACTCTTCACTCTAAACATTCTCCTCTCCCCAACAGGTGTCTGTCCCTGTATGGCATGTAGGTCCATGGGGATGAACCTTCACGAGGAGAGTGTCATTGTCACAATCTACCTTTATATCGACGAGGTCAAGGAAGTTTCCGCTTGTCTCTCCCTTTGTCCAGAGACATTTCCTGCCACGGCTCCAGAAAGTGACCTTCTTGGTTTCAAGTGTCTTCTTCAACGACTCCTCGTTCATGTATCCTAACATCAAGACGTTCTTTGTCACTGCATCCTGGATGATTGCGGGCACTAAGCCGCCGCCTTTTTCGAAATCTATCTTCATCGTACTATAATTCCTTCTTTTCGTAAATAATCTTTCAGTTCCGGTACCGGTATCTCTCCGAAGTGGAACACGCTTGCCGCCAAAGCTGCGTCTGCATGTCCTATATTGAACACGTCACGGAAATGCTCCTTTGTTCCTGCGCCGCCGGAGGCAATAATTGGTATCGGCAACGCATCTGCCAACATAGCCAAAGCCTCATTGGCAAATCCTTTCTTCACACCGTCATGATTCATTGACGTGAACAGGATTTCGCCTGCTCCCCTGTCGGCTACTTCCTTTGCCCAGTCGAGCAGTGTGCGTTCTACCCTTATCCTGCCCCCATTGACATAGCAGTGCCAGCCGTCCTCGTCATTTCGCGCATCGATGGCACAGACACATACCTGCGAACCATACTTGCGGGCTATCTCGTCTATAAACTCGGGGCGTCGCAGGGCAGCACTGTTGACACTGACCTTGTCGGCACCGGCAGCAAGCATTCTGTCAACATCCTCTATGGCATTGATGCCACCGCCTACGGTGAAGGGGATGTTTATCTCGTATGCCACACGGGTGACCATGTCGGTGAAAGTCTTCCTGCCTTCGTGGGATGCCGTGATGTCAAGATATACCAATTCGTCGGCACCGCTGTCGCTGTATGCCCTGCCCAACTCTACCGGGTCGCCGGCAGAGCGGAGATTCACGAAATTGGTTCCCTTTACGGTTTCACCATTTTTTACATCAAGACACGGAACTATACGTTTTGCTAACATAACTTATTTTTGCATTGACCATTGAACATTGAACATTGAACATTATTCTTCACTCTTCACTCTTAACTCTTCACTCCTAATTTTCCCCTCATAATATGCCTTGCCGAATACGACGGCAGGAATACCTTTTTCTTCCAGCTGCCTGATGTCTTCGTTGCATGACACGCCGCCGGAGGCAATCAGGTGCAATGACGGATATGCCTTCATTATCTCGACATAAAGTGCCGTGGCTGGTCCTTGCAAGGTGCCGTCCTTTGATATTTCCGTACAGAGGACGTTCCTGACGCCCCTATCGACATATTTCTTCAGGAACGACAGCAGGTCTTCTTCCGAATCCTCCAGCCATCCGTTGATGCTCACCTTTCCGTTTCTGACGTCCGCACCGAGTATCATCCTCTCTGCGCCGTACTTTTCCATCCAGCCCATGAAGAGTTCCGGCTTTGTAACGGCGATGCTGCCGACGGTCACCATCGAGGCGCCGGCATTGAAGGCTTTCTCTATGTCCTCCTCGGTCTTTATGCCGCCGCCGAAATCCACTACGAGGCTGGTTGCCTCCGTAACGGCTTTCAGCACGCCGTCATTTACTACATGCTTGCTCTTGGCACCGTCCAGGTCAACCATGTGCAGACGCTTGAAGCCCAGCTTCTCAAACTCCTTGGCTTGCGCTACGGGGTCTTCGTTGTATATTCTCTTGCTGTCATACTCTCCCTTGGTAAGGCGCACGCACTTACCGTCGATGAGGTCTATAGCAGGGATTAACTCTATCATGATTTTTTCTTTGTTTCGTTCTTTAAAAACATATCTCTCACCTCTTACCTCTCACCTCTAAGAAAATTCTCCAATATTCTTGCTCCTACGCTGCCCGACTTCTCCGGATGGAACTGGGTGGCATAGAAATTATCCTTGTTGATGGCGGCAGAATACGGCAGTGTGAAGTCTGCCTTCGCTATGGTATATCTTTCATCGAAGGGAACATAGTAGCTGTGCACGAAATACACGAAGTCCTTCTCATTGACATCCTTGAAGAGCGGAGTCTTGAGGTCATATATGCTGTTCCATCCCATCTGGGGTATCTTGTCCTCGTGCTTCTGTGGCTGGAAACGCTTCACGTCCATCGGGAACACCCCGAGGCAGTCTGTGTTTCCCTCCTCGGAGTGTCTGCACAGCAGCTGCTGACCGATACAGATGCCCAACACGGGCTGCTTCAAGTCGAGAATAACCTTGTCAAGTCCCCTTTCGAGAAGATACTTCATGGCGCTGCTGGCTTCTCCCTGTCCTGGGAATATCACCTTGTCCGCCGACAGTAATTCCTCGGCATCGTCCGTCCACAAAGGCTCAATGCCCAATCGCTTCACGGCATTGATTACCGAGAAGATATTACCTGCGTTATATTTTACTATTGCTACTTTCACTTTTTTTCTAATCTTTAAAGACCCCAGCCCACCCGATGGAGGGAGAATGTTCAATGGTCAATGGTCAATATTTCACGTGCGCGTATGCATACACACAACATGGGTTGCAAAGGTACGATTAAGTTATGAGAAATACAAATAAAAACAGATATTTTTTTATTTTATTTCCATGACGGAGTACTTTCGACGAAGTCAAAGGTACGATTAAGTGAGCAAAAAAACAAGAAAAAAAAGAATTTTTTATTTTTTTTTCTTGGATTTTTCGAACGTTAGTACCTTCGACAAAGTCAAAGGTACGATTAAGTTATGAGATAACCAACTATATAGCCACTACTTCCATTATCGTCTGAATTTGGATCAAATTTTTTTATGCAAAAAAATCCGAAAAGCTTATCTTTCCGGATTATAACTAACAACTAATCACTAATAACTAATCACTAACAACTAACCACTACCTCCTTCCGAAGAGGTCTTTGATGCCGTCGATGTCGAAGGCGAGAGAGAAGCGGAGGGTCTGGTCGAGTGGATTGCTTGATGCAGTAGAGATAACGTATGCAGCATCGAGCGAGAAGGCACTCATCTTGAAGCCGGCACCGACGGTGAAGTATTTACGGTTACCCTTGGTCTCTGCCTCGTCGTGATAACCGGCACGGACAGAGAAGCGGTCGTTGTAGCAATACTCCGCACCGACGCTGAGTTGTATCTCCTTCAGCTCTTCCTTAAAACCACCGGGGGCATCGCCGAAGCTCTTGAAGATACCGGCAATGGAACCGACGCTGTAGTATTTCTCGTCGGCATACTGCTCAAGGTTTGCCGCCGTCGTCTTACCCTCGGCAACCGCCTTGTTATACTGCTCCGTAGTAGGATAGGTCGGCACAAGGAGCTTGTTGAGGTCGGTGGCAACCGTGATGGTGTTATATTCGTCGATAGGCACCTTGAGGGATGCACCGATACGCAGGTTTGTAGGAATGAACTCCGACCTGTCGGTACCCGTGAGGTTCATCTTCGAGCCGATGTTGCTGATATTGAAGCCAAGACCCAGCTGACACTCACGCTTGCCGATGTTGATATAGTTCTGATAGTAGCCCGCAATGTCGGCAGCGAAGGCACCGGACGTCTTCTTCTCCTCGGTAGAGCTGTATGACATGTCGGAGAACATATACCTGACGGCAGCACCGAGAGAGAATTTCTCGGACAGCATCATGGAGTAGCCCGCGTCGATACTCATCTCGTAAGGCTTGATGGTCATGTCGTAGTTGTCGCTGGTGCCGCCCGACGACGTAAATACCTCGCCCAGGGAGAAGTAGTGGATAGAAGCAGAAACGGCGCTGTAGTCACCTATCCTGTAATATCCTGACAGGTAGGCAATGTTCATATCGTTGACCAGTTTGCGCAGCCACGGGGTATAGTTGAGCTGTACGCCAGCCTTGGAAATAGCAAACGGATACTTTGCAGGGTTCCAGTATTGTGATGATACGTCAGCATCAGTGGCAACACCCACATCACCCATACCGCCGGCACGGGCATCAGGAGCAATATTCTGACTCACCATTGCCGTATGCACAGGGTTGAAGAGCGTCTGCTTGTCCTGGGCATTGGCTGCCGTCGTCAGCATAAGGGCTGACAACAGGAAGAGGATTTTGATTTTGTTTGTCATTTATTTCAAATTTATCTTTATGTTTCAAGTTTTCGCTTTAGTACGAAGTATTAGTATCCTATCAGGAGCTTCTTTGTCTTGGAAACGTATTTCGAGTTGTCGCACGATACTCTTACGCGATAGAGATACATGCCCTGAGACAGACCCGATGCAGCCCACTTGTAGGACGTGGTAGGCTTGGTAGAAGAGAAGGTATCGTTCCACTGCAGCTGACCTACTATGCGACCTGTCATGTCGATGATGTCGATGTTCACCTCTGCCTCGGAACCCTGCAGGTCGTGGGTGACGTAGAACGTGATGTTCTCACCACTCTTTGCCGGATTTGGCGTAGCAAGGACATCTGTCAGCGTCGGCTCAAAGCCTTTCACGACATTGAAGTCGAGAGACACCTGGCTGGTATTGTTCAGCACGTCCCAGGCACGGAATGTAAGGGTATGCTTGCCGACAGGGAGGTTTGGCAGTACATACCACGTAGAACCGGAGGTATAGCTGTCGGCATCGAAGGTGAAGTTGTTGTTGAGGTTGTAGGTCATCTCGGCACTGCCGTCAACTATGAGCTCCATATAATGTCCCAATGACGACTCGGCGACATTGATGCCGTCGGCATCGTTTATCTCTGCCACGAAGAACGGCGTGCGTCCCACGTTGCCGCCATTCATGAACGACGGAGTGTTGAGATAGGAATGTATGGCAGGACCGATAGAGTCGTTCACGGCAGCCTCCTGTCCGTAAGGATACAGCGAGGTATCATGTCCGTTTGCCGCCACCTTGCCGGTTTCGTCAAGGGCATAGAGCACCACCAAGCCGTTGGCATTCTCGTCATAGATGTCTTTCGGCATGCGGAAGGTGAAGCGGAACTGTCCGCCAGTGACCGTCGTAGTGCCGGAGAAGATGTTGGAGTCGTAGTCGTCGTACTGGAAGAGTGCATCCGTATCGGCATTTCCCCTGCAGACGATGGTTTGCTTGGCATCCTTCACGATGCTGTTGAGCTTGCCGTTGAAGCCGGTGGCAACCTGACCGTCGCGAGTCTCTACATGTCCCTCTACGGTAACTACGCTGAGTGCCTTAGCCTGAATAGCCTGACTGCCGGCGGCAATGTCGTTTATCTTGTCAACCTTCACGTTGTAGGTAGGTATGGCAAGTGACATGGCTGGGTCGCCAAGCAGCGCGTAATGGTGCTTGTTGACTGTAAGGTCGGCACCTGCCTTCACCAACTGGTTCTTGGCACGACGCTGCACCTCGCCAAGGGTCAGCGGCTTTCCGTTGTCGTCATAGACAAACAGATTCTCCATCATGTATTTGTCTATCTTCGAGTTGTAGGTTTCATATACCGCACGGGCAGCACCGTATGAGGCAATGGCACCGCCGTCCTTGTTCAGCAGCAACTGTTCGCCGAGGGTGCTGTGGCTGTAGTCATAAGGCATCGTCTCACAGGCTGCCATAATCCACATAGAATAGTTTTCTCCCTTGAATTTCTTAACATCATCAAGCGTCACTATCCTCTCGTGGCTTAGCTCCGTCCATGAGCCGTGACCGCCATAGTTCATTATCAGCTGACCATCGTTCTGCAACTGCTTGATAAGGCTTTCAACAACGGGGTATCTGTTTCCGCTGGCAGTTTTCTTCATGTTATAGGCGTCTGCCATGATTTTCGTGACGTTATAGCCGCCTCGGGCTATCATGTCGTCTGCCAGTTCGTTGATAAACCTCATGTGGCTATTCTCGTCGCCGTCATCGCCAATGAACGTGACGCCGTTCTGCCAACTGCCCGACGGGGACTTCTCGACGTAATCAACAATCTTATCTACGGCATACATCGCTTCCTCATCGCTCGTAACGGGGATGCGCCCTACTCCACAATCCATCTGCATATTGTTCTGCACAATGCCGTCGGCATGCACCGTCATGCCGTCCTGAAGTATGGCAATGAAGTCGTCAATAGGCACGGCCCTCGTCTTGTCGTAGGAATTATATGTTTCATAGACCAGCAGATAGTCATCGGCAGAAAAATCTCTGCCGAGGGTCTTCATCCTGTTGTCCCACATACAGTCGCCAAACAGGAGGACATTTTTCACACCGCCGTCGCTGCTCTTGTCATAGAACATCTTCAGGTAACGACGATAAGCTGAAACGTCTGGCGTGCCGCTGGAGAACTCATTATATAACTCGTTGGCAGGAACTATGCGATAGGTCATTCCGTCGTGAGTGGCATGGAGATCACCAAGACGCTTTGCCTGGCTGTATAGTTTCTTCGATGTAGGAATTATAATGACATAATCCACCACCTCGTCAGCATGATGGTTTTGGTTTGCTACGTTTTCTGCAAACTCTGCTGCCGGCAATGCGCTGCTGAGGGCATACGACTTGGGATTCTCGGATGTTGCGAGAATGTAGTCAATCCTGATAGGACCGCCGCTGTTGCATGCTACCGTAACGGGGAAGGTGCCGGAAGCATTACACTCCAACGTGACTGTCGTAAACATTGCCACCTGCTCGCTGGAATAGGTCCTGATGTTGCCGCTCTTACTTACGTCATTGGCGGAAACAGTATAGCCGGTGACACCGCTGGCAGTAAGAATTGCCGTGATGGTAACGTTACCCGCATTCTCTGGCACTGATAGGTTTACGGTCTTTGAACTGCCTGCGGAAATGGTCTCGGACTCCACCAGCTCACGTCCCATCTCGTGCCATGCAAAGCCGTCATTCTCGTACAGGTCATGATAGGCAACGCCATTGGCAGCGGCACTGCTAAGCAACTCTTGCTCAGAACATTCCTTGCGGGCGCCGTCTGTCTGCGTTATGAAATAATATCCATAGTCGGAATAGGGATTCCTGGTGCGCGTCTTTACGGTATTTGAAGTGTATGATACCGGACCATAGGCATAGAAATACAGTTGTCCATCCTTCGGACATACTGCCACCTCTGGCAAATCGTCGTGTTCGGCAATCCACTCCTGCGTCAGCTGTTCGGGTACTAATGCACCGCCATAGCCATACACCTTCACCTTGCTGATATCAGAAAAACCTGCCTGGGAAACGACATCTGGCGTCAGACGGCAAATGCCCGTCTCACTGACACGAATCTTTGCCCATGTTCCAGAAGCCAACAATGATGAAGAGGAATATGAAGAAGCATCGGTAGTAACTGCAGAGGCACGTGTTGCCGACCTCGCTGCATTTTCTGATGAACCGGAATTACGTGGCGATGCAGTCCATTGAGCTACATAATCAGTTACCTTATATAATTTTTCGTCACGCTCCACAATAGGATTGAAGGAAGCACGCATTACCGTCTCCTTTCTGTCAACGAAAACGCTGTATGCAACAGCCGGTGTTTCGGGCAAAGTAAGCTTCTCTCTCTTTATCTTCTTGCGATATTTGCGTGCAGCCTTGCGTTTCAACGGAGTATAGTCAGGATAAAGGATTCGCATAGTGTATGTGGAATCCTTGTAGTTTCCTGACAAGGGGAGATATTCGTTTATCGGTTCGTCAATCTCCTTGCTCGCCAGTTTATACATATCCTGTGCCGACACCAATACAGGCATCAGCAGCAAAACAAATATGAAACGAATTATCTGCACCAAAAATCTAAAACTTTCTTCTCGTTTATAAATCCCTCGATGTGGTCATCAGGCTTTACAGGACCGACTCCCACAGGGGTTCCAGTATATATCAAGTCTCCCGTCTTGAGAGTGAAGTATTGCGATATGTAACTTATCAGACGGTCTATGGAACATAACATCTCTACGGTGTTTCCTTTCTGTCTTAATTCTCCGTTCATTGACATTGAGAAATCCACAGTCGGACGTTCCTTTCCCTTCATCTGCTGTTCATTCAGCACACTCTCCTTGGGAATCCACTCTCCTATTACTGCGGCTCCGTCAAAGCCTTTCGCTATCTCCCACGGCTGTCCTTCCTCACGCAGGGCTTTTTGCATATCACGCGCCGTGAAATCTATTCCGACCGTGAAAGCATCATAATAGCGATGTGCGAACTGTTCCGGAATACTCTTTCCAAGACGACAAATACGCACAACCACCTCTGTCTCATAGTCTATGCGCCCCATGAAGTCAGGTACGAAGAACGGTTTCCCGTCTTTCAGCAACGAAGAATCGGCTTTTGTGAAGATGACAGGATTGCGTTGTGTGTCATTATCAGAGGAGCCAACTCCCTTTTGTAATAACGCAGTTTTTATCTCTTTATTGTGCTGAGCATAATTCATGCCCACAGCGAATATTTTCATTTTAATTTTATTAAGTTTTATTTCTCACTCTCACTCCCTTTCTTCACTCCCCTTTCACTTCCCTTCTTCACTCCCCTTTCTTCACTTCCCTTCTTCACTCCCCTTCACTCCACTTCCACTCCACTTCCACTCCACTTCCACTCCCCTACAAAAAAACGCGCCAGCGCCCCAAGGCACTGACGCATTCCTATTATCGCAATTAAACCTTTTTTCTTAATCAGCCTGCAGAGAGAATCTCTTGAAAGCAACAACTGTCAGGTCTTTGTCAGCAGACTTCAGATAATCTGTAACAGTCATCTTTGAGTCCTGAATAAACTCTTGGTTCAGCAGACAAGCCTCCTTATAGAACTTGTTGATACGTCCGTTAACGATACCCTCAAGCATCTGTGCAGGAATGCTGGCAGCCTTCTCAGCAGAAACTGTAGCAATGATTTCCTTTGCCTTAGCAACGTCCTCAGCTGTAATCCATCCCTTAGCCATGTTAGACTCCATGTGGTCCTCAGAGTCAACGTGTGCTGGGTTGATACCTGCCTTCTTCAGAGCGTTGTCAACAGCCTTCTGAACCTGCTCCTGCTTTGTCTTCTCACGAGCAACAGTCTTCTCCTCCTCAATGATTTTTGGATCAACGTCAGCCTCGCTGAGAGCTACTGGCTTCATAGCTGCTACCTGCATAGCAACAGCGTGTGCCTGCTCTTCTGCTGGCTTGTTGGTCTGTACCATTGTGCAGAGAGTGTTCTTGTTCATGTGGTTGTAGCAAGAAACATTCTCACCTTCGAGATAGAGGTATCCGTCCAGTTCCATCTTCTCACCTGTTACACCAGATCTCTCTGTAACAGCTGCAGCAACGGTCTGACCGTTAGCAAGTGTCAGGTTGTTAACCTCATCAATGTTCTTAGCCTTTGCAGCAACAGCAGCGTCAAGGATATCCTGTGTCAGCTTTATATAGTCTGCACCGTTAGCAACGAAATCGGTTTCACACTTCAGGGCAATAATTGCGCTGAATCCGTTTTCGCTCTTAACGAGTACGCAACCATTTGATGTTTCACGATCACTACGCTTCGCAGCGATTGCCTGACCACGCTCACGGAGGATCTCCTTAGCACGATCCAGATCGCCGTCAGCCTCTGTCAGAGCCTTTTTCACGTCAGCAAGACCAGCGCCTGTCATAGCACGCAGAGTCTTGATGCTTTCCATTGTTATAGCCATTGTAATAACTAATTGTTTTTAAGTGAAATAAAAATTTAAATGCAGAAAACTGATTACTCAGCATTCTCTGCCTTTTCCTCAGTAGCCTCAGCTTCCTCAGCCTTCTTTGCTGGCTTCTCTTCATCAGCAGGAGCAGCAGCCTCAGCAACTTTCTCTACCTTCTTGACACGTGGTTTGTCATCCTGCTCAGCAGCAGCCTTCTCGTCAGCCTTCTCTGCCTTACGCTCTGTGAGACCTTCGTTGATAGCGTCGCACATAGCATTGAGAATTACCTCAACAGAATCCTTTGCATCGTCGTTTGCTGGGATAGCATAGTCAACATCGTTAGGATTTGTGTTGGTATCTGTGATAGCAAATACAGGGATATTAAGACGATGAGCCTCCTTAACAGCAATGTGTTCCTTCTCGATATCTACAACGAAGAGTGCAGATGGCAGACGTGTAAGGTCAACGATAGAACCGAGGTTCTTCTCCAACTTAGCACGCTGACGAGAAATCTGGAGCAACTCACGCTTTGAAAGGTTAGCGAAAGTACCGTCAGAAGTCATCTTATCGATGTTAGCCATCTTCTTGATAGCCTTACGGATTGTCTGGAAGTTGGTAAGCATACCACCAGCCCAACGCTCGTTAACATATGGCATCTGTACGCTCTGTGCCTTCTCAGCAACAACGTCCTTAGCCTGTTTCTTTGTAGCAACAAAGAGAATCTTCTTACCCTGCTTAGCTATATTCTTCAGTGCTTCAGCAGCCTCGTCAATCTTAACGACTGTCTTGTTAAGGTCGATGATATGGATGCCATTGCGTTCCATGAAGATGTATGGAGCCATTGCTGGATTCCATTTACGCTTGAGGTGTCCGAAATGACAACCTGCCTGAAGTAACTGATCAAAATTTGTTCTTGACATAATGTTCTTTTTTTAAAATTTGTTTACTTTCTTTTTTAATTGCTATTTTAAGCAACCAACACTCTGGGTAGCCTGCACCTTATTATATACGCACAAAGGCGGATGTAGAGTCCCAGGTGTTTAGATGCTAAACTATATCTGCTATTAACGCTTAGAGAACTGGAAGCGGCGACGTGCCTTTGGACGACCTGGCTTCTTACGTTCTACCTCACGTGCATCACGTGTCAGGAAGCCATGATCCTTGAGTTTCTTCTTATCTTCAGCGTCAACCTTTACCAGTGCACGAGCAATAGCGAGTCTCAGAGCCTGAGACTGACCTGTAAAGCCACCACCATCAAGGTTAGCCTTGATGTCATACTTTCCAGTTGCCTCAAGCAACTCCAGTGGCTGCTTTACTACGTACTGCAGGATAGCAGATGGGAAATATTCTGTTATATCTACCTTATTGATAGTTATCTTACCGGTGCCCTCTGACATATATACACGTGCAATAGCACTCTTGCGGCGACCGATTGCGTTTATTACTTCCATTGTATCTTACTTTGTGTTTATTTATACTGATTTATATCGATTGCCTTAGGCTTCTGAGCCTCTTGCTTGTGCTCAGCGCCCTCGTATATGTAGAGGTTATTCATCAGAGAACGTCCAAGTATGCCCTTTGGCAGCATACCCTTTACAGCGTGACGGAGCATCTTCTCAACGCCACCTTTCTTCTTACGCAGTTCAGCAGGAGTATTGAAACGCTGACCGCCTGGATAGCCAGTGTAGCGTGTATAAACCTTATCGGTTTCTTTCTTACCTGTGAAGACTACCTTTTCTGCGTTAATTATAATAACATTGTCACCACAATCAACATGCGGGGTGAAGGTTGGCTTATACTTACCGCGAAGCAGTTTTGCCACTTTTGAAGCGAAACGTCCGACTACCTGATCAGTAGCATCAACAACGACCCACTCCTTCTTCGCTGTTTCCTTGTTGACGGAAATTGTCTTGTAACTTAAAGTGTTCATTCTTAAGTTTCTCTTTTTAAAATTACTTTATTAATATACATTCTTCGGAGTCGGATTCACTAACCGTAGGCGCGGCCAAACGCCGTACTATTAACACCTTCTCCAACGTGTGGGGCTCTAAGTGTACCCCAACGGTTCTCTCGAACCAAGAAACATTGCGCCGGTAGTCTAGGTCGACGCAGTTTCGGGTTGCAAAGGTATAAAAAATTCCTCACATACAATGTGCATGCATGTGAGGAATATACAATATTTACATTTTTTTAACAGTATCGGTGACATTATCTCTGTTTCTGCCTTTGTCTGACAGCCTCAAACATCAAAATTGCAGATGAAACAGACACATTAAGGCTGTCAAGTTTGCCACACATCGGTATGCAAATATGCTTGTCTGCAACTTGACGCCACTTATCGGTGAGCCCTGTCGCCTCCGTCCCCATTACTATTGCTGTCGGACACTTCATGTCGGTATCATAGTAAAAAGAGGAATCCTGCAACTGTGCAGTAAGTATCTGAATACCATTTTCTTTTAGCCAAGAAATACACTCATCACTGGTACAAGCAACCGTCGGCACAGTAAATATAGCCCCTATAGAAGCACGTACCAGATTAGGATTGTATAAATCTGTCAGTGGGTCGCATACTATCACCCCATCAATGCCAGCAGCATCAGCCGAACGCAGTATTGCGCCCAGATTTCCAGGTTTCTCCACCGCTTCCAATACCACGTAAAGCGGATTCTTACTGCCCATATTCTTTTCGAGGTCTTTCAAAGTATGCTGCCTTACCTTCACTACAGCCACTACACCTTCCGTGGAACCGCGATAGGCTATCTTATCATAGACTCTTGGGGACACCTCCACCAGCTCTGCGCCATCTATAGGGATATCCTTCAAAACATCATCACATTTCTCGCTATCGACAAACACAGCCTGCATCTCATAGCCTGCATTGATGCAGTGAAGTAGCTCCCTGCGGCCTTCTACCACAAAGAGTTCCTCCTGCCGCCTTTGTGCAGATTTCTGCTGCAACAGCAAGAGGTGCTTTATGCGTTCGTTCTGTAAAGAAGTAATCTCCATCTGCCAAATATTCGACGCCCCCTCCCCTTGGGAGGGTCGAGGTGGGGTTCCCTATTCCCTATTTGCTCTTTTTCTCTCTAAATGGTCGAGAATTACCTTTCTCATTCTGATGCTCTTAGGAGTACATTCAACCAGTTCATCCTCCTTGATATATTCCAGACATTCCTCCAACGACATCACAGTCTTTGGTATTATGCGAGCCTTATCGTCCGAACCGGAAGCACGCACGTTGGTGAGCTGTTTTGCCTTAGTGACGTTGATGACAAGGTCTATTTCATGAACATGCTCGCCTACAACCTGACCTCCATAAACATCCTCACCTGGGTCGATAAAGAATTTTCCCCTATCTTGCAGTTTGTCTATAGAATAAGCATACGCATTGCCTGTTTCCATTGCAATCAAGGAGCCATTCTGGCGTCTCTCTATATCACCTTTGTATGGCTGATATTCCTTGAAACGGTGTGACATTATTGCCTCACCCTGCGAAGCAGTCAGAATATTGGTTCTCAAGCCGATGGTGCCGCGAGAAGGGATATCAAAGTCGATATTTACCCTGTCACCCTGTGTCTCCATAGATGTCATTTCACCCTTTCTACGGGTCACCATATCAATCATCTTGCTTGCAAATTCCTCGGGCACATTGATGTTCAGTTCCTCTACAGGTTCGCAACGCACACCGTCTATTTCCTTATATATTACCTGCGGCTGCCCGACCTGCAGTTCATAGCCTTCACGACGCATAGTCTCGATTAGAACAGACAGATGCAGCACGCCACGTCCACTGACAATCCACTTATCAGTACTGTCACCAAACGGTTCTACACGAAGAGCCAGGTTCTTCTCTATCTCCTTCTGCAGACGGTCGTTGATGTGTCGTGAAGTAACCATCTTACCCTCCTTTCCGAAGAAAGGTGAGTCATTGATGGTAAACAACATAGACATTGTTGGTTCATCAACAGAGATAGTAGGCAAAGCCTCTGGATTTTCTGCATCACACAACGTGTCACCAATTTCGAAATGAGACAAACCTATTACAGCACAGATATCACCAGAAGACACCTCGTCAGTAGCATGATGTCCCATGCCGTCGAAGGTATGCAGTTCCTTAATCTTTGTTTTCTCCGTACTGCCGTCCCTATGAGATATTGTAATCTGCATACCAGCCTTCAAAGTACCCCTATGCACACGACCTACGGCAATACGCCCGGTATAAGTAGAATAATCCAGTGATGTGATAAGCATCTGAGGAGTTCCCTCCAGTTTTTCCGGTGCAGGAATCACTTCTACAATCTTGTCAAGCAGATAATCTATGTTGTCGGTAGGCTTCTTATAATCCTCTGCCATCCACCCTTGCTTGGCAGAGCCATAGACCACGGGGAAGTCAAGCTGATCTTCCGTTGCATTGAGGGCAAACATCAGGTCGAACACCATTTCATAAACTTCCTCTGGACGGCAGTTAGGCTTATCGACCTTGTTTACCACCACAATAGGTTTCAGTCCTATCTCCAGAGCCTTCTGCAGCACAAAGCGTGTCTGCGGCATAGGTCCCTCAAAAGCATCAACGAGGAGTATGCAGCCGTCTGCCATGTTCAGCACACGCTCCACCTCACCACCGAAATCAGAGTGCCCCGGGGTATCTATGATGTTAATCTTCGTGCCCTTCCAGTTGATAGACACATTCTTCGACAGAATCGTTATTCCGCGTTCGCGCTCAAGGTCGTTTGCATCCAGCACCTGGTCGGAATTATTCTGTCCGTCACGGAACAACTTACCTGCAAGCATCATCTTGTCAACAAGAGTCGTCTTGCCATGATCTACGTGGGCAATAATGGCGATATTTCTTATACTTGCCAAGCCGTTTGATTGGGTATTATTGGTATCCATAATTATCAATCTTATTTTTTCAGGCTGCAAAATTAACACTTTTTTCCCGAATACGCAAATATTTCACGAAAACTATTCATTTTTTGAATTTCGGATTACCAGTAAAAAGCTGTGTTTGACTTAAATTCATCATTGTCTTGTCGGTTCGATTTAAAACCAAAACCAAGAATAACCCCTGTCAAGAGCATAAGTCTTTACAGACTTTTTATAAATTCAAGTCAAAGTGCCATCATAAGTAAACTTCTATGTCCCTTTGACTTGAACTTATACACCTTCCTTCGTCAGGTTTATGCACTTGTCAGGAAAAAC
>ODAJ012176370.1_pt1 | contig 30122 bp, 24 predicted proteins | sample 1539241 | NCBI WGS metagenome assembly ODAJ01 (sample SAMN02144231, study PRJEB22623) | gut metagenome | biome: sheep rumen | host: Ovis aries | place: New Zealand
GAGGAGGCCATTCGGGAGCTGCTGGCGCTGGACAGCACTTCGCTCCACGGCTACACCGCGGCGGTGGGCCTGCCCAGTCTGCGCAAAACCATCGCAAACGACCTGCAGACCCGCTTTCAGCTGCCCGCGCGGGAGGATCTGATCTACGTCACCTGCGGCGCGGCGGCGGGCCTCGCCATTTGCATGCATGCGCTGCTGATCCCCGGCGAGGAGGTCATCGCCTTCGCGCCCTTCTTCCCCGAATACCGCATGTTCACCGAAGGCGTAGGCGGGAAGCTGGTCGTCGTTCCCCCCACCGAGGGGCTCCAGCCGGATCTGGACGCCTTCCGGGCCGCCATCAGCGAGAAGACCAAGATCGTCATTGTGAACACCCCCAACAATCCCTCCGGCGTCATTCTGTCCGAAGAGAGTCTGCGGGAGCTCACCGGCATCCTGCACGAGGCGGAGCTGCGCTACGGCCACCCCATCTACCTGATCTCCGACGAGCCCTATCGGGAGCTGGTCTATGACGGGCAGAAGGTCCCCTGCGTGCTGAGCTTCTACGACAACGCCATTCTGGACTATTCCTACAGCAAGTCCCTGTCCCTGCCCGGCGAACGGATCGGCTACCTGGCCGTCAGCCCCCGGATGGAGGATGCCGCCACGGTCTTTGCCGCCATCTGCGGCGGCGGTCGGGTCTGCGGCTTCGTCAACGCCCCCAGCCTGATGCAGCGGGTGATCGAGAAGTGCATCGACAAGACCTCGGATATCTCCATGTACAAGCTGAACCGGGACCTGCTTTACAACGGGCTGAAGGAGCTGGGCTATGACTGCGTATACCCCGACGGCGCCTTCTACCTCTTTGTGAAGACCCCGGAGGCCGACGCCAAAGCCTTTGCCGAGCGGGCCAAGAAGTACGAGCTGCTGCTGGTGCCCAGCGACGATTTCGGCGTCCCCGGCTACGTGCGCATCGCCTACTGCGTCTCTGCAGACCAGATCCGCCGCTCCATGCCCGCCTTCCAAAAGCTGGCGGAGGAGTACGGCCTCTGCTGAAGCTGCCTGCCAAAAGGGGCTGTGAAAAAACGCAGTTTTTCACAGCCCCTTTTTGAGTCGTGAGCCCGGACAGAGTGCGCGGCTTCCCGCTCTCCTCAAAACGCACGGCTCAAATCTCAAAACTGAAGGGGATGTGTTTTTTCACATCCCCTTTTTATGCGTTTTTCGCCAGAAAATCCAGGGCCGCCTGCAGGCCCCGGGCGATCTCCCCCAGGGGCAGGGACGGCAGCTCCTTCTCTTTTTGCAGCCTCTCCGCCTGCTCCGGCAGGCAGGGGACGTGCAGAAAGCCGCCGCGCACAGTCGGATACCGGGCTTCGATCTCGTGCATCAGCCGGTAAAACAGCTGGTTGCAGACGAAGAGTCCCGCGCTGTTGGACACTGCCGCGGGGACGCTCGCCTCCGAAATCGCCCGGGCCAGGGCCTTCACCGGCAGATTGGAGAAGTAGGCCGCGGGGCCGCCGGGCAGCACAGGCTGCTCCCGGGGCATGGCCCCGGCGTTATCCGGGATGGACGCGTCCATCAGATTCACCGCCACCCGCTCCGGCGTCAGGGCGGGGCGGCCCGCAGCCTGGCCCACACAGAGCACCAGGTCCGGCTTTTCCGCCTCCAGCGCCGCGCAGAGCCGGTCCCCGGACACGCCGAAGACCGTGGGCAGCTGAAGCGTCACAAGCTCCGCGCCTTCCGGCGCCCGAACAAGCCGGACCGCCTCCCAGGCGGGATTGATCGGCTCTCCCCCGAAGGGATCGAAGGCCGTGAGCAGGATTTTCATAGCGGCGCCTCCCCGTTGCGTTTTTTCTTACCATACCACAGTCGCGGGGAAAAGGAAAGCGCCGGATTTTCCTGTCGCGCCTCTTGCACTTTTTTCGGCCTGCCTCTATAATAGGGCCACCAATTTCCGGGAGGTCCCTATGGAACACATCAAAAAGCTGCCCATCCCGGGACAGCGCATCCTGCGCACCATGGTCGCGGTGTGGCTCTGCCTGCTGGTATATGTGCTGCGCGGACGACAGGGCGAACCGCTGTACGCGGCGCTGGCGGTGCTGCAGTGCATCCAGCCTTATACCAAGGCCACCCGCGCCGTGGGACGCAAGCGCATCATCGGCACGCTGATCGGCGCGGTTTGGGGTCTGCTGCTGCTTTTGACGGAGCAGGCGCTGGCCCGCATCGGGCATGACGAGCCCTGGCAGCACTTTCTGCTGATCGGCTTCTTCACCGGGATCGTGCTGTATTCCACCGTGCTGCTCAAGGTCAGCGAAACGGCCTATTTCTCCGCGGTGGTCTTCATGGTCATCACCATCAAGCACGCCGACGACGTGAGCCCCTACCTCTATGCCTTCAACCGCACCCTGGACACCATCATCGGCGTGGCGGTGGCGGAGATCGTGAACCGGGTGCATCTGCCCCGCCTGCCCCAGAAGGACACGCTGTTCGTCTCCTCCATCGGGGACACCATCCTGGACCCGGAGCGGCATCTGATGCCCTACTCCAAGGTGGAGCTGAACCGCCTGCTGGACGACGGTGCCAAGTTCACCGTAGCCACCTCGGAGACCCAGGCCACCGTGCGGGAGCTGTTGGCCGGGGTGGAGCTGCGCTGGCCGGTGATCACCATGGACGGCGCGGCGCTCTATGACATGAAAACCATGGAATACCTGCGCACGGTGCCTATGGGCGAGGAGAAGGCCCGCCGCCTGGTAAACTGGGTGCAGGAGCAGGGGCTCCCCTTCTTCTCCAACAGCGTGGAGGAAAACCTGCTGGTGATCCGCTATACCGAGCTGCCGAACCCGGCCATGCAGCAGCTCTTTGAGCAAAAGCGCAAGTCTCCCTACCGCAACTACGTCCGCAGCCCCGCCGATCTGGAAAGGGACATGCTCTATCTGCTGATTCTGGAAAAAACGGAAATCATTGAGGAGAAGCGCCGCCTGCTGGAGGCGGAGCCCTGGAGCGCAGATTACCGGATCGTCCAGGCGTCCTCGCCCTTCGCTTGCTATTCCTCCCTGAAGATCTACGACGCCGCCGTGTCCAGGATCGCCATGCTGCGGCAGCTGGAGCAGATGATGCAGACAAAGAAGACCGTCACCTTCGGCTCCATCCCCGGGCGCTACGACGTGGTGATCCTCCACTCCGACCATAATCGCATGGTCCGGGAGCTGAAGCGCCGCTTCGAGCCGGTGAGTCTGCGGGGCTGGCGCAATATCTTCCACAGCTGATTCCAAAGGGCGCGTGGCTGTAAAAAAATGGAAAACTCCGTTTTTTCGCAGCTGTGCGGCCTTTCCTTTGGAATAGCGAAACCTTCCAACGCTAAAAAAGCTCCCGCCGCGCATACTGCTCTCGTGCAGATTTTGTGCGCGGAGGGAGATTTTTATGAAAAAAAGCATTTTGACAGTCCTGGGCTGTCTGCTCCTGACAGTGGCCTTTCCTGTCACGGCCTTCGCCCAGGAGCTGATCGTTGGCGGCCAGGCCGTGGGCATCCGCATCCAGACCGAGGGAGTGCTGGTGTCCGGCACGGCCCAGGTGGAGACCCAGCAGGGCGGCCGCTGCCCGGCCACAGAGGCGGGCGTGCAGGAGGGCGACCGGATTTTGCGGGTGAACGGTCGGGAACTCCATAGCGCGGCGGAGCTGATCGCCGCCGTGGGCGAGGCGGGAGGCGCGCCGGTGGAGCTGAGCATCCTGCGCGCTGAGAGCCTGCTGCGCTTATGGGTGCAGCCGGCGCTGTCCGACCAGGGACAGTGGATGCTGGGGATGTGGCTGCGGGACGTGGTCACCGGCATCGGCACGGTGACCTTCTGCGACCCGGAAACCGGCGTCTACGGCGCCCTGGGTCACAGCATCACCGACGAGGGCTCCGGCTGCAGCGTGCCGGTGGCCTCCGGCAGCATCACGGAGGCGGAGATCTACAGCGTCACCCCCGGCTCTGCCGGGACGCCGGGGGCGCTGAACGGCGACTTCACCGGCGGGCGCAATCTGGGCAGCGTGGAGCGCAACAGCCCCTGGGGCATCTATGGTACGGCGAACCTGCCCCTGGGCAGCCGGACGGCGGAGGTGGGCGAGTTCCACACCGGACCGGCCACGATTCTGGCCACAGTGGACGGGCGGGAGACGGCGGAGTATGAGGTGCGCATCACCCGGCTCTACCGGGACGCCCAGGGGGAGCACGTGATGCTCAGCGTGACGGACCCGGCGCTGCGCTCCGCAACCGGGGGCATCGTCCAGGGCATGAGCGGCAGCCCCATCCTCCAGGACGGCAAGCTGGTCGGCGCGGTGACGCATGTGTTTGTCAACGACCCCACCCGGGGCTACGGCATCAGCATCCAGGACATGCTCCAGGCCGCGGGCCTGGAGGACGACCGGGCGGCATAACAGATGGACAGAGCTCGAAACCAGTCGGTTTTCGAGCTCTGTCCCTGCTGCAGATCGGATCTTTTGCTCTTTCCTTTACAGCCCGCCCAGGAAGCAGTCCTGGCTGCCCATCTCGGCGTATAGAATGGCCTCCCGGTCCCGCAGGTCGCAGACCCGGATGACGCCCTCAAAGAGCGTGTCCCCTGTCAGCTCCCGATACCGATCGGGGCAGGCGTCGAACAGGCTCTCGTCAAACTCGCAGCCCTCCTCGCCCTGGTAAATGGCGGCATAGAAGATGCCGGACTCCACCAGGTCCTGGAAAAAGTGGCTGCCGTAGCTCAGCTCCGGGCGCAGTCCGTGGGAGCGATAGGCCAGCTCACAGATGCAGGCAAAGCGGTTGATCTCCGCAAAGCCCACCGGCACGCCCAGGCTGGGCGTGGTGGTGCCCCAGCGGCCGGGGCCCAGGAGAATGGCGTTTTCGTCCCGCAGGGCGGCGTTCAGCACGCCGATCTGGCGGGCCACCTGGTACTTGCGCTGCTCCGGCAGGTCCAGATAGGGCCCCACCTTTACGAAGACCACATGGCGCACGGGGATACAGGCGTTGCCGCCCATGAAGTTGCCCCGGATGTGCCAGAAGAAGTCCCGTACCTTGGGCATGACCCCCGCCTGCCCCAAGCCCCGGGTCTGGATGGTGCGGCACTGGAGCAGGTTCACCCGATACTCTCCGTCGGGGGTGAAATTGCAGGCGTACTCGATGTCCACCGGGTAGCGGTAGGTCTCCGCCACCAGGGCCATGATGCGCTTCATCACCTGGGCAAAATCCGTGCGGCGCAGCAGCTTCTGGAAATTCAGAATATCGGGCACCGGCTCGTTGTAGAGCCCCCACTCCCGATAGCGGGCCGCCGCGGCCATGTCCGGCTCCAGGAACAGAGCCGGGTCCGTGTGCATGGCCCGTTTTTCCAGCTTCTCCAGGGGCACGGTGGTAAAGCGGTTTTGGCGCAGATCGATCACATCCACCTTGTGCTGGCTGTAGCGGTACTCCTCTCCATAGGCCACCATGGGCGGGGCGGTGGGGTCGTCCAGCCGGATGAAGCGGGCGTAGTCGTCCGCCTCCCGGTCCACGGCCCGGGTGCCCAGACCGAAGACCAGGCGGAGCATGCCGCTGTTGTCCTCCTTGTCCTGGCTGCCCATCACATAGAGGTTGCGGGAGTGGCCCACGCCGGCCACGTGCGGGAAGTAGTAGTCCCCGTGGCAGTCGCCGCTTACGCGCATGACCAGCAGGGCCATCTGCTCATCCCGGTCCAGCAGATTCCGGTCGGCGCGGTAGCGGATGGCGTCCACGCTGGCGGTGCTGGCGTAGACGGTGCGAACCGCGTTTTCAAAATCCCGGTAGCGCTCCTCCGGGGTGCCCTGGTTGGGGCAGAAGACACTGTCGTACTTCCCGGCAAAGGCGTTGCCGATGCCGTCCTCCAGGATGGAGCTGGAGCGCACGATGATGGGAGACTGGCCGAAGTACTCCAGCATGGAGCGAAACTGCTCCTTGATGTTGTGGGAGAACTTGCCGTTCAGCAGCCGCTCGTGCAGCTCCGGAGCCAGGCGGATATAATCCTCCGGCTTTTCCATCCGGGTGCGCAGCTCCCAGGTGTTGTTCTGCACGGCGTAGGTATAGAACACGTCCGCCCCGATGAAATAGGAGTCATGGGGCTCGATGCGCCGCTGAAACAGCTCCGGGTCCGTGTCGCGGATGATGTTGCGGGCCAGCAGCATGCCCACGGACTTGCCGCCGATGCAGCCGGTGCCGATCTCCCGCTTCTTGATCTCCATCAGATCCCGGACGCTGAAATGCTCCCGGCAGAGCTCCAGCCGCTGGGGCTCGCTGCCCAGCAGGCAGCGCAGGATATTGTCCTTCAGGGCCATGCCGTCGCCGTCGGTGGGCTCGGCGTCCCCGGCCTCCACGGAGTCGAACATGCTGTCCCAGCAGTCCCGATGCTCGCCGGTCTGGGTGAAGATATCGAAAACCGCATAGGTATCCGTGCTGGAGGAGAGGACCCGGCTGTGGGCCCCGTCCACCACCAGGGGGAAGTACATGGTAGGCGTATGCCGTCCCTCCACCTTCACCGGGTGGATATAGCTGCGCCCCTGGAGGGTGCGGATGTTCAGCAGCACGTTGGTGGCGTGACGGATGCGGGAGATGGTCTCGTAGGTGTGGCGCTCATAGCGCAGCGGAATATAGGCAATGGCCCGCCGCGCCCGCAAAAACTCCGCCGTGAGGCAGAAAAAGTTGCAGACCATCAGGTCCGAGAACCAGAACTTCTGCAGGTCGGACAGGCAGTCGAAGAGGAAGAATGCGTCCTCCGGCTCCTCCCGGATGATGCGGTGCACCTGAACGGCAAAGGTCTCGAAGCCCACCGCCGGGTCCAGATCCACCTGGCGGATGTTGGCGCCACGCCGGGCCAGCGCCTCGGTGGGCACCACCTCCGGGTGAAGGCCGAAGCGCAGATAGACGATGCGCCGCCCGGTAAGGGCGATACTGGTGACCAGCTGGGTGGCGATGAACACGAAGTCCCCGATGCCGGCCATCTGCCAGGTGACGGTGTCCCCCGGGCGCAGGTAGTCCAGGGTCTTGTCCAGCCCCTCAATGCCTGTGGAAATGCGGATCTCGTTTTGCGTTTCGTTTTGCATTCTTTTCGCCTCCTAAGGTGGATTGCGCGCCGGGCTTATTCCGGCAGCATCAGAACAATGGTCAAGCCCCACTGGAGCAGGGCCAGGATCGGAAAGCCCAGCAGAAAGCTCCAGTGCTTGGTCTTGTGATGAAAAACCTGCATACCCAGCACGCCGCCAAGAGCGCCGCCGGCCAGAGCCAGCAGGAAGAGCGCGGCCTCGGAGACGCGGCGCTTGTGCTGGATGGCCAGGTGCTTGTCCCGGCCCATAACCACGAACAGCACCGCGCTCACCAGCAGCAGCCATGCGATCACCAGGAACTGGGGATGTTCCATGATCCAGTTCACAGCAAACCTCCTCTGTACCAGCCCGAGACACCCTTGTGCTTCACCAGGCAGCCCCGGCTTGTTTCCTCCACCACCCGGACCCGATCCCCCCGGCGCAGCGGCAGCACATAGTCCGTGGAGTCGTTGCAGTCGGTGACGGGATTGTCCGTAAACAGATACTTGGTCAGAATGTCCATCTCATAGCCGGTGCGGACATGGCGGCAGCGGGAAAACTCCTCCCCCCGCTGCAGCACCTGCACGGTGCTGTCACCCCAGCGGATGTAATAGGAGCGCTCCCCCTCCTCCTGATCGTCCAGCACCGTCTTCTCCGGGAAGGGGTCATAGGCCGCAAAGCCCAGCTCCTCGCTGTCCCGGTGGGGGATGATGAGGCAGTTGAGCTGCCCGTCGTCCTTCAGCACGCAGCCCCCGTCGATGCTGGCGATGCGCTTGTCCCGGTCCACAATGGGGTTGGCGCAGACCCGATCCGTGCCGTAGAGCACCACGGGCCAGTGGCCCACCACCACCCATTTGGAAAAATGCAGGTCCCGGGTGAGAAAGTGCTCTACTTTGGTCAGCTCCTCCACCCGGTGCTCCTCCAGGGGCTTGTCCGGGCGCATCCCCGCGTGGACGAAGACGAAGCGCTCCGACTCCAGGGCGTGGGGCAGATCCCGCAGAAAGGCCCACTCCGCCGGAAAGGCCCGGAGCAGCTCCCCCTTCGCGGCGGTGAAGTCCCCCATCTCAAAGGGGTCGATCCCCGCGGCGTTGCACATATCCCACAGCAGCCCGCTCTTGCGCCACAGCATGTACTGCAGCACCTGCTCGTCATATTCCGGTCGCCACCAGGGGCGGAAGACGTCATACCAGTCGTCGCAGTTGCCGCAGAGCACATGGGTGTTGCCCCGGCGGCTCAGTTCCATCAGAATGCGCAGCATCCTGAGGCTCTCCGGTCCCTTCTCCAGGAAATCCCCGTCGATGATCAGCTCGTCCCGGTCGGAAAAGCCCACCCGGCGCAGCACCCCCTCAAAGTAGGGGACGTTGCCGTGGATGTCCGAGATCACCAGCAGGCGCCGCCCCGGGGGCGGGGCATAGGTCTGGATGCGCGGGCTGTTCACAGGTCATCCCGCCTTTCCGTCAGGGGCCGCTCCATCAGCAGCAGGCGCCCGGAAGCCCCCTCCTCCCAGCCGATCTGCCGGAAGCCCTCCCGCTCGTAGAAGCGGCGGGCGGGGGCGTTCTCCTCCGCAACCAGCAGGCGCAGGCTCTCGCGCCCCCGGTCCCGGAAATGGACGATGGCCCGGCCCAGGGCCTGGATGCCGTAGCCCTGATTCCGGAACGCCGGGCTGAGATACAGGAGGCTGATCCAGCCATAGCCCTGCTCCTTCCCCCGCAGGGGGTCCAGATCCACCAGGCCGACGGGCGTATCCCCGTCCAGCAGGCGCAGCACGGAGCGCTCCTCCGTCTTCAGATGATCCCGGGCGGCGGCCCAATAGGGCCCGTCCCGATAGGCGTCCAGATTCCCATGGGCGGCAAGCCAGGCGTCCCGGTAGCAGGCGCAGTAGAAGTCCCGGTCCCGCCGGGGGTCCAGGGCCTCGTCCCGCAGGGATGCGCTGCTGCTCCAGCCCGGTTGCTTCAGCGCCGCCAGATGGGCCGCGTCGTTGATTTTTTCCGCGGTAAAGCGTCCCTCCGCCCAGCGCAGCACGGAGATCGCGGTGTTCTGCACAATGGGAAGGTGCTCCCTGTCACCCAGGGGCAGCCCCGTGATGCGCGCAAGCAGGCAGCGGATGGTGACGCCGTGGCTCACCACCGCAACCCTCTGCCCCTCGTGGCGCCGGGCAATGGCCTCCAGCGCGGCATAGGCCCGCTCGCCCACCTGGGCATAGGTCTCCGCCCCCGGGTGCTGCCAGTGCTCCGGGTCGTTGAGGAAGAGCTCCGTGGACTCCGGCTCCTGGTGAAAGACGTTTCCGAAAAACTTTGCTTCCCAGGGGCCCACGTTGATCTCCCGCAGGGCGGGCTCCCGGTGCAGGGGCAGCCGCCGCGGCCGGTAGATCGCCCCAGCGGTCAGGCAGGCGCGGTACAGGTCGCTGGCATAGACCGCGTCAAAGTCCAGTCCCTCCAGCCGCTCCTCCAGCAGCCGGATCTGCCTGCGGCCGGTATCGGTGACGCCGCCGTCCCAATGCCCCTGGAAAATGCGAAAGCGATTTCCCTCCGCCTGGGTGTGGCGGATGAGATAAATTTCTGTCATAACTTGTCACTTTCCTTGACCAAAGTAGTCGAATACAGTATAATAGATCATCAATAGATCAATTATATCCCCTTTTTCCTCACAGCACAAGACTTTCTTATCCAGAGACGGAGGGATGTGCCATGGTTCGCGCGGCGATCCTGGCCTCCGGTGACGGCGGCAGGCTCCAGGCGATCCTGGACGCCATGTATTTCAAGGAAATCCCCAACTTTGAGCTGGTGGCGGTGATCTGCCCCCGGCGGGACGACTATGCCATGACCCGGGCGCTGAACGCGGGCGTCCCGGCCTATGTGGTGGACCCGGAGCTGTTTCCCAACATGACCAGCCACAGCATGGCCGTGGCCAACAAGCTGCGGGACATGGATATCGAGCTGGTGATCCTGGCGGGCTATGACCTGCCCCTGGGCGTGGTGCCCTACCAGTTCCGCAACCACATGATCGGCACCTATCCCGCCCTGGCCCCCGCCTTTGAGGACGAGGAGGACGTGAACCGGGCCGCGCTGGAGCGGGGCGTGAAGGTCACCGGCGCCACCGCCTTCTTTGCCGACGGGGACGGCCGCGTGGGCGGCATCATCCTGCAGAAGGCCATCGACGTGCTGCCGGACGACACGCCGGAATCTCTGGCCACCCGGGTGATGGAGGAGTGCGAGTGGAAGCTCCTGAGCCGGGCCGTGGCACTCTACTGCGGCGGCAAGCTCTCCGTCCACGGCAAGCGGGTCGTGGTGGAGGAATGAACATAGGAACGGAAAACAGCCTCTCCTTTCGGAGAGGCTGTTTTGACGTATCGGGATGGTTTTTTATTTCTCCACGATGTGGACGTTCACATGCTCGTAGCTGAACTTCACGCCGTGCTTGGCAAAGCTCTCGCGGACGTTCTCATTCAGGTTGAAGTACACGTCCCAGTAGTCCGCGCCCTTGCACCAGACGCGCACCACGTACTCCACGGTGCTGCCCTTGTAGTCCAGCAGGCGCACGAAGGGGGCGGGATCGGTGAGGATGCGGGAATCCTGGGCGATGGCGTCGGCGATGGCGGCCTTCACCTCGTCAGTGGTGCACTCATAGGAGGTGGTGAAGGTGCGGTCCACCCGGCGCAGCTCCTCCCGGCTGTAGTTGTTGACGGCGGAGGCGGTCACATCGCTGTTGGGGATGGAGACAGCCACGTTGTCCAGGGTGTCCAGCTGGGTGTAGAAGAGACCCACGGTCTTCACGAGGCCGGCCTTGCCCGCCACCTCCACAAAGTCGCCGGCGGCAAAGGGCTTGGTGACCAGCAGGGTCAGGCCGGAAAACAGGTTCGACAGGATGTTCTGCACCGACAGGGACAGGGCCAGGCCAACGACGCTGACCAGGGCCACCAGGGAGCTGGTGTTGATGCCCAGGGCGTTGGCCACGATGATCAGGGCGATGACCCACAGCACTGCCTTGATGGCGGAGGTCACGAAGCCCCGCAGGGTGGCGTCCAGCTTCTTGGACTTGTCCAGCGCCTTGCTGGCGACGCCGGTGATGATCTTGATGACGATGAAGCAGATCACCAGGGTCAGGATCGCCGAGAGCAGGCTGGAGACGGAGATGTCGCCGATTTTGAACTGGCTGATGGTGTCGAAGAAGGAGCTCTTGGCGCCTTCCGCAGCGGCAGCGGCCGTGGAGGCCACGTCGCCGGTCAAAAGAATGTTCATGCTGTCTTCTCCTTTTCTTGGTAGTTTTTATCAAAATGGTTTGCGCACAGGTTCAGCGGCTGCCCAGGTATCCCTCCAGGATCAGGCTGGCAGCCACGGCGTCCACGCTTTTGCGGTGGAGCCGCTCTTTTTTTCCGGCGGCGTGGAGGATGGCGTGGGCCTCGATGCTGCTGCGCCGCTCGTCCCACAGCACCACCGGCAGGCCGGAATCCCGTTCCAGCAGGGCCTTGAACGCCCGGCTTTTCTCCGCCCGGGGGCCCTCCGTGCCGTCCATGTTTTTGGGCAGGCCCAGCACCAGGGTGCCCACCTCCCGTTTCTTTGCCTCCTCGGCAATGCGCAGGCTGGCCCGCTCCATGTTCCATTCGTTCATGGTCCAGGCCTCCCCCGCCAGCATCCCCAGCAGATCCGAGACCGCGAGGCCAATGCGCGCATCGCCGTAATCGATGGCCATGATTCTCATAGGCATCGCCTTCCTTTCCGTTTGAGCTCGCCCGCTCTCAGTGCAGGCCGAAGCAGGCGCGCACGGCACCCGCCATGTAGAGCGAGCCCACCGCGCAGGCCATGCCGTCCCCTTCTGCCAGCTCCCGGGCGGCGTCCACCCCATCGGGGATGCTGCCGCAGACGGTAACGGGCTTGCCGAAGCGCTGCAGCCAGGCCGCGAGCTTCTCTCCGGGGAGGGCCCGGTCGCTGTCCGGCGTGACGCAGACCCAGGCGTCCGCCGCCTCGTTGAGGATCTCAAAGAGGGCGGGATAGTCCTTGTCCGCCAGCACGCCCACCAGCAGCACCCGGCGGCTCCGGGGAAAATAGTGCAGGAGGTTGTCCCGCACGCTCTCGGCGCACTGGGGGTTGTGGCCCCCGTCCACGATGAAGGGCGGCTCCTCCGACACCAGCTCGAAGCGGGCGGGCCAGCTGGCTGCATAGAGCCCGTGCTCCACATCTCCCTGCTCCAGCCTCCATCCCCGGCGGCGGAGGATCTCCACCGTTTCCAGCACCACGGCGGCGTTGCGCAGCTGGTGCGCGCCCAGCAGCGCCAGGGCGTAGGGCTCGCCCTTGTAGAGAAAGCTCTGCCCCTCCAGGCTGTCAAACTCCGGGACGATCTGAGAGAAGTCTGCCACGTGCACTTCCGCTCCCACGGCCGCGGCGCGCTGCCGGATCACCTCCAGCACGCTCTCCTGCTGCTGATACACCGCGGCCTCACAGCCCGGCTTCAGGATGCCGGCCTTTTCCCCGGCGATCTGCTCCACCGTGTCCCCCAGGACGGCGGTGTGGTCTAGGCCGATGTTCATGATCACGGCGGCCTCCGGCGCGGGGATCACATTGGTGGCGTCCAGCCGGCCGCCCAGGCCCACCTCCAGCACCACGATGTCGCAGCCGCTCTCGGCAAACCACAGAAGCGCCGCGGCGGTGATGAGCTCAAACTCCGTGGGGTGGTCCTCCATGGCCTCGGCCAGGGGCTGGATGCGGGTCACCAGGGCCGCCAGGTCCTCGTCCCCAATGGGCTCGCCGTTGATCTGCATCCGCTCATGGAAGCGGAAGAGATAGGGCGAGGTGTATAGCCCCGTGCGAAAGCCGGCCGCGCGCAGGATCGACGCCAGCATGGCCGCGCAGCTTCCCTTTCCGTTGGTGCCGGCAATGTGCACGCATTTCAGCCGGTCCTGGGGCCGACCCAGCTTGTCCAGCAGCTCCTCCGTCCGGCTCAGTCCCGGCCGGGAGCCGAACCACAAGGTCCCGTCAATATAGGCAAGCGCCTCTTGTATATTCATCCTTGATCACCTGGGGGTATTCTACCACAGTCTCTCCGCGCCTGCAAGGCTCTTTGGCAGGGCAAAGCGTTTTTCCTGCCGACGGCGGTCCCTCCCCCGGAAAAAAGGCTGGACAGCAGGCAGGCGCTTGTGGTACGCTGGGGCAAAGCAAAGGATCGGAGGCGCCGGATATGAAACGCAAAGCAAGCTTTGTCACCCAGCAGATCGAGGACACCCAGTTTCTGGTCTCGGTGGGCGGGGAGGATTTCAGCGGCCTGGTGCGCAGCAACAGCAGCGCCGCCTATATCGTGGACCTGCTGGAGCGGGAGATCACCCAGGAGGAGATCGTGGACGCCATGTGCCGGCGCTACGACGCACCCCGGGAAGTCATCCGCGCCGACGTGGAAGAAGTGCTGCAGACCCTCCGGGAGATCCACGCCCTGGAGGAGGACGGGGATCGCTGAGCCGGGGGACCTTCTCCCGCGAAGAAGCGGCAAAACAGAAAAAGGTGCGGCGCATTCGCAGGCAGTTTCTGCGAATGCGCCGCACCTTTTCTGTCACCCCGCCTCAGTCGTGGGGAAAATACAGGGGATCGTTGATCAGATAGTTGTAGCAGTTGGGGAAGTTGTCGTATTCGAACTGCTGTCGCAGCAGGGCGTAACGGGGATGGGCCACGCCGTGGCCCTGCTCGTCGGAGCTGATATAGCGCCAGCCCTCCTCGGTGGGATTCTCACAGGTGGTGTTGATGGTGCAGTTGGGCAGGCGGCGCTGCAGCTCCGCGATCTGCTCCGGCGGGACCGGATCGAAGCAGCCGATCCAGATTCGCTCCAGGCTGGTCATCTCATAGAGCGGCGTGATGTCCGTGAGACCGAAGAGGTAGCAGATGTTCAGGTGCTTGAGGTTCTTCAGCTTGGTCAGCGGGCGCAGGTCGGTCACGCCGCTGGTCTGGATCTCCAGGTACTCCAGCTTGGGGCAGTCCTCCAGGGGGCTCAGATCCGAGAAGCCGCCCATGGCCAGGATGGCCACCTCCAGGTCGGGCATATAGCGGACGAAGGAGATATCCGTCATCTGCTCATTGTGGCCCAGATCCAGGTAGCGGAGTTTGGTGCAGTATTTGAGCCCGTCGATCTTGTCCGGGGTCAGGTGGCCGGCCCGGTCCGGGTTGGAGGCCAGGATCTTGATGGCGTTGGTGCGGGCGGTATAGCCGTTCTGCTTGCCGTTGCCAAACCAGACCCGCCAGATCACCTCGGTGTTGGGCAGGGAGTCCCGGATATCGGCCATGGCCTCGTTGGAGACCTCGCAGAAGTCCATGTCCAGGGTCTGCAGCCGGGACATGCACAGCGCTACCTTTTTCACCAGGGCGCCCTCGTCGTTCATGGTCCGGTGGTTCAGATCCACTTCGGTGCTCTGCAGGTCAAAGTCCTTGCCGAAGAGGGTGAAGGCATAGTGAAACTCCGCCTGGGGGCAGCCCGCCACGGCCTTGGCCAGGGCGTCCCAGTCCATATTGCTGGCCGCGGCGTCCCCGCAGGAGCCCAGCTCCACGCGCTGCAGCTCCGGCAGCAGCACCAGGGGCAGAAGACTTCCGGCGTCCGGGCTGGCGCTCAGGTCCAGCTCCCGGGTGTCCGCGGGCAGGCTGCGCCCGTCGGGCAGGACGACCTCGCAGCGCACCGAGACCTGGGGATTGGCCAGGGCCCAGGCGGCCAGCTCCGTCTGGCAGCTGCTGCCCCGGAAGTCCGCCGTTTTCAGGGCGGTGAACTGGGCGAGCTTGGGCAGATCCTCCGCCGTGATAACGGCGGTAAGGGTCTCCAGCTCCGCGGGATAATCCCCGCTGCTGAGATGAACGGATTCCGGCTCCGGGGTGGGCTCCGGGGTGGGCTCCGGCGTTGTTTCCACCGGGGCCTGGGCCGCAGGCTCTTCCGCAGCCGCAGTTTCCGCGGCCGGCTCTTCCGCCGTTTCCTGGGCGGCAGGCTCCTCGGCGGCCGCCGTGGGGGGGACAGGCGCCTCCTCCCTGAGCTGGGCGGGCGCGTGCACCGGGCTCTCCACAAAGGTGCAGCCGGCCAGTAGGCACAGGGCCAGCGCCAGGCAGAACAGGCTAGTCAGACGTTTCATTTGCATGGTTTGCCTCCTGATACGGGGTAGGGTCGCGGGCGGAAAGGCGCCCGGGAAGAATCAATGCTCAAAGGCATAGAGGAAGCCGCCGGGGGGTTCCTCCAGCTCCTCCACCACCAGGGAGTCCTTGTCCTCCACCCAATCCTCCGAGAGGAAGGAGGTGTCGAACACGGACACGTTGATGGGGGTGACAAAGGGGTCGCTGCCGGTGTACTTGGGGTCGTTCCAGCAAAAGGCGTAGGAGCGGCCGCCGAAGTCATAGCGGAAGATCTTGAAGACCACCTTGTAATAGCCGATGGGATGAGCGGCGCTGTTGTTGATGGGCGGCTGCCAGCTCTTCCAGTCGATGGTATAGCCCTCATTGTCCACGACGCCCTGGGCGTTGGGCAGGCCGGAGGGCACCTGGGTGTTGATGGTGCACTTGGGGTGCAGCTCCTGCATTTTCTCCACCTGCTCGGCGGGGATGGGGGTATAGTCGCCGATCCAGAGCCGTTTCAGATCCAGATCGTAGAGGGGGCTGATATCCGTGATGGCGGCGTTGGTGCCGATGTTCAGGTGCTTGAGATTGGTGCAGGCGGCCAGAGGGCTCAGGTCGCTGACCTTGGTGTTGCCCATCTCCAGATAGAGGAGCTTCGAGCAGGAGGAGAAGGGGCTCAGATCCTCGATGGACGCCATGGAGATGATGGCCACCTCCAGGTCCGGCATGTTGCGCACAAAGCTGAAGTCCGTCAGCATGATGTTGTGGCCCAGGTCCAGATAGCGGACCTTGGTGCAGTAGTAGAGTCCCTCCGTCCGGGAGTCGGGCATATCGCCGCCCACGCCGGGCATGGAGGCCAGGATGGTGGTGACGTTGGTGCGCACCGAATACTGGTCCGCAAACCAGACCCGCCAGATCACATCCACCTCCGGGTTCTCGTCCCGGATCACGGCCATGTGCTGGTTATCCACACCGCAGCTGTCCATATCCAGCCAGGTGCAGGCGTGCATACAGGGCAGGACCCGGCGCACCGCCTCGCCCTGATCGTCCACGGGGATGTGGAAAAGCACCAGCTGCTCGTCCGCCAGGTTCACCTCCTGCCCGTACAGGGTGAAGGGGTAGTCCACCACCACCTCCGGCAGGTCCCGGGCGACGGCCAGGGCCCCGTCCAGGCTCAACCCCGCCTCCTCATCCGGCAGGCGCAGCTCCCGCAGCCGGGGCAGGAAGGCCAGAAGCGGCAGGGCTGCCTCCCGCTCCTGCGCCGTGAGGGCGGTGAAATCCAGGCTTTCGGTCCCATTCTCCGTCTCGCCCAGGCCGGGCAGGGGCACGGTATACAGGAGCTCCACCTCCGGGTGCTCCTCTCCCCAGGCGCAGAGCTCCTCATAGCAGGCGCTCCCCCGGGCGTCCAGCTTCCGCAGGGCGGGGAGCAGATCCAGCTTGGCCGTCTCCCCCGGCTCCAGCACCAGGCTCAGCTCCTCCGCATCCCCGGGAACGCCGCCCGCGGCGAAGAGCACCGGCTCGCTGGTGGCCTCCGGGCTGGGCGCGGCGTCTTCCCCCGCCGTCTCCGGGGCAGGAGCCGCGGCCGGCGCGGCCTGCGGCTCTTCCACCGAGGCCGGGACGGCAGGCTCGCCCTCCGGGCTTGCGGCGGGCGCCAGGGAGCAGGCCGCCAGCAGCAGGCACAGGCAGAGCAGCTGGCAGATCAGCTGGATTTTTCGCATGGTTTTCCTCCGTTCTGCGGTCCGGACCGCAGATCAGTGTTCCGATTCATACAGGGTCTCGCCGGGTGGATCGCTGAGCACATCGGGGATGACGGAGCTGGGATCGGTCCAATCCTCCTTCAGGAAGGAGGTGTCGATGACCAGGGTGTTCACGGGCTTGACCGAGGAATCATGGGGATCGAACAGGGGATCGTTCCAGCGGAAAGCGTAGGCCTCCAGGGCCTTGTTGTATTCAAAGGCCTTGAAGATGACCTTGAACCAGCCGATGGGGCGCTGAGCGGGGAAGGAGCCGTGGGCGGCATAGTAGTTCCAGTCCACAGTCAGGTAGTTCTGATAGTTCTTCCAGCCCAGGATGTAGCCCTCGTTCTTGGCGCGGCCGTCGGCGTCCCGCTCCAGGCCGGAGGGGGCGGTGGTGTTGATGATGCAGTTGGGATGGCGCTGCTGCATCTCCTCCACCTGGGCGGCGGGGACCGGGGTGTAGGAGCCGATCCAGAGCCGCTTCAGATCCATGTCGTAGAGGGGGCTGATGTCCTTGATGTTGATGTTGGTGCCGATGTTCAGGTGCTTGAGCTCCGTGCAGGCCGTCAGCGGGCTGAGATCGGCGATGCGGGTGTTGCCCGCTTCCATGTACAGCAGATTCGGGCAGTCGGCAAAGGGAGAGAGGTCGCTGATCCCGGTCATGGAGATGACCACGATCTCCAGCTCGGGCATGTTGCGGATAAAGCTGAAATCCTTCAGATTGTCGTTATGTCCCAGGTCCAGGTAGCGGACCTTGGTGCAGTACTGCAGCACCTCGCCCACGTCGTCATAGAGGGCGCCGCCCTTGGAGGGCATGGAGGCCAGGATCTTGGTGACGTTGGTGCGCACGGAGTAGGCGGAGCCGAAGTTGACGCGCCAGACCACCTCCACATTGGGGTTCTCGTCCCGGATCTGGGCCATCTGGGTATTCCCCACGCCGCAGCTGTCCATGTCCAGGAAGGTGCAGGCCCGCATGCAGGGCAGCAGCTGACGGATGGCCTCGCCGTTATCGTCCATGCGGATGTGGTTGAAGTCCAGCTCCGTGTCCGCCAGGTTGAAGTCCTTGCCGTAAAGGCTGACGGGGTAGGAGATCACCGCCTCGGGGGCCGCCTGGGCGATGAGCTTCACATCCTCCAGATCCACGCCGCCCTCGCCGGCGGAGAGGGTGATCTCCTTCAGCGCGGTAAGCGTTTCCAGGGCGGAGGCGGCGTTGGCCGCGTCCTCATGGCTCAGCTCGCTCAGATCCAGGCTCTCTGTCGCCGGGTCCAGCTCCTTGCCCAGCAGGGTGACGGTATAGTGGATCTCCGCCTGGGGCAGCAGCTCCCGCAGCCGATCCAGCTGCTGGGTGCTGATGCGGGTGCCCGTGTCGGGGCTGCCCAGCTCGATCCGCCGCAGGGCAGGCAGATAGCCCAGCAGCTCGCCCACAGCCTCCGTCTCCTCGCCGTTAAAGCCGCTCAGATCCAGCTCCTCGACGGAGTTCGGGATGCTCTCGCCCGAGGGCAGGGTCACGGTGTAGATCAGGTCCACGTCCGGGTGGGCCTCACCCCACTCCATCAGCTCACCGTAGCAGGTGCTTCCGGTAGCGTCCAGACGGCGCAGGTGATCAAACTCCTCCAGCTTGGCGGTCTCCCCCGGCTGAAGCACCAGGGTCAGCTCCCCGGCGCCGCTGGGGAACAGACCGGCGGAGAAGCTCACGTCCGTCTCCTTCAGCGCCTCGGCAACGGGTCTTGTGACCACCTCTACCACCTGCGGCTGCTCCTGCTGCGGGTCCTCCGGCTGGACCTGCACGACCTCCGCGATCACCGGAGGGCTGATGCCCAAGGAGAACAGCAGCACTGCATACAGCAGGCCCAGAAGCTTTGCGAGAATGTGGTTGCTTTTCATGTCGCCCTACCCCCATATTTTTCTATTTTACAGTATAGCACCCGCCGTTCCGGTTTGCAAGGCAAACCGTGGGCCGGCGGGAGCCTTCTTTTTCCGCTTCGGCCGTTGACAGGCCCGCGCTTCGCCGCTATAATCTTCTCCTGTAAAGGAATGCAGCGCCTGCCCCGTGTTTTTGCCCGGCTTGAACCGATGTCTTCCTTTCTGCATAGAACGGAGAGAGAAAGGAAGAATGCCATGTTCCGTGATTTGAAAGACACCATCCGGGCCTATCAGGCCCGGGACCCCGCCGCCCGCTCCGCGCTGGAGGTGCTGCTGCTCTATCCCGGGCTGAAGGCGGTGCGCAGCCATCGCCGGGCCCACTGGTGCTATACCCACGGCCTGCCCTTCCTGGCGCGGATGATCTCCCAGGGCAGCCGCCGGCGCACCGGCATCGAGATCCACCCCGGCGCGAAGATCGGCAAGCGCCTGGTGATCGACCACGGCATGGGCTTGGTCATCGGCGAGACCGCCGAGATCGGGGACGACTGCCTGATCTACCACGGCGTCACCCTGGGCGGCACCGGCAAGGAGACCGGCAAGCGCCACCCCACCATCGGCAACAACGTGCTCATCGGCACCGGCGCCAAGGTGCTGGGACCCATCACCATCGGAAGCAACAGCCGCGTGGCGGCAAACTCCGTGGTCCTGCAGAACATCCCCGAGAACAGCACCGCCGTGGGCATCCCCGCCCGGGTGGTCCGTCTGGCCGGGGAAAAGGTCAACTATGTTTCGGAAGTGGACCATGTCCACGACGTGCCTGATCCCATCACCTCGGATCTGGCCGCGCTGCGGGAGGAGCTGGCCCGGCTCAAGAAGCGGGAGAGCGAGCTGGAGCTGGAGCGGCCCGACGACTGGATCATCTGATACAAAAGGAAGGAACGAGTATATGGATACCGCGACGATTTACGAAATCATCGGTTATGTGGGCTCGGCACTGGTGCTGGTGTCCTTCCTGATGGCCTCGGTGGTGAAGCTGCGGGTGGTGAACGCCGTGGGCAGCACCATTTTCGCCGTCTACGCTCTGCTGATTCACTCCTACCCCACCATGATCATGAACATCTGCCTGGTGCTCATCAACCTCTATTATCTCTGGAAGCTGCGCAACAGCGAGCCCAACTACAGGCTTGTGAGCCTGCAGCCCGGAGACGGCTTTGTTGACTTCTTCCTCGGCGAGCATCGGGAGGATATCGCCCGGTGCTTCCCCGGCCGCAACTGGGACGAGGCGGAGCTGACCCGGGCCTTCCTGGTCTGCCATGGGGAAGCCCCCGCCGGCCTGCTGCTGGGCCGGGAGCGGGACGGCGCCCTGGAGGTCGCCCTGGATTACAGCACCCCCGCCTATCGGGACAGCTCCGAGGGCCGCTATCTGATCGAGCATCTGGCCCAGGAGGGCGTAAAGCTATTGCGTTACGAGCACGCGGAGGAGGGGCATCTGGCCTATCTGAAAAAGATGGGCTACGAGCTGAAAAACGGCGTCTGGGAGCGGACGCTCTGATACGATCGGGCGCGCTGCAATATGCGCCAGTCATTGCGAGACCAGTTCGCAAACTGGTCGCGGCAATCCGTTTTCCTCCATGAAAAAATGCGGATCCCTTCGCCCACACCTGCACAGCACGCACAAGTTCTATGGCTCCTTCGTCGCCAAGAACTTGTAGTGAGTGACATCGGTCGCTGGTTCGCAATGAAAAGTCTCGAGAGCTTCACACCTTGGCTCCCCTGAAGGGGGGAGCTGTCGCCGCCATCCATGGCGGTGACTGAGGGGTTTCTCCTGCAGGACCCCTCCGGCCTCGCCGCAAGCGGCTCAGCCACCTCCCCTCGCAGGGGAGGCTCAGGCGGCCGGCACCTTGTCTGCATCATAAGACCTCCGCGGAGCAAGTCTCCGCGGAGGTCTTTATGCTTGCCGATGCTTGCCGCTTGAAAAGCGGGCGCATCAACTGTTCTTGACGGTGATTTTCAGGGTGGCCTTCTGGCCGGAGCCGTCGGCAGCGGTCACGGTGATGGTGGCGGTGCCCGTCTCCCGGCCAATGACGGGTTGGAGATAGGCTTTCCCACTGTTGTCATATACGATATAGGCGCTGGCAACCCAGGGGTTGCTGCTCTCGACCAGGTAGTGGTAGTAAGTCCAGGACAGCTGGGTCCGCGGCTTGCTGCCGTACCAGGACTTCACTCTGTACAATACATCGCTCTCAAAATTGGTCCCGATGGCAGTCAGCTTGACGGTGTTCTTGTCCTCGCTGCCGAGGGTGAGCTCGGTGATCAGGCGCGTGATCAAGTAGGTGACGCTGTCGCTCAGGTCGGTGCCGTCGGTGGTGCGGACGGTGACCGTCACGCGGATGTAGTAGTCGTCCAGGTAGGGGGCCAGCTTGGCGCTGGCGGTGAGGGTGCCGGAGGAGCTGAGCGTAAGCCACTTCTTGTCGAGGATCTCGTCCTCCAGGTCATAGTCCCGCTTGCCGTCCGTCCTGTTTTCGGCCTCCACCTGCAATTCGTCCCAATAGACCGTTTTCACGCTGGGCTTGCCGAAGGCGTCGCTCAGCCGGACGTAGTTCTTGCGGGATTTGCCCACGGCGAGGAACTGCGTTGCCGAATTACCGGCTTTGGCGGGGGTGATGGTCACGCCGGAGGCGGGGATGATGACCCGGACCGACAGGCTGGCCTTTTTGCCGCTGCCGTCGTTGGCCTTGGCGGTGATGGTGGCCGTGCCGGGAGAGACTGCGCGGACATGCCCGCTCTCGTCCACCGTGGCCACCTTCGGGTTGCTGCTGCTCCAGACGAGCCCGCCGGCGCAGTCGGTGGCGGCGCGGAGCTGGATCTCGGCGTCCACCATGCGGCTGGTATCGCCGTCGTAGTAGTCGAGCTCCACGGTGTAGAGCGTCACCTGTTTGAGCGAGCCGTCCTTATCCCGGATGACCCCGCCGCCGCCGAAGAAGGGCGTGTCTTTTTCGATCTTGCCCACGTAGGTGGCCGGCGGCTGGATCTGAACGTCGAACCAGGCCTGGGCGTTGCCGTCCGCAGAGGTCGCAATGATCTGGACCTGCGTCCCATAGGGCACGTCGGGCGGGACGATCAGCTTGCCGTTCTTGTTGATGGTGATGTAGTAGTTGTCTGCGGGCTCGGGATAGACCGACCAGAACACCTTCTTGTTGTTGGCATTGTTGGGCGCGCACTTGACCGTATAGCTTATGGCCTTGTTCCGGTTGACGCAGCTGGGGCCGACGATCTCCAGCTCAGTCACCAGCTGCTTGACCGTGACCTTGCACTTGGCGGTGACGCCGGAGCCGTCCAGCGCCCGGACGGTGATGGTCGTCGTGCCCTTGCGCCTGGCGCGCACGGTGCCATCGCTGTCCACGTCGGCGACCTTCGGTTTGCTGCTGCTATAGGTGAAGGAGGTCCAGGGCAGCTCCGCGCCGGAGGCGCCGTAGGCCGTGGGGATCAGCTGGGGCGGGTAGCCCCAGGTGCCCAGCTCGATGTCCAGGGAGTTACCGGTGTTCAGCTGGATCTTCTTCACCGGCTCCAGGCCCTCCACAGGGAAAGAAATCTGGGCGCTGACGGAGGGATCCGCCTTGGAGGTCACGGTGACCGTGACCAGGCCCACCGAGGTCTTGCTCGTGGTCAAGGCGCCGGTCTTGGCGTTGATCTTCACTCCCGCTGGGGAGGCGGGATCCAGAGCCCAGGTGACCTCCTGCCGGGCCTCCAAAGGCCAGACCTGGGCCTTCAGCGTCAGGGACTTCCCGGCCACCAGGGTGCCGGGCCCGTTCGTGACCGAGACGGAGGCGGGCTCCGCGTAGTCCACGGTGACGGTCCGGGAGGCGAGCTTGCTCACCACCCCCATGCCGCTGACGCGCAGGGCGTAAACGGTGGTCTTCTTCCCGGCGACGAAGCCGTTTTCGGAGGTGATGGCCACCGGTCCGGTGTAGACCGTGCCCCAGACCACCTTGCCGTCCTTGACGCTGGGCTTGAGCCCGTTGACTGTGTAGACGATCTGATCCCCGTCCTGGCAGCCCTGGATCACCATCGCGGAACCGTAGCTGACCTTGCCGCTGCGCAGATCGCTGAAATACACCGTCGGGGCGCTCTTGTCGATGGAGAAGAGCTTGGCCGCATCCACGAAGCGGTTGCTGGCGGAGTTGGTCTTGATGGCCTTCTCCACCTGGGCGGGCGTGGCGTCCGGATACTGGGATAGGTACAGGGCGCACAGGCCGCTGACCACAGGCGTCGCCATGGAGGTGCCACTCTTGAAGTCATACTGCGCGCTGCTGCCGTAAGCGCCATCGCCTGTGGGGACGGTGGACATCACATCCACGCCGGGGGCGACCACGTCCTCCCAGGGGCCGGAGTTGGAGAAGGGGGCGCGGACGCCGCACTCGTCCACAGCGCCCACGGCAATGAGGCCGGGGATGCTGTGGGCGGCGGGGTATTTCTTGAGGTTGCTGCCCTCGTTGCTCATGGCGGCGACCACGGTGACGCCATCGTCGATGATCGTCTGCAGGGCGGTCTCCTCGTTTGCGCTGTATAGATACCCGGCCAGACTCAGATTCAGCACGTCCGCCCCTTCCGCCGCGGCCCGGTTGTAGGCCCGGATGGTGCCAGCAGATGTGAAGTCCGTGCGGATGGCGATCAGGCTCGCCTCCGGGGCGACGCCCGCGCCGCCCAGGCCGTTGCCCATGCGCGCCGCGACGATGCCTGCCACGTGGGTGCCGTGGGGGCTGCTGATGCCGGTGAGCTCCACGCCGAGGGAATCCTGTATCGTCAGGACGGTGACCGCTCCGGCCAGATCCTCGTGATCGGCGGCCACGCCTGAGTCGATGACCGCCACGGTGACCCCCGCGCCCCGGGTGATGCCCCAGGCCTCATAGGTGTTGATCATGTCGTGGAAGTACTGGTATTCTTCCTGGGTGGGATCGCGCAGGTAAGGGTCGCGCTGCTCGGTGGGGAGGCTGTGATACCAGCCCTCCCAGCTCTGGAGCGTGTTCACGGTCTCTCCGCTCATGGTCTGGTACTGTCCCGACGGAGCGGGAAGGACGTCGTATTCCGGCTCCACGCCCATAGTATAGTTCAGCTCCACCGGGGGGAGGGACAGCTTCAGGCTCTGCGAAGCGCGCATGGCCTCCAGCGGCGTGACCGTCGTCAGCCGCAGCACCGCCACGCCGTCGCTGCAGCTGAGCAGCTCCGCGTTGTAGGCCTCGGCCACCATCCGGGCGTATTCCTCGGAGTCGGCCAGGAAAAAGACCTGGTCCTCCACATAGTCCACCCCCGGGACGAGCTTCTCCGCCTCCGCCGCCACGTCGTGCTCCGCCATGCGCTGCTTGATCGAGAGCTCCTGATTCGAGAGAATATAGCCATCCGGCATGCCTTTGAAGTCATAGGGGAGCTCGGCCTCCAGCGTGATCGGCACCGTCGTCCCCCAGGCTGTCGCCTCGGTGACCTCCAGCTCGGCGCGCAGCGGCTGAAAGCCCTCCGCCTCGGCGGTATAGATGTACAGGCCGGGCGCGAGCAGATAGGCCGCGGTGAAAGCAGCCTCCCCGGACTCCTCCCCGGCCGTCTCTGTGGAGGCGTCCAGGAACGCGGCGAGCTCCTCTTCGTGCAGCGGCGCAAGCACGCCGTCCTCGCCGGTGAGGGTCAGCGTCAGCTCCTGCGCGGAGACAAAACGCACCAGAACGGGCCCTGGCTCCACCGGGGGCTCTTCCTCTTCCTCCGGCTCCCCGGACGGCTCCGCCGCTTCCTCCCCGGGCTCTTCGCCGGGTTCCTCCGCCGCTTCGCCCGGGGCGACCTCGCCGGTCGGTTCTTCATAGCCGGGCTCTGCCTCTCCTCCAACTTCCTCGGCAAAGGCCATCGGGACCAGGCCGAGCAGCGTCGTCATGACCAGCAGGAGGCAGATCAGCTTTGCAGCAGGTTTTCGTTTCACGTCTTTTCTCCCCCATTTCTTTGGATTCCTTGACGTTATTCTTCGGCTTATTTATTCTCTTCCATTTATAAAGTATATACGAAGTCTGTCTCTGTGTCAAGCAACACGCAGGCGGAAACCGAGTTTTCCGGGGCGCGCAGACGCTGAAGCAAGCCGCCGGCTCATCGGGAGGGCGACCCTCAAAAAACAGGAAAAAACCCCTTGACATTGGAATATCTTGGTGATATCATTTTGATATCAAATCGGAGGAGGCACGAGAAATGAAAGAGATCGTGTTGAACAACAAGAAAAACGGCATGGCAGTCCTGCTGCTGACCATTCTGCTCTATCTGGCCGCCATCGGGCTCACGGTGCTGGGCAGCATCTACGGCTTTGACAAGGGCCGGGCCTGGGGCGTGGTGCTGTTCGTGATCGGGATAATCTGGCTCAGCATCGGCTGGTTCCCCGCCATGGGTCTGAAGGTGCTCAAGCCCCAGGAGGCCCTGGTGCTGACCCTCTTCGGCAAATACGTCGGCACGCTGAAGGAGGACGGCTTCTACTTTGTCAATCCCTTCTGCGTGGCGGTGAACCCCGCCGCCAAGACCAAGCTGAACCAATCCGGCGACGTGGACGCCGGCAGCGGCGGCGGAAACGCCCTGAACGTGCTGCTCAGCGGCTCTGTCCAGAGCGCGGAGCTGACCAACAAGAAAATCTCCCTCAAGGCCATGACCCTCTCCAACTCCCGGCAGAAGATCAACGACTGCCTGGGTAACCCGGTGGAGATCGGCATCGCCGTGATCTGGAAGGTGGTGGACACCGCCAAGGCGGTCTTCAACGTGGACAACTACAAGGAATACCTGTCCCTGCAGTGCGACAGCGCCGTGCGCAACATCGTGCGCATCTATCCCTATGACGTGGCCCCCGGCGTGGACACCACCGGCGACGGTGTGGCCGACGAGGGCAGCCTCCGGGGCTCCAGCGAGCTGGTGGCCCAGCGTATCCGGGACGAGATCCAGCAGAAGGTGGCCGAGGCCGGCATCGAGATCGTGGAGGCCCGCATCACCTACCTGGCCTACGCGCCGGAGATCGCCGCCGTCATGCTGCAGCGCCAGCAGGCCAGCGCCATCATCGACGCCCGCAAGATGATCGTGGACGGTGCCGTCGGCATGGTGGAGATGGCCCTGGAGCGGCTCAGCGAGAACCACACCGTGGAGCTGGACGAGGAGCGCAAGGCCGCCATGGTCTCGAACCTGCTGGTGGTGCTCTGCGGCAATCGGGACGCTCAGCCCGTGGTCAACTCCGGGTCCCTGTATTGATGCCCTATGGCTGAAACTGCGAAGAAACAGGTGCCGCTGCGCCTGTCCCCCAAGCTCTATGACGCCCTGGCCCGCTGGGCGGAGGACGACTTCCGCTCCCTGAACGGCCAGATCGAGTATCTGCTCACCGAGTGCGTCAAGCAGCGGAAAAAGAACGGGAAATATGTGGGCGAGGAGATCGACAAGCCCATCGAGCTGGACATTTCGTAAGGAGGGCTGCAGCATGCGCATCCCCAGCCGCGCCCAGGTGGACGCCTTCTGCGGCTCCCCCACCACACGGTATCAGCGCATCGCGGGGATCCTGGCGCCGCTGATGCTGCTGGGCAGTATCGTATACATTCTCATCATCTGGCATACGCTGCCGGAGAAGATCCCCACCCATTATAACTTCGCCGGAGAGATCGACGGCTACGGTGGCCGGGGGTCTCTGCTGCTGATGCCCATCATCGGACTGTTGACGGACCTGACAGTTGCCATCTGCGCACGCTTCCCAAAAAGCTGGAACACAGGCGTGCGCATCACGGTGCTGAACCGGGCCCGGGTCTACCGGGTGCTGCGAGACATGATGGCTGACATGCGGCTGAGCTGCGCGCTGGCCTTCGCCGGCTTTGCCGTGTACCAGGCAAACCTGCCGGAGCATTTCAGCGGCAATGTGACCGGCATCATGCTGATCGTGATCTTCGCGCCGCTGCTGCGCTATTTCATCCGCGTGCGCCGCGCGCGATAAGGCAAGCGGACATTCAAACATCCGAACACCATACAAGGAGGCAATTCTATGCTGACCATCGACCACCTGACCAAGGTCTACGGCGACAAGAAGGCCGTGGACGATCTGAGTCTGCACATCGCCCCGGGCGAGATCTACGGCTTCATCGGCCACAACGGTGCCGGGAAAACCACCACCCTCAAGTCCTGCGCGGGCATCCTGCCCTTTGAGCAGGGCCAGATCCGCATCGCGGGGCTGGACATCACGGCCCAGCCCCTGGCCTGCAAGCAGCAGATGGCCTATATCCCGGATAACCCCGATCTCTATGAGTACATGTCCGGCATCCGCTATCTGAACTTCATCGGCGATATCTACCGGGTCGAGCCCACGGTCCGCCGGGAGCGGGTCCACAAGTACGCCGAGATGCTGGGCATCGAGAGCGACCTGGCCCAGCCGGTGTCCGCCTTCTCCCACGGCATGAAGCAGAAGCTGGCCCTGATCGCCGCCTGGATCCACGAGCCCAGGCTGATCCTGATGGATGAGCCCTTCGTGGGGCTGGACCCGAAGGCCGCCTTCCTGCTCAAGGAGCTGATGCACGAGCACTGCGACAAGGGCGGCGCCATCTTCTTCTCCACCCACGTGCTGGACGTGGCGGAGAAGCTCTGCAGCAAGGTTGCCATCATCAAGGAGGGCCGTCTGATTGCCAGCGGCTCCATGGAAGAGGTCAAGGGAAGCGAGTCCCTGGAGGACGTGTTCCTGGAACTGGAGGACGATCATGCTTAAAATTCTGCTGCGATCCCGGCTGGAGGCCCTGCTCAGCATCCTCACCGGCGCAGGCAGGACCAAAAAGGCCCAGAGCCGGGGCAAGCTCATCGGTTTCGCCGCCCTCATGATCCTCTCGCTGGTCTCCCTGGGCACGCTCTTCTCCCAGATCTTCGGAACCATCGGCGAGGCGTTTCTGGCCTTTCATCTGGGCTGGCTGTATTTCGCCATGGCGGCGGTCATGGCCTTCGCCATCATGCTGGTGGGCAACATCTTTGCCGCCAAGGCCCAGCTTTTTGAGGCCCGGGACAACGACCTGCTGCTCAGCATGCCCATCCGGCCCATCCATATCCTGATCAGCCGCCTCTTCCTGCTGCTGGTGCTGGCGGAGGTGCTGGCCCTTCCGGTGGTGATCCCGACTGCCCTCTTCTGGCCCGGTAAGCTGACGGGGATGGGCTGGTTCAGCTTCATCGTCGTCTATTTCGTGGCCCTGCCGCTGCTGAACCTGGCGGTGTCCGCCCTGCTGGGCTGGCTGATCCATCTGGCAGCCTCCCGCGCCCGCAACAAGAGCGCCATCACCCTGGTCCTCTCCCTGGGCTTCATGGGCCTTTACATGTACTTTAACTTCCGCATGAACAGCATGCTCACCAGTCTGGCCGCCGATCCCTCCGGGCTGGAGCGCTCCCTGGGCTCCGCGGCCCCCCTGGTCTGGGCCGGCCGGGCCGTGGCGGAGGGCAGCGGGAGCTGCCTGGCGCTGCTCCTGGCGATCTGCCTGGCCCTCTTCGCGCTGAGCCTGGTCCTGCTTGCCCGGACCTTTATCCGCACCGCCACCGCCAAGGGCGGCGGCGCCAAGCGCCTCTATGTGGAGCGCACGGCCACCCTGCACAGCCCCCGCTCCGCGCTGCTGATCCATGAGCTGCGCCGTCTGTGGGCCAGCCCCGCCTACCTGCTCAACGGTGCGCTGGGCAGCTTCTTCCTGCTGGCGGCCGCCGTTGCGCTGCTGGTCAAGGGAGGAGACCTGGTCTCCTCCCCCACCTGGGCCGAGCTTGCGCCCCTCATGCGGCCCCTGCTCCTGCTGGGCCTATGCTTCATGGCCGCCATGACCTTTCTCACCGCGCCCTCCATTTCCCTGGAGGGCAAGAGCCTGTGGCTGCCCAAATCCCTGCCCGTCTCCAGCTGGGAGATCCTGCAGGCCAAGCTCCGGCTGCACATGCTCATCGGCCTGCCGCCGCTGGTGCTCTGCTCGGGAATCCTGGCCTGGCGGCTGGGCTACGAGGGCGGGATGCTGGCCCTGGTGCTGCTCCTGCCTCTGACCTTCGGGGTGTTCAGCGGCCTCTTCGGCCTGTTTGAGAGCCTGCGCCACCCCAACTTCAACTGGATCAACGAGACCCAGGCTGTGAAAAGCGGCGCCAGCGTTCTGACGACGATGTTTGTCGGCATGGGGCTGGTGGCTGCGCCGGCCATCGTGTTCCTCTTCCTGGGCGACCGGATCACCATCGAGCAGCTGGGCTGCGCCATGCTGGCTCTGCTTCTCGCGGCCAGCGTGCTGCTGTACCTCTGGCTGCGCAGGAAGGGCCCGGCCGTGTTCGACGCGCTCTGAGCCGGGACGCGCGCTTAGAAAGGTTGTGTTACGATGGGTGAAAAATCGCTGAGCCGCTATCTTCTCTGGGCCTTTGTCATCGCCTGGCCCATTCAGGCGCTGGCCTCGTATTTCGCTCTGAAGGGGAATGCGATGGTCTTCCAGCTGCTGATGATGCTCTGCATGTTTGCTCCGACCCTGGCGGCGCTGCTGGCGAGGATCCCCCTGCGGGGCATGGGCTGGAAGCCCGCCCTGCGGGGCAAGTGGCGCTGGGTGCTGGCCGCATGGTTCGGTCCCTTCGTCCTGGCGCTGCTGGGCGCGGCGGTCTATTATCTGCTCTTCCCCGGCCGCCTGGACCTGAGCGGTGAGCTCTACCGGGTCCAGCTTGCCTCCACCGTGGGTGAGGAAGGGGCCGCGGAGGCCGTCGCCCAGCTGGAGGCGAGAGGGATCTCCCTGCAGCTGCTGACGCTGATCCAGATCGCCCAGGCCCTGAGCTATGCGCCGCTGATCAACACCCTTCTCGCCCTGGGCGAGGAGATCGGATGGCGCGGCGCCATGATGCCCCGGCTGAAGACGCGCTTCGGCCAAAAGGGCGGCTGGCTGCTGGGCGGCTTCATCTGGGGCGCCTGGCACTGGCCGGTGATCGTCCTGGCCGGCTATGAATACGGCCTTCATTATTGGGGAGCGCCGGTGCTGGGACCGCTGGTTTTCTGTCTCTTCACCTTCGCCCTTGGCCTGCTGCTGGATTGGCTGTACGGGAAAACCCGCTGCATCTGGGTCCCCGCCCTGGGCCACGGAGCCGTGAACGCCGCCGCAGGTGTGCCGCTGCTGTTTTTGAACCCGGACTACGCCGATCAGATGATCCTGGGTCCGGTCTTGAACGGGCTGATCGCCGGCATTCCCCTGCTTCTGCTGGGTCTTTTCGTCCTGCTGCGGGCCAAAAACCAGGACGCGCCGCCGCCTCAGCCGGAAGAAATCTGAAAAATCTGCGCAAATTGAAAAAAAGTTGTTGACAAATCCCGATTCATTTGTTACACTAACTGAGCCGTGGCCGAGTGGTTCAGTCGGTTAGAACGCCGGCCTGTCACGCCGGAGGTCGAGGGTTCAAGTCCCTTCTCGGTCGCCAC
>ODAJ012160468.1_pt1 | contig 30101 bp, 23 predicted proteins | sample 1539241 | NCBI WGS metagenome assembly ODAJ01 (sample SAMN02144231, study PRJEB22623) | gut metagenome | biome: sheep rumen | host: Ovis aries | place: New Zealand
ACAGAAGGACTCAGAGCAAAGACTAATGTCTTGAAACTCCTTGTAACTCCTTGCAACTCCTTGTTTACTTAACATGCGAAAGTTGAGTAAAAAATATAATATGAACGATTCGCCCATTTATAACCTAAGCGGCCAGCGGGTGGAGAAGCCAACGAAGGGCGTATTCATCCAGAACGGCAAGAAGGTGCTGGTGAAATAAACAACGAATTGAACTAAGGTTACGAATTTGAATAATGTGAATGATTGATTCCACAAACAACTATTAATGTCCCCCTACTTTGTAGTTGTTTTTTTCTCATTAGTGGATCAATTATTCGCATTATTCAAATTCGTTTCAAACAGCATTTCCGACATACACACGTTGAATTCACGTTTTTTCGCGTGGTGCCGCCGGTCGTTTTCTATTTCTCCACCCGGCGCCAATAGCACTCACACTCGAAAAAACGAAAAAGATTTTGTTTTTCGCTCGCTTATTCGTACCTTTGCACCCAAATTGTATAAAAAGGTAGAAAAAGAAGAATGATCACGGTAACAAATCTTGCTATCCAGTTTGGAAAGCGCGTGCTTTACAAGGATGTAAACATCAAGTTCACAAGTGGAAACATTTATGGCATCATCGGAGCCAACGGGGCCGGCAAATCGACTCTGCTCAAGGCCATCAGCGGTGAGCTGGAGCCCAACAAGGGAAGCGTGGAGCTGGGGCCAGGCGAACGCCTGTCGGTACTCGACCAGGACCACTTCAAATACGACGACTTCTCGGTGATGGACACCGTGCTGCAGGGCCACCAGCCGCTCTGGCTGAACATGAAGGAGCGCGAGGCGCTCTATGCCAAGCCCGAAATGACCGAAGAGGACGGCAACCGCGCCGCCGACCTGGAACTGAAGTTCGCCGAGATGAACGGATGGGAGGCCGAGAGCGAGGCCGCCCAGCTGCTGCAGAACCTGGGCATCAAGGAGGATCTGCACTACAAGCAGATGGCCGACATCTCGAACAACGAAAAGGTGCGCGTGATGCTGGCCAAGGCACTGTTCGGACATCCCGACAACCTGCTGCTGGACGAGCCCACCAACGACCTTGACCTTGACACGGTGCAGTGGCTGGAGAGCTATCTGAGCAACCTGGAGCAGTGTGTGCTCGTGGTGAGCCACGACCGCCACTTCCTCGATGCCGTGAGCACACAGACCGTGGATATTGACTTCGGCAAGGTGACGGTGTTCTCGGGCAACTATTCGTTCTGGTACGAGAGTTCGCAGCTGGCACTGCGCCAGGCGCAAAACCAACGAATGAAAGCTGAGGAGAAGCGCAAACAGCTGGAGGAGTTCATCCGCCGATTCTCGGCCAACGTGGCCAAGAGCAAGCAGACCACCAGCCGCAAGAAGATGCTGGAGAAGCTGAACGTTGAGGAGATTAGGCCCAGCAGCCGCAAGTATCCCGGCATCATCTTCCAGATGGAGCGCGAACCGGGCAACCAGATTCTTGAGGTGGAGGGACTGAAAGCCGTGGATGCCGACGGAACGGTGCTGTTCGACAATGTGTCGTTCAACATTGAGAAAGGACAGAAGACGGTGTTCCTCTCCCACAACCCCAAAGCCATGACGGCTCTGTTCGAAATCATCAACGGCAACCGCGAGGCGCAAGCCGGCACCTTCAAGTGGGGAGTGACCATCACTACGGCCTACCTGCCACTGGACAACACTGAATTCTTCAAGAGCGACCTCAACCTTGTCGATTGGCTGTCACAATACGGAACAGGCAACGAGGTAACCATGAAGGGCTATCTGGGACGCATGCTGTTCAAACAGGAGGAAGTGGAGAAGAAGGTGAATGTGCTCTCTGGCGGCGAAAAAATGCGCTGCATGATTGCCCGCATGCAACTGAAAAACGCCAACTGCCTGATTCTGGACACACCGACCAACCATCTGGACTTGGAGTCGATTCAGGCTTTCAACAACAACCTGATTCAGTTCAAGGGCAACATTCTCTTTGCTTCGCACGACCATGAGTTCATCAACACCGTGGCCGACCGAATCATCGAACTCACGCCTAGCGGCACCATCGACAAACTGATGACCTACGACGACTACATCTACGACGAGCAAATCAAGGAGCAGAAAGCGAAGATGTATTTGAGTTAGGAGTTAGGAATTAGGAGTTAAGAGTTAAGAGTTAAGAGTTAGGAGTTGGGAGATAAGAGTTGGGAGTTAGGAGTTTTTTCTTTGGCATGGTTTTTGCATTTGCATGCTTAGAAACCTGAACAAAGAACAAATAAAAACATAAAAAGCTATGAGCGAAGAAAAGAAAATCAATATCGAAGACGGCAATCTCGACGAACAGGAAGAGAAGCTGAACGACGAACAAACCGCAGAGGAACAACAGGACCAACAGCCTGCCGAGAATGAAGAAACAGAAAACAACGACAAGGCCGAACAGAAAGAGGAAGAAAAAGATCCGCTCGACGTTGCTTTGGCTGAGATTGAGAACCTGAAACAGCAGATGCTCTACAAGCAGGCCGAATTTGAGAACTACCGGAAGCGCACCCTCAAGGAAAAGGCTGAGCTGATTCTGAACGGTGGCGAAAAAGCCATCACGGCCATACTGCCCGTGCTCGACGACTTTGAACGCGCCATTGCAAACGAAAGCGACGACCCCGCCGCCATAAAGGAGGGGATGGACCTGATTTTCAAGAAGTTCACCAAAACGCTCGAAACGCTGGGCGTGAAGAAGATTGAAACCGAAGGCAAGGACTTCGATGTGGATTACCACGAAGCCATCGCCATGGTACCGGGCATGGGCGACGACAAGAAAGGCAAGGTGATAGACTGTGTGCAGACGGGCTATATGCTCAACGACAAAGTCATCCGCCATGCCAAAGTGGCAGTTGGACAGTAAGAAAAAAATGACAATTGATAATTGACCATTAATGGCACAGAAAAGAGATTATTACGAGGTTCTGGGTGTTGACAAGAACGCATCGGAAGACGAAATAAAGAAGGCCTACCGAAAGATAGCCATCAAATATCACCCCGACCGCAATCCGGGCAGCAAGGAAGCCGAAGAGAAATTCAAGGAGGCCGCCGAGGCCTACGACGTGTTGCACGACCCGCAGAAACGCCAGCAGTACGACCAGTTCGGATTTGACGCTCCCAACATGGGCGGCGGATTCGGCGGATTCGGCGGCGGAGGCTTCTCCATGGACGACATCTTCTCGATGTTCGGCGACATCTTTGGGGGACGCAGCGGCTTCGGTGGTTTCGGTGGAGGTGGCGGCGGACAGCGCGCCCAATACCGCGGCAGCGACCTGCGGCTGAAAGTGAGGCTCAACCTCCAGGAAGTGGCCTCGGGCGTCACCAAGAAATTCAAGGTGAAGAAGGACGTGCAGTGTACCCATTGTCACGGCACGGGCGCCGAGGCTGGCAGTGGCACCGAGACCTGTCCTACGTGTCATGGCAGCGGCGTGGTGACGCGCACCACGCAAAGTTTGTTCGGACTGATGCAAACCCAGAGCGTTTGTCCTACATGCGGCGGCGAGGGAACCATCATCAAGAACAAATGCCAGCACTGCCATGGCGAAGGCATCGTCAAAGGCGAGGAAGTGGTGGAAATCAAGATACCCGCCGGTGTGGCTTCGGGCATGGTGGTCAATGTGCCGGGCAAGGGCAATGCAGGCAAACACAACGGCGTGTCGGGCGACATACAGGTGTTCATCGACGAAGAACCCAACGACACCTTCGTTCGTGACAACACCGATGTCATCTACAACCTGCTGCTCGACTTCCCAACAGCCGCCCTGGGCGGCACCGTGGAGATTCCCACTATAGAAGGTACAAAAGCCAAAATAAAAATCGAACCCGGCACACAGCCCGGCAAGACGTTCCGTCTGAGGGGCAAGGGACTGCCCGCCGTGCAAGGCTACGGACGCGGCACGGGCGACCTGGTGGTGAACGTCAGCGTTTATGTGCCAAAAACGCTCAGCCGCTCGGAGAAAGAAGCCTTGGAGGACATGAAGAAAAGCGACAACTTCAAGGGCGACTCACAAACAAAGAAATCAATCTTCGAGAAATTCAGAAACTATTTCTCATAACCACCACTCCACAGCATGACCTACGAGGAAACCATCAGCTATCTGTTTAACGTGACACCGATGTTCGAACACATCGGTGCCGTTGCATATAAGCCCGGGCTGCAAACCACCGAGGCTCTCGACAGCCACTACGGCCATCCGCACCGCCTGTACAAAACCATCCATGTGGCAGGCACCAACGGAAAAGGCTCGTGCTCTCACACGCTGGCAGCCATTCTGCAACAGGCTGGTTTCAAGGTAGGGCTATACACATCGCCGCACATTGTAGATTTCCGTGAGCGAATAAGGGTTAACGGACAGATGGTCAGCGAGGAATACGTCATTGACTTCGTTGACGACTTCATCAAGTGGAACACCTCTGGCTCAGCTGCTCCCATCTCTCCCAACGAGGAACAAAAGGGAGCCACACTCCACCCCTCGTTCTTCGAGCTGGCAACTGCCATGGCTTTCAAATACTTTGCCGACCAGAAGGTTGACATTGCCGTCATAGAAGTGGGGCTTGGCGGGCGACTGGACTGCACCAACATCATCACCCCCATACTGAGCGTCATCACCAACATTTCGTTCGACCACACACAATTCCTGGGCAACACGCTGGCCGAGATAGCCGCAGAGAAAGCCGGCATCATGAAAAAGGGTGTACCCGTGGTGATTGGCGAGGCGACAGAAGAAACACGCCCCGTCTTTGAACAGAAAGCACACGAGGTGGGTGCTCCCATCCTTTTTGCAGAAGACCACCCGGAAGTATGTTCGGCCGAACCCAATGACAAAGGCGGGCTGACCTATACGACGCGCAACTTCGGACAAATGGAAGGCGAACTGGGCGGAAGCTACCAGGCCAAGAACGCCAACACTATCCTCGCGGCCGTGGCCATGCTGCCCGCGCTGGGACGGCAAGACATTGAAAACGGATTCGCCAACGTATGCAAGACAACCGGCCTCACTGGCCGATGGCAAACCATCCACCACTCGCCACTCGCTATCTGCGACACGGGCCACAATGTGGGTGGATGGCAGTATCTGGCACAACAAATCAAGCGGCAGCCCTGCCGCCAACTGCGCATGGTGTTCGGCATGGTTGACGACAAAGACATTGACACCGTGCTGGCCATGCTCCCCAAAGACGCCATCTACTATTTCACCAGAGCACAGTCGAAACGCGCCATTCCTGAACAGAAAGTGCTGGAGAAAGCACAAGCCTTGGGGCTCAGCGGAACCACCTTCGCACACGTGAAGGAAGCCTACAAGCAAGCCTTGAGCGATGCCGATTCCGACGACTTCATCTTTGTGGGCGGCAGCAGCTACGTTGTGGCCGACTTACTGTCATGATTCTTCGCATTTACATATTTTTAACCCCAGCGAACTTCACTTTTTTGTTTTTTCTTTTGTGATTCTCGAATTTTTTCAGTTACTTTGCAAAAACATATATTTTCAAGTAAAGTAACTAAAAACTTTTTTAATATGAGCACAATCGAAACAGAAAACCTCTGTGGCCTGAAACAAGAGGACTTTCAGACCACAATCAACGGTAAGAACACAGATTTATACATCCTGAAAAACAAACTTGGATACGAAGTAGCTTTCACCAACTATGGCGGCGCACTCGTTGCCATCATGGTTCCCGACAAAGACGGCAACGTTGCCAACGTCATCCAGGGTCACGACAACATTCAGGATGTCGTCAACAGCCCGGAACCTTACTTGAGCACACTCATTGGCCGCTTTGGCAACCGCATCAAGGAAGGCAAGTTCCAACTCAACGGCAAACAGTATCAGCTGGCCATCAACAACGGCCCCAACGCCCTGCACGGAGGCCCTACAGGATTCCACGCCCGCGTATGGGACGTCACCCGCATCAACGAGCAGGCCTGCGTACTGAAATACGTCAGTTCTTATGGCGAGGAAGAATTCACGGGCGAAATGGAAGTTTGGGTTGCCTACACGTTTACAGACGATAACGAATTGGTTATCAAATATCAGGCAACCACCAACAAGCGTACCATCGTCAACCTCACCCACCACGCATTCTTCAGCATCCAGGGCATTGCCAACCCCACCCCCGAAATCACCAATCAGATTTGCGAAATCAACGCCGACTTCTATCTCCCCATTGACGAGACCAGCATTCCTACCGGCGAGATACTGAAGGTGGAAGGCACACCGTTCGACTTCCGCGCACCGAAGGCTTTTGGTTTGGAAATCAACGCTGACAACGAGCAGATAAAGAACGGCACAGGCTACGACCACTGCTACGTGCTGAACAAGCGCGAGGAAGGCGAACTCAGCTTTGCAGCCCGTGTCACAGACCCCGTCAGCGGACGTACGCTCGAAGTATATACCACCGAGCCCGGCATGCAGCTTTACACAGACAACTTCGGTTCGGGAATTGCCGGACAGCACGGCGCCACCTTCCCCTTCCGGTCAGCTGTTTGTCTGGAATGCCAGCACTTCCCCGACACTCCCAACCGTCCGTATTTCCCATCGGTCATCCTGAATCCTGGCGAGAAATACACCCAGCGAACCATTTACAAGTTCGGAGTGAAGTAATCAACCAAAACAGCTTACACAGACATTCATCCAACCAAGGAAAACCATCAAGAGTTCAAGATGTTAGCCCATTTGTTCATCAAGCCTAACATCCTGAACTCTTTCAATGAGAAAAAATACCATGACATAAGCATAGCGAATGCCATAAAGAAAAAGACAAGAAGAAAAAACAATTTATAAACAAACAACAAAAAACACAACAAAACAATGGCAAACAACAAACAACAAGGAAGCATCATCGCCATCGTCACGATGTTCTTCCTTTACGCAATGATTTCGTTTGTAACGAATCTGGGAGCCCCCATCGGTGTCATTTGGAAGAACCAACCCGAAATCGGCGGTTCCAACGTTCTCGGTATCATGGGTAACTTCATGAACTTCTTCGCCTATCTGTTCATGGGCATCCCGGCTGGCAAAATGCTGACCAAGGTGGGCTACAAGCGCACCGCACTCATCGGCATTGCCGTAGGTTTCTTCGGTGTGCTCATCCAGTATCTCTCGGGCCACTCAAGCGGCATTCCCGGTTTCTGCATCTATCTGTTGGGTGCTTTCATTTCGGGTTTCTCCGTATGTATCCTGAACACAGTGGTGAACCCCATGCTCAACCTCTTGGGTGGCGGCGGCAACCGCGGCAACCAGCTCAACATGATTGGCGGCACACTGAACTCACTGGCAGGAACGATGACGCCGATGCTCGTGGGTGCGCTCATCGGAACCGTCACGGCCAACACCCAGATGGCCGACGTCAACCTGGTGATGTACATTGCCATGACCGTCTTTGCACTGGCTTTTGTAGCCCTTTTCTTCATCCCCATTCAAGATCCAGAGATGGGCAAGGTGACCGCCGACACAGTGTTCGAGCACTCACCCTGGTCGTTCCGCCACTGCCTGCTTGGCGTCATCGCCATCTTCGTCTATGTAGGTGTTGAGGTGGGCATCCCCGGAGGTCTGAACTTCTACCTGTCTGACACTAGCGCTAACGGTGCATGGGTGAATCCCGAAGCCATTGCCAATGCCGCCACCATTGGTGGTGCCGTAGCCGCCATGTACTGGCTGCTCATGCTGGTGGGACGCCTGTTCTCAAGCGCCATTGCCGCCAAGGTTTCTTCGCGGCAGATGATGCTGGCCACCACCTCCATCGGCATGCTGCTCATTTTGGCTGCCATGTTCATTCCCAAGAGCGTGACCGTGACCATGCCCCTGGTGAAGATTCTCGAAGGTTCGGTTGAAATGACCACCGTTCCCATGAGCGCCATGCTCCTCGTCCTGGTGGGTCTTTGCACGTCAGTGATGTGGGCTTCCATCTTCAACCTCGCCACCGAAGGATTGGGCAAATATACGGCTCAGGCATCGGGCATCTTCATGATGATGGTTGTTGGTGGCGGTGTACTGCCCGTAGTGCAGAACTTCTTTGCCGACATGATGGGTTACATGCCCAGCTACTTCATCTACCTGCTGGCCATGGCCTACATGTTCTACTACGCACTGGCAGGCTGCAAGAATGTAAACAAGGACATCCCCGTAGATTAATCAACGAAAACATTAACCACTTTTGAGGCCCGAGCGTCCCCAAAAAGACTCGGGCCTCGAAACTAAAAACTAAATAATATGATTGCAATTGAAGAAGTAAGAAGTCGCTTTATCAAGCATTTTGACGGCAAAACGGGCAACGTGTATGCCTCTCCCGGCCGTATCAACCTTATTGGCGAGCACACCGACTATAACGGCGGTTTCGTATTCCCCGGCGCAGTAGATAAAGGCATCGTGGCCGAAATGCGCGTCAACGGAACAGAGGACACGGTTATGGCTTATGCCATCGACCTGAAGGACCGCGTGGATTTCCACCTCAATGACGAGAAAGGCCCCCGCACATCGTGGGCACGCTACATCTTCGGCATCGCCAAGGAAATGCAGAAACTGGGCGTACCCGTCAAAGGCTTCAACATAGCATTCTCGGGCGACGTGCCTCTTGGCGCAGGCATGTCTTCGTCGGCTGCCATGGAGAGTTGCTTCGCCTGCGGTCTGAACGACCTTTTCGGCGACAACAAAGTGAGCAAGTGGGACATGGTGCTCGCCGGACAAGCCACCGAACACAACTACTGCGGCGTGAACTGCGGCATCATGGACCAGTTTGCATCCGTCTTCGGACAGGCAGGCAAACTGATGCGTCTGGACTGCCGCAGCCGCGAATTTGAGTATTTCCCCTTTGACCCGAAGGGCTACAAACTCGTGCTGATCAACTCGTGCGTGAAACACGAACTGGCCGGATCGCCCTACAACGATCGACGCAACTCGTGCGAACGCGTGGTGAAGGCCATCGCCGCACGCCATCCTGAAACACAGTTTGAGACTCTGCGCGACTGCACATGGGAGCAACTTGAGGAGGTTCGCGCCGAAGTCGGCGAAGAAGACTACACCCGCGCACACTTCGTGCTCGGCGAGAAAGACCGTGTGCTGGCTGTCTGCGACGCCCTTGTTGCCGGCGATTATGAGACCGTGGGCAAGAAGATGTATGAGACCCACTACGGTCTGTCGAAGGAGTACGAAGTGAGCTGCGAAGAACTCGACTTCCTCAACGACATCGCCAAGGAGTGCGGCGTTACCGGTTCGCGCATCATGGGTGGTGGTTTTGGCGGCTGCACCATCAATCTGGTGAAGGACGAACTCTACGACTCGTTCATAGCCACCGCCAAGCAGAAGTATGCTGAGAAATACGGCAAGGAGCCCAAAGTTTATGATGTCGTCATCAGCGACGGCTCACGAAAGCTCTGCTAACGCCCTACCCTGCTGACTTCAACCCTTTTTAGGAAAAAACACCAACGAGGTTCTTCCGTAATCGGATGAGCCTCGTTTTTGTTTGCCACTTGGTGAGAAAACGCTGAGTCAAGATTAACAAGTTGGAACTATTCATAGGAAAAACGACCCTTTCTCTCGGTTATGGGAAATCCTCGCCCGGCAACAGAAAAATAACTCTCGGCAACAGAAAAATAACTCTCGGTAATAGAGTCAAATAATCTAGAGAATTTATCAGTAACACCGAAGAATAAAAAAACGCTGTTAAGGAATGGAATAACAACGAACGGAAAAGAGCTAACCGCGGACGGAAAAGAGCTAACCGCGGACGGAAAAGAGCTAACCGCGGACGGAAAAGAACTAACAGCGGACGGAAAAGAGCCAACCGCAACAAAAAAAGGAACGCGCACCTGCAACCATGCAGATGCGCGCTAAATTAAGGGTTGATTACTTCAAATTCATGTGCTTGTAATTCAGATACAAAGCTACGGCCATAATGGCCTCTACTGCTACTAATACACTAATCATCATCTTTTTACCTTTCTTTTCTTTAGGCCGTGCCTTTGTCTGTTTGTTTTGCCTTGGCTCGTCGGAAAAGATTTGCCTTGGCTTGCGGTTTCGGCGCGGCGTTTGTTAATAATTGTGTTATCCTTGGCTTTCGCCATGCCCTTACGCTCAAGGGCTTTTTTTATCCTTTTGTCCTTTTGACGATGCAAAGGTAAGACTAAAATCGGAACCCGGCAAGAGAAAACCAAGAAATAAGTGTAAAGACTACAATTTATTGACAAATATCAAAAAACGCGGCGAATTGGTTAATAAGTGTTATAATTACACTTTAGAAAGAAAAAACATGGGTGTGAACAATACAAGTATGGAATAATTATTGTATCTTTACACCCAAAATCACACCCATGCGTAAACTGCGCCTCTACGATTCTCTTTCGGCAGTTGCGGATGGTAGAAAGAAAGCAATCTACACACACATCTAAATAACCTAACTTATGAAGAACTTTAAAAGCATTTTGTTTGGAGCTGGAATAGCCACTATTCTGCTCGGTGCCTGCACATCAGGCAGTGAAGAAAAACTCACAGTTTCTGGTCTCAACCCCGCTGCGTTCGACACCACTCTTCAGGGCAAGCAGGTGAAGTTGTTCACACTGAAGAACCAGAACGGCATGGAAGTTTGCATCACCAATTATGGCGGCCGTGTGGTAAGCCTGGTGGTGCCCGACAAGGACGGCAAGCCCACCGACGTGGTGTTGGGTTTCGACAACATCGCCCAGTATGCTGACACGCTGAACTCGCCGAGCGACTACGGCTCGAGCGTTGGACGCTATGCCAACCGCATCAAGAACGGAAAATTCAAGCTGAACGGTCAGGAATATCAGCTGAAGCAGAACGACAACGGCAACTGTCTGCACGGCGGCGGCACGACGGGCTGGATGAACCAGGTTTACGAGGCTGAGCAAGTGGGCGACTCCATCCTGAAGCTCACCATCGTGGCTGAGGACGGCGAAAACGGGTTCCCCGGCAAGGTGACTGCCACCACCACCTACAAGGTAAAGGCCGACAACACGCTCGAGATGACTTGGGAGGCCACCACCGACAAGGAGACCATCATCAACCAAACCAACCACAACTACTACAACCTCTCCGGCGACTTCACCCAGCCCGCCTACGACATGGTGCTGTATGTGAATGCCGACAACTTCACTCCGAGCGACAAGCTTTATATCCCCACCGGCGAAATCAAGCCAGTGGAGGGCACTCCGATGGACTTCCGCAAGCCCCACGCCCTGGGCGACAGCATCAACTCGAAGTTTGACCAGATTCAGAATGCCACGGGCTACGACCACAACTTCTGCCTGAACACGTTCACCGAAGGTCAGGGTGACTCGCAGACGGTTTGCGCCGCCCTCTTCTCGCCGAAGACGGGCATTCTGATGGAAATGTTCACCAACGAGCCGGGAGTGCAGGTTTATTCGGGCAATTTCCAAGGTGTTGGCCGCGATGCAGAAATCACGCGCAAGCACGGTTTGAAGTATCCCAAGCACGTGAGCGTTTGCCTGGAGAGCCAGAAGTATCCCGACAGCCCCAATCACCCCGACTGGAAGCAGCCCACACTGAAACCCGGCGAGACCTACTTCAGCTATGCTGCCTACAAATTCTCGATTGCTGACGGAATCAACAAGTAACAGACAATCAACAAATAAAAACATAATCATTAAATCATCAGCTAACAAATGAACAGTATTTCTGAAGCAATTGCCATGTCGGGGTTCAAGACCATCGACTTTGTGATTCTGGTTTGCTACCTCATCCTGTTGGTGAGTTTGGGTTTGTTCCTCTCACGCAACAAAGACGGTAAGGAAAAGAGTGCCAACGACTATTTTTTGGCAGGTAACACGCTGACTTGGTGGGCTGTGGGTGCATCGCTCATTGCCGCCAACATCTCTGCCGAGCAGTTCATCGGCATGTCGGGCACAGGTTTCCGCGACGGTATTGCCATTGCCGCCTACGAGGTGATGGCCGCCGTGACGCTGGTAGTCATCGGCAAGTTCTTGCTGCCGGTGATGCTCGACCGCAAGATTTTCACCATTCCCCAGTTCCTTCGTGAGCGCTACAACGACGGTGTGGGTTTGGCTTTCTCCATCCTGTGGTTGTTCCTCTATGTGTTTGTCAATCTTACTTCTGTCGCATGGCTGGGTGCCCTTGCCATCGAGCAGATTCTGGGTCTGCAGGGCTTGGCCGTGAGCATTTTCGGCATTGAAATCAGCATGCGCATGCTCATCATCTTCGGTCTGTTCCTCATTGCCGGTATCTACAGTATCTACGGAGGTTTGGCCTCGGTGGCCTGGACGGACGTGATGCAGGTGACTTTCCTCGTGGGCGGTGGTCTGATTACAGCCTACGTAGCCCTGAAGGAAATGGGTGTCATCATGGGCACCGACGCACTGGGAGCCCTGGGACAGGTGTATAACGACATGACGACCGGCGCCCACGCCCAGGACGTTCACTTCCACCTTGTCATTCAGGAGAGCCACAATGCCAGCGCCTTCGCCAACGTTCCCGGTATAGCAGCCGTAGTGGGTGGTGTATGGCTCACCAACTTGGGGTACTGGGGATTCAACCAGTACATCATCCAGAAGGGTCTGGCCGCCAAGAACATCGACGAGGCCAAGAAGGGTCTTATCTTCGCCGGTTTCCTGAAGATTTTGATTCCGTTCATCGTGGTGCTTCCCGGCATCTGCGCTTACTACATCATGCAGGATCCCACCAGATTCGAGAGCATGAACTTGGCCGGAAGCATCAATGTTGCCGACGACGCCTATCCCTGGCTCATCCGCAACTTCACGCCTACCGGCATCAAGGGTCTGAGCTTCGCCGCCCTGACGGCAGCCATCATCAGCTCGCTGGCCTCGATGTTCAACTCCACCTCTACGCTCTTCACGATGGACATCTACAAGAAGTACATCAACAAGAAGGCCGGTGACCGCCAGCTTGTCAACGTGGGCCGTCTGGTGGCAGTTTCCGCCCTCGTCATCGCCCTCATCGCCGTGAAGCCGCTTCTTGGCGGACTCGACCAGGCATTCCAGTACATTCAGGAGTATTCGGGCTTCATCTATCCGGGCATCATCACCGTCTTCGGTTTGGGTTTGCTCTGGAAGCGCGCCTCCTCGACCGCTGCCGTATGGACCGCCATCATCACCATCCCGATGGGCATTCTGTTCAAGGTGTGCCTGCCCGACGTGGCCTTCCAGTTCCGTGCCGGCTACATCTTCATCATCCTTGTCACGTTCTTCATTCTCGTGAGCTATCTCGACAAGAAGTTCATCAGCTGCGAGCAGCCTGCTGAGGGCGACCAGCAGCGCATGATTCTCTGGGCCAAGATTCTCGGTGGCATCGGCATCATGATGATTGTCTGCGCCGTCATCGTCATCGGCCTTGGAGCCATGAACCCCGGCGCCGACCCCGACACCAACTTCATCGCCTACCTGAACGACATCGGTTTCCAGGCCTTCATCTTCTTCGGAGTGCTCGTAGGCTGCAACGCCATCTGGCTTTACAGCAACGCCAAGGACAACAAGAAAGACAAGAAGGCTCTGCCCATCAACCTCAAGTTGTTCTCCACCACTCGTGGCTATACCTACGGAACCATCGGCATTTGCCTCATCACCTTCCTGCTCTACGCCCTGCTGTGGTAACAGGCTGGCACTGAGCAAGAAACCATACGCATCAAGAAAAAGACATGACACGTTACTATGGTGAACACTCTAAAGTCTGGGTCTCGGTAGATTGCATCGTCTTCGGATTCGACGCCGACAAACTCAAACTGCTCATCGGTCGCAGGCAGATGGACCCCGGACGCGGTGAATGGTCGCTCTACGGCGGATTTGTCGGTCCCGACGAAAGCCTCGACGAAGCGGCCAACCGCGTACTGCTCAACCTGACGGGGTTGAAGAAAATCTACATGCGGCAGGTGGGAGCGTTCGGCGAAATCGACCGCGACCCAGGCGAAAGAGTCATATCGGTGGCCTATTGCGCACTCATCAACGTGAAGGACTACGACGAGCACCTGCTTGAAGAGCACGGCCTGCAGTGGGTCTGTCTCGACGAGTTGCCCCGTCTCTACTCCGACCACAACAACATGGTGAGCCGTGCCGTGAAACTGCTCAAACAGCGCATCAAGACAGAGCCGCTCAGCGTCAATCTGCTGCCCGACCTCTTCACGCTCACGCAGTTGCAACACGTCTATGAGGCCATTCTCGGTGACGAAGTAGATAAGCGGAACTTCCGCAAGCGCATCAAGCAGATGGACTTCATCGAGAAAACCGACCTCATCGACAAGACCACCTCGAAGCGTGGCGCCGCCTTGTACCGCTTCAACAAGCGCGCCTACAAGGAGGCTCTCCTCTGAGTAAAGAAAAACATCAACCCGGCCCCTCCCCAAGACACTTCCCGCAAGGGGAGGAGCTTCTAACCTAAAGACCCGCGCCCCTGCCATGGTCTTTCCCGAGAAAAAAGCCGGGATTAGCAGAGGGGCAAACCATCTTATGCTAGAAGAACTGAAACAAAAAGTATTCAAGGCCAATCTCGACCTGGTGAAACAGGGCCTCGTCATCTTCACTTGGGGCAACGTCAGCGGCATCGACCGCGAGAAAGGACTGGTGGTCATCAAGCCCAGCGGCGTGAGCTACGACGAAATGAAGGCCAGCGACATGGTGGTCGTTGACTTGGAAACGGGAAAAGTGGTGGAAGGCGACCTCAACCCTTCGAGCGACACCCCCACCCACCTTGTTCTATATAAGGCGTTCCCCAACATCCAAGGCGTGGTTCACACCCACAGCACCTACGCCACCGCCTTTGCACAGGCCGGACGCGACATACCCAACATCGGCACCACCCACGCCGACTACTTCTACAAGGACATTCCCTGCACCCGCGACATGACCGAGGCTGAAGTGAAAGGCCAATACGAGCTGGAAACGGGCAACGTCATCGTTGACGAGATACTCAACATACGCAAAATCAACCCCGACCACACACCGGCCGTGCTGGTGAAGAACCACGGCCCCTTCTCGTGGGGAACATCGCCCGACAACGCCGTCTATAACGCCAAGGTCATGGAGCAGTGCGCCAAGATGGCATTCGTATCGTTTGCCGTGAACCCGAACACCACCATGAACCCGCTGCTCGTTGAGAAACACTACATGCGCAAGCACGGCCCCAACGCTTACTATGGACAAAAAGGTCAGAAACATTAACAAACAAAATAACGAAAAACTAAAAACAATTATGAAAGCATTTGACAATTATGAGATTTGGTGGGTGACTGGCGCACAGTTGCTCTATGGAGGCGACGCAGTCGTTGCCGTTGACGGTCACTCCAAGGAAATGGTGGAAGGACTCAACAACAGTGGAATCATTCCCATTAAAGTGGTCTATAAAGGCACAGCCAACAGTTCGAAGGAAGTGGAAGACGTGATGAAGGCAGCCAACAACGACGACCGTTGCGTGGGCATCATCACCTGGATGCACACCTTCTCGCCCGCCAAGATGTGGATCAAAGGCCTGCAGGCTTTGCAGAAGCCCCTGCTCCACTTCCACACACAGTATAACGCCGAAATTCCCTGGGAGACCATGGACATGGACTTCATGAACCTGAACCAGAGTGCCCACGGCGACATCGAGTTCGGACACATCTGCACCCGCATGCGCGTGGCCCGCAAGGTGGTTTGCGGCTATTGGAAGAACGAAGACGCGCAGCAGAAGATTGCCGTTTGGGCTCGCGTGGCTGCCGGCGTAGCCGATGCCAAGAAGGTGCGCTGCCTGATGTTCGGCATGAACATGAACAACGTGGCCGTAACCGATGGCGACCGTGTAGAATTTGAGCAGCGTCTGGGCTACCATGTTGACTACTATCCCGTCAGCTCGCTCATGGAGTACTTCAAGAAGGTGACCGACGCCGAGGCCGACGCACTGGTCGAAGAGTACAAGAAGGAATACACCATCAAGATTGACGAGAGCGGCGAAGAAGTGTATTGGGAGAAGGTGAAAAACGCCGCCAAGGCCGAGATTGCCATCCGCCGTGTGCTGAAGGACAATGGCGCCACCGCCTTCACCACCAATTTCGACGACCTGGGCGATGCCGACATCAACGACCCCAACTTCGTTGGTTTCGACCAGATTCCCGGCCTTGCATCGCAGCGCCTGATGGCCGAAGGCATCGGCTTCGGTGCCGAAGGCGACTGGAAGACAGCCTGCCTCTACCGCACGCTTTGGGTCATCCAACAGGGCATGAACAAGGGGTGCTCGTTCCTCGAGGACTACACGCTCAACTTTGCCGGCGACCGCTCGTCGTGTCTGCAGAGCCACATGCTCGAGGTGTGCCCGCTCATCGCCGTTGACAAACCCAAACTGGAAGTCCACTTCCTCGGCATCGGCATCCGCAAGCAGCAGACCGCCCGCCTGGTGTTCACCTCGAAAGTTGGCCGTGGCATCAAGGCCACCGTCGTTGACCTTGGCAACCGCTTCCGCCTGATTTCACAGGAAGTGGAGTGCATCGAACCCAAACCCATGCCCAATCTGCCCGTGGCTTCTGCCCTCTGGGTTCCGCAGCCCACATTCGAGATTGGTGCCGGTGCTTGGATTCTGGCCGGTGGTACTCACCACAGCGCGTTCTCCTACGACATCACCGAAGAGTATTGGGAGGACTTCGCCGAGATGGTCGGCATCGAATATGTCAAGATCAACAAGGACACCAAGACCTACGAGTTCAAGCAGCAGCTTCAGAACAACGAGATTTACTACATGTTGAACAAAGCACTTAGGTAATTCACAATTTGACAATTATGGACGCAAGAAAAACCATAACAGAGGGCAAAGCCATTCTCGGCATAGAGTTTGGCTCCACCCGCATCAAGGCCGTTCTCATCGACGAGGAGAACAAGCCCATCGCCCAAGGCTCGCACGAGTGGGAAAACCAACTCGTTGACGGTCTCTGGACCTATAGCACCGAAGCCATCTGGTACGGATTGCAAGACTGCTACGCCGAGCTGCGCAAAGACGTGCTGCAGCAGTACGACTGCGAGATTGAGGCTCTGGCCGCCATTGGTTTCTCGGCCATGATGCACGGCTACATGGCCTTCAACGAGAAACAGGAAATTCTGGTCCCCTTCCGCACATGGCGCAACACCAACACGGGCAAGGCTGCCGCCGAGCTCTCCAAGCTGTTCAACTACAACATTCCTCTGCGCTGGAGCATCAGCCACCTCTACGAGGCAATCCTCGACAATGAGGAGCACGTCAGCGACATCAAGTATCTGACCACGCTGGCTGGCTATGTCCACTGGCAGGTGACTGGCAAATTCGTCCTTGGCGTGGGCGATGCTTCGGGCATGATTCCCGTCGATCCCGCAACGAAGACCTACGATGCCACGATGGTGGAGAAGTTCGACAAACTGATCGCCCCGAAGGGATTCTCATGGAAACTGCTCGACATTCTGCCCCGCTCGCTCAACGCAGGCGAAAACGCAGGCTTCCTCACCCCCGAGGGTGCAAAGCGCCTCGACGTGAGCGGCCATCTGAAGGCAGGCATCCCCGTTTGTCCTCCCGAAGGCGACGCCGGCACAGGCATGGTGGCCACCAACGCCGTGAAGCAGCGCACGGGCAACGTGAGTGCTGGCACCTCGTCGTTCTCGATGATTGTGCTGGAGAAACCCCTCTCAAAGCCTTACGAGATGATCGACATGGTGACCACACCCGACGGAAGCCTGGTGGCCATGGTACACTGCAACAACTGCACCAGCGACATCAACGCCTGGGTGGGCTTGTTCAAAGAGTATCAGCAACTGCTGGGAGTGCCCGTTGACATGAACGAGCTCTACGGCAAACTGTTCAACAAAGCCCTGGAGGGCGACGCCGACTGCGGCGGACTCATCAGCTACAACTACGTCAGCGGCGAACCCGTGACCGGGCTCACCGACGGACGCCCCCTGTTCATGCGTTCGGCCAACGACAAGTTCAACCTGGCCAACTTCATGCGCGCCCACCTCTACGGAGCCATCGGCGTGTTGAAGCTGGGCAACGACATCCTGCTTAAAGAAGAGAATGTCAAGGTGGACCGCATCACAGGCCATGGCGGCTACTTCAAGACCAAGGGCGTAGGCCAGCGCATGCTTGCAGCTGCCCTCAACTCGCCCATCTCCGTGATGGAGACGGCAGGCGAAGGTGGCGCGTGGGGCATCGCCCTGCTGGCCGGTTACGTTGTGAACAACAAGCAACAGCTGTCGCTGGCCGACTATCTGGAGCAGGTGGTCTTTGTCGGCAACACCGGCATATCCATAGCCCCCACTGCAGAGGACGTGGCAGGTTTCAACCGCTACATCGAAAACTACAAGGCAGCATTGCCTGTAGAGCAGTGCGCTGTTGAAAACAAGAAATAAAGAAACCGACAAAATGCTTTTTTCAAGGAATGGAACGGGAGGCTGGCTCATGCCTCGCTTCCCCTCCGTTCCTCTTTTTCAAACAAAAGACAACCTCCTAACAACGTTACACAACAAAAAACATGAAGAAACTGATTTTCACACTTTCAATGGCTGCCTGCGCTCTGACGATGACTGCAGCCGACAATGCCAAGGCAACCATTCATGCCGACAAGGCTGGTGCCAAAATCAACAAAGAAATTTACGGACAGTTCTCTGAGCACCTGGGCAGCTGTATCTACGGCGGCCTCTGGGTGGGCAAGGACTCCAAGATTCCTAACATCAACGGTTATCGCAAAGACGTATTCGAAGCTCTCAAGGTGCTGAAGATTCCCGTGCTTCGCTGGCCGGGCGGCTGTTTTGCCGACGACTACCACTGGATGGACGGCATCGGCCCGCAGAGCCAGCGCCCATCGCTGCGCAACAACAACTGGGGCGGCACCATCGAGGACAACTCATTTGGTACGCACGAGTTCCTGAACCTCTGCGAAATGCTGGGCTGCGAGCCCTACATCAGCGGCAACGTCGGCTCGGGCACAGTGAAGGAAATGGCCCAGTGGGTGGAGTACATGACCAGCGACGGCGACACGCCCATGGCACGTCTGCGCCGTCAGAACGGACGCGAGAAGCCATGGCACGTGAAGTACTTCGGCATTGGCAACGAGGCCTGGGGCTGCGGCGGCAACATGACCCCCGAATACTATTCGGACGAGTATCGCAAGTTCAACACCTATCTGCGCGACCAAGGCAAGAACCGTCTCTACCGCATCGCATCGGGCGCCAGCGACTACGACTACAACTGGACCACCGTGCTGATGGACAAAATCGGCACCAAGATGCAGGGTGTCTCTCTGCACTACTACACCTGCTCGGGATGGGACGGCCCCAAGGGCTCGGCCATCAACTTCGACAACGACCAGTACTACTGGGCTTTGGGCAAGTGTCTGGAAATAGAGGAAGTCATCAAGAAGCACAAGGCCATCATGGACGAAAAAGACCCCGAGGGCAAAGTGGGACTGCTCGTCGATGAGTGGGGCACATGGTGGGACGAGGAGCCTGGCACCATTCCCGGCCACCTCTACCAGCAGAACGCCCTGCGCGACGCTTTCGTGGCTTCGCTCTCGCTCAACGTGTTCCACAAGTACACCGACCGCGTGAAGATGACCAACATCGCCCAGGTGGTGAACGTGCTGCAGTCGATGATCCTCACCGACCAGGAAGGCACAGGCCACATGGTGCTCACACCCACCTACCACGTGTTTGAAATGTACACCCCGTTCATGGAAGCCACCTATCTCCCACTCGACCTCGAGAGCGAAACCATGCAGGTGAGCAAGGCTTACTTCAAGGAGAAGGCTGGTGCCAAGGATGCAGGCTACCGCCCCTGCCCCATGCTCTCTGCATCGGCAGCCAAGACCCAGGACGGCAGCATCGTGCTCGCCATCACCAATGTGAGCCTTGACAAAGGACAGACCATCGACTTCAACATCGACGGTTTCAAGGCCAAGAGTGTCACGGGCCGCATACTGACAGCCAAGAACGTGGCCGACTACAACGACTTCGAGCACCCCAACCGCGTACAGCCCGCCGACTTCAAGGATGCCAAACTGAAGAAAGGCGCGCTCACTGTCAAGATTCCCGCCAAGAGTCTCGTGGTGCTCACACTGAAATAAGCAGTCTCCAAAAAGCTGCTGGATGAGGATTCGGAGAAACAGGTTTTCACCGAATCCTTTTTGTTTTTCAGCTTCTCCGGTTTTTCAAGCTTTTTTCTTGCCGTTTTTCAAAGGTAATGTTTATTTTTGCAGCAAAATTGCAAACATACAACATCTAATCAACATGAAACCCATCATGAACAAAGCAAGACTATGGATGATAGCCGCCATCCTCATCCTTTGCGGCACAATGGGTGCGCAGGCACAAATCATGAAGGCTGCCGACCTGGAAAAGTATGCCAAACAACGCTACGGCGACAAGTGGCTCGACGCAGCCATGAACCTTTCTTCGCAGATTCAGCTCGACAAGAACGAAAGCCTCACCTACCAACAGGTGATTCCCGCCCCGGGCAAAACCAAGAAACAACTCTACGTGCAGATGAACTATTGGGCCACCGCCACCTTCAAGGACAAGCAGGCCATCACCCTGAACGACAAAGAAGAGGGTTGCATCATCATTTCATCAACCATCAGCGACATTGTTCAGCACACGGGTACGCTCAACAAATACTCGGTGAGCATAACACCCGTCATCCGCATCGACATAAAGGACGAACGGCTGCGCGTCACCTACACCGTGCAGAGCTACGACATCCTGGCCGACATCAGCGGCGGATGGCTCAGTTTTCCAACATCCGACGACCGCACCTACGGCGATTCCAAACGCAAGAAGGACGACAAGACCAACGCCAACCTCTACGACGAACAGTGGGAGATTGCCCGCCACTATCCCTTCGTCGAGAAAGACCCACAGAAGCGCACCTGCGCCAAGGCTTTGGTGATGACCCACGCCTATTCCAACGCTGTCATCGACAAAATTGAAGAAGCCATCAAGAACGGCATCGTAGGCAATGAGGACGACGATTGGTAATCCTCATCCTGCCCCACCCCATCCATTCATGTTTCGCCCGTGACTGTTTGGTCACGGGCGAAACATGTTTTTATGCGAGCATTCCTGCGCCCTCACCCTGCGCGGGAAGAAATCGGTTTTCAGCCCTTTTACGGCCGTTCAACCACATTTTTGAAAATAAACAACCTATTAAAGAAAATATAACTTTTTTAAAGGCAAGGTTATCGATTTTTTTTTGTATTTTTGCAGAGATAATCACTATTCATCCACAATTGATTGTAAAAAGGACACATATACAGCGAAAACATTCATTATAACCAACAAAAACATAATCAATTTATGAACGACAACAGAATCATGAACCTCGCAGCCGACAATATCCGTATTCTGGCTGCAGCAATGGTAGAAAAAGCCAAATCGGGCCATCCTGGCGGTGCCATGGGTGGTGCTGACTTCATCAACACGCTCTACAGCGAATTTCTTGTCTATGACCCCGAGAACCCCGAGTGGGAAGGCCGCGACCGCTTCTTCCTCGATCCAGGCCACATGGCTCCCATGCTCTATTCTCAGCTCTGCCTCATCGGCAAGTACGAGCTGGAAGACCTGAAGAACCTGCGCCAGTGGGGCTCGGTGACTCCCGGTCACCCCGAGCGCGAACTGGCACGAGGCATTGAGAACACCAGCGGACCGCTCGGCCAAGGCCACACTTTCGCCGTGGGTGCAGCCATCGCCGCCAAGTTTCTCAAGGCTCGTCTGGGCAACGTGATGAACCAGACCATCTATGCCTATATTTCTGACGGTGGTGTGCAGGAGGAAATCTCGCAGGGCGCAGGCCGCATTGCCGGCAATCTGGGCTTGGACAACCTCATCATGTTCTACGATGCCAACGACATCCAGCTCTCCACACGCACCGAGGTGGTGACCACCGAGGACACCGCCAAGAAATATGAGGCATGGGGATGGTATGTTCAGAAGATCGACGGCAACGATGTCGATCAGATTCGCGACGCCATCCGCAAGGCACAGGCCGAAAAGGAGCGTCCGAGCCTCATCATCGGCCACTGCGTCATGGGCAAGGGCGCCCGCAAGGCCGACGGCAGCAGCTACGAGAGCAACTGCGCCACCCACGGTGCGCCGCTTGGTGGCGACAACTTTGTGCAGACCATGAAGAACCTGGGTGCCGATCCCGAGAATCCGTTCCAGATATTCCCCGAGGTGAAGGAGCTGTATGCCCGCCGCGCTGAGGAACTGAAGAAGATTTGCGCCGAGCGCTATGCCGAGAAGGCCGAGTGGGCCAAAGGCCATCCCGTACAGGCCAAGCAGATGGAAGAGTGGTTCAGCGGCAAGGCTCCCGTCATCGACTGGAGCAAAGTTCAGCAGAAAGCCGGTGCCGCCACCCGCGGTGCCAGCGCCACGGTGCTGGGTGTGCTGGCCGAGCAGGTGCCCAATATGATTTGCGCATCGGCCGACCTGTCGAACTCTGACAAGACCGACGGTTTCCTGAAGAAGACCCACGACATCGTGCGCGGTGACTTCTCGGGCGCCTTCTTCCAGGCTGGTGTGGCCGAGCTCACCATGGCTTGCTGCTGCATCGGTATGGCTCTGCACGGAGGTGTCATCCCCGCCTGTGGAACCTTCTTCGTGTTCTCCGACTATATGAAGCCCGCAGTCCGCATGGCAGCCCTCATGGAACTGCCCGTGAAGTTCATCTGGACCCACGACGCCTTCCGCGTGGGCGAGGACGGTCCTACCCACGAGCCTGTGGAGCAGGAAGCCCAGATTCGTCTGATGGAGAAACTGAAGAACCACCATGGCCGCAACTCCGTGCTCGTGGTTCGTCCCGCCGACGCCGAGGAGACCACCGTCTGCTGGCGCATGGCCATGGAGAACACTGAAACTCCGACCGCTCTCATCTTCTCGCGTCAGAACATCGACATGCTGCCCGAGGGCAACGACTACAGCCAGGCCCAGAAGGGTGCCTACGTAGTGGCAGGAAGCGACGAGGACTACGATGTCATCATGCTGGCCAGCGGTTCAGAGGTGAGCACACTTGAGGCCGGTGCCAAGCTGCTGCGCGAAGACGGCGTGAAGGTGCGCATCGTGAGTGTGCCCAGCGAGGGTCTGTTCCGCTCGCAACCTGTTGAATATCAGCAGAGTGTTTTGCCTGCAGGAAAGAAAAAGTTTGGTCTCACTGCCGGTTTACCCGTCACGCTCGAAGGGCTGGTAGGTGCCGACGGTTGCGTGTGGGGTCTGCAGAGCTTCGGATTCTCCGCCCCCTACAAGGTTCTCGACGAGAAACTGGGCTACACAGGCCAAAATGTTTACGAACAAGTTAAGAAACTGCTTGCCTAATGGACATAAAGTGTGTTGGAGTAGCCAGCGACCACGCTGGCTACCCTCTGAAGAAATACGTTCTTCAGTATCTCGAGGAGCACGGCTATCCTTACAAGGATTACGGCACATGGAGCGATGCTCAAGTAGATTATCCCGACTTTGGCCACGCGCTGGCAGAAGGCATAGAGAGTGGCGAGGTTTATCCCGGCATTGGTGTCTGTGGCAGCGGCGAAGGCATCAGCATGACGCTCAACAAGCATCAAGGCGTCCGCGCCGGCTTGGCTTGGCAACCTGAAATCGCCCATCTCATCCGCCAGCACAACGATGCCAACGTGCTCGTTATGCCCGGCCGGTTCATCGACAACAAGATGGCCGAGAAAATCATGGACGAGTTCTTCAAGACCACCTTCGAGGGTGGCCGCCACCAGCGCCGTGTCGAGAAAATACCGGTAGCCCCGAAAGAATAGGAACGACAGTTCCCGTCTGGCAAGCTTTTTGTAGCATCCAGAAAGGCGCTGAGAATCACTCAATCTACCCCAAACGCATTCGGGCCGGGTTCGCAATCGTGAACCCGGCCCGAATACGTTTTTTTCAACATCACCGCAGCTCTGCTATTTGCCCCCCCGATATGCCAGTGGCGAGACACCCGATTTCTGCTTGAAGAAATTGGTGAATGCCGACTGGTCGTTGAACGACAAATCGTCGGCTATCTCGCCAATGGTCATTGACGAAGTCTTCAGCAGCCGACATGCCTCATTGTAGAGGAAACTCGACAAATAGCCATAGACGGTGTTGCCGCTGATTTCGCGCACGGTTCGCGAAAGGTATGCCGTGGTGATGTTGAGTTTGTCGGCATAGAATTTCACCTGCCGTTCGCGCCGATAGTTCTGAGCGGCCAGATAGATGAATATCTTGAAGATGTTCTCCTTGTGCTTCAGGTCGTGGGTGGCTACGGTGTCGCCATAGATTTGTTCTGCCAGAAACAGCTGCATGATGTGAATCTGATACTTCAGCATCTCACCTTTATATATATGGGGCTGCTGGATGGCCTTGCGTATTTGCTGGTAGTGGTCGTACAGTTCGGAAGCCTTCGACTCGTCGAGATGGAACACGGGCAGCGTGTCGAAGAATTCGTAGGGAATGGTGCCCCGCAAGTGTTCGTCCATGTTGAGCAACTGCTCAAAATAGCCCGCCTCCACCAACAGATGCACAGCAGCAGCCCGTGGCGAGCAGCCCTGGTACAGAATGGAGCGGTGAGGGGGCATCACCATCATGTCGTGCATGTTCAAGTGCAGGTTGCGCCCACTGATGGTGTAGTCGGCACTGCCATAGATCATGAGCACCACCGAGTAGAAATTCACCATGATGGCTCCAGGATTAGGATTCTGCATGAAACCCTGGTTCATGTCCATGAAGGCTATGGAAGCACCATAAATGTCGTGCAAGTTGTAGCGCCCGGCAAATTCGGGGAGGTTATAGATTTGAACATTCATACAAAATGGCAAATAGTAAAAGGCAAGGCTGCCAATTAAGGTTAGCAATTCTCATGTTTCATTGGTTGCAAAGATACAAAAAAAAAGCCTGAATCCACCGTGTTTTGGCGTAAAAATGCCATTCTGAGGGGCTTTTTCAGCCTTTTTTTTGTTTTTTCCTGGCCTTTCCCTCTATTTCCCACAGAGGGGTTGAAACGCATTTGGTTCGTTTTTTACAAAATCTGTTCCTTTTTTTGTAAATTGACTTTGTCCAAAATGCACTAACTTTGCCATCGGAAACAAACCAAGAAACCAACCTTGTAAACAACCTTAGGTCGATCCAACCTTTGACAACCCAACCTTGAGGTCCACAAAAAAGACCTTCAGACTATTAACCTTAAAAAAACTAACACATTTATGGCAACGGCAATCGTTCTTCTTCAGTTGGCCATCGTGCTGTCACTCATTTTCATCGGTGCCCGTGTGGGCAGCATCGGACTGGGTATATACGGCATGGTCGGCGTTTTCATTCTCGTGTTCCTTTTTGGTCTGCAGCCAGGCAAACTGCCCATCGACGTGATGCTCATCATCGTGAGCGTCATCACGGCTGCCGCAGCCTTACAGGCCGCCGGCGGTTTGGACTATCTGGTGGGATTGGCCGCCAAGTTCCTGCGCAAACACCCTGACCACATCACCTATTACGGACCGCTCACCACGTGGCTCTTCTGTCTGGTGGCAGGCACGGCGCACACCTCTTATTCATTGCTCCCCATCATCTCTGAAATAGCCAAAAACAGCAAGATACGCCCGGAACGCCCCATGACGGTGGCCACCATCGCCGCCTCTCTGGGCATTACGGGCAGTCCTGTTTCTGCCGCCACCGCCGCCATCATCAGCACCGACCTGCTGGGCGGCCAAGGCATAGAGCTGAAAGACATCATGATTGTCTGCATCCCGGCTTCGCTCATCGCCATTCTGGTGGCCTCTTTCGTGCAGAACCACATTGGAAAAGAACTTGAGGACGACCCCGAATACCAGCGCCGTGTGAAGGAAGGGCTCATCAATCCTGAGCGCGAGGCCGAACTGATGAAGCAGTTCGAGACCAACCCCAACCCGCGCGCCAAATACTCTGTGATAGCCTTCCTGCTGGGCGTGTTCCTGGTGGTGCTGTTCGGCAGTGCTCCCTCGCTGCGTCCTTCGTTCGAGGTCAACGGCGAGCAGATAACACTGGGTATGCCCGAGTGCATTGAGATCATCATGATGTCGATAGCCGCCCTGATCCTGTTGGTGGGCAAGGCCGACGTGAAGAAGGCCGTCACGGGCAACGTGTTCGGTGCCGGCATGAACGCCATGGTCTCCATATTCGGTATTGCCTGGATGGGCGACACCTTCTTCAACGGCAACCTGGAGTTCTTCAAGACCCACATCGCCGACATCGTCACCCAGTATCCGTTCCTCTTCTCCGTGGCACTGTTCTTCATGAGCATCATGCTCTTCTCACAGGCCGCCACCGTGCGCACCCTCTATCCGCTTGGCATCGGCCTGGGCATTTCGCCCTTGGCGCTGGTAGCCATGTTCCCGGCTGTGAACGGCTACTTCTTCATCCCCAACTACCCAACTGAGGTGGCCGCCATCAACTTCGACACCACCGGCACGACGCGCATAGGAAAGTACGTTCTCAACCATTCGTTCCAGCTCTCGGGCTTCATCACCACCTTCGTCTCGATTGGTGTGGGCTATCTCATCATCACCTTCCTCTACTAGAAGGCAATAGAGCTGCCAACATTTCCAGAACCGCCCGAAAAGCCGGAACATCCCAAATGACCGGCTGCTCGGCCCCCCAAAAAAACAAGGAAAACAACCTAGAAAAGAATAAAGATATTCACTAACCCTTAAACAAAAAAGATTATGAAAACATTGCGTAACATGATGGTGCTCTTAGCACTGTTGGTATCAGTAAACATCGTTGCAAAACCCAAAATTCGCATCATCGCCACCGGCGGCACCATTGCCGGAGTAAGTGCATCGGCTACATCGTCGGCCTACAGCGCCGGACAGGTGGGCGTACAGACACTGATCGACGCCGTTCCCCAGATGCTCGACCTGGCCGACGTCAGCGGCGAACAGCTCGTCAACATTGGTTCTCAGGACATGAACGACGAGGTGTGGCTCAAGCTGGCCAAGCGCATCAACCAATTGCTCAACCAGGAAGGCTATGACGGCATCGTCATCACTCACGGAACCGACACCATGGAAGAAACCGCCTACTTCCTCAACCTGACCGTCAAGAGCGACAAACCGGTCATCCTCGTAGGCTCCATGCGCCCCTCTACCGGCATCAGCGCCGATGGTCCCGGCAACCTCTATGCAGGCGTTGCCGCTGCCGCCAGCCCCGCATCGAAGGGCCGTGGCGTGATGTGCTGCATGAACAACCTGCTGCTCGACGCCAAGGATGTCATCAAGATGCACACCACCGACGTGGCCACCTTCCAGGGTGCCAACTACGGCAAAGTGGGCTATGTCTATAACGGCGAGGCCATCTACAACCGCGACATCGCCAACGCTCACACCACAAAGAGCGAATTCGACGTCGAGAACCTGACCGAGCTGCCCAAGGTAGGCATCGTTTACGGCTACGCCAACTGCTCTCCGCTGCCCATGCAGGCATTCGTTGACGCCAACTTCGACGGCATCGTGCTGGCAGGTGTAGGCGACGGCAACTTCTACAAGGATGTGTTCGACGTTGCTCTGAAGGCCCGCGAGAAGGGCATCAACGTTGTTCGTTCGTCGCGCGTACCCACCGGCCCCACCTGTCTGAACGGCGAGGTTGACGACGCCAAGTATCACTTCGTGGCCGCTCTGACGCTCAACCCGCAGAAGGCTCGTGTGCTGCTCATGCTCGCCCTGACCAAGACCCGCGACTGGCAGGAAATCCAGAAATACTTCCAGAAATACTAATCGGTAGCCATCACTACAGTCTCCACTAACCATAAATAGAAAAACTATGAACAAAACACTATTGCTAGCCCTGCTCTTCGTGCCCGCAACAATGATGGCGCAGCAGGACAAAGACGCCTCGGCAGGCGAAGAATCGCTGTTCGAGAAAGTAACGAAGATAGAGAAGAAGCAGGACAACTTCCACTTCCTGCTCAACCTCAACAACAGTTTTGACATCAACCAGGCCGACGGCGACTTCCAGAATGCCAAGTTCAACATGCGCCAAATCCGCATCGAGGCAAAGGGAAACATCAACGACACCTTCTCCTTCCGCTGGCGCCAGCGTTTGAACCGCAACAACTCGCCCGCCCCTGACGGCATCGACAACATGCCCGCATCGTCCATCGACGTGGCTGGCATCGGTGTCAAGGTGAACGACAAGTTCTCCATGTTCCTCGGTAAGCAGTGCGCCGCCTACGGTGGTGTGGAATTCGACCTCAACCCCATTGAGATTTACGAGTACTCCGACATGGTGGACTACATGAGCAACTTCCTCACTGGTGCCAACTTCCAGTTCCAGCTCACCCCCGAACACCAACTGCAGCTGCAGGTGCTCGACAGCCGCAGCGGCAGCATGAGCGACATGTATGGTGACGGCTATGAGCAGTCCAAGGTGCCCCTGGTTTACACCGCCAACTGGAACGGAAGCTTCGGCAATGTGTTCAAGACACGTTGGAGCTACTCGCTCATGAGCCAGGCCAAAGGCTATCGCAGCCACTACATTGCACTGGGCAACGAAGTGACCGTCAACAATTTCGACGCTTTCTTCGACGTGATGTACATGCGCGAGGGCATCGACCGCGAGGGCATCGTCTCGAGTTTCGTGGGCAACAATGCAGCTGGCGGACACCAGAACGACGCTGAGTATCTCTCGTTCGTGATGAAGGCTCAGTATCGCTTCTCCCCGAAGTGGAACGCCTTTGTGAAAGGCATGGTTGAGAACGAAGGATTCTCGAAAGCCAACGGAGCCATTGAAAAAGGCAAGTACCGCACCGCACTGGGCTACTTCGCCGGTCTGGAGTATTATCCCATGAAGAACAGCAACCTGCACTTCTTCCTCACCTATGTGGGCCGCCACTACAGCTACACCGACCGTGCCAAGGCATTCGGCTGCGACGACTACAGCACCAACCGCATTTCCATCGGTTACATCTGGCAGTTGCCAATGTTCTAGACAACCCGCCAAAACACACCGGGTGGCAGAACGAAACAACAAACAAAAAAACGTATAATTGTAAAAATAAGAAAAACATTATGTCAGAAGAGAAATTCAGAATTGAGAGCGACCTCCTTGGTGAGCTCAAAGTACCCGCCGACGCCCTCTATGGCGTTCAGACACAACGTGGCATCAACAACTACCACATCTCGCGCAAGAAGATGCGCGACTATCCCGACTATGTCATCGCCATCGCCTACGTGAAGCTGGCTGCCGTGCAGACCAACCATACGCTCGGAGTGATCAACGACGAGATTGCCGGCGCCATCAGCCAGGCCTGCCGCGAAATCATCGACGGCAAGTGGCACGAGAACTTCCCCATCGACATGATGCAGGGAGGTGCTGGCACCAGCGTCAACATGAACGCCAACGAGGTGATTGCCAACCGCGCACTCGAAATCATGGGTCACGAGAAGGGCGACTACCAGTACTGTCTGCCCAACGACCACTGCAACTGTGGCCAATCCACCAACGACGTTTATCCCACCACCATCCGCCTGGCCCTCATCCGCATGAACAAGAGCCTCGTGGCATCGCTCACCGGACTCATCAGCGCACTGCGCTACAAGGCCGAGGAGTTCAAGGACATCATCAAGATGGGCCGCACCCAGCTGCAGGATGCCGTCCCCATGACCAGCGGACAGGAGTTCAACGCCTATGCCAACAACCTGGAAGAGGAAATCCTCAACCTGGAGCGCAACGTCAAGCTGCTGCACGAAATCAACATGGGTGGCACAGCCATCGGCACCGGACTGAACGCCGTTCCCGGCTTCGCCAAGCTGTGCGCCGCCAACCTGAGCAAACTCACCGGCGAAGCCTTCGTATCGGCTGCCGACCTTGTTGAGGCCACACCCGACACCGGCGCCTACGTGAGCTACTCAAGCGCCCTGAAGCGTCTGGCCGTGAAGATTTCTAAGATGTGCAACGACTTCCGCCTGATGGCTTCGGGTCCGCGCTGCGGTCTGAACGAAATCAACCTGCCCCCGCGCGCTCCTGGATCAAGCATCATGCCGGGCAAGGTGAACCCCGTCATTCCCGAAGTGGTCAACCAGGTTTGCTTCAAGGTCATCGGCAACGACACCACCGTATGCTTTGCCGCCGAAGCCGGACAGCT
>ODAJ011891556.1_pt1 | contig 30048 bp, 24 predicted proteins | sample 1539241 | NCBI WGS metagenome assembly ODAJ01 (sample SAMN02144231, study PRJEB22623) | gut metagenome | biome: sheep rumen | host: Ovis aries | place: New Zealand
AGATAATGCTTTGGCGTTGTGCTAAGTGATGGTCACAGCACTGATGTTGAAAGTGCGTGGTTTTATCTGGATGCTTGCATACAAGGAAAACCATGTGCTTTCAGCATCAAAACCGGGCGAAGAACGGTTAGTGCAACACCAAAGATACCGCTTAAAATAATTTCCTCCATTTCCGCGATTTCTGCGGGACATAAAAAATCTGTGAGTTCTGAGGGATCTGTGTGACAATTTTGAATTTTGAATTCTAAAGGATTTGCTATCTCTGAATAGCATGTTGCCAGTTTATCCGCAATTTTCCCGCGCAAGGAGTTGCGGATTTATTATTTCTGATTACATTTGTGTTGATAATTAAGAATATTAACCAACACTACGTAGAGGAAGCGTCCGCTCCTCTGATACACCATGGAAATGAAAAAGAATATACTATTGCTTGCTATTCCCGTCGCCATTGGGATGGGACTTATGCTAACTGCGTGCTCTTACACGTACAACGGAGGTAATGACGGTCCGACCACTCAGCCCGACTTTAACCCGATACATTCGTCAGATTTTATCTACTATTCATCCACCACCCTTATCGGTTCTACGATGGGATCACGTGCCAACGATGCCAGCGGTAACATCTGGTATCAGACGTGGCAACGCCCTGTTAACGTTACCGACGAGGAGCGTGCCAAGGTTGCCGAGGAGTTCGGAAAGGTGCGCGAGGGAGCAAAGAACTCGGTTTCCGTAACCTGGAAGAACATCTGGGTTCAGCAGGTTTATAAAGGCCAGGCTACGTATAAAGATGGCTTCGACAGCAACATCGGCCTAGGGTCCGACGATATGGACATGCTGTCCGTATTCAATAACCTAAAGACGGAAGTTATCAGCTGGTGGCCCTACGAGGAGAAGACCACGGAATACGAGGGGCAGTACGAGTTCATCTGGAACTTTAACAATGGCAACAACACGACGACATATACCGACGATGTTACCCATCAGGAGTATTATGGCACGATGCTGGTGAAGAATGTGGGTACCGACGGGCGCGACGAGCAGTTTGCCTACTTCAACAAGCTGGACAACAAGTACCACTACGAGTACATTATCCTGAAGATTGACGGCTCTTATTACATCGGCTTCGACTTCTATGCCCACGGCACGGATGTGAACCCCTACAACAAGAATCAGGATGTGGAGCGCGACTGGGTGTTCGACGACTGGATTGTTAAGGTTTCGCCGGCACAGCCCATCAATGGCGAACAGGTAGATACCGACCTGCACGAGAGTACAGAAGGACCAGCCAATCCCGAGGATCCCAGCCTGCGCAAGGGCGAGGTGGAGGTGAACCTGAGCATGAATGCCCTTCGGGACGAGAACGACTATATCTTTACCAAACTGTCGCTTCACATTCGCGACACAACGGATCTGGAGATTTTCATCCCCGTAACTCCCGAATACTATTGCGAGGCTGACGATATGGATATTGTCCTCTCGCACCAGCAGGGCATAGAGATGCACAGCCCCCTGCCCGACCGCATCGAGTATGAGATAAACGGACACATCGTTGTGGCTACGGTAAGCTACGAGGCTACAGGCATCCGCATAAAGACGGAGGGCGTAGTGCCCGAGGTGCTGAAGTTCCTGCGCAAGAACTACGCAGATGGACTAACGATTCAGATATGGAACTATTATAATGATTATGCCGTGGCACTTGGACGTAACGGCCTGAAGGAGATGCTGGACAAGAGTACGATAAGCTTCACCCACCAACCCGACCGCTATGTGAATGCCATAGTGGAGGGCAATCCGCTAGACTGCGTGGTTACGACAGAGCCTTAGTCCCCCTCTCCCTCGGAGAGGGCTGGGGTGAGGCTTTTTTTGTATTCACTCTCGAAGTTGGGAGTGAAGACGCCCTTACCCAGGGAGGCTTCTATCTCGGAGATAGACCAGAACTTGCCACCATCGGTCTCTTGGCTGGGAGTAATCTTCCCGTCGTAGGTGGTGCGGAAGGGGAAGACAAGCTCGCGCTCGCGGTCGGACTGGAAGACATAATGCGGTAGTTTCTGCGGCTCGAAGTCGGAGATTCCCAGCTCCTCCTGCACCTCGCGGCGGAGGGTCTCGTGAATGCTCTCGCCAAAATCTACATGCCCGCCAACGGCAGTATCCCACTTACCTGGCTGGATATCCTTCCAGTCGGGTCTTTTCTGCAAATACAACTGGCCCTCCGAGTTAAAAACATGAAGGTGCACCACGGGGTGCAGCAACATACTGCCGCTATGGCACTCGCCACGGGTGGCGGCCGAAAGGATGTTTCCCTCCTCGTCCACAACGGGGAACATCTCCTGACTGTTATCTTTACCTACTGCTATCATGGGATAAGAAGTGAACTGTCGCCATAACTAAGGAAACGGAAACCGTTAGCTAAGGCATAATCATAAATCTTGCGCCAGTTGCCATGCACAAAGGCACTTACCAACAGGAGCAAAGTGCTCTGCGGCTGATGGAAGTTGGTTACCATCATCTGCACAATATGAAAATGATAGCCCGGGGCAATAATTATCTGGGTACTGCTATGCAGAACATCCATGTTGTGCTTCTGCATGTAAGCCTGAAGTGAAGTTAACGCCTCGTTCGAAGTAATTGAATTTTGAATCTTGAATCTTGAATCTTGAATTCCCTCATATGGCATCCATTGTTCGACGTGCAGTTCCTCGCCGTCGCCGGTATCCTTGCCGGCATCCATCAGCTGCTGCGCCTTGATACCCATATAATAAAGGCTCTCGAGGGTGCGGACGCTGGTAGTACCAACGGCAATGGCCTTGCCATCATGCTGGATCAACTTCCGGATGGTTTGCAGGCGGACGGCAATATGCTCGGTATGCATCTCGTGGTCGCCGATCTCCTCGCTTTTGACAGGCTTGAAGGTACCGGCACCCACATGAAGGGTCAGCTCCTCGCGTTCTATGCCATGCGCATCCAGGTCGGCCAGCACACGCTCTGTGAAGTGCAGTCCTGCCGTAGGAGCAGCTACGGAACCTTTTATCTTGGAATAGACGGTCTGATAAGTGCGGAGGTCGCTCTCCTCGGTCTTACGGTTCAGATATGGAGGGATGGGCAGTTCGCCCAACGACTCCAGCACCTCGGAGAAAGCAAAGCCACCCTCCCAACGGAAACGAATCTCGAAGCTGGTGCCATGGGGAGCCACACGCTCGGCAGAAATGGTGTACGAGGTGCCGCCTATCTGGAACTCGCCATAGAGCAGGCCCTCCTTCCACTTCTTGGAATTGCCCACCAGACAATACCACGAGCATTCCGAGGTGACAATAAAGTTCTCCTGATATTCCACAGGCGAAGCAGGCTCAAGGAGGAAAATCTCAATTAAGGCCCCCTCTATAGAATTTTGAATTTTGAATTTTGAATTTTGAATTGGCCTCTGGCCTTTACGGAAGTGAAGGCGGGCCCTTATCACCTTGGTATTATTAAAGACCATGAGCGCGCCCTTAGGCAGATAGTTGGGAAGAGAGCGGAAGGTATCCGACGACACCTCTCCCCTATTATAGACCAACAGCTTGCTGCTGTCGCGCTCAGAAAGGGGGAATTTGGCTATCCGCTCGTCTGGCAGCGGATAGTTGTAATCCTTTATTTGTATCTCTTTAGTATGCATTTTGACTAAATTTTGTGCAAAATTACAAATAAAAATGCTAATTTTGCATCCAAAAAGAAAAAAAGAACATGGATTTCAAGTTAGAGATATGCTGTGCCGACCTGCATAGCCTTCGCGCCGCGGTTGCCGGCGGAGCACACAGGATAGAGCTGTGCCAAGCCCTTGACCTGGACGGACTTACCCCCTCTGCCGGTATGATTGAATTGGCTGTGAACAGCGGCATAGACGTGCATGTTCTTATCAGACCCAGAGAGGGCAATTTCGTGTATTCCGAGGACGAGGTGGACTGTATGATTTACGACATACAGATGGCCCGCAAGCTGGGTGCGAAAGGCGTTGTGATTGGCGCCCTGACACCCGAAGGTGATGTCGATATCCAGGCTTGCCACCGAATGGTAGAGGCTGCTGGCGACAAGATGCACATTACCTTCCATCGTGCCTTCGACGTATGCCGCAATCCCGAGGAGGCCCTGCTGGAGATTCACGCCTTGGGGTGCGACCGTCTGCTTACCAGCGGCCAGGCTCGTTCTGCCGAGGAAGGCATCCCCCTACTGAAGAAGCTGGTAGCCGAGACCAAGACTTTCGAAACGAGAGAGGGCTGCGGCATAAGAGGAAGCAAACTGCTTATCATGCCCGGAGCTGGCGTCACGCCCCAGAATGCTGCCCGTATCATAAAAGAAACGGGAGCCACAGAAATCCATGGCTCCCTTAGGAAGAACGGCTTTACCGATGCCGTAATGGTACACGATGTTATTTCTCGTGTATCGTCAGCTGTCGGATAACGCTCATTATCTGATCTACAATACCTATAGTATATCCCTGCTGGAACCACACCACGCGGTTGAAGGTGTCGCCCATAAGAAGGATGGGCAACTCCTGGCTGCCATGTGTCAGTTCCTGAATGTGCATAGCCTCGACGGTCTCGGGGTCGGCAACACCGAAGACAAAGTTGTCGGGCAGTCTGTCGAAGTCCTGACGATGTGAGCGGAACGACTGGAACTCCTCCCATGTGGGGAAGAGCATCAAGAACAGGTGAGGCCACTGAGAGAGGTAGATGTTAGCCTCCTCGCACTCGTGCAGGATGTGGGTACTGGGCTCGTGGTTGTCGCGAATCAAGGCAACCAGATAATAGCCGCGCCCTGTACTCTCCAGCAAAGTCTTGTGCTTTCCCTTGTAGTTGGTGAAGTAGTTCTCGCAGTTGAAGGTACCAATCACACGCAACTCGTCGGCATTATCGCGCAACATGAGCGTCTGTTTCTGGGTGGCATCGGCCTTCAGACCGAAGAACTCCAGATGAGCCAGCACGCTGCCGTCCGCCATACGGGTTCCGGATACCATCAGATACTGTCCGGCATCCATCTGAACACCCTGGGCAAAGGTATCCTTCCAGGTAGCCTCCTCGGGGAACTCCTGCAAGGTGAGGGTTCCGTTCTGCAGACGAGACAAACTGAAATGAGAATAGTATGAGGGATTATCCTTGATCTGGAAATCGGAATAAGCAAGGGCTAAGGAACCCACAGCTCCCTTCTGGGGGAGTGATTCTGAAGTGAAAGATACATCCGCCCATTCATCATGCTCCTCCTTGCCCCATGCCTCTTGCGCCTCGGTCTGCACTTTACCAGTCACCTCGTCTATACGGGCGGGAATGCCTACGCTACGGCAGGCAGCCACAAAGAAGATGTCCCTGCTGTGGGCATCCGTGGTACGATGGCGGTAAACACCCTCGGGACTCATACAAAGACGCTGGGGATTGCGCGTATTGTCTATGCTGATGCTATCCTTAACCCATTGGGCTATGGCAGCAGCATCCATTCCGGCAAAGGCCTTGCCTAAGACCTGACGATAAGGGGTCAGCATCTCGTTGCTGATACGGGGAGCTAGGATATAATGCAACCAGAGGTGAGAGTCGGAGAAGGGGGTGTTTTCGGCCGCATCGGCAAGCACCTCGGCCGTAACATCGCAGAGGTCTTTCTGACGCAGGGTGCTAATAACCTCCCTACCATACTTGTGCGACTGGAATTCCTTTATCACCTGCCAGTTCTGGCGTGCATCCTTCAGGTCATCCTCCTTGCTGAAGGTCTGGTGCATATAGTCGCTACGCAGACTGTCCTCAAGATGGAGGCGGTCTCTGTTCTTGCGCACCTGCGCAGTAGTAAGGTTGGGGATATATTCCTTGGATGGAGGGGGCACCAGGTCGAGGTCGAGCGAAGCTGTGTAGCTGTCGTCCTTATCCACCACAACCGTTACCATATCCTGCTTACCCACGCTGGCCTTCTCGAAGCCAAAGTGTCCGTCCTTGGTGGCCCATACCAGCAGGTCGCCCTTGCCGCATCCCAACCAGGTCAGACCTGCTGCATCGGAGGTCTTAGAAACAAGTGTATAGAACTCGGCATAGTTATACAGACGGAAATCGACCTTGGCATCCTTCAGGGGCGCGCCCTGGGCATCCACCACCTTGACGGTTATGGTGTCCGTCTCGGCATAGTTGGCCGTTACGTTAATCTCTGTGTAGCAGGCATTACGGCTTACAACCTCCTCTGGTCCGTCGTAGTTTCCGAAGACCTTGGTGTGCATCAGCATACCACGCGAAGCAGGCTCGTTGAACCAACCCATATTCAGGGCGGGCATCGGCTCGCAAGCTCCCATGAAATACCATTTGCCGTTCACCCAGGCTTCTACCCAGGCATGATTGTCGTCGGTATGAGCCCAACGGGGAGTATAGACCTGACGGGCAGGAATACCCACGGCACGAAGGGCGGCAACGGTAAAGGTACTCTCCTCGCCACAACGACCGGTTGCTGAGCGCATAGTAACGAGGGGCGATTTGGTACGTGCGTCAGAGGGGGCATAGGTTACATGCTCGTGGCACCAATGGTTAACCTCCAGTACGGCATCGTACATATTCATGTCCTGAACCCTATTCTTCAGTTCCTCGTAAAGAACAATACGGGCAGAGTCCAGATTCTCGTTATTAACACGCAGGGGCAGGACGAAATGCTTCCACTCACGCTCGGGCACCTTCTTGCCCCAAGGCATCTCCTGGCGGGCCTTCAACGTAGCACGCACGTTGGCCTCCCAGAACTCGCGAGAATAATCAACACTATCGGGCAGGGGCATATTGGCATAAAGGAAGTCCATAGCCTGCTGTACCTCCTGCTCCGTGGACGGGTTGCATCCTGTCATAAAAAGCATGAGGAGCCCTAAAGCTCCCCATACGGTATGTTTCATTCCTCTCATATACGTTACTTACTGAGCGTACATATCAACAATAAGCTCGCCAAAGAGTGTGTTGGCCCAAGCAAACCAAGAGCGTGTGAAGTCCTTGGCATCGTCCTTGTTGAAGGACTCGTGCATGAAGCCTGTATCGCCATCGGTCTTCAGAATCTGCTGAACACACCATTCCTTCTCGGCACGGTCGTTGGTGGTGAAGGCCTTCATAACCAGACTCATAGGCCAGGGCTTGTTCAGACCACAATGAGGACCGCCGATTCCCTCGCCAGCCTTACCCTTGAAGAAGTAAGGATTATCCTCGCTCCAGACAAACTTGCGGGTATTCTGATAGATGGGATCATCGATTGACACGTCGGTCAGATAAGGCAGACAAAGCAGAGAGGGAGCGTTAGAGTCGTCCATCAATAGAGCTGAACCGTAGGCATCCACCTCGAAAGCATAGATCTTGCCATACTTGGGATGTTCTACTACAGCATACTTCTGCAGAGCCTCCTCTACCTGAGTGGCCATACGGCGGCAATCGCTGGCCAGACCGTACTCCTTGTTTACATCATTCAGGATGATGGCTGCCTTGCGCAGAACGCTAACAGCAAAGAAGTTGCTGGGTACCAGATAGGGGAAGATTGTACTATCGTCTGAAGGACGGAAGGCGCTGGCAATCAGACCGCAGGGCTTGCCGGGATGGCCGTAACCCTTGTTGGAACGTGTATCGTGCAGAGCCTCTGTCTTACGGGTAAAGCGGTAGTTGGTGATGGGGCCGTTCCAGTTCTGCTGATCCTGGAAGACATGCAGAATCTCGCGGATAGCCTGAATCCACTTCTCGTCGAAGATGCTGGTATCACCCGTCTGCTGCCAGTAGGCATAAGCCAAGCGGAGGGGATAGCAGAGCGAGTCGATCTCGTACTTGCGCTCGTGCAGCTCCTTCTTCATCTTAGTATTGTCAGACTGCCATTCGCCACCGGTAGGACCAATATTGAAGGCGTTGGCGTAGGGGTCGATAAGGATGCAGGCCAACTGACGGCGGATTACGCCACGGATGAGGTGACGCAGGGGCTCGTCCTTGTTGACATACCGCAGATAGGGCCAAACCTGTGCAGCACTATCGCGCAGCCACATAGCCTCTATGTCGCCGGTGATAACGAAGGTGTCATCGTCACCACTCTCGTTGCTATACCAAACTGTTGTATCCAAGGTGTTGGGGAAACAGTTCACAAACATCCAGTACAACTTAGGGTTGATAGCTGTAAGCTTAGACTTGAGGTCGAGAATCTGCTTCTCGATAGCCTCGCTGCGGAAGAGACGCTTCTCTGGAGCAGGACGTAAGTCCTTGATGGTTGACTGCGCAGCCACCTCCTGCTTCTTAGCCTTAGCAGGAGCCTCGTAGTAATTGGCGCTGTATGCCACCATGGGAGCGCCCAGCAACATGGTTAAAAGAATTCTTTTCATATTAATCGGTTGTTTCAGATTATTCATAAAATCCCCCACCTCCCATTTGGGGGAGGAGGGGTTAGGGGTTGAAGAGAGGCTTCTTACTTTGTCATATAAACATCCAGTACGCCACCGGCCATAATCTGGTCGTGAGTGATGGTGTTACCCTTCAGCTGCTTACCGTTCAGAACGTACTTCTTTACATAAACAGCCTTCTGGCTACCACCATGTGTACGGATGGTGAAGGTCTTGTTCTCGCCTACGGGGATAACAGCCTCTTCTACGATGGGAGAACCCAGCTGGTAAACGCCACCACAGGGCTCAACCTGATACAGACCCAGGGCAGAGAGGATGTACCATGCAGACATCTGACCAACATCCTCGTTACCGCAGAGACCGGCAGGCTGGTCGGTATAAAGCTCGTCCATCACGTAGCGAACCCACTTCTGAGTCTTGCGGGGCTGACCAACATAGTTGTACATATACAATACGTGGTGGCTGGGCTCGTTACCGTGAGCATACTGACCAATCAGACCAGAGATATCAGGAGCAGCACCTTCGCCCAGATCGCTATCGGCAGCCAAGAGGGCATCCAAGTGGTTGGCCAAAGCCTTATCGCCACCAAGCAAGCCAGCGAGACCCTTTACATCGTGGGGAACCAGGAAGGTGTACTGCCAGGGGTTACCCTCGGTATAGTCGCGAGTCTGACGGTTGGGGTTGAAATCGGCAGGCAGAGGACGGAACTCGCCCTTCATATCCTTGGCACGCATACACTTAACACGTGCATCCCACAGTATCTTGTAGCCCTGGCTCAAAGTGTAGAAGCGAACGCTATCTTCCTTGTGACCCAGCTTGCCAGCAACCTGAGCAGCAGCCCAAGCGGCAATATAATACTCCATGCTCTTGGCAACAGTCTCGCTCTCGCGACCGTCATAGGGCAGATAGCCCAGCTCAGCCAGGTAGTCCTTACCACGCAGAGGGACACGGCGGTTCTTAGCGAACTCGGTAGGCAGCATGCTAGCCTTGATAGCCTCGTACATCTTCTCAGCATCAATGTCTGTGCACTCACCCTTCAGGATAATATCAGCCAGAACGGGAACAGCAGGCTCGCCCACCATACAATAGGTGTCGCAGCTTACCAAGTGCCATACGGGCAGCTCGCCCCACTCGTAGTACATATTCATCATTGTATGAGCATAGTCGCGCATACGGTCGGTCATAATAAGGGTTGCCAAGGGATGAGCAGCACGATAGGTATCCCAGAGGCTCCAGGTTGTCAGGTTAGTAAAGTCAGCACCACGGTGAACCTTACCGTCGCAACCCATATAGTCGCCTGTTACGTCGTTCCAGATTTGGGGAGCAACCATATAGTGATACATAGCGGTATAGAAGATGGTACGCTCGCGCTCTGTGCGGAAGGTAGCCTTGATACGACTTAACTCCTTGTCCCAAGCCATAGAAGCAGCATCGGCAATAGCGTTGAAGTCGAAGCCGGGCATCTCGGCGTTCATGTTGATGAGGGCATTAGCCTCGCTGGTGGGAGAAAGAGCAATCTTAGCCATCACCTGATCGCCAGGACCTACCTCGAAGGTAGCCTGAGCATACTTGGCATTCACGCCCTCTGACAACCAGTTATGAATAGGATGGCTGAAGCGGATGCAGAAGAAAAGCTTCTGGTCAGAAGCCCATCCTGCACTACGACGATAACCCATTACGGTATATTCGTCTATCTGAATAGCTCTTGCCTCGCGGGTGTCGTCGCCAACAGTATTATCCAAGTCAATGATGATACGTGCATTATTGCTACCCTTGGGATAGGTGAAACGGTAGAGGGCTACACGCTTTGTTGCTGTCACCTCGGCCTGAATAGAGAAGCGATCCAACAATACGCGGTAGTAACCAGGAGTCATCTTCTCAGTCTCGTGACGGTAGTCGCTGGCCAGTCCTTTACGGCTCAGCTCTACATCGCCATAGGCAGGCATCAGACCTATATCACCCAGATCGCCACAACCAGTACCGCTAAGGTGCATCTGAGCGAAGCCGATAATCTGCTTACCACTCTCATGATATCCAGAGCACCAGTCCCATCCCTGCTCAATCTGGTTGGGGCCGGCATTTACCATACCGAAGGGAACATTTGCACCTACGAATACATGACCATGATCGCCTGTTCCAATACGGGGATCAACGTACTTAGCAAAATTGTCGGCCATAGCTGTCATGCTTACCAGCAAACCGACAAAAAGAAATTTGATTTTCATTGAAATTGGTAGTTTTATCTATTAAAGTTTATAATATTTGGTTCAATTTTGCGGCAAAAGTACGAAAAAGAGAGCGGAATTCAAAGGAAAAGTCACAAAAAAAGCCCTCGGCAATCTCTTTTCGATTACCGAGGGCCAATATAATTGTCTTGCTTAAAGCGAATTACATCATGCCGCCCATGCCACCCATGCCGGGAGCACCGCCCATAGGCATTTCGGGCTTGTCTTCCTTAGCGTCGCAGATTACGCACTCTGTTGTCAGGAACATACCTGCGATAGAAGCTGCGTTCTCCAAAGCAACACGTGTCACCTTAGCGGGATCGATGATACCAGAGGCCTTCATGTTCTCGTACTTGTCCTCACGGGCATTGTAACCATAGTCACCCTCGCCGTTGCGGACGTTGTTGACTACTACACTACCTTCCTCGCCGGCGTTCTCAACAATCTGACGCAGAGGCTCCTCGATGGCACGACGTACAATCTGGATACCAGTTGTCTCGTCGGCATTAGCACCTGTCAGACCCTCCAATGCCTTCTGGGCACGGATGTAAGCTACGCCACCACCAGGAATAATACCTTCCTCGATAGCTGCACGAGTAGCGCACAAGGCATCGTCAACACGATCCTTCTTCTCCTTCATCTCAACCTCGCTGGGAGCACCAACGTACAGAACAGCTACGCCACCTGAGAGCTTAGCCAGACGCTCCTGCAGCTTCTCCTTGTCGTAGTCGCTGGTAGTATTGTTGATTTCGTTCTTGATCTGGTTTACACGATCCTTAATCAGCTCGCTCTGGCCATGACCGTTAACGATGGTGCAGTTATCTTTGCTGACAACAACCTTGTCGCAAGAACCCAACATCTCGATGGTAGCCTGCTCCAACTTCAGACCTGTGTCCTCGCTGATTACCAAACCACCTGTCAGGGTAGCGATATCCTGCAACATAGCCTTGCGGCGGTCGCCAAAGCCAGGAGCCTTAACGGCACAAATCTTCAGCTGTGTACGCAGACGGTTAACAACGAGTGTTGTCAGAGCCTCGCTATCAACATCCTCGGCAATAACCAAGAGGGGACGACCACTCTGAACGGCGGGCTCCAAGATGGGCAGGAAGTCCTTCAGATTGCTAATCTTCTTATCGTAAATCAGGATATAGGGATTCTCCATTACGCACTCCATCTTCTCCGTATCGGTAACGAAGTAGGGAGAGAGGTAACCACGGTCGAACTGCATACCCTCTACCACTCCGATAGTGGTATCACGACCCTTAGCCTCCTCGATAGTGATAACACCATCCTTGCTAACCTTCTTCATAGCGTCAGCCAAGAGCTTACCAATCTCGGGGTCGTTGTTGGCACTTACGGTAGCCACCTGCTCAATCTTCTGATAGTCGTTACCTACCTGCTCGGCCTGCTCCTTGATGTTAGCTACAACAACGCTGGTAGCCTTGTCGATACCACGCTTCAGGTCCATGGGATTTGCACCTGCGGCAACATTCTTCAAACCCTCGCGAACGATAGCCTGAGCCAGAACGGTTGCTGTTGTTGTACCGTCGCCGGCATCATCACCAGTCTTGCTGGCAACACTCTTAACCAACTGGGCACCAGCATTCTGGAAGGGGTCTGCCAACTCTACTTCCTTGGCTACCGTCACACCATCCTTAGTGATGTGTGGAGCGCCAAACTTCTTCTCTATGATAACATTACGTCCCTTGGGACCGAGTGTAACCTTAACAGCATTTGCCAAACTATCAACGCCCTTCTTCATCTGCTCGCGGGCTTCTATATTGAATCTAATGTCTTTAGCCATAACTTTTTTGAATTAAAAATTAAAAGAGAAAATTTAAAAATGGATTGTTTTAATTAAAATCTCTCACTTTTATCTTTTCATTTTTTATCTTTTATCTTATCCCAGGATTGCCACTACGTCGCTCTGACGCATAATCAGATACTTGGTGCCATCCAGCTCCAATTCTGTACCGGCATACTTGCCATACAGTACCTGGTCGCCTACTTTCAACACCATCTCCTCGTCCTTCGTTCCGTTACCAACGGCAATAATGGTACCCTTTAGGGGCTTCTCCTTTGCAGTATCAGGAATGATGATACCACCTACTGTCTTTGTCTCTGCGGGTGCGGGCTCAATGAGCACGCGATCTGCTAATGGTTTTACGTTCATAATCTTTTTCTTTATTTTGTTCTAATTTTTGGTTTTCGTTTTCGTTCCTGTTATTGTTACAACGAAAGCCGTGCCAAAGAAAAACAACACGACAAAATGTCACTCCACCTATGACAAAATATGACATTTCTTTTGACCCTACAGAAAATAATCGTATTTTTGCGGCATGGAATATATGTCACAAGAAGGCTACGACAAGATCGTAGAGGAATTGCGCCAACTGGAGCGCGTAGAACTACCCAGAGTAAAGGATGCTATTGCCGAGGCACGCGACAAGGGCGACCTGAGCGAGAACTTCGAGTATCATGCCGCCAAACGCGAACAGGGACGACTGCTCAGCCGTATCCGCTTCAAGCAGCGCGTGCTGGAGTTTGCCCGTGTCATTGACAAGTCGAAGCTTGGCGGCGACGGCGTGGGCCTGCTCAGCAAGGTGGAACTGACCAACATGGGCAACAACACAAAGATGACCTACACCGTTGTTAGCCCACACGAGGCCAACCTGCCCGAGGGAAAGATTTCCATCAAATCACCCATCGCACAGGCCCTGCTCAAGAAACAGGTAGGCGACATCGTCGAGGTGAAAGTTCCCGTAGGCACCATAAAACTAAGGATAGACAACATAACAATCTAGTCCCTTTTTTATCATGCATAAAACACTTATTATGGCACTTTGTGCCTTTTCCGTTTTCACCAGCTCTATGGCCCAAGAGGGCAAGAACCTGAAAGAAGCCTACAAGGACTATTTCCTTATCGGCGTTGCCGTAAACCAGCGTAACATCTCAGACCCCTCGCAAAGCAGCCTGGTCAAGAGAGAGTTCAGCAGTATGACTGCCGAGAACGACATGAAGCCCGTTTCCGTTCATCCCCGGGACGGCGTATGGACCTGGGAGAGCGCCGACCGCGTAGCTAACTTCTGTCGCCAGAACGGTATCAAGTTGCGCGGACACACCCTGATGTGGCACAATCAGATGTGCGAATGGATGTTCTACGATGAGCAGCACAATCTGGTCGGTAAAGAGGTTCTGTTCCAGCGCATGCGAGAACATATACATACGGTAGTAAACAGATACAAGGATATAGTATATGCATGGGATGTCTTCAACGAGGCTATCAAGGACGGACCACGCGACCCCAACACGCCAGACCAGCCCCTGCGCGAGAGCACTTTCTATAAGATTTGCGGCAACGACGAGTTTATACGCAAAGCTTTCCAGTATGCACGTGAGGCCGACCCCAACGCCTTACTCTTCTACAATGACTATAATGAGTGCGACCCCACTAAGTGCGACCGCATCTGCGAAATGATAAAGGAAATGAAAGCTGCCGGAGTGCCCATAGACGGCGTAGGCATGCAGGGACACTACAACATCCACGGACCCTCTGCCGAGGATATAGAGGCTGCCGTCAGCAAGTATGCCCAAGTGGTGGATCATATCCACATGACGGAACTGGATATTCGCGCCAACTGGGAGATGGGCGGTCAACTAGAATTCAGCCAAAACAAAGAGGCGACAATAACCGAAGAGATTAAGAAGAAACAAGATGCCAAGTACAACGACGTTTTCAGCATTATGCGTAAGCATGCCGATAAGGTGGACTGCGTAACATTCTGGAACCTGAGCGACCGCGACTCTTGGTTGGGAGTTAACAACTACCCCCTACTCTTCGATAAGGAATACAAGCCAAAAAGTGCCTATTACATAGTCAGAGACTTTAAGTAAAGCTGGCCCCATCGCTTTCTCCTCGTAATTCTGTAATTTACATTTTTTAGCAGAAGTTTTCGCAAAAACCTTTCTCGTTAAATAGAAACTTATTATCTTTGTGACGTAAAAACCCACTTAAAGGGTAAAAAGAAAGATAAAAAAAACGATGAAAGGCATTACATGCAACAACGCCATTGAGGCCGAGGGATTCCGCGCCGTACTGCAAGAGGCAGGAATAGAGAGCACTATCTACGACGAGACGAACAGCAAGGTGGCCAGGGGTATCCTGGACAAGACTGTGGACGTGTTGGTGAAAGAAGAGGACATGGAACAGGCCAAGCAACTGTACCAGACATTCCTTGCCGAACAGCAGAAGGACTTCAAGCCTTGGTGCCCTAAGTGCGGAAGCGAGAACCTAACCATAGAGAAGCTTAACAATTCTACCACTCGCCATCTGCCACGCATACTGGCAACAGCATTGATGTCCATCCCCTTCGGAACTTGCAAAACCGAGAAATACGTCTGCAACGATTGCGGGCATAAGTGGAAAAGGTAAGGCACTTTCGGCCAGATAAAAAAACAAAACTTTGTTTTTATTTTATTTATCGCTCGTTTATTCGTACCTTTGCCGCCCAAATAGATGATTATGAGTAACATTGTAGCTATAGTAGGACGCCCGAACGTGGGCAAGTCGACACTTTTCAACCGACTTACACAAACCCGTCACGCCATTGTTAGTGACGAGGCAGGTACCACACGTGACCGCCAATATGGCAAATGCGAATGGGGGCAGAGAGAGTTCTCGGTAATAGACACCGGAGGATGGGTAGTAAACAGCGATGATATCTTCGAAGAGGAAATACGCAAACAGGTAACACTGGCAACAGACGAGGCCGATGTGATTCTCTTCCTGGTGGACGTACACAACGGGGTGACAGACCTGGACGAGGCTGTGGCCAGCATTCTGCGTCGTACCAAGAAGCCCGTGGTACTGGTTTGTAACAAGACAGACAATAACGAAACTTATCTGTCGGCCGAGTTCTATTCCCTGGGACTGGGCGACCCACAATGTATATCGGCTGCCACAGGTGGCGGCACAGGAGACCTGCTTGACCTCGTGGTCAGCCTGTTCCCAAAGGAGAGCAACGAGCTGCCTGACGAGAACATCCCCCGCTTTGCCGTGGTAGGAAGACCTAATGCTGGCAAGAGTTCGCTCATCAACGCTTTCATAGGCGAGGACCGCAACATCGTTACGGACATTGCCGGCACCACTCGCGACAGCATCTATACACGATACGACAAGTTCGGATTCGACTTCTACCTGGTAGATACTGCTGGTATCCGTCGCAAGAGCAAAGTAACCGAGGACCTGGAGTTCTATAGTGTTATGCGCTCTATCCGCGCCATAGAGAACAGCGATGTCTGCATTCTGATGATTGATGCCACACGCGGCATAGAGAGTCAGGACCTGAACATCTTCCAGCTGATACAGAAAAACCAGAAGAATCTGGTGGTAGTGGTAAACAAGTGGGATTTGGTGCCCGAAAAGGATACCAAGGTGATGAAGACCATGGAGGATGCCATCCGCGACCGTATGGCTCCGTTCACCGACTTTCCTATCATCTTTGCCTCTGCCCTAACCAAACAACGCATCTTCAAGGTATTGGAGACAGCCAAGGATGTATACCAGAATCGTGTTCGCCGTGTCTCTACCGCCAAGCTGAATGAGGAGATGCTGCCCTTGATAGAGGCTTATCCACCACCATCTATGAAGGGTAAGTACATCAAAATTAAATACTGCATGCAGGTACCAGAGACGCACGTGCCTACGTTTGTGTTCTATGCCAACCTGCCTCAGTACGTTAAGGAGCCCTACCGCCGCTTCCTGGAGAACAAAATCCGCGAGCGCTGGAACTTCTGCGGCACACCCATCAATGTGTTTATAAGGCAGAAATAGACCCTCACCCCTTAGAAAGAGGTGGTAGAAGAAAACATAAAAGTTTTAAGTCAAAAAAAACGAAATCGAGAGTGAATAATTCTCAATTCACAATTACACTCCCCAAAAGGAGAAGATGGAGGGAGGCCCTATCGGTTCTCGCGCTAGTATCGTTGTTCAGCTGTTCGCCAGAGCAGGGGGATACATTCACAAGCGAGAGTGCCCAGCAGGCCGCCCAACGCTACTACACCCTGTACACACAAGGCAAAGCCAAGGAATGCGTAGAAGGTATGGCCGATGCCGAATCTTTCTCTCCCGAATATAAAGAGATGTTGCAGGACGTATTTGCACAGGGGGCCAAAGAGCTTGGACGGAAAGGCAGCGTGGCACGCGTGGAGGCTACGTCAGATACACTCTACGTGGCAGACTCAACCGCCTACGTATATCTGGATCTAGTGTTCACCGACAGCGTGCACGAACAGGTAACCCTCCCCATGGTGTTCAAAAAAGGAGAGTGGCGATTAAGATAATTTAATTCAAGAGCCAAGAAGAATACATTGACAGACTATTTGTTCTTTTGAACTTTGATTTGAAAAAGCACAACAACCGATAACCGTTTTTAATAAACATATTATGAAAAAGAGAATTTACATTGTTTTGTTTGCCCTGGTGGCAACAATGATGGGCGCCTCTGCTCAGCAGATGCCTAACGTGCCGCTAGACCCAGCTGTAAAAGTGGGTGTACTGCCTAACGGTCTGACGTATTACATTCGTCACAACGAGTGGCCCGAGAAGCGTTGCGACTTCTACATCGCACAAAAGGTGGGCTCCATCCAGGAGGAGGAGAACCAGCGCGGTTTGGCTCACTTCTTGGAACATATGTGTTTCAACGGTACCACGCACTTCCCTGGCGATGCTCTAAAGCAGTATCTGGAGCGCATAGGTGTCAAGTTCGGAGAGAACCTAAACGCCTATACATCCTTCGACGAGACTGTATATAATATAAATAATGTAAATATGGAGACGGCAGGCGCCATCGACTCTTGTCTGTTAATTCTGCACGACTGGAGCCACGACCTGCTGCTGGAGGACAAAGAAATTGACAAGGAGCGTGGCGTCATCAACGAGGAGTGGCGTATGCGCCGCTCTGCCATGATGCGTATGCAGGAGGCAGCATTCAAGGACCTGTATGTAGGAAGCCGCTATGCCGACCGCATGCCCATAGGAACCATGGACATCGTTATGAACTTCCCCTACGAGGATCTGCGTTCATACTACCGTCGCTGGTACCGTCCCGATCTGCAAAGCCTTGTTGTCGTAGGTGATATCAACCCCGACGAGATAGAGCAGAAAATCAAGGATATGTTCGCAGACATAGCCCCAGCACCTGCTGATGCTGCTAAGCGTGAGGTGATTCCCGTTCCCGATAACGACGAGCCTCTGGTTTCTATCCAGAAGGACAAGGAGCAGACTGCCGCCTATGCCATTCTGTTCTTCAAGTACGACGCCACACCACGTGACTTCAAGAACAAAGTGCCATACATGATGGTCAGGTTCATAAGGAATGCCGTTTCAGGCATGTTCGCAGAGCGTCTTCACGAATTGGCACAGAAGCCCGATTGTCCTTTCTCACAGGCAAGTATTGATTTCGGAGAATACCTGGTTGCCAAGTCAAAGGAAAGCGTGAACGCAAGCATTGTTATGAAAGAGGGACAATACCTGCAGTCCATAGCAGCCATTTACCGCGAGTTGCTGCGTGCTAAGCGTGGCGGCTTCACCGAAGCCGAGTTCGAGCGATACAAGCAGGAATACCTGTCGCGCGTAGATGCCTCATACGAGGCACGCAACAAGGTACAGAACACCAGCTATGTGAACCAGTATGTCCGTCACTTCCTGGACAACGAGCCTGCTCCAGGCATAGAATGGATTCACCAGAACATGAAGCAAATTGTTCCCATGCTGCCACTGGATGCTGTTAACCAAGCATTTCCCAACCTGATCTCCGACAAGAACAGAGCCATCGCCTTGTTTATGCCCGAGAAGGAAGGCCTGCAGTACCCCACCAAAGAGGAAATTCTGAAAAAACTGGCTGAGGTAGAGGCCGAGGATATCGAAGTATTCAAGGAGGATGTTAATACTGACCCATTGGTTCCCGAACTGAAGTCTAAGGCAAAGGTGAAGAGTGTCAAGGACGACTTCTACGGCGCCAAGCTGATTACACTTAGTAACGGCATCAAGGTGCACGTGCTGGCTACCGACTACGCACCCAACCAGATTTCTCTGAAGGCCACCAGCTGGGGCGGTAACAGCCTCTACCCCAACGAGGAGTACCTGTGCGCTGGTAATGCCGACATGGTAAGCCTGGGCGGCTGGGGTTCTTTCTCTTCTACTCAGCTGAGCAAAAAGCTCTCTGGTATTCAGGCCAGAGTCAGCCCCTCTGTCAGCGATCGTACCGAGGGTCTGAACGGTAGCTGCGTGAAGAAGGACTTCGAGACCATGCTGCAGTTGACCTACCTGTGCTTTACCTCACCCCGCCGCGATGACGAGGTATTCCAGAGCACAATGGCCCGCTTCCGCGACGCTCTCAAAAACCAAGATCTGAATCCTCAGACTGCATTACAAGACAGTATAGCAAGTGTCCTGTACAACAATAATGTTAGAGCCAAGCGTATCCGTCTGGAGGACGTAGAGAACATCTCTTACGACCGCATCCTCGACATCTACAAAGAGCGCTTTGCCAATGCCGCTGACTTTGAGTTCTATCTGGTAGGCGACCTGAACATCGACTCCATCACTCCCATGCTAGTGAAATACCTGGGTGCCTTGCCCGTAAACAAGAAAATGGAGAACTACAAGGTTATCGACCGCAAGTTGGCAAAGGGCGAGCGCACCTGCATTTTCGAGAAGGAGCAGGATACACCTAATGCAACGGTGAACTTTGTTTACCATGCGCCAATGAAGGACAACCTGCGCAACGACATCATGGTGGATATGCTGGAGCAGTCTATGTCCATGTTGTACACCGAGACTGTACGCGAGGATGAAGGCGGAGCCTACGGCGTGCCCGTAAGTGCTTCACTATCTGACTATCCCGAGGAGATTGCCACCGTACAGATTAAGTTGCCCACAGCACCTGAAAAGATGGAGCGCATGACAAAGGTGGTCTATGACGGCATAGAAAAGATATGTGCAGAAGGTCCCTCAGAGAATTACCTGCAGAAGATCAAGGAGTATATGGTTCGTTCTCATGCCGAGAACCTGAAGAAGAACGGCTACTGGATGAGTCAGCTCTATACCCGCACTCGTTACAACCAAGACTATGTGACAGGCTACGAGGAGACTGTTCAGAACGTCAGCGTTGCCGACCTGAAGGAACTGGCACAGAAGATCTTCAAGAGTGGCAACCGACTGGTAGTCGGCATGACAAGCCCACAGAAGTAATTAATCTCTAAGATACAGAAGAAGGGAAGTTGCAAATTGCAGCTTCCCTTCTTATTATTTATGATTCGTATTCTCTTCTTTTGTCCGTAAGGAGCGGACTTCGAGTCCGTCCCGTACGGACTCTGTGTCCGTAAGGTTCGGACTATATCAACTATTAGCCTCCTTAACTTTGCGGAACAGGTCGCTGGCAAAGATAAAGGAGTTGAGGCGCTCGTTGGTGCTGGTCATAATCTGGTCTTTGTTACCCTGCCATTCCATACGACCCTCACATATATAAATAATGTTCTCACCAATACCCATAACGGAGTTCATATCGTGAGTATTGATGATGGTGGTCATCTTGTACTCCTCGGTAATGCTATGTATGAGGTCGTCAATTACCAGACTGGTCTTGGGATCGAGACCCGAGTTAGGCTCATCGCAGAAGAGGTACTTGGGATTAAGGGCTATGGCTCGGGCTATGGCCACACGCTTCTGCATACCACCGCTTATCTCGCCGGGGAACTTAGCCTCGGCACCTGACAGGTTCACACGATCTAAACAGAACTTGGCACGCTTGATACGGTCGGCTTCGTTCTTGTCGGAGAACATATCCAAGGGAAACATCACATTCTCCAAGACCGACATAGAATCGAACAGGGCAGCACTTTGAAATATCATACCCATCTCCCTGCGGATAAGTACCTTCTCGCGCTTAGTCATCTTAACAAAGTCACGTCCATCGTACAGGATTTCTCCCTTATCGGGCTCAAAAAGTCCCACAATATTCTTCATCAACACCGTCTTGCCACTACCGCTCTGACCAATAATTAGATTGGTCTTGCCTTCCTGGAAAACTGCATTGATATCCTTCAGGACCTCTCTGTCCTCGAACGACTTATATAAATGCTTTACTTCAATCATTGAGCATTGATCATTGAACATTGAACATTGGCTAAGGTCTAAAGCCTAAGCCACTACGATAGCAATGGCGTTAAGAATATATCGGCAAAGAGGATAAGCATGCTGCTACGTACCACAGCATCTGTGCTGGCCTTACCCACATCGAAGGAACCACCCTCGACGGTATAGCCGTAGAAGGAACTGACACTAGCTATGATGAAAGCAAAGACAAAGCTTTTAATCATAGACATCCATATAAACCACTGACGGAAGTCGTGCTGCAAACCTATGGTCAGGTCATCCACGGAGACGATGCCCACAAGGGCACTGGCATAAGCTCCCACGAATCCGGCTGCCATACTGAATACAACCAAACAAGGAATCATAGTCATAAGACCCATAATCTTGGGCAGAATCAAGAAGGATGCCGAGTTGACACCCATTATCTCCAGGGCGTCAATCTGCTGGGTAACACGCATGGTTCCTATCTCACTGGCAATATTGCTGCCTACCTTTCCAGACAGGATAAGACACATGATACTGCTGGAAAACTCCAACACCATAATTTCGCGCGTGGTATAGCCCGTAGTGAAGTTGGGCATCCAAGGACTGGCAATGTTCAGCTTAATCTGGATACAGATAACGGCTCCGATAAAAAAGGAGATAAGCAGAACAATACCTATAGAATCCACACCCAACTGGGTGAGCTCTTTTACGTACTGTTTCAGGAACATTCTCCAACGCTCAGGGATGCTGAAAGTGCGCCCCATAAGCATGAGATAGCGTCCGAAAGCAGACAGAAAATTAACTATAAACATGTAAATCGCCTCTTTTTGTGTCGCAAAAATACCAAGAAAAGTGAAAAGTGAAAAATGAAAAGTGAAAAATGAGGGCGAATGTGAGAAAAAAATACCTTTTTTTCGTACTTTTGCACCGAAAAAAGTACCAAGATGGACAGCGAAAAGGATGTATTGGAACTGAGAAGCGAAGGGCTTGTGAAGATATACGGCAAGCGTATGGTGGTGAACAATGTCTCATTCAGCGTCAAGCAGGGCGAGATAGTTGGACTACTGGGGCCTAACGGTGCAGGAAAGACCACCTCGTTTTACATGACCACCGGACTTGTACTGCCCAACGAGGGGCATATCTTTCTGGGCGGGCAAGAGATAACAAAGTTGCCAGTCTATCAACGTGCCCGATTGGGAATAGGCTATCTTGCTCAGGAAGCCAGCGTATTCCGCAAGATGAGCGTAGAAGACAACATCGCCAGCGTATTGGAGATGACAGGCATGCCCAGAGAGGAGCAACGCAAGAAACTGGAGAGCCTCATCAGCGAATTCCGTTTGCAGAAGGTACGCAAGAATCTAGGCGACCAGCTTTCGGGAGGTGAGCGCCGACGTACGGAGATTGCACGTTGCCTAGCCATTGACCCCAAATTCATCATGCTGGACGAGCCCTTTGCTGGCGTTGACCCTATTGCCGTGGAAGACATCCAGTACATCGTTTGGAAACTAAAGCAACGTAACATAGGCGTGCTGATAACGGACCACAACGTGGAGGAAACACTCTGTATCACAGACCGTGCCTACATGCTCTTCGAAGGGCAGATTCTCTTCAAGGGAAATCCTCAGGAACTAGCAGACAACCCCATCGTCAAGGAAAAGTACCTAACCAACAGCTTTGTGCTGAGAATGAAGGACTTTGAGGCCATTGACAAGGAAAGAAACATGGCAGACTAAGGTCTCTTTGCATAAAATAAGGTATATTAACGAATAATTATGAATTCAGACTTGTGATTTACAAATTATTTGTTGTACCTTTGCACGCAATTTTAAAAAGAGGTATTATTTTTAACAGATAGGCAATGAATATTTCATTCGAAAACGTAGACAAAGTGAGCGCTTTGCTCACCATGAAGATTGAGAAATCAGATTACGCAGAAAAGGTAGAAAAAGCACTGAAAGACTTCCGTAAGAAAGCTAACATGCCAGGCTTCCGTCCCGGTCAGGTTCCTATGGGCCTGCTGAAGAAGCGCTTCGGCACAGAGATTCTTGCAGAGGAGATAAATAAGATTTTAAGCCAGGAGCTCTATAAGTACATCCGCGAGCAGAAGGTTAACATCCTGGGCGAGCCTATGGCAAACGAGGAGAAGACTCCCGCCATTGACTTCGCATCTCAGGAGGAGTTCACCTTCGCATTCGACATTGCACTGGCTCCCGAGTTCGATGCCAAGCTCACAGCTAAGGACAAGCTGAACTACTACACCATCAACGTTGACGACGCCATGGTTGACCAGCAGATTCAGGCTTACTGCCAGCGTGGAGGTCAGTACCAGAAGGTTGACAGCTACCAGAGCAACGACATGGTTAAGGGTATCATGGCTCAGCTGGACAAGAAGGGCAACACCTTGGAAGGTGGCATTCAGGTTGAGAATGCCGTTATGCTGCCCAACTACATGAAGAACGACGACGAAAAGGCTAAGTTCGAGGGCGCTAAGGTAAACGATGTTATCGTGTTGAATCCCTACAAGGCATACAACGGTAGCGATGTTGAGTTGGCAAGCCTGCTGAAAATCAGCAAGGAAGAGGCAGCCAAGATGAAAGCAGACTTCAGCTTCCAGGTAACAGAGATTACCCGCTTCGAGGCTGCTGCTGTTGACCAAGCTCTCTTCGACCAGGTACTCGGCGAGGGTGTTGTTAAGAACGAGAAAGACTTCCGTGCACATATCGCAGAGGATATGAAGAAGAGCTTCGTTGCTGACAGCGACTACAAGTTCATTCAGGACCTGCGCGCCTACTTGGTTAAACGTATCGGCGAAGTAGAATACCCCGAGGCACAGCTGAAGCGCATCATGAAGCAGAACAATACTGATAAGGACGACGCATACATCGAGGAAAACTTCAAGCCCAGCTTGGACGAACTGACATGGCACCTTATCAAGGAGCAGCTCTCAGACCAGTTCGAGGTGAAGATTGAGCAGGCTGACGTATTGGAGACTGCCAAGGCTGCCACACGTATGCAGTTCGCTCAGTATGGCATGACAAACCTTCCCGACGATGTTCTGACCAACTATGCCAACGAGATGCTGAAGAACCAGCAGCAGGCTGAAGGCCTGGTTGCCCGCACCGTTGAGAGCAAGATTGTTGCCAAGGCTAAGGAGACCGTCAAGCTGACCGAGAAGACTGTTTCTCTGGAGGAGTTCAACAAGCTCTTCGAGAAGGAGAACAAGGAAGGCAAGGAAACCAAGGAAAGCAAGAGCAAGAAGAAGTAACCCGCCTTCTTGCATGCAAAACGTAAGATAACAATAATCAGATAATAGGGGGCGGTCCGAGGGCCGTCCCTATTTCACTTAACAAAAAGACGTACCAAAATGAACAACGACTTCAAAAAATACGCTACTCGCCACCTGGGCATGAACAGCATGGTACTGGACGATGTGATAAGCGCACAGAACCAATATCTGAACCCCTACATCCTGGAGGAACGTCAGTTGAACGTTACCCAGATGGACGTTTTCAGCCGTTTGATGATGGACCGTATCATTTTCCTGGGCACACAGATTGACGATTACACCGCCAACACTTTGCAGGCACAGCTGTTATACCTGGACAGCGTAGATCCTGGCAAGGATATCAGCATTTACGTCAACAGTCCTGGTGGTAGCGTATATGCCGGACTGGGCATCTACGACACTATGCAGTTCATCAGCAGCGATGTAGCCACCATCTGTACTGGTATGGCTGCAAGCATGGCCGCCGTATTACTGGTAGCCGGAGCCGAGGGTAAGCGTAGCGCGTTGACTCATAGCCGAGTTATGATTCACCAGCCGATGGGTGGCGCTCAGGGACAAGCCAGCGATATTGAGATTACCGCCCGCGAAATCCAAAAACTGAAAAAGGAACTCTATACTATCATTGCCAACCACTCCCACACCGACTTCGACAAAGTTTGGGCAGATAGCGATCGTGACTATTGGATGACAGCCCAGGAGGCAAAAGAGTACGGTATGATAGATCAGGTATTGGCTAAGAAGCAATAAGGAATGGCAACACGCAAATATAATACATGTTCTTTTTGTGGACGTTCTGAAAAGGATGTACTCCTGTTGCTTTCTGGTATAAACGGATACATTTGCAATGAGTGTGCCATACAGGCATACCACATCGTACAGGAGAACACAAGCGGCAAAGCCGCCTCCAAATCCAGCAACGACTTCAGCCTAACAGACATCCCAAAGCCCAAACAGATCAAGGAGTATCTGGATCAGTATGTGATTGGCCAGGACGATGCAAAGCGCTATTTGGCAGTATCCGTTTACAATCACTACAAGAGATTAGGACAGCAGAAGGGCGATGACGGCATTGAGATAGAAAAGAGCAACGTCATCATGGTAGGCTCTACCGGAACAGGTAAGACCTTGATGGCAAGGACAATAGCCAAATTGCTAAAAGTTCCTTTTACCATTGTTGATGCCACCGTATTCACTGAGGCCGGTTATGTAGGCGAAGATGTAGAAAGCATCTTAAGCCGTCTGCTTCAAGTGGCCGACTATGATGTAAAAGCTGCCGAACGAGGCATTGTCTTCATAGATGAAATAGACAAGATTGCACGCAAATCGGACAACCCAAGCATCACACGCGACGTAAGCGGCGAAGGTGTCCAGCAGGGTTTGCTCAAACTTCTGGAAGGTTCCATGGTGAATGTTCCGCCAAAGGGAGGAAGAAAGCACCCCGATCAGGATTACATCCATGTGGACACCCGTAATATACTATTTATCTGCGGAGGTGCCTTCGATGGCATTGAGAAGAAGATTGCACAGCGCCTGAATACCCACGTAGTAGGATACAACAGCGTCCAGCATCAGCAGAAGATAGACTCTAAGGATTTGATGAAGTACATCGTGCCACAGGATTTGAAAAGCTTCGGTCTTATCCCCGAGATTATAGGCCGACTGCCCGTGCTCACTTACCTGAACCCGCTCGACAGAACAGCCTTGCGCAACATTCTCACAGAACCCAAGAACTCACTAGTGAAACAGCAGATAAAGCTTTTCGAGATGGACGGCATCAAGCTGACCTTCGAGCCGAAAGCCCTCGAATATATAGTGGACAAAGCGGTGGAATACAAATTGGGCGCAAGAGGATTGCGTAGCATTATGGAAGCTGTGATGATAGATGCACAATACGATGCGCCATCAGGTGAGGAAAAGACATTTGTGGTAACGGAAGATTATGCACGAAAGCAAATCGAGAAGTCGCACCATCTTACAGCATAAATATAAAGAAAAATAGGTTAAATGGGAGGAACGAAAGAGGTTTCTCCCATTTTTTTTGAATACCAATGATAAATTTCTTGACCAAAAACTTGTATGATATTGAAAAAATAATATAACTTTGTAAGGAGAATCTCTGACAAAGACAAAGCAATATGGAGAAATTGAATCTGGCGGAACAACTGAAACATTACTTCGGCTTTGATGGTTTCAAAGGCGACCAGGAAGCTATTATCCGTAATGTTTTGGCAGGGCACGACACCTTTGTGCTGATGCCGACCGGTGGAGGCAAATCTCTATGCTACCAACTGCCTGCTCTACTCATGGAGGGAACTGCAATTGTCATCTCTCCCCTTATTGCCTTGATGAAGAATCAGGTAGACGCCATCCGTCAGGTCAGCGAAGACGACGGTATAGCTCACTTTCTGAACTCTTCCCTGACAAAAACCCAGATTGACATCGTCAAACGCGACGTAAAAGCAGGCAGAACCAAGCTACTCTACGTGGCTCCTGAGTCGCTGACAAAGGATGACAATGTAAGTTTCCTGACTAGTGTCAAGATTTCGTTCTATGCCGTTGACGAGGCTCACTGTATCTCGGAATGGGGACATGATTTCCGTCCCGAATACCGCCGTATCCGCCCCATCGTAAACCAAATAGGCGAAGCACCCATCATAGCATTAACCGCTACGGCAACTGACAAGGTGAGAGGCGACATAAAGAAGAATTTGGGAATGATGGATGCCACAGAGTTCAAGAGCTCGTTCAACAGGCCCAATCTATATTATGAGGTACGGCCAAAGACGAAAGATGTGGACAAGGACATCATCCGTTTCATCATGCAGCATAAAGGCAAGAGTGGAATTATCTACTGCCTAAGCCGCAAAAAGGTTGAGGAACTGGCAGAAATTTTACGTGCCAACCAGATAAACGCCCGCGCCTACCATGCAGGTATGGAATCGCAAGTAAGAAGCGAGACGCAGGACGACTTCCTTATGGAACGATTGGATGTTATCGTGGCCACCATTGCCTTTGGCATGGGAATTGATAAGCCTGATGTAAGGTTCGTGATTCACTACGACATTCCTAAGAGTCTGGAAGGCTACTATCAGGAGACGGGCCGAGCTGGACGTGACGGAGGTGAAGGTTATTGCCTGACATTCTATTCTCCCAAGGACTTACGTAAGTTGGAGAAGTTCATGGAAGGAAAACCTGTGGCCGAGCAGGACATCGGCCGACAGCTCCTACAGGAGACCTCAGCCTATGCAGAGACCTCTATTTGCCGCAGGAAATTCCTACTTCACTACTTCGGAGAGGAATACGAGCCTGACAATTGCGGCAACTGCGACAACTGCCGTCATCCAAAGGAAAAACAGGAAGCTTCGGACGAACTGCTATTGGCGCTGAAGGTTATAGACACCATCAAGGGCAACTTCAAGGTAAATCATGTCATAGACATCCTTGTAGGACGCGAGACAGAAGAAATTATTGCACACAGACACGAGGACTTGGACTGCTTTGGCTGCGGCGACAAATACGAAGCCAGTTTCTGGAACGCTGTCATCCGCCAGGGCATGATTTCTGGCTATATCGAAAAGGAAGTAGAAAACTACGGACTGCTGAAAATTACAACAGAAGGAAGAAACTTCATGCGCAGACCCATTGAATTCTGGATCTCAAAAGACAACGAATTCGACGAATACGAGGAGCCCGTTGGCAGCGAGTCTGCTGTGTTGGACGAGGTTCTTTTCAGTATGCTAAAATCACTCCGTAAGAGTATAGCAGAGAAAAAGGGAGTCCCCCCCTACGTCATTTTCCAGGATCCCTCTTTGGAAGATATGGCAACCACCTACCCGATTTCAATAGATGAGTTGAAGAATATCAGGGGCGTAGGAGACGGGAAAGCCGCACGATATGGCAAGGAATTCTGCGAGTTGATAGCTAAATATTGCGAGGAAAACGAGATTGAGCGCCTTGAGGATTTGCGTGTCCGCACCGTAGTTAACAAGAGCAAGAACAAAGTAAGTATCATTGAAGGTATCGACCGCAAATTGGCTCTTGAGGATATTGCCAAGGCCAAGGGCCTGACAATGGAGGAACTACTAGACGAGATAGAGACCATCGTCTATAGCGGAACCAAGCTAAACATAGACTATTATATCGAGGATATAATGGACGAGGACGACATGGAGGACATCTATGACTATTTCATGGAAGAGTCCGAAACAGACGACATAGACGAAGCGTTGGATGCTCTCGGAGAGGACTATACCGAGACCGAAATCCGCCTTGTTCGCATCAAGTTCTTATCAGAAATGGCCAATTAAGAAAAATTGGCTTTTTTTGTATCGGAATAATCAGTTTTTTTTTGTACTTTTGCACGCAATAAATTCTATATAAGATATGGCATCATTTATTGCAGACAAGATTGTTATGGACGGCTTGACTTATGACGACGTCCTGTTGGTTCCCGCTTACTCCGAGGTATTACCTCGTACGGTAGAACTTTCAACCCGTTTCTCACGCAACATAGAGTTAAAAATTCCCTTTGTAACAGCTGCTATGGATACTGTTACTGAGGCTCCCATGGCTATTGCCATTGCCCGTGAAGGCGGTATCGGCGTAATACACAAGAACATGAGCATCGAGGAGCAGGCCCGTCAGGTTGCTATCGTGAAGCGTGCCGAGAACGGCATGATCTACGACCCCGTGACCATCCAATTGGGAAGCACAGTTGCTGATGCGCTGGAGTTGATGAACGAATATCACATCGGAGGTATCCCCGTAGTAGACAGCGAGCGTCACCTGGTAGGTATCGTCACCAATCGTGACTTGCGCTTTGAACTGAACCTGAACCGTACAATTGACGATGTGATGTCATGCGAGAACTTGGTTACAACACATGTCCAGACAGACCTAGTAGCTGCAGCCAAGATTCTGCAAGAGAACAAGATTGAAAAACTGCCCGTTGTTGACGAGGACAACAAACTCATCGGCCTTATTACCTACAAGGACATTACCAAGGCAAAGGATAAACCCATGGCCTGCAAGGACAGCAAGGGACGTCTGCGCGTAGCAGCAGGTGTAGGTGTAACCGTTGACACACTCGACAGAATGAAGGCACTGGTTGATGCCGGTGTAGATGCCATTATCATTGATACAGCACACGGTCACAGCAAGTTTGTGATTGACAAGTTGAAAGAGGCCAAGAAGAACTTCCCCAACGTAGATATCGTTGTAGGTAACGTTGCAACAGGCGACGCTGCACGCATGCTGGTCGAAGCTGGTGCCGACGGCGTAAAAGTTGGTATTGGTCCGGGTAGTATCTGTACAACTCGTGTAGTAGCCGGAGTTGGCGTACCACAGCTGAGCGCCATATACGATGTAGCCAGTGCCCTGGAGGGAACAGGTGTGCCCCTGATTGCCGACGGCGGATTGCGTTACAGCGGCGATGTCGTAAAGGCTTTGGCTGCCGGCGGTTACAGCGTAATGATCGGTTCTCTGGTTGCCGGCACAGAAGAGAGTCCTGGCGACACCATCATCTACAACGGCCGTAAGTTCAAGAGCTACAGAGGCATGGGCTCACTCGAAGCTATGGAGTGCGGTAGTAAGGACCGTTACTTCCAAGCTGGCGTGAAAGACGTTAAAAAGTTGGTTCCCGAAGGTATTGCCGGCCGTGTTCCTTACAAGGGAACTGTTCAGGAGGTAATCTTCCAGTTGGTAGGTGGTTTACGCAGCGGTATGGGATATTGCGGTGCAAACACCATCGAACAGCTGCACAATGCAAAATTCGTCCGTATCACAAATGCCGGCGTTATGGAGAGCCATCCACATGATGTAACAATTACCAGCGAGGCGCCCAACTACAGTCGTCCTCAATAATAGTATATAAGGTATGAAGAAGATTCTGTGTTCATTTTTGTTTCTTGTTGCAGGCGTTGGTGCCAATGCACAGGATGATCCTATCGTGATGCACGTAAACGGCCAACCGGTTCCACGCAGCGAGTTTGAGTACAACTACAACAAGAACAACTCTGATGGTGTTTTGGACAAGAAGAACATAGAGGAATAT
>ODAJ014731623.1_pt1 | contig 30020 bp, 28 predicted proteins | sample 1539241 | NCBI WGS metagenome assembly ODAJ01 (sample SAMN02144231, study PRJEB22623) | gut metagenome | biome: sheep rumen | host: Ovis aries | place: New Zealand
TTTTTTTTTTTTTTTTTTTTTTTTTTTTTTTTTTTTTTTCTTGTGTCCTTGTATTCTATTGATAGTAAACGCCAAATATTTCGTTATAGCTTAAAATATTAAAATCCTTTGGAAGCCAAGAAAGACAAAAAATTCCGGACTTGATACGGACTCTATGAAAATAAAAAAACGGGAAGAAATTTCTTCCCGTTTTTTACATTAATTGTAAATTATAAATTATACATTGTCTAAAAAATCGCTTTGTGATTTTTTCATCAATTCCGACATCAAACATACACCTTCGATATTTATACCTTTTAATTGTTTTATTGTGGTTTGGTTTATTCCGCCTATTGCAAATACGGGAATTTCTACATTGGCACAAATCTCTTTTAAAAATTCTATACCTCTCGGCTCTAATCCTTTTTTACAGTCTGTTTCAAAAATATGTCCCGCAATAAGAAACAAATTTAAACTGTCATTGCGAGGCGACTTGTCGCCGTGGCAATCTGTTTGTTGTGTTTGTAGTTGTCGTTTATTATACATTCTACATTGTACATTATACATTGTCGTTTCTTTCTTCCAATCTTCTGCCATTTTCGCTTCTTCCAACGAGTGTACCGAAACAGCAACGGTATCAAACGAATTTAAAATATCTTTGTTGTTAAAAAAATCTTTAAATGAAACCTGTATGTTTTTTATATTTAGTTTTTTTGCAATGTTAATTTTTGTGTTTATAAAAAACAATACATTATTTTTTTTACAAATATCATTACATTTAACGGCAAACTCTTCGTAGGTTTTATCATCCAAATCTTTTTCTCTTAAAACCAAGGCATAAAGATTTTGTTTGCAAATATATTCTATTTGCTCGAAAAAATCATTTCTACATAATAGTCGGTTGGTTATACAAACGGTTTTCATAATTTCTGTTGACTATAAGATATAAAATAAATACAATAAAAACAATAATGAAGTAAATTTATAAAAGGAGGAAGTAAATGAAAAAAGTAGTTTTGGCAGTATTGTTGGCGGTAGCAATGGTAGTACCTGCATTTGCAGCAAAAGGAGATATGTCCGTAAATGCAAAGTTAGGTTTGGGCATAAATAATAGTGTGTCTATTGATATGGTAGATGATATTTATTATAAGTTTGACATGGAAATGCCTGTTTCGATTGGTGCGGAATTTTTTTACGGATTAATGGATAATTTGTCTGTAGGTTTAGGTGTAAATTATGGTTTTGATTCTAAATTTAAAAAATCACCTTTTCCTCCTGATATAGAGGTAGGAGCAACAAATATTTATGCAGCGGTAAAACCCGAAGTAAAATTAGAATCTAATATATTTTCAAGTATATATTTAATAGGACAATTAGGTATATCTATGTTGAGAGCGGAAATTGATGATTCACATGCACCTGATTTAGATATGAAGAGCGGTTTATATTTAGGTTTCGGTATAGGAACAATAATAAAAGATTGTTTTATTGTTGAACTTGTATGCTCATCGGCTAACGGAACATTAGAGAAATTCTTTTTGGGCGGTGAAGATGTTGATGTGCAGTATACAGCAACAACAATTAATGTAGGTTATAAATTTGCATTGTAAGCAGTTTGTGGTTTGTAGTTGATAGTTTGTAGTTAATATAAATTTTGTGAAACAAAATTTTACCGAAAACTATAAACTGTAAGCTCTAAGCTATAAGCAAAAAATTATGAAATAATTTTTTATATAAGGAGAAAAAAATAATGAAAAAAAGTTTATTGTCTTTAATATTGGCAGTAGCAATGGTAGTACCGGCATTTGCACAAAAAGGAGATATGTCTATCAACGGAAAATTGGGTTTGGGTGTAAGTAATAATTTAAATATAAGTTATGATAGTATGCCGGATGGTATGCAAGAAGGTTTTAAAATGGAAATGCCTGTTTCAGTAGGTGCGGAATTTTTTTACGGATTAATGGATAATTTATCCATAGGTGCAGGTATAAATTATAATTTCGGTTCCGAGTCTAAAGCTGATATGGGAGGCACAAAGCCCGAAGCAAAAACAGTTAACTTTTATTTGGCAGTAAAACCTGAATTTAAAGTAGAATCAAATATATTTTCAAGTGTATATTTAATCGGACAAATCGGCGGAAGCAGTATTACTGTGGAAGCAAACGGTGAATCCGATACTGCAGATATCGGAATACATTTAGGTTTCGGTGCGGGAACAATAATAAAAGATGCATTTATAGTTGAATTGTTAATATCTTCATCTAACGGCAGTATGTCCGAAGATGGAATGAATGGTGATTTACAATATACGGCAACAACGATTAATGTAGGTTACAAATTTTCTTTATAATAAAAAAACAATTAAATAAAAACACAGAAAGAATTTTTCTTTCTGTGTTTTTTTTTGTTTTGTTATTATAGCGAAGCGACTTTATCTTTTGAATTATAACTTTGTATTTGGCTCAATCGAGTACCAATGCTTCGCTTTCTTTTACGTACACTTCATTCGCCAAATACTTCGTTATAATTAAAAATCTTAAAAGTCTTCGAGAGTAAAGAACAAGGTACACAAAATCTTTTCTGTTTTTTTTGTGTCCTTATATTCCTATTGATAATAAATAGTTTGTCATCCCGTACTTGATACGGGATCTCACAGTTGGTTGTTAATTATAAATTGTCGTCTTGAATTACTAATTGTTTTATAGTCTAATGTGGTTACTGAACACAGGATAAAGTCCTTTTTGTTTTATCGTATCCACAATTTCCGCAACTGTTCTTGAATCGGAAATTTCAAATTGTTCGTCACCTTTAGCATCGTCTTTATGTCCGCCTACGGAAGTTTTTACACCTGCCGAAATTTTTGTTGCACATACACCTATAACATTATCTCTGAAACCTGCTCTTTCTCTTGTGGAAATTGTAATATCGGAAAACGGCATAAATAATCTGTAAGCACACAATGCCTGGAACAATTGCTTTTCGTTAACATAGTGCGGGTTTTGTTCTTTATGTTCGTGAATGTAAGGTCTTAATCTGGGAACGGAAAAACCTATTTTAAGATCCGGATATTTTTGTTGTAACAAATAAGCATGAACCGCGGTGGAAAAAGCATCTTTCCTGAAATCGTCTAACCCGAAAAGAATACCTAAAGATACACCTCTCATACCTGCAAGAGCTGCTCTTTCCTGGGCATAAAATCTGTACTCAAAAACGGATTTCGGTCCTGCCAAATGTAACTGTTTATATCTGTCTTTGTTGTATGTTTCCTGATAAACACAAACAAAATCCGCTCCGCATTGGCAAAGATATTTATATTCATCGGTATTTAAAGGATAAATTTCTATAGATATGGAAGAAAAATATTTTTTTGCCAGTTTTACTGCTTCACCGATATATTCCACACTTGATGCCGTTCTTGATTCGCCCGTAAGAATAAGAATATCTTCAAGTCCTGTTTGAGATATTGCTTTAAATTCTTTTTCTATTTCTTCAATTGTAAGTTTGCCTCTGTGTATATTGTTTTTGCAATTGTATCCGCAATAAGTGCACTGATTTTCGCAATAGTTTGAAATGTATAAAGGTGTAAACAAAGATATACTTGAACCGAAATGTTTTCTTGTTTCATATTGCGCTTTGTGTGCTATTAAGTTTAAAAAATCCGTCGCTGCGGGAGATAACAAAATTTTTAAATCTTCAATATCCAAAATTTCTTTGTTTAATGTTTTTTGAACATCGTTTTCGGTATAGATATTGTAATCATAGCCCTTAGTTAAGTTTAAAACTTGTTCCAACATATCGGAGTTTATTTGTTCCATATTTTTGTAATACATTTTATTTGTCCTCCAAAAAGTCTATCAAAGGACTGGATGCTTCCGCTTTAAAATTTAACACTCTGCCAAGACCTGCAAGATAAGCTTTTCTTCCCGCAATAATTGCAAGTTTAAAAGCTTCTGCCATTTCGTTTATGTTTTTAGCAGTTGCAATTGCTGTGTTTACCATAACGGCGGCAGCACCTTCCTGCATAATTTCACAAGCTTGAGAGGGTGACCCGATACCTGCATCAACAATTACAGGCAATTTTATTTCATCTATAATTATTTTAATAAAATGTTTTGTAAGAAGTCCTAAGTTGCTGCCGATAGGTGCGGCAAGCGGCATAATTGTTGCAGCTCCCGCATTTGCCAAATCTCTTGCTGCATTTAAGTCAGGATACATGTAAGGCATTACAACAAACCCTTCTTTTGCAAGAATTTCCGTTGCTTTTATAGTTTCATAGTTATCCGGCAACAAAAATTTTGTATCTTTTATAACTTCAATTTTTACAAAATCTCCGCATCCGAGTTCTCTGGAAAGTCTTGCGATTCTAACGGCTTCTTCCGCAGTTCTTGCACCCGAAGTGTTAGGTAAAAGAGTTACCGTTTTAGGTATAAAATCCAATATATTATATTCTGTTTTAGTGTTTGCTCGTCTTAATGCAAGTGTTACGATTTCCGCACCTGCCGATTCAACCGCAGCTTTTACCAAATCCAACGAAAATTTTCCCGATCCTAAAATAAATCGAGAACTAAACTCGTGCCCTGCAATTATTAATTTATCCATAAATTCTCCTATATAACGACCGCAGATTTTAAACTGCACCTTTACATTTGGCTCCTTTATGTGCCAACCGCTTCGCTTTCTTTCAGCACACTGCAGTCGCCAAATGCTTCGGTTCGTATTAAACTTTGCGGTCTTAAAAAATCGCCCTGCGATTTTTAGTAATATTTTTGCTTTGCAAAAATTCCATGCATCTATACCTCTAAAAATTTGCTTTGCAAATTTTTAGCCGCCGCCGACAAAAGTCAGCACTTCCATAACATCCGTATCTTTTAAATTTACAGTGTTATATTTATCTTTGGAAACAATTTTACCGTTTAACTCAATTACAATTCGTTCCAAATTGTAGTTGTTTTCTTTTAAAAAATCGGCTAATGTTTTTGTTTCTTTTAATACTATATCTTTTCCGTTAACTTTCATTTTAACTCCTTAATAAAAAAATAGAATATGAATGAAGTTTTTGCCACCCGAGGTGGTGACCCCCATAACATATTCTATTTAAAATGATAATTTATGATACTATAAAAATTCACCTTTTGTCAAACAAAAAAATATATTGATTTTTCTTTTGTCTTTTATCAATAAATATTCTATAATTATAAAATATATTTTGTCTTTAATTATAAATTATAAAATATAAATTATAAAATGCCTTATAGTGGGGGAAAAATGGCTATTACTTATCAAAAAGCAGGCGTAAATATTGATGCTGGAAACGAGTTGGTTAAAAGACTTAAGAAAAAACTTCCTAAAGTCGGCGGATTCGGAGGAGCATTTCCCGTAGAAAACACGAAATATAATTTGGTTAGTTCCACCGACGGAGTAGGAACAAAATTGAAAATTGCGTTTTTGGTAAATAAACACGATACCGTAGGTATAGATTTGGTTGCAATGAATGTTAACGATATAATTTGTGTTGGAGCAAAACCTCTTTTCTTTTTGGATTATTTTGCTTGCGGAAAATTAAATGTTTCTCTTACGGAAAAAGTTGTAGGCGGCATTATTAACGGTTGCAAACAATCCAATGCTCAACTTATCGGTGGTGAAACAGCGGAAATGCCGAGCTTTTATAAAGGTGAAGAATACGATTTGGCGGGTTTTGCCGTAGGTATAATCGAAAAAGGTAAAGAAATTACAGGTAAAGATATTAAAGAAGGGGATGTTGTAATCGGTCTTCCTTCAAGCGGTCCTCACTCCAACGGATACTCTTTGATAAGAAAAGTTTTTAGTGAAAAAGAATTGAAAAAATATTCCAAAGAATTGTTGGCACCTACAAAAATTTATGTTAAAGAAGTTTTGGCGGCACTTAAAAAATTTAATAACGGTAAAAAGAATAAAATAGTCGGTATTGCACATATTACGGGCGGAAGTTTTTACGATAAAATCGGAAGGATTTTACCGCAGGATGCACATGTAATAATAAACAAAGGTTCTTGGAAAGTTCCTGAAATATTTAACATAATTCAAAAGAAAGGTAATGTTCCGGAAAAAGATATTTACAGAACATTGAATATGGGTATCGGTATGGCAATATTTGTCAGACCGGAACATGCACAAGCCGTTCACAAATTTTTGAAAGGTTCTAAAGTTATAGGATTTGTTCAAAAAGGGAAAAAAGGTGTGGAAATAATATAATGAAAAAGTTAGCGGTATTAGTTTCCGGCGGCGGTTCAAATTTACAATCTATAATAGATTCAACAAAAAGCGGAATATTAAAAAATATTGCCGAAGTTGTTATCGTTATATCAAACAATCCTTCCGCTTACGGACTTGAAAGAGCAAAAAAAGAAAATATAAAAGCAGTCGCTCTTGATTATAAGAATATGGATAAACAGGATTATGACGATAAAATGTATAAACTTATAAAAGAATCCGGTGCGGACATAATTTGTTTGGCGGGGTATCTTAAAAAAGTTTCCGACAAAATTGTTAAAGAATATAAATCAAGAATATTAAATATTCATCCGGCTTTACTTCCGAAATTCGGCGGTAAAGGAATGTACGGACATTTTGTTCACGAAGCTGTAGTAAAAGCTAAGGAAAAAAAGTCAGGTCCTACGGTTCATTATGTGGATGAAAATTATGATACCGGTTCTATAATACTTCAAAAAGAAGTGCCAGTTTATGAAACGGATAGTCCGGAAGATGTGGCTGCAAGGGTATTGGTTCAAGAACATATAATATTTCCTCAAGCAATAAAAAAAGTTATTGAGAAGTTGAATGGGTGAAAGGGTGAAAAGTCGAAAGGTTGGTAGTTGTTATGGCTTAATGTAAAATTTGCAGAGCAGATTTTTTAATAATAAAATACCGAAAGTACTAATTTAAAAAAAGGACGGATTAAAAGTATGATACCAAGATATGCAAAACCTGAAATGGAATCAATTTGGACCGATGATAACAAGTTCAAAATAATGTTGGAAGTTGAGATTTTAGCATCCGAAGCTATGAGCAAGTTGGGAGTAGTTCCGAAATCGGCAATTGCAAAGGTAAGAAAAAAAGCTAAGATAAACAAAGACAGAATAAACGAAATAGAAAAAACGGTTAAGCACGACGTAATTGCATTTTTAACAAGTGTCGTTGAGACGGTAGGTCCCGAAGCAAGATTTTTGCATATGGGTATGACATCTTCCGATGTTTTGGATACTTCACTTGCCGTTCAAATGAGACAGGCATGTTTGCTTCTTATAAAAGAAACTAAAGAGTTAATGGAAATAACAAAAAAGTTGGCTTTCAAATATAAATATACTCCTACAATGGGAAGAAGTCATGGTGTTCATGCAGAACCGACAACATTCGGTTTGAAAGTTGCAAACTGGTACAGCGAACTTAGTCGTTCTCTCGACAGATTAAACTATGCATTGGAAACCGTAAGTTACGGAGCAATTTCCGGCGCTGTAGGAACATTTGCACATTTAAGCCCGAAAGTTGAAGAGTATGTTTGCAAAAAATTAAACTTGAAACCGGAACCTGTTTCAACACAAATAGTTCCCAGAGACAGACATTCAATATTTTTATCAACAATTGCACATGTTGGTGCTAACCTTGAAAGAATAGCTCTTGAAATAAGACATTTACAAAGAACAGAAGTAGCAGAAGCCGAAGAACCTTTTACAAAAGGTCAAAAGGGATCATCCGCAATGCCGCATAAGAGAAATCCGATAATATCGGAAAATGTTTGCGGTTTCGCAAGACTTTTGAGAGGTTATGCAGTAACCGCTATGGAAAACATTGCTTTATGGCATGAAAGAGATATAAGTCATTCTTCGACGGAAAGAATAATGTTGCCGGATGCAACAATGGGACTTTTCTATATTTTAAAAAGAATGCAGGGATTACTTTCGGGATTAAATGTTTATCCTGAAAACATGAAAAAAAATCTTAATAAAACACAAGATGTTATTTGTTCCGGAACACTTTTGTTAACATTGGTAGATAAAGGGTTAACAAGAGAACAAGGATATGCAATTATGCAAAGACTTGCATTTTCGGCAAGAGAAAAAAATGTCAGTCTTGAAGAAGTGGCATTGAAAGATGAAGAAATAAGAAAATATATGAACGAAAAAGAAATAAGAAGAGATTGCGATTTGTCACCGCACTTTAAAAATGTAGATTTTATATTTAAGAGAGTTTTTGGAAAGTAAATACGACAGGTGAAAAGGTGAATGGGTGAAAGGGTGAAAAGTTTTTGGAAAATCTGATAATTAGATTTTTTGCTGTAGTAAAAAATACATTAAACTATTCAACCATTCAACTATTCAACCATTCAACTAAATAAAAGAGGTAATATGAACAAATTCAAGTACTATCTAAACAATGAAGGAAAGTTTACAATTGAAAATTATAATTTGGCACCGACTTTTTCAAGCTTTTTCCCGGGGATTTCCGGAGTAAAAGGTATTCCGATGTGGGCATATTATGTTAACAGAGGGCAGGGAATTTGTACATTCGGTATAAAGAATAAAAATTATGCAATAATGGAATTTTATCCCGCAAATGTAAGTTATAATTTAGTTAATACTTTCGGATTCAGAACATTTTTAAAAATAAAAAAAGGTAAAGAAACAATTTGTTATGAACCGTTCAAAAATAATAGTGCCGATATAAAAGATGTAAAACAAAATATGTATGTTTCCGCTTACGATTTAACGATAGAAGAAACAAATACAAAAATCGGTATCAAAACAACGGCTACATATTTTACGTTGCCTAACCAACCGTTAGCCGGTCTTTTAAGAAAAGTTACGGTTGAAAATATATCCAAACAAAATATTCAGGTAGAAATTGTTGACGGTATGCCGAAAATTCTTCCTTATTATATTAATTCCTGGTCGCAAAAATATATGTCTACAACAATTCAAGCCTGGACGAAAGTTGATAATTTCGATAAAACCGGAGTTCCTTTTTATAAATTGAAAGTTGAAACGGCAGACAGTTCCGAAGTTGTGGAAATTACCGAAGGTAACTTTTATTATTCTTTATTACAAGACAAAAAAGTAAAGAAAGCAGATATCATAATTGATCCGGACATTTTGTTCGGTTCCGATACAAGTTTTGCTTGTCCGGAAAAATTGTTTAATGAAAATTTTGTGTACCCTAAAAAACAGTTTGCGGATAACAAGTATCCTACGGCTTTCAGTTATGCAAAACAAAATTTGAAATCAAAAGACAGCTTTAAAATATATTCTATTGTCGGTCACATTGAAAGTGCAAAATCTTTAAACAGTTTTGTTAAAAAGTTCGACATAAAATATTTTGAAGCAAAACAGGAAGAGAACAAAAATTTAATAAATTCCATTACTTCCAATATGGAAACACATTCTTCAATACCTGAATTTGATATGTATTGCAGACAAAATTATCTTGATAATGTTATGAGAGGCGGTCTTCCGATAGAGTTTAAATATAACGATAAATCCGCAATGTATTATGTGTTTTCAAGAAAGCACGGAGATTTGGAAAGAGATTATAACGAGTTCCAAGTATCACCCAACTATTATTCGCAGGGTAACGGAAATTACAGAGATGTAAACCAAAACAGAAGAAAAGATATTTTCTTTAACCCCAATGTAAAAGACAGTGCGGTAAAAATATTTTATAACCTGCTACAAATAGATGCCTGTAACCCGTTGGTGGTTAAAGGAACACTTTTTGTTCTTGATACAAAAAGTAAAGAATATAAAAATATAATAAGTGATTTAAGTAACAAAAAAGATGAAGAAAAATTGAACAAATTTTTCCAAAAACCGTTTGAGCCGGGTTCACTTGCAACATTTATGGAATTTTCAAACATAAAAACAAAAATAAAGTTTGAAGATTTTATTTCAAAAGTTGTAACAACGGCAAAAGCTCAAAACGATGCAAATCACGGTGAAGGATATTGGGTAGACCATTGGAAATACAATTTCGATATATTGGAAAGCTTTTTAACAATATATCCCGATAAGAAAAAAGATATTTTCTTTAACGATAAATCTTTTATTTATTATGATAACGATCATTATGTTTTACCGAGAAACCAAAAGTATGTTTTAACTCCGAAAGGAACTGTAAGACAATATAATTCCGTAGCAAAATCCGATGAAAAAGCGGAACTTATAGCATCAAGAAAAGTTAACCCCAATGCGTTAAGAACAAATAACGGTAAAGGTGATATTTATTATACGACGCTTGCTTCAAAGTTTATAACAATAATGTCTGTAAAGTTTGCAACTTTGGACAGTGAAGGTATCGGTATAGAAATGGAATCGGATAAACCGGGTTGGTACGATGCATTAAACGGTTTGCCGGGTCTTTTCGGTTCGTCGACTCCTGAAGTTTTTGAGTTGAGAAAGATGATGGTTTTCTTTTCAAATCTTTTGAAAGAAAATAAAGATGAAAAAATATTTGTACCTGTAGAAGTTGCAAAATTGTTTAAAGGACTTTTGTCCTTATTAAAACAAAAACTTTCTTCTTTCGATTTCTGGGATAAAGCAACAACATTAAAAGAAGAGTACAGAAAATCCGTTATATTCGGTATAAACGGTAAAGAAGAACAAATAAATATAAATTCGGTAATAGAATTTATAGATAAAGCTGTAGCAAAAATAAATGCAGGTCTTAAAAAAGCTATAGATCCGAAAACAGGATTATATGTTACTTATTTCAGATATGAAGCAACAAAATATCAGAAGAATAACGAAAAGAATTGTAAAGGATTACCTTGTGTTAAAGTTTTCAAATTCCAAAGATATCCGTTACCGTTATTTTTGGAATCCGAAACACATTATATGAGAATGTCTGAAGATAAAAAGGAAGCAAAACAACATTTTGCATCTATTAAAAAGAGCGGACTTTACGATAAAGAGTTAAAGATGTTTAAAGTTTGTTCTTCATTGCTCAGCGAGTCCAACGAAATAGGAAGATCGAGAGTATTTTTACCGGGTTGGCTTGAAAATGAATCAGTATTTATGCATATGGAATTCAAATATTTGTTGGGCCTTTTAAGAGCTGGTTTGTATGAAGAATTTTTCTCATCCATAAAAACATGTTTTCCGTGCTTTTTAAAACCTGAAGTCTACGGAAGAAGTATACTTGAAAATTCTTCATTTATTTCTTCAAGTGCATTCCCTGATAAAAGAAATTGGGGCAGAGGCTTTGTTGCAAGACTCAGCGGTTCAACAGCCGAGTTTATAGATATGTGGCTTACAATGAGTTTAGGGTATAAACCTTTTTCCGTAAACGATAAAAATGAGTTGGTGTTCAGTTTAAAACCTATAATCAGCGGAGAATTCTTTGATAAGAAAGGCGAATTTAAGGCAAAATTGTTTTCAACAACCGATTTGGTTTATGTAAACAAATCTAAAAAGAGCACATATTTACCGAATATGAATATCAAAAAAATCGAAATTTTATGGAACGATAATTCAAAAGATGTTGTAGACGGTGACGTTGTTGCGGGAAAAAGCGCCGAAAAAATAAGAAACAGACAAGCAAAACAAATAACCGTTACATTCTAATTTAGTATTTGTTTTAAATATAAAAGAGCAGGATTTTAATTTATAAAATTTTGCTCTTTTTTTATGTAAAAATTTCTTATAATTTTGTAAAATATTAAAGATAATAAAATAATACTTTATATATACGGAGTTTGTTATGAATTTAGCAAGAAAAATTATTAAAAAGCATTTGGTTTCGGGATCAATGGAAGTAGGCAGTGAAGTTGCATTAAAGATAGATCAGACATTAACTCAAGATGCAACGGGAACTATGGCATATTTACAGTTTGAAGCAATGAACGTTCCTAAAGTAAAAACGGAACTTTCCGTAAGTTACGTTGATCATAACACATTGCAGTCCGGTTTTGAAAATGCCGATGATCATAAGTTTTTACAAACTATAGCAAATAAGCATGGAATAGTTTTTTCACCTGCAGGTAACGGAATTTGTCATCAGGTACATTTGGAAAGATTCGGTGTTCCGGGTAAAACATTGATAGGTTCCGATTCACACACACCTACGGGCGGCGGAATCGGTATGCTTGCTTTCGGAGCGGGAGGACTTGATGTTGCATGTGCCATGGCAGGGCAGCCTTTTTATATAACAATGCCTAAAATAGTTAAAGTTAATTTAACGGGAAAATTAAGAGATTGGGTAAGTGCTAAAGATATAATTCTTGAACTTTTAAGAATATTGTCCGTTAAGGGCGGGAGAGGAAAAATATTTGAGTTCGCGGGTGAAGGTGTTAAAACGTTGTCTGTTCCGGAAAGAGCGACAATTACGAACATGGGAACGGAACTCGGTGCAACAACTACAATATTTCCTTCGGACGAAATAACGAAAGATTTCTTAAAAAGACAAAACAGAGAAAAAGATTGGGTTGAAATGGTTGCAGATTCCGATGCAACATACGACGATGAATTGACAATAAATTTGTCCGAACTTGAACCGTTGATTGCTATGCCGCACAGTCCCGATAATGTAAAAAAAGTTAAAGATTTGAAAGGAACAAAAGTTGATCAGGTTTGTATCGGTTCCTGCACAAATTCATCTTATGCGGATATGATGTTATGTGCCGAAACATTAAAAGATAAAAAGATAAACAAAAATACAAGTTTAACTATTTCTCCGGGATCAAGACAAGTGTTTTCAATGCTTGCAAGTTCCGGTAAATTGTTTAACATAATAAATGCCGGTGCAAGAATATTGGAATGTGCTTGCGGACCGTGTATCGGTATGGGACAAGCTCCAAAGACTAAAGCGGTGTCACTTAGAACATTTAACAGAAACTTTGAAGGCAGAAGCGGAACAAAAGATGCTCAAGTCTATTTGTGTTCACCTGAAGTTGCTTTGGCTGCAGCTTTAACGGGAGAAATAACAGATCCTACAACTTTGTTCGGTGCAAAACCTAAAATAAGTTTGCCGGACAGTTTTTATATTAACGATGACCATTTCCAAAAACCTTCCAATGAAGGAGAAATTGTAAGAGGTCCGAATATAAAACCGTTACCGAAATTTGAGCCGATGCCCGATTCGATTTCGGCAGATGTAGTTTTGAAAGTCGGTGACAATATTTCTACCGACCATATATTGCCTGCAGGTGCAAAGATTTTGCCTTTAAGATCTAATTTACCGGCAATATCGGAATATACTTTCGGTGCCGTAGATAAAGATTTTGTTGCAAGAGCAAAATCCGTTAAGAACGGAGTTATAGTTGGTGCGGAAAATTACGGGCAGGGGTCTTCAAGAGAGCATGCCGCACTTGCACCGAGATATTTGGGAATAAAAGTTGTTATTACAAAAACATTTGCAAGAATACATTTGGCAAACTTAATAAATTTCGGAATTATTCCGTTAACATTTGCTGATGTCAACGATTATGAACTTATAAAACTTGCAGATAAAATAGAGTTTAAAAATATAAAAAATATTATAAAAGAAAATAAAGATTTGGTTATAACCGTTAACGGTAAAAATATTAAATTGAATTACAGTTTTACCGAAAGACAAAAAGAAATATTGTTTGCCGGCGGTTTGTTAAATTGGATTAAAGAGGGAATAAAATAATATGGAAGAACAGGAAATAAAACAAATAGTTAATAAAAAAGTTTCTTTGGCAAAAGTTGCTTCCATGCAGTTGGGACTTTTGGATTTTAAACAAAGAAACGCTATATTGTTATCGATAGCTAATGCTTTGGAAAAAAATATCAGTGAAATACAGTTTCATAACGATATCGATGTTGAAACCGCAAAAAATTCCGGTATGGATAAAGTTTTGATAGAAAGACTTACATTAACGAATAAAAGAATTGAAGATATGATACACGGTGTAAGAAGTATCGTTAATCAAAAAGATCCGATCGGCGAAATTATGGAAACGAGAGATGTTGACGGTATAAATATTCAAAAAATAAGAGTTCCTATAGGAACTATAGCAATGATATACGAATCAAGACCTAATGTTACCGTTGATGCTGCGGCATTATGTATAAAGTCTGGTAATGCTATCATTTTAAGAGGCGGTTCGGAAGCTATAAATTCAAACAAAATACTTGCGAAGATTATTTCTTCCGCAGGCGAATCCGCGGGTATGCCGGTAGGTGCGATTACTTTTATAGATGTGGTTGACAGAGCTGCAGTTTCCGAAATGATAAAACTTGATAATTATATAGATTTGTTGATACCGAGAGGAAGCGGGAAAATGATAGAGTTTATAAAACAACATTCCACCATTCCTATACTTTCTCACGGCAGCGGGTTATGTCACACTTACATTGATAAAGCTGCCGATATCGATATGGCAATAAAAGTTACAATAAATGCCAAATGTCAAAGACCGGGAGTATGTAATGCTACCGAAACCGTTCTTGTTCACAGAGATATAGCAAACAAAGTTTTACCGAAATTATGTAAACAGTTTTTTGCCAATGATACCGAAGTAAGAGGTTGCAAGTTGACAAAAACTATTGTTCCGGAAGTTAAAGATGCTACCGAACAAGATTGGGAAACGGAATATTTGGATAAGATAGTATCAATAAAAGTTGTTAACTCTTTGGAAGAAGCAATAAACCATATTAACAGATACGGTTCAAAGCATTCCGACTCAATAATTACGGAAGATAAACAAAGAGCGGAAAAGTTTTTGAAAGAAGTTGATTCCGCGGCGGTATTCCATAATGTTTCTACAAGACTTCATGACGGCGGAGTTTTCGGGTTGGGTGCGGAAATAGGAATATCTACCGGTAAGTTGCATGCAAGAGGTGCAATGGGTGCAAGAGAGTTAACCACAACGAAATATGTTGTCAGAGGTAACGGAGTTATAAGAAAATAATTTTTATATATGTTTGGGGGTGTAAGCAAATTATGAATATCGGGGTTTTAGGCGGTTCTTTCGATCCTGTTCATAATGCACACCTTCAAATGGCGGAAGTTGCTTTAAAAGAGTTTAAGTTAGACAAAATTATTTTCGTTCCCGCATATGTTCCACCTCATAAGAAGAAACTTGTTGCATCGGATAAAGACAGATATAATATGCTTTTTGATGTGACAAAAGATATAGAACAATATGAAATTGATACTTACGAACTTGATTCAAAAAAATCCGTTTATTCTTATGAGATGTTAGATTACATTAAAAGTAAACATAATTCAGATAAGATAAAAATGATAATAGGTGCGGACTCGTTTAATAATTTAACTTTGTGGAAAAACACGGACTATATAGTAAAAAAATACGGGTTTATAGTATTTCCGAGACCGAACATAACGATAGATATTGAAAGCCCGTATTATAAATATTGTAAATTTTCAAAATATGTTATGAAAAACATATCATCAACGGATATAAGACAATATTTGAATGATAAAAAAGATATTTCCGAACTTGTACCTAAACAAGCGGCTGACTATATAAAAAGAAACGGACTTTACAGTGAATAAAAATACAGAACAAAAAATATACAACTATTTATCATCACATTTAAAACCGGAAAGATACAATCATGTGTTGGCGGTTAATGATTTAGCTGTGAAACTTGCAAAAACTTATAAACTTGATATTATGAAAATATCGACTGCCGCTTTGCTTCACGATTGTGCAAAAAACATGACTTTGGAAGAAAATATAAAATATATAAAAAAACACAAACTAAAAATAAAAAATATAGATTTTGTTGTAAAGTATCTTCCGCAGGTTTTGCATTCTTATATAGGTGCCGATATTGCAAAGAAAGAATTTAATATAAAAGATAAAGAGATTATAAATTCGATATATAATCATACCATCGGAAGAATAGGTATGAGTGATTACGAAAAGGTAATTTTTATAGCGGATGCGTTATCTTTAGACAGAAAATATAAAAAGGCTTTTGTGTCAAAAAAAATAATGTTTAGCGATTTGGATGAAACATTTAAGTTGGTGTTACAAAGCAAAATAAAATATGTGATATCAAAATTTAAAGTTTTGCATCCCGATATTATAAAGATATGGAATTATTATAACAGGTAAAATGATAAAAAAAATTTTGTTGCTTTTAATAGTTGCCGTGTTAGGTGTATTAATTTATTTTTCCGCAACTTCTAAAATTGTTAAAGATTTTAAAGACGGGAAAAATATTAATGTGTTGTTTGTTTTAGATGATGTTGATAATAATGAAAATATAAAGTTTTTTGTTGTAAAATACAATTCTTTAAGTGAGTATATAAAAGTATTGTTTACGGATGAAAATATTACAATACTATACAAAACTAAAAAAGCAAGAGAATTAAAAGATATGATTTTAGAAACTTCTCCGGAAAAGAGAATAGATTTCATAAAATCCGAAACACAAAAACTTTTAGATGATAAGCTAAGTATAGATTATTATGTATGCTTAAATAACGAAAGTTTTAAAAATATTATAAATGTTTTTTCCAAACAACAGGATTTGGGAAATAATTTAAAATTATTTGATATGTGCTTGCAACCCGAAATTGACAGAGATACAAGAATGGTTGCCTGGATAAAAATTTTCAATTATATATACAACAACTTTAACAGATTTTCTTTTATAAAGTTAATAAAAGATTTGTATAATAAAAATATTGTTATAAATACAAACTTTGAAGCGAAAGATTTGTTTTTATTGTATTCCTATTTCTTAAACGAAGACAAAACGATAAAATATGCCGATATACCTACTGTGAACAAAAGAAAAAGAATAGAATTAGACGAAGAAAACAGAACAAAAATCGTCGACTTTTTTGATAATGATTATTCAAACAGCGGAAATTATTTAAAAGTTGAAGTGTTAAACACAACAAACAAATCAAGGCTTGCAATAAAAGCTGTTGATAAAATAAGAGACAATGATTTTGATGTTATGGATTGGGGTTCATCTTCAAAAAAATATGAATTTACAACGATTTTTGACTTTGTAAATGATTATGAAAAGATAAAAGAAATAAAAGATATTTTAGATTGCGGTGAAATAATTTTCAGGCCGAAAGAAAACTCATTAATGAATGTATCTGTACTTTTGGGACAAGATTGTACAATATACGATAAATTGGACAGAGAATCGGAAGATTAAACTTTTTGCAAAGCAAAAAGTTGATGCATAGAAGTATAGAGGTATAGAAACAAAATGCAAAGCATTTTGTTGAAGTATGGAAGAATAGAGAAATAGAAGTATAGAAACAGACAAGCTTTTTGTCATCCCGCACTTGATGCGGGATCTCGCCGTTAGTCGTTATTGTTTCCATGCATCCATATCTCCATACATCTATACTTCAAAAATCCGTAGGATTTTTTGGGGGGGACAAATGAAAAAAATAGATTTTTTAAAGCTTGCAAAAAAGGCAGTAAAAATAGCCGAAGATAAAAAGGCTGAAAATGTTGTCTTGTTGGATGTGCAGGAAAAAACTCCTATCACAAATTATTTTGTTATTGCAACCGCAAATTCTATGCCCCAAATAAATGCAATTATAAACGAAATAGAAAAAACTTTTAAATATGATTATTCCGTTGAAGTATTAAGAAGAGATGGCGGAAATGCTGCGGTTAATTGGAAAGTCTTGGATTTCGGCGGTATCATCATTCATGTTATGAGCCAGGATTTAAGACAGTTATATAATCTTGAACATATATGGGAAAGTGATGAACCTAAACCGAAAAAAAGAAAAGTCGTTAAAAAAGTTGCCGCCAAAAAGACTGCAACCAAAAAGACGGTAAGTAAAAAAGCAAAGAAGTAATAACTGAAATTTGAGGTAAAAAGTGGCTGCGGAGTTTGTACATTTACATAATCATACCGAATATTCATTGTTGGACGGTTTAACCAAATTAACCAAAAAAGGTAAACCGTTGGAACTTTTTAATATTATAGGAAAACAATATCAAATGCCGGCACTTGCAATTACCGATCACGGTAATATGTATGGTGCAATGGAATTTTATTGGGCATGTTTGGACAGCGGCATAAAACCCATTATAGGGTGCGAAGTTTATATTGCTAAAAAAAGCAGATTCGATAAAGATAAAGAAAACGGCGGGTATCACCATTTGATACTTCTTGCTAAAGATAACGAAGGTTACAGAAATTTATGTTATCTTGTAAGTGCGGGTTTTACGGAAGGTTTTTATTATAAACCGAGAATAGATAAAGAAATATTACAAAAATATTCTAAAGGACTTATTTGTTCTTCAGCCTGCTTGGCAGGAGAAATTGCGACGCTTCTTTCCGCAGGCAATAAAGAAAAAGCAAAAGAAGTTGCAGGTTGGTATCAGGATGTGTTCGGTAAAGGTAACTACTATCTTGAAATTATGGATAACGGGCTTGAACAACAAAAAGCAATAATCGCGCCTTTACTTGAACTTTCAAAAGAAACGGGAATACCGCTTGTAGCAACAAACGATTGTCACTATTTAAAACAGGAAGATGCATATTATCACGATATCTTGTTGTGTATAAACACACAAAAAAGTGTTAATGATCCTAACAGAATGAGAATGGGTTCGGACTTGTTTTATTATCGTTCACCGGAAGATATGATAAAAACATTTTCTTATGTTCCCGAAGCAATAAAAAATACACTTGTTATTGCCGATATGGTAGATGTTAAAATAAGAAAAGGTAACGGAGACCTTTTACCTAACTTTGAAGTGCCCGAAGGATATACATCTCAAACTTATCTCGAACATCTTTGCAGAGAAGGTCTTAAAAAAAGATATCCTGTTATAGAAAAAAAACATACCGACAGGTTGGAATATGAGCTTTCCGTTATTAAAAAAATGGGATTTGCTTCATACTTTTTAATTGTTTGGGATTTCATAAAATATTCAAAAGATCACGGAATTCCTGTAGGTCCCGGAAGAGGTTCCGGAGCAGGTTCGATTGTAACTTATACACTTGGAATTACGGATATTTGTCCGTTAAAATACGATTTGCTTTTTGAAAGATTTTTGAACCCCGAAAGAGTTTCCATGCCTGATCTTGATATCGATTTTGCGGATTTCGGCAGAGAACAGGTTATAGATTATGTTAGAAACAAATACGGTCAAAACAACTGTGCTCAAATTATAACTTTCGGAGCTATGGAAGCGAAAATGGTAGTAAAAGATGTAGGCAGAGTTTTAGGGTTTACACCTGCCGAAACACAAAAAATAGCAAATGCAATTCCCGCGGGCTCTTCAATACCTGATGCTATGGTAGGTTCCAAAGAATTACAGGAAATTATAAAGAAAGATTCCAGAGTTGCCGAACTTATAAAAATATCATCAAAACTCGAAGGAACAAAAAGACATACCGGAGTTCATGCCGCGGGTTTGATAGTCGCTCCTGAAGATGTAAGGCATTTTTCACCTCTTGCAATAGGTAAAAAAAATGTAGTAACTACTCAGTACGACGGTAGAATCTTGCCGGATTTAGGACTTTTAAAAGTTGACTTTTTGGGACTTCAAAACTTAACAATTATAAATGAAGCTGTAAAACTTATAAAGAAAAAAGAACCGGATTTCGATTTGGAAAAAATTTCTCTTGAAGATAAAAAAACATTTAAACTTTTACAGGAAGCCAAAACGTTCGGTATATTCCAGCTTGAATCGGAAGGTATGAAAGATTTGGTTAGAAGAATGAAACCGACAACTATAGAAGATATAACAGCTTTAAATGCTCTTTATCGTCCGGGACCTATCGGTGCCGGTATGCTTGATGTTTTTGTTGATTGTAAACATGGCAGAAGAAAAGTTACTTACGATCATCCTTTGCAGGAACCGATACTTAGAAACACTTACGGTGTTATTTTGTATCAGGAACAAGTTATGCAAATGGCTATGGCTATAGGCGGTTTCACGGCAGGTCAGGCTGACGGTTTAAGAAAAGCTATGGGTAAAAAACTTATAGATAAAATGCAGGCCGCAAGAGAAAAGTTTGTTGAAGGAGGAAGAGCGAAAGGAATAGATCCTTCAATAACAAATAAAATTTACGATAATATGGTAACTTTTGCAGGCTACGGTTTTAATAAATCCCATTCCGCAGCATATGCTTATGTTACGTACAGAACCGCATATTTGAAAGCTCATTATACACTTGAATATATGACAGCATGTATGAATAATGAAATAGGTAAATCGGCAGACAGCAAAATAATTGAATATATTGATGATGTTAAACAGTTCGGTATAAAAACTTTACCGCCTGATATAAGATATTCACAAAGCGAATTTTCGGTTGAAGGAAAAAATATAAGATTCGGCCTTCTTGCCATAAAAAATGTCGGTGAAGGTGCGGCACAAAATATAGTTGAAGCAAGAGAAAAATTCGGTAAGTTTGAATCTTTTGAAGATTTTTTATCGAAAATAGATTTATCAGCGGTAAACAAAAGAGCAATAGAGTGTTTGTGTAAAGCCGGTGTTTTTGATTGTTTCGGTAAAAATAAGTTGGAAGTAAGAGCAAAGATACTTGATAATATAGAAGAGACATTGCAACAGGCAATAAAAACAAAAAAAGAGCAAAACGATAGTCAGGGCTTTTTGTTCGGCAGTGACGAAATATCTACGGCCACTGTTAGTGTAATGGACAAAAAAATTCCTCCTTTGGATGAAACAGTAGCATTGGAATATGAAAAAGAAGTGTTGGATTTCTATCTTTCGGGACATCCTTTGGAAAAATATAAAAGAGACATGATAGCTTTTTCAATGTACAGGCTTGATACAGTTCCTGTTCCGCCAGAAAACACTACTTTTGAAACGGCAAAAATTATAAGAGTTGCCGGAATGATAACATCTTTAAAACATTTAACGGCAAAAAGCGATAAAACAAAAACTTATGCGACGTTCAGAGTTGAAGATATGTACGGTTATTTGGATTGTATAGTGTTCCATAAATTGTACGAAAAGATAAGTGATAAGTTGCAGGAAAAGATGATAGTTGTTGTTAAAGGTAAAGTGTTGCACGATAAAGGTAAACCTAAACTTTCAATAGAAGAATTTTATTCCATGGAAGAAGCAAAGAAAAAATTTCCGCCGTTTTTGGGCTCGTTAAGAATACAAGTTTCGGCTGTTGCTTTAGATGATGCAATGTCCGACAAAATTTTAAAAACAATTGAAAAATATCCCGGGAAATCTAAAGTATATTTGGAAATTAAAGATTATAAAACGGAAGATTATACCATAGAAACCGAATATACGGTAAAATACAGTGACGAATGTATAAAAGATTTGGAAACATTGTTGGGACCCGGAACAGTCACACTTCAGTATAGAGATATTTAAAAATTGCCAAAGGCAATTTTGGAAGATTGGAAGAATAGAAGATTAGAAGATTAGAAGAGAATGGAGGAATAAAATGAATACTTTGGCATTAACAAAGATACCTTACGGAATGTTTATTATTACATCTGCTTTTGACGGAAAAATCGGCGGGCAGATAGCAAATACTGTCTTCCAAATAAACTCTAATCCCGCGACTATAGCAATAAGTATTTCAAAACAAAATAATACTCACTCTTTATTATCCAACAGCAAAAAAGCAGTTATATCTACAATAACCGAAGAAGCAAGTTTCGAATTTATAGGAAAATTCGGTTTTAGAAGTTCAAGAGATTTTAATAAATTTGAAGGCGTGGAATATAAAACAAATGAAAACGGGCTACCTATAGTAACTCAATTTGTAAATTCATATTTTGAAACAGAAATCATTTCACAGTTTGAAACGGAAACTCATACAGTGTTTTTATGTAAGGTAATAAATTGTGAAGTATTAAACGATAATCCTACAATGACTTATGATTATTATCACAAAGTAAAGAAAGGTTTAACTCCGAAAAACGCTCCGACATTTATACAAAAATAATTAATAACTTAGATCTAAAAATTTATAGTTTAATAAAAAAGGAAGATAAAAATATCTTCCTTTTTTGATTACTAATTGCTAATTTCTAATTACTAATTATTTAAATATTCCGCCTGTCTGCATGGCCCACATAAGTAAATCCATATGTGACATCGGTATTTTTATATCATTACAAAATTTTATCATTTTTTGTTCTGTCTCTAAATAAATTTTAGGCGTTAAAGTTGAAGGAATTTCGTCTATTGCATTATAAAATTTCAAGTTTCTTAAAATATGCCTGTCTAAAATTGCCAAATCAAGACCTAATCCGATATTCCTTAAAAAATGTCCCGCTTCTTTATAACCGATACCTTTAATATTATCGATAATCCATTTTCTTAAAGTTACAGGATCATCAAAAGATTTTAAGAAATTTTTTATATCAAGTTTCCCGTTGGAAGTAAACTGTTTTCTTGCTTGAACCAAAAAGTTTGCTTTGTTGTTTTGAAATCTTACATTGTTTATATTTTTTGATATTTCTTCAGCGGAAGCGGTAAATAAAAGTTTCTTATCGTTTAAAACATTTACGGCGTTCCAACAAGACAATGCTTTTGATTGCGGAGTAAAAATACAAAATGCGAGTTCCGCAAAAATTGCTTCATCGTTCCCTTTTACGAACACATCTTTATAATGTTGAACTCTTTTTGATATCGGTTCTTTTGCGACTGTTTTCCACAAATGTACCAATTCTTTAACAGTTTCGGGTTTTGCTTTTATGTTTTCTATTTCTACGAACTTTATTGGTATAATCATAAATTTTTTCTCACTGATTTAATGTTTAAAATCTAACATAAAAAATTATTGTTGTCAACAAAAAATCACGGAGTGATTTTTGGAAGATTTGAAGAGTAGAAGAATAGAGGATTAGATAGGAAGAAAAAATAAATAATAATAAAATTTGCGAAGCAAATTTTACATTTGAACTTCCAATCTTCTAATCTTCCAATCCTCAAATCATCAGTTCTTTTGATTTTTAGTTATAAATGTTATAAAATCTACTATTGAATTTAAATCCAAAGTCAAAGAGGTTTTTATGGCTAATATAATCTTAAAAGGTAAAGTTTTTAAGTATGGCGCAAATGTTAATACCGATGAAATTATTCCCGCAAGATATTTAACAACTTCAGATCCTAAAGAACTTGCAAAATTTTGTATGAAAGATATAGACGACAATTTTGCATCACAAGTAAAACCGGGTGACATTATCGTTGCAGATAAAAATTTCGGCTGCGGTTCTTCCAGAGAACATGCTCCTATATCAATCAAAGGCGCAGGAGTTTCTTGTGTTATTGCAAAATCTTTTGCAAGAATATTTTTTAGAAATTGTATAAATATAGGCCTTCCGATTATAGAATCCGATGAAGCTGTTGATAACATAGATAAAGGCGATAAACTTGAAATAGATTTGGCAAAAGGCGAAATAAAAAATGTGACAAAAAAACAAACATATAAAGCTCAACCTTTTCCGGAATTTATGCAGAAATTAATAAAAGCCGGCGGTTTGCTTTCTTACATAAAAGGAAACGCTGATAAATCCTGAACGGAAATCTTGAGGCATATTTTGCCTCTAAATTCGTTGGAGTTTCTCAAGATAAGTTACCAACTATCCCTACGAAACTCCGCCTATTTACAGACAAAATCTGTTCTCAATCTTTGCTCATTCAGAATTTATCAGAGTTCCCTTAAAGGAGGAAAATAAAAATGTCTAAAACTTATAAAATTGCTCTTATTCCCGGTGACGGAACAGGTCCTGAAGTAATAGCGGAAGGTGTAAAAGTTATAAATGCCGTTGCAGCTAAAACAGGTGCGAAATTTGAATTTACAAATTTTGATTTAGGCGGAGAAAGATATAAAAGAACAGGCGAAATTTTGCCTGACAGTTGTGTTGAAGAATTTAAGAAATTTGATGCAATGTATCTCGGAGCAATTGGTCATCCCGATGTTAAACCGGGAATACTTGAAAAAGGTATTTTGTTAAGATTAAGATTTGAACTTGACCAATACATAAATTTAAGACCGGTAAAACTTTATGAAGGTGTAGATTGTCCTTTAAAAAATAAAGAACCGAAAGATATAGATTTTGTAGTGGTCAGAGAAAATACCGAAGGTCTTTATTTGGGAGCGGGGGGATTTTTGAAAAAAGATACTCCTTACGAAGTTGCAACACAAGAATCCATAAATACAAGATTCGGTGTAGACAGATGCTTAAAATATGCTTTTGAATTAACAAAGAAAAGAAATAAAGATAAAAAACTTACATTGTGCGGTAAAACAAATGTTTTAACATTTGCATCTAACTTGTGGGAAAGAGCATTCAGAGCAATGGGTGCAAAAAGTTATCCGGATATAGCATTAAACTATGTAAATGTTGATGCAGTATGTATGTGGATGATAAAAAATCCCGAATGGTTTGATGTTATAGTTACAGACAATTTGTTCGGCGATATAATTACGGATTTAGCAGCAATGATTCAAGGCGGTATCGGTATTTCCGCAGGCGGAAACATTAATCCTGAAGGGGTGTCAATGTTTGAACCTATGGGCGGATCCGCACCTAAATATACGGGACAAAATGTTATTAATCCGTTGGCAGCAATTAGTGCCGGTGCTATGATGCTTGAAACATTAGGTCTTGAAAAAGAAGCTAAAATGGTAGAAAATTCCATGGCAAAATCTTTGGCAAGCGGTAAGATAAAATCGTTGGCGGCAGGAAAGATGGGAATGGGAACCAATCAAGTCGGAGATTTGATTGCAAACAATTTATAACGATTTTAATATTTTGGCTGCACCTTTGCATTTTTCTAATTCATTTACCGCAAAGAGTAAACTTCATTAAAAAAATGCTTCGGTTCGTCTAAAATCTTAAAACCTAATTAAGTGTTTCGGCAAGAACTAAGAAAAGTTAATATAATTTTGCAAAGCAAAAATATGACATATTAAGGTCAATATAGGAGAAGAAAATGAAGAAGTACAAAGTTGCAGTAGTAGGTGCTACCGGAGTAGTAGGTAACGAAATGATAAAAATGTTGGAAAACAGAAATTTTCCGGTAGAATCAATAAAACTTTTAGCATCACAAAGAAGTGTAGGTAAAAAATTAAAATTTAAAGGACAAGATATACCTGTAGAACTTTTAACACACGACAGCGGTAAAGGTATGGATTTGGCTTTGTTCAGCGCCGGCGGAGGAACATCAAAAGAATTTGCACCTTCGTTTGCAAAAGACGGTTGTTTTGTTGTAGATAATTCAAGTGCTTGGAGAATGGATGACAATTGTCCGTTAGTAGTTCCTGAAGTTAATCCTAACGATTTAAGTAAAGATAAAAAAATCATTGCTAACCCTAACTGTTCAACAATTCAAATGGTTGTTGCGTTAAAACCGTTACACGATTATGCAAAAATTAAAAGAGTAATAGTTTCTACATATCAAGCGGTTTCGGGTGCAGGTTCAAAAGGTATTCATGATTTGGAAAACCAAACAAAAGCTTTGGGTAAAGGCAAACCTATACCTCCGTTGGAAAAATTCCCTTATCAAATAGCATTTAATTTGCTTCCTCATATAGATGTTTTCGAAGAAAACGGATATACAAAAGAAGAAATGAAAATGACAAACGAAACCATGAAAATTATGGGTGATAAAAGTATAAAAGTAAGTGCAACTTGTGTAAGAGTTCCTGTTTTAAGAGCTCACAGTGAATCCGTATGGATTGAAACAGAAAAAGAATTAACACCTGAAAAAGCGAGAGAACTTTTGTCTGCGGCAAAAGGTGTGGAAGTTATAGATAATCCCGCGGAAAACAAATATCCAATGCCGTTATTTGCACAAAACCAACAAAAAACATTTGTCGGCAGAATAAGAAAAGATATTTCTTGTGACAAAGGTTTAACATTTTGGGTAGTATCGGATAACTTGTTAAAAGGTGCTGCGCTTAATGCCGTAGAAATTGCGGAAATGTTAGTATCTAAAGGTATTTTGTAATATAAAGTTCTATAAATAAAAGCTCACATCTTTGATTTTTAGGATGTGAGTTTTTTTATGGTATAATAACACTGATATGAAAAAAATTATAGTAAATGCCGATGATTTCGGATACAGAACACAAATAAATAATGCCATTGTTTATGCTTATAAAAATGGTGTTGTAAGAAGTACTTCAATGCTTGTAAACAGAGATGCTTTTGAAGAAGCTGTTTTATTGGCAAAAGAAAATCCGGGGTTGGGTATAGGTCTTCATATAGATTTGGACAAATACTTTGATATTGAACATGGTGTAGGTACAGTAAAAGGATGGGCTAATAATACTGTTCCTACACAACAGATTATAAAAGACGAAATAAAAAAACAAATAGAAAAGTTGTTGTCCGCAGGTATACAAATAGATCATTTTGACAGTCATCACCACACGCATCTATTTCCGGGTGTATTACCGATAGTTGTAGAACTATGTAAAGAATACAATGTTAATAAAATAAGATTTTTTAACAAATTCGGTGATTACGATAAACAAAAAGAATTGTTGGTTTCTAATGGTATAAAATTTCCGGAACATTTTATTGAAGGTTGGTATTACGGTAATGTCGATGAAGATTATAATGTTTCCGAAATTATGACTCATCCGGGATATGGTGAAATTTGGAGAGAAAAAGAACTTTTAGTTTGTTGTGATGTTTTATTGAAAGAGTATTGCCAAAGAAACAATATAGAATTAATAAAGTTTTCAGATTTGTAATTAAAATTTGAAACAAAGTTTTTATTGAAAATTTATAAGTTTAATATTATACTTATAGTAGGGCATACTTGTGATTATGTGTAGTAAAGGAGGAAAAAACTATGAATAATATAATAAAAAAAAGAAAAGGTTTTACCCTGGTAGAGTTGGTGATAGTGATAGTTATTGTAGGTATTCTATCCGTAATATCCGTGCCGATATACAGAGGATATGTAGAAAAGGCAAAAATGACTGAAGGAAAGGTATTGTTAAATGCAATAGCAAAAGCGGAACTTGCATTTCATGTTCAATATGGCTATTTTGTTAATGACGGTTGTTATTATGGAATAAGACCTCAGTATCTCGATATAAACTCAGAAGGAAATAAGTACTTCACAATGTGGGAGACAATGGCAGAAAATAATTCAAGGCTCGAAAGAGCAAAAAGTGCGGTAAATAAGTTAAAAGAAGGTATCGATTATGGCGATTATGAGGATTTTGTTGAAATAGCCGTGGGTTATGAGTCACCAAAAGGTATAGTGACTCTTTTTATGACGGTAAGCTCCAATGGCGGATGTTCCGATATCAGAAACGATATCATGGGGTATTACGAAGGTGGCTACGATGATACTCCTACGGCCTGTTGTTGATATTTTGTATACAAAAGTAGTGTTTAGTATAGGAGAAATTATATGAAGAAAACAAAAAGAGGTTTTACCCTTGTAGAATTGGTAATAGTAATAGTAATAGTGGGAATATTGTCTGTAATATCTGTTCCGATATACAGAGGATATGTGGAAAAGGCAAAAATGACGGAGGGAAAGGTATTGGTAAGTGCAATAGCTAAGTCTGAGTTAGCATACCATGTACAACATGGATACTTTTATAATACTCCTGGAACAATTAGCCGAGACTCTGTTCTTGATATAGATGCAAGTGGAAATAAATATTTTAGATTGTTTTTTGCCCGTTCAAATACGCCAATGACTGTAACTACTCGTCAGCAAGAATCATTGAATTCTATTAGCAAAGGTGCACTTGTAGCGAATGAAATTATAGATTCTGTTTTAATAGAGGCAGGATATGAATCTCCGCAAGGGTGGTTAGTTGTTTCCATGATTGCATATTCTAATGGTGGCTTTTCTGATATGGAAACTTATAGATATGGATATGGTGGCGGAGGCGATGAAGAAATTGCATAGGTTAGATAAAATTTAATAGAAAAAATATATAATATGATTGTAACAAAAAAGGCTTACTTAAATGTAAGCCTTTTTTGTTGTTGAATATAAAAAAAATTGCATTATACTTGAAGTAGAAGGGTATATATATATGAGATTGTATATATAGCGGTAGTAAAGGAGGAAAAAACTATGAATAATATAATAAAAAAAAGAAAAGGTTTTACCCTGGTAGAGTTGGTAATAGTGATAGTTATTGTAGGTATTCTATCCGTAATATCTGTTCCGATATACAGAGGGTATGTAGAAAAGGCAAAAATGACTGAAGGAAAGGTATTGTTAAATGCAATAGCAAAAGCGGAATTGGCCTATCATGTACAATACGGAGAATTTTATTCTACCTGGGATATTGTTTCTTGGGATACGGTACTTGATATAAATGCAGAAGGGAACAAATATTTTAAATATTGGTTAACCTATGCACATAATTATTCCGGAAAGAAAATGAAAGTTGAAAGTTATGTCAGTAAAGGTATGATTGGTTATGATGATTATGAGGATTATGTTGATATTTATGTGGGGTATGAATCTCCGCAAGGCAATGTTGTTCTTCATATGACGGTAAGTTCTAATGGCGGTTGTTCTGATATTGATAATGGTTACATGGAAGATTATTATGAGCCAGTGTAGCTTTTTCTTGTTAAAATTTTTATATAAGTAACAAAAAAGATCTGTTTAAAAGCAGGTCTTTTTTTTGTTGCGGATATGATTATTTTATATTATACTTAAAGTAGAAAAATTGCATATATGAGTTGTATATATAGTGGTAGTAAAGGAGGAAAAAACTATGGATAATATAATAAAAAAAAGAAAAGGTTTTACGTTAGTAGAGTTGGTAATAGTGATAGTTATTGTAGGTATTCTATCTGTAATATCTGTACCGATATACAGAGGGTATGTAGAAAAAGCGATGATGACTGAAGGAAAGGTGTTAATAGGGGCAATAGCTAAGTCAGAGTTAGCTTATCATGTAGAACATGGTTATTTCTTAAATGTCGGATGGACAAATTCATCACGAGAACTTGATATAGATGTCAGAGGAAATAAATATTTTAGAGAATTTTATGCCCAGTCCGGTGGAGGTTCTTATTATACTTCCTCTAATATATCGGCAGTAGCATCAATTGAGAAAGATTCATATAACTATGATAATGACAGTGTTTATATTGAAGTTTATGGTTGGAACAATGGAAAAAGTTGGAGACTTAGAGCAATGCAATATGCAGATGGCGGATTGTGGGGGTATGGACCGAATGGTGACATCGTTGACGAAAGAGATGAACTCCCAATGCTTCTGTAATTTTAAGGAACAAAAAAACTAATATAAAAAAGGCCTGTTTAAAAGCAGGTCTTTTTTTGTTGCAAATAAAACAAAAATACACTATAATTATCTTGATGGAAAAACTTTTTATTGTATAAATAAAAAAATAGGAGAAAAATGATGATAAAAGCAAAAAAAGGTTTTACGTTAGTAGAGTTGGTAATAGTAATAGTGATAGTAGGAATATTGTCTATAATATCTGTGCCGATATACAGAGGATATGTGGAAAAGGCAATAATGACGGAAGGTAAAGTGTTAATAAACGCAATAGGAAAAGCGGAGCTTGCATATCATGTAAAAAACGATTGTTTTTATAGTACCGGCAGGGTTGAAAATGATAGTGTATTAGATATAGATGCGAGAGGAAACAAATATTTCAAGGAATTTAATGCAACATCAGGTTCCGGTTCAAATTATTATGGATCAAGTATTAATGCAAGTGCTGTTAGTAAAGTTGGCAGTGATGAATATAATGATGTTGTTGAAATTCGAGTTTATGGCTGGAATAATGGTAAAAGTTGGACACTTAGGGCAGTACAACAGGCAAATGGTGCATTGTATGGATTTGGCAATAACAGGGAAATTGTAGATTCTGAACATGAAGTTGTTAGGGTTGAATAAAAAAATTAAAAATTTTTATTTGTTGCAATAGAGAGAAATTTAAACTATAGTTTTTGTGATAAGGCTTATGTTTAATTTTTTTCAAAGGATGGGAAAAATGGACAAAATAATAAAAACAAGAAAGGGATTTACCCTTGTAGAGTTGGTAATAGTGATAGTTATTGTAGGCATTCTATCTGTAATATCCGTGCCGATATACAGAGGATATGTAGA
>ODAJ012169706.1_pt1 | contig 30005 bp, 18 predicted proteins | sample 1539241 | NCBI WGS metagenome assembly ODAJ01 (sample SAMN02144231, study PRJEB22623) | gut metagenome | biome: sheep rumen | host: Ovis aries | place: New Zealand
CGTGTCCGTCTTGCAATAGACGTCGTAGATGGGCGAGCGGTCACCGTCGTATTCTGCCGCCTGCTCCTTGTCGAGCAGTTGCAGGTCGGTGATGTAGCGCTCTCCTTTCAGCAGGTTGTTTAGGAAGTCCAGCAGCAGGGGCTTGGAGAACTCCTGTCCGAAGATGCGCTTGAAACCGACGTCGGTAAACGGATTGATAAATTTTCCCATGCTGCAAAGTTAGGCAATATTTCTGGAATGGCAAAAGAAATGGGGAAGTTTTTTTCATTGTGCAATTTCTCCGAGAAAAAGTTGAAATACCCCGGCACTGTCTAACCTTCTGTTTTCAGAACTGCAAGTTCAGCTTCAGGCGGAAGCCATGCTTGTGGGCGGTGGGCAGGTCGAGGTAGGAGAGTCGGCGCACGTACTGAATGTGCAGGAGGCGGAAGATGTTGTGGATGCCGACGGCCACTTCGACGTAGGGGCGGTGAGGGTCCATGACGAAGGAGCCCTCGGGCAGGGGCATGAGCATGGCGTTCTGGGCGTTCTGGGGCAGAAGGGGGTTGTTCTTGTCGGAGAGTGCACCCCAGAGGCAGCGCACGGCCACGAACTCGCGCCACTTCAGCTGTCGGAGCAGGGGTATGCGGTTGAAGAGCTTGCCGTTGAGATCCCAATCGGCATGCAGGGAGACGAAGCGGTCGGTGGGGAACTCCATGTTGTTGATGCTCTCGAAGGTGTTGCGCTGAACGATGTACGACAGGTTGGTCTGCGGCATGATGAGCAGCGGGTAGGGCACCTGGTTCCACTGCACGCCGCCCTTCAGGAGAAAATCGAGCTTGCCCCACGAGGCGAACCAGAAGCGCTTGTAGAAGGAGGCCTCGGTGTAGTTGTAGCGGTAGTCGCCGCCTAAGGGGCCCTTCAGTCCGAGCGAGTGGCTGAGGGTGATGATGGGTGCGTCGTGGTTGACGACGCGCCGACGCTGCTTGGTGTTGATGTAGGTGGCTCCGGGAATGAACTGCAGCTGCATGCGCAGCTCGGTGGTGCGGAAGGGCTCGAACTGCATGTCGCCGGCAGGCTCGTTCTTCTCGGTCTTCAGGCTCAGGAGGGTGGAGAGTCCGAAGTTCTGTTCGTACTCGAAGCTGAGCTGCTGTCGCTGGTAGAACATCATCTTGTTGACGCTGGTCCACTTCAGGGCGGTGAAGACGTTGTCCTTGTCGGTGGAGAGGAACTTGTCTGAGGGCGACATGACGTCGCTGGTGGCCGTGAAGGTGAGGTTGCGCTTGGGAAACTCGCGCGGCAGGTAGTCTTTCTCGTTGAACGAGTAGGTCAGCTCGGCCTTGTAGTAGTTGCGGTGGCTGCGCCAGCCCCGGGCGTAGTAGCCGGAGAGGAAGAGGTGGGGGTGGAGGTTGGCCGTGGTCTGTGCGCTGAGGCGCGTACGTAGTCCATCGACGAAGTTGGTGGAGACGATGGTGTTGATGGGGCCTATATCGACGAGCGAGGGCTTGCCCGTCTCGACGAAGTTCTCGAACAGTGCCTTCAGGCCTATCATGAGGTACTTGAAGCCCTTGATTTTGGTCATGCGGTCTATGAAGCCGTCCATGGAGGCTTCGCTCTGGGTGAGGCTGACCTGACGGTGCTGGCTCCAGAAGGCGTCGTCGCGGCGGGCGGCTCCAGGCTCGCGCACGATTGTCTTGGAGCCCCGGAAGTGGCTGTCGTCGAGGGGTGCGAAGTCGTAGTCGGAGAGTCGCGTGGTACGCATGACGATGGCCTGCTGGACGAAACTGGCAAGCGAGAGCTCGGCCACCATGTCGTCGGTAGTGAGCACCCACGAGGAGTCGGCCATCTGGGTGAACTCCTGGACGATGCGGAAGCTCTCTATCCAGTTGACGCTGCTCTGCTGGGGAATGGTGAGCTCGCAGCGCTTGACCTGGTAGGAAGAGTCGTCGAGCACGTAGAGGTCGCCCCGGAAGCCGAAGTCGAGCTTGTTGTTGGGCAGGTAGGAGAGGCGTATGCAGCGGTCGCGTCCCAGGTAGAGCGTGTCCTGAATGTAGTAGCGGTAGAAGTTGATGGCTGCGCGGCCTATGGGCGACGTCATGGGGTGTTGCAGAATGCGTATCTGGTCGTCGTAGATGTTGACGTCGGTGAAGAAGTCCTTGGCCACGACGGAGAGGATGTCGCCCGTCTGGAAGAGGTCGCCCACGCCACTCTGCCGCTGGCCCTTGACGATGGTGCGGCGCGTGCGTGGCGAGCGGCGGTAGAGCTCGTCGGCCACTGTCTCATCGACCGAGAGGGGCAGGATGAGCTTCTGGTTGTAGGGGCAGAGCTCGACCTGGTTGCGTATCCACTCTGCGTGGAGCAGACCGTCGTCCTGTAGGGCCGACGGCTTGATGTCGTTCAGGGCGAGCGTCAGTTTCTGGTAGCGCTGGTATCGGTAGTAGGGGCGCTGGTCGATGCCGTTGAGGCGGCGGTGTTCTATGACGCGGCGCATGAGCTCGACGGCGGGGTTGTTCTTGCGGCTGTACTTATGGCGTGAGGTGGTGACGGTGACGTCGCCCAGGTTGTGGGTCTGGTTGAACCAGCGGGTGGTGTCACGGTCAATGTCGGGGTTGAGCTGTGCCTGCAACGGCAGACACAGCCCAACCCCAAGGAGCAGTAGGAGCAGAAGACGGAGTCGTTGCTTAGTCAAGTGGCTCGTCGGCTTCATAGCCTCCCATCTGGCGAATGGCGTTCTTCAGCAGCGTGTATTGCTGATAGAGGTTATTGACAGCCTCTTCGCCACGGGTGTAGTCGTGCATGGGCGACTTGAGGAAGAACGAGAGGAAACGCTGCGTGCCGTAGCGTCCGGCGCGCTGGGCCAGGTCGGCCAGCAGGCAGAGGTCGAGACAGACGGGTGCGGCCAGTATGGAGTCGCGACAGAGGAAGTTGATCTTGACCTGCATGGGGTAGCCCAGCCAGCCGCGAATGTCGATGTTGTCCCACGACTCCTTGTTGTCGTTGCGCGGCGGGTAGTAGTTGATGCGCACCTTGTGGTAGTAGTCGCCGTAGAGGTCGGGCTGGCGGTCGCCCTTGAGTATGGTCTCGAGGGTGGAGAGCTTCGACACCTCCTTGGTGCGGAAGTTCTCGGGCTCGTCGAGCACGAGGCCGTCGCGGTTGCCGAGGATGTTGGTAGAGAACCAGCCGTCGAGGGCCAGACAGCGGGTGCCGATGATGGGGGCGAAGCCCGACTTGACGAGTGTCTGCCCGGTCTTGAAGTCCTTGCCGGCAATGGGCAGGTGCTTCTCTTCGGCGAGCTGCCACATGGCGGGTATATCGACCGTGGTGTTCGGTGCACCCATGATGAAGGGGCAGCCCTCACTCAGGGCGGCGTAGGCGTAGCACATGGAGGGAGCCACGTGACGGCGGTCGTCGGCCAGCATGGCGGCTTCGAGGTCGCTGAGGTGGTAGTGTACTTCCTCGCAGACCGGAACGTAAATCTCGGTGCTGGCAGCCCAGAGCACGACGACGCGGCTACAGCCCTTCTGCTCCTTGAACTGGCGTATGTCCTGACGCAGCCGTTCGACCATCTCCCAGCGGGAAGGAATCTCCTCTCTTCTCTCTCCTCTTTCCTCTCTTCTCTCTCCTCTCTCCTCTTTCCTCATAATGTTCGACCCGTCGAGCCGCTTGACGTAGTCGTGGTCGAAGGCGGCGGGCATGGGTACAATCTGCTCCAGCTCGTCCTTGACGGGAATGATGTCCTTCTCGTCGAGTACCTGGGCGTACATGGCAGCCTGGAAAGCATTTTGAGGATAGACGTCCCACGCGCCGAAGACGATGTCGTCGAGACGGGCCAGTGGCACGATGTCGGCATAGGGGAGATACTCGGTGTGCGTGCCGTCGGTGACACGTATCTTGTCGTATTGGGTCATGGAACCGATGGGTTTGCCCAAGCCCTTGCGGATGAGGAACACACCGGTCATGAAGGTGGTGGCAACGGCTCCGCAGCCTACGACGAGAATGCCGAGGCGGCCGTCAGCCGGTTTTACGTTTGCTTGTTTCATCTTGTATATTTTCGATTTGTTTATTTTCGATTTTCTATTTTATTTTCCGTACCTCGTACCTCGCACCTCGCACCTCGTACCTCGCACCCCAGTATCTCGTCCAGATCCGTTATCACGGGAAACGGGCCGTACTCGCTGGCGGGCAGCGAAGGCTCGACGAGCCTGACGACGTGGCACCCCAGCGAGTGGGCGGGCTCGAGGTCGTTCTTCAGGCTGTCGCCTACGACGAGCGCCTCCTCGGGCTGTAGCCCTAAGCGACTGAGGGCGAGCGAAAAGATGGCGGGGTCTGGCTTGCGAATACCGACGGCAGCCGACTCGACGACGCATCGGAAGTAGTCTCTGAGTCCGAACTCCTGGAGCACCGTCGTGAGGTTGCCATAGAAATTGCTGACCAAGGCGAGCGTGTAGCCCTGCTCCTGAAGAGCGCGCAGCACCGTGGCACTATGGCGCGTATGTCTGGCAGCGCTGGCGTAGAGGTCGGCCGTCAGCTGGTCGGCCATGGCGGCTGGCAGCTCAGTACCCAGGGTGCGCAGCTGCTCAAACTGCAGGCGCAGTTTGGTGTGCAGCGTCTGCCGGAACGTGAAGTGCGGGCCAATGAGGGGCTGGCTGCCGAGCAGCCGTTCCACCTGGACGTAGGCCTTGCGGAAGTCATCTTCGCCCACACCCAGCTGCCTCCGTTGGTAGGCACGCAGCATCATGGGAAGCCAGTGACACCCCCCCGTGTCGAGGGTGCCGCCATAGTCGAAGACCAGGGCTTTGGGGCAGAAGTTGCTGGGTATGTTCATTTCTGTTCTCTTTCTTTGATGTGGCTGTCAGCAAGCCTGCAGACGGCCGTGGCAATGGCGCGGGCCGCAGTGTCGCGGCAGGGCGCAAAGGACGGCCAGTCGTTCAGGTCGATGAGGCAGAAGCGTCCGTCGCTCCTGATGATGGCGTCGCCGCCATAAACCTGCAGGCCAGCAGCCCGGGCAGCCTCTTCGGCGGCCTCTTGTAAGGCACGTACCGAGAAGTCGTAGTGGTGAGACCGTCCGTTCAGCGCCTCCTGTCCGAACTTGCTGTAAGAGCCGTCGGCAGGGTAGCAGGTGTGGAAGAAGCCGGCACCGAGGACGCCGTAGAACTTCACGAGGTCGCCCGCTACGTGGGGACTCACCACCCACTCGCTGATGCCCCGCCTCCGAAGGGCTTCAACGGCCTCTTGACACTGGGCCTCGTCGGTACAGAACACGACGTCGGCGGGTTGCTGCGTAGGAGCATCGCCCCGCTTCACCCAAAAGCCGCCTTCGCTAAGCTGCGGCTCGGCCAGCGGCACGGCGGCCGCCAGAAGCCGCGACCTCAGCAAGGCTCTGCGGCCACACAGCCGGACCGCCTCGGGGCTGTTGACCACCAGGCAGCCCTCGCGTTCAGCCGCCTGAAGTCTGTCGAGCAGCCGGGGCGAGCGGCCCATGGTCACATAGACATCGGCCGGCGGTAGCGGCTCGTCGCCTTCAACACACCGGCTGACGGGAAGGCCCTCTTCAGCGAGTTCACGACACACCGCCTCGAGAATGGCACGGTCGCGCTCGGCAGCGTTTGGCGAGAAAGCGGCCGCCCTGCAGATGGCGGTAATGCGTGGAGGTTGCTTTAATAGCCGACAAAGGTACAACATTATTCTTGGAATAAGACGATACTTGATGTTTTTTTGATTTTCGACCGATGTTTTTACCTTTTTTATACCTTCTGGGGCACTTCTATCCAGAAAGTAGAGCCCTCGCCCTCCTTGGAGTCAACCCCTACGCGGGCACCGAGGGTGCGGGCCAGGGAACGGCAGATGGGCAGGCCGAGCCCCGTGCCGGGTACGAAGTCGTCGAGTTTGACAAAATGGTCGAAAATCTTGTCTTGCTGGCTGGCCGGAATGCCGCAGCCCGTATCGCTGACCCAGAGGCGGACGCCCTTGTCGGGCATCATGTCGTAGCCTATGGTAATGGAGCCTTTATGGGTAAACTTCAGCGCGTTGAGCACGTACTGCTTGAGCACTTCGAAGAGCCGGTCGCGGTCGCTGTTCAGGGTGACGTCAGGGCGCTTGGCCACAAGAAAATCGACGCTCGCCACCTGGGCCTGATGGCCATACTGATTCTTTACGTCCTGCAGCAGGATGTTCAGGCTGAAGTCTTCCTGTCTGGCCTGCGAGGCTCCGGCTTCGAGTTTGGCTATGTTGACAATGTCGTTAATCATGCGCAGCAGCTTCTGGTTGTTCTCCTGAATGAGTGCAATAAGCTTTTGGCGCTCCTCGCGGTCCTCAACCATGGGCAGCACGTCGCTGAAGCCTACGATGGCATTGAGCGGGGTGCGTATTTCGTGGCTGATGTTAGCCAGGAAGGCCGTCTTCAGGCGGTCGCTCTCCTCGGCGTGGAAGAGGGCGTCCTTGAGTTCCTGCTCAATGCGCTTCTGCTCGTCGATGCGCCTTGAGGTGCCTATAATCTCGATGGGGCGGCCGTCAGGGCCGCGTCGTCCTACCATGGCGTAAGACTCGCCCCAGTAGGGCTTGTCGTTGTAGATGGCTTTCATCTGGTACTCCACGTGTACTTCGTCAGTCTTGCCGTCGAGCAGGTCCATCAAGGCTTGCTTACCCTTCTCGGCATCGGCGGAGAAGATGTGGTTCCAGACCTGCGAGACGTCCGTGTCGGGTAGGGGAGAGTAGTTGTTGTATTCGCGGAAGTCACTGTCGAAGGTGACGGTTTGCGTAGGAATGTGGAACTTCCACGTTGCGAGTTTCATGGCCTTGAGCACGAGCTCGAACTCCACGTTGCGCTTGTTGAGGTCTTCAAGTAGCTGGAGTTCCTTCTTCAGGAGACGCTTTTGACGCAGCTGCCACCAGATGAAGAAGATGCCTACAATAATAATCGTAAGGCCGGCCACCCAGAGCAGGATGTCGGTACGAATGAAGAATAGCAGGAGGTGAGCAGTAAGCTGCATAGGACTCTTAGATGGTTAGAATTGGTGCAAAATTACAAATAAAATCGGAATAAAAAAGAAAAAGGGCGCGTTTTTTTTTATTTCTCGCAAATTATTCGTACCTTTGTCACCAATATTTTAAGAAATAATGGAACAGACTTTCGAGCTAATCGCCAAAACATTCATGGGCCTGGAGCCCGTTTTGGCCAAGGAGTTAACCCAACTGGGGGCCAACGACGTACAAATAGGACGACGCATGGTGTCGTTCACGGGCGATAAACAATTGATGTATCGCGCGAATTTCCAACTGCATACGGCTATTAGGATTCTCAAGCCCATCAAGCACTTCAAGGCCCGCTCGGCCGACGAGGTCTATGAGCAGGTGAGGAAGATAGACTGGAGTCAGTACTTAGGTGAAGACAAGACGTTTGCTGTAGATAGTGTGGTGTTCAGCGACGAATTCCGTCACTCGAAGTTCGTCAGCTATAAGGTGAAGGATGCCATTGTCGATCAGTTCCGCGAGCTGACGGGCAAGCGGCCGAACATTTCGGTGGCCAACCCTGACATCAGGCTCAACATGCACGTAGCGGAGGATAAGTGTACGCTCTCCTTAGACTCCAGTGGCGAAAGCCTGCACCGCCGAGGCTACCGTCAGGAGAGCGTTGAGGCACCGCTCAACGAGGTGCTGGCTGCCGGCATGATCCTGATGACGGGATGGCAGGGAGACACTGACTTCATTGACCCCATGTGCGGCAGTGGAACACTGCTCATTGAAGCGGCTCTCATAGCCCGCAACATGGCTCCAGGACTCTTCCGCAAGGAGTATGCTTTCGAGAAGTGGCCCGACTTCGACGCAGCGCTTTTTGACGACATCTACAACGATGATTCGGAGGAGCGCGAGTTCAAACACCACATATACGGCTACGATGTCGATGTGAAAGCCGTGAATACAGCTCTGCTGAACGTCAGGGCAGCAGGACTCACGAAGGACATTACCATCAGGGAGGCCGACTTCAAGGACTTCCAGCAGCCGCAGGAAAAGGCCATCATGGTGACGAACCCGCCCTACGGAGAACGCATATCGACGCCCGACCTGCTGGGCACCTACAAGATGATAGGCGAAAGGCTGAAACACCAGTTCCAGGGTAACGACGCCTGGGTGCTGAGTTACCGTGAGGAGTGCTTCGACCAGATAGGCTTGAAGCCGAGTATCAAGATACCACTGTATAACGGCTCTTTGGAGTGTGAGTTCCGTAAGTACCAGATGTTTGGCGGAAAGCTGAAGGACTACCGCACAGAGGGCGGTACGGTGAAGACCGACGAGGAGAAACGCCAGATGGCCGAGAAGCACCGCTTCAAGAAGGAACGTGAGTTTAAGAAGCGCATCACCGAACAGGAGGAGAACGAGGAGGGCGACATTCGCTCCTTTAAGTTCCACTCGTTAGAAAGGAAAGAGGAAAGAGGAGAAAAGAGAGGAGAAAAGAGAGGAGAGAGAAGAGAGGAGAGAGGAGAGAGAAGAGGAGAGAGATTTGAAGAAAAAGGAAAGAGATTTGAGAAGAGAGGAGAGAGATTTGAAGAAAAAGGAAAGAGATTTGAGAAGAGAGGAGAGAGATTTGACAAGAAATACAGTAAGCCGAAGCGCAACTTCGACAAAAAGAACAGGAGGTTTGACAATGACGAGGAATAAAACACTTCTGCTGACCTTCTTGATGGCATTCTCTACCATACTACCCATACAGGCCCAGCAAAAACTCTTCACGCTGGAAGACCTGAACTTCGGCGGCAACAACTTCTACAACCTGCTGCCCAAGAACCTCTACCTGACGTGGTGGGGCGACAAACTGATGTACCTGGATGCCGAAGAGGGTGGACTCCATCATGCTGACGGAACACGCAGCGTGAGTTTCCAACTCTCGGAACTGGGCAGTGATTGGCACAGTGCCTACGAAGCCGAATACCCTTATGCCGACAAGCCCCTCGTGCTGTTGGACAACCGGCGCCAGCGTGTGCTCTACAATTTTGAGAAGCACCAGACGGAGTGGAGCCAAACCAGCCGAGGCGAGACGCACAGCGACTGGAACGCACAGTCGAAGGCCGTGGCCTACGTGAAGGACAACCAGCTCTACGTCCGCACGGCCGACAACGAGTCGCATAAGCTGACTACCGACGGCAGCCGTGAAATAGTCTATGGGCAGGTTGTTCACCGCAATGAGTTTGGCATAGAGAAAGGAACCTTCTGGAGTCCCGACGGACGGCGGTTGGCCTTCTACCGTATGGACCAGTCCATGGTGAAGGACTATCCGCAGGTAGATATCTTCCACCGTATGGCAGAACTGACCCCCGACAAGTACCCCATGGCCGGAGAGACCAGTCATGTAGTAACCGTAGGCATCTACGACATTGAGACAGGTAAAACCCTCTATCTCAAGACTCCAACACCCAACACCCAAGAGTCAACAGCTGTATATTTTACCAACATAGCCTGGAGCCCCGACTCCAAGACCGTCTATATGTTTGAGCTGAACCGCGACCAGAACGACTGCCGGCTGGTGAGCTACGACGCACTGACGGGCGACAGAGTCCAGGAACTCTACCAGGAGACGGACTCGAAATACGTGGAACCGCTGCACCCCATACAGTTTCTGCCGTGGGATGACAACCTCTTTCTCTTGCAGAGCCAAAAGGACGGTTATAACCACCTATATATATATAATAAGGAGGGAAAGTTGCAAAAGCAGCTTACCAAGGGCAACTTTGTAGTGATGGAGGTGGTAGCCTTCGACACGAAGCAGAAGTGCGTCATCATCAGAGCCAATAAGGAGCACCCCCTCTGCCATAACCTCTACAGCGTGAACGTCAAAAATAGCCGCATGACGCTGTTGGACAACGGGCGCGGCGTACACTACGCAATGGCTTCGGCGTCGGGCAGCAGGCTCATAGACAGCTACAGCGAACCCGACGTGCCGCGAAAGATAGACCTGGTAGAGACCAGTGGCCGCACCACTAACCTGCTGACGGCCAGCGACCCATGGAAGGATAACGGATACCAGATTCCCATTTTCGAGAATGGCACCTTGAAAGCCGCCGACGGCGTGACCGACCTGTATTGGCGTATGGTGAAACCTGCCGACTTTGACCCGCAGAAGAAGTACCCGACCGTGGTTTATGTCTATGGCGGACCGCATGCTAACAACGTGCAGGCCTCCTTCAGGTGGTACAGCCGCTCGTGGGAGACCTACATGGCACAGAAGGGCTACATCGTCTTCGTGCTGGACAACCGAGGCTCGCAGTATCGCGGCAAGGACTTTGAGCAGGTCACCTTCCGGCAACTCGGACAGGTGGAGATGCAGGACCAGATGGAGGGCGTGAAATACCTGAAGAGCCTGCCCTACGTGGATGCCGACAAGCTGGGCGTACACGGATGGTCGTTTGGTGGCTTCATGACCATTTCGCTGATGCTGAACTATCCTGACGTCTTCAAGGTGGGCGTGGCCGGCGGACCCGTCATTGACTGGAAGTGGTACGAGGTGATGTACGGTGAGCGTTACATGGACACCCCGCAGACCAACCCCGAGGGCTACGAAAAGACCTCACTCATACACAAAGCCAAGAAGCTGAAGGGCCGACTGCAGATTATTTCGGGCTACAACGACGACACCGTGGTGTTGCAGCACTGCCTGTCGTTCCTGGCCGCCTGCATTGAAACCGGCACGCAACCAGACTTCTTCGTCTATCCCGGCGAGGCGCACAACATGAGAGGCCACCAAAGCGTGCACCTGCATGAGCGTATCACCCGCTATTTTGAAGACTATCTGCCCGTCAAGTAGGAAAAAACAACGTAAAATGTTTGGCAGAGCAAGATGAAATGATTATTTTTGCAGCAGAAACTGACAAATAAAATGGAAAACGAGATAGAACATTTTGACTTCGAGGGGGCTCGTGCCGACGTGAGAGGCTATTGTCAAGGCACGGGCGTGAAGGAATATCACGCCATGATACACGCCACGAACCCCCTGATGAGCTATACAGAACAGTTGGACTGCGTGCTGGAAGCCTACAGCCGACTGCTGGAGACGAAGCCTGGGGCGCAGGCCGTCTTTAAGCGCTACTTCCTGAGCGATGCGGCCAATCAGGCCGATCAGGTGGCGCTGAAGGATGTGACCGACTGTGCCAAGAGCATTATACAGCAAGCACCGCTTGACGGAACAAAGGTGGCATTGTGGGTCTATCTGATGACCGACGTGCAGACCGGTCTTACCAAGAGCGGGCTCTACAGTGTGAGCCATGGAGCCTATCGGCACTACTGGAACGGCAGCGCCTGCAACCTGGCAGCTAACTCGGAGTACCAGACGAGGCTGCTCTTCAACGAGTATGTCATGCAGCTCATGGAGGAAGGCTGTACGCTGAAGGACAATGCCGTGAGGACGTGGCTCTTCGTGAACGATGTCGATTTGAACTACGGCGGCGTAGTGCGAGCCCGCAACCAGGTGTTCTTCACCCAAGGGCTGAAGCACGACACCCACTTCATCGCTTCGACGGGCATTGGCGGCCGGCAGCAGGATCCGAATGTGCTCTGCCAGATGGACAACTACGCCGTGAAGGGGTTGAAACCCGAACAGGTGCACTACCTCTATGCACCCAGCCACCTGAACCGCACCAGCGACTACGGCGTGAGCTTTGAGCGCGGCACGTACATAGACTACGGAGACCGTCGCCATGTGTTCATCTCGGGTACGGCGAGCATCAATAACAAGGGGCAGATTATGTACGAAGGCGACGTGGTGAAGCAGACCCGTCGCATGTGGGAAAACATAGAGACGCTGCTCAATGAGGCCGGATGCTCGTTCGACGACGTCGGGCCTATGATTGTCTATCTGCGCGACTCGTCCGACTACCACGTGGTACGAGCACTCTACGAAGAACGTTTTGCCGGTCGGCCTTACGTCATCGTCCATGCTCCCGTTTGCCGCCCCGGCTGGCTGGTCGAGATGGAGTGTATGGCGGTCAAGGAGGCTGAACACCCAGAGTTTGAAGCATTGTAAGAAACCTATATATAACAAAAGCCTATGAGAAAAGTACTGCTAACCCTAATGATTGTTGCCTGTGCGGCAACATCGAACGGAATCGGCATTCCCGATATGAAATTCCGCCGCATGGACACACGCGACGGAATGGTCAATTCGACCGTCAACAGCCTCTTGCGTGACAGCCACGGATTCATGTGGTTTGGCACTCCCTTCGGACTGTGCCGCTACGACGGCTACCGCTTCCGCACCTATTTCTCATTTGAACGTGACACCACAACCATGCGCAGCAGTCGTGTGGATCAGGTCTTTGAGGCCCACGACGGCCGACTGTGGATTAACCACGGCATGTACTACTCGGTACTTGACCCGCTGACGGAAAGGGCTGACCGTACCCCCTCCGTCTGGTTAGGCGAGCAGGGCGTCAAGGGCAACCTGGAGTACGTTCACATAGACAAGGCCAAGAACTACTGGGTAAAAACCTACGATCAGGGCTTTTACTTCTTCAACCCCTATAAGAAACTGGTCAAGCGAATACCGATGGGCTACGAGCCTGGCACCTTCCCTATAGAGTTCGGACTGGCCGGCTTCTGTGAGGGAAAGGACGGCATGCTCATCGTCTCGAACAAAGGTGAGCTGGTGTGCGTAGATGGCGAGAACGCCAAGATAAAGTGGAAGGAAGACTACGTCAAGCGACAGGCGAATATCTATGCCGACTATGGTGTGTTCTACGATGAGCCGAACGGCTTTACGTGGGTGCTGCCCCACACGGCACAGACCTTCATACGTGTGGATAAAGAGAATCGCTGGTACTCGTCGCTGGCTGAAATGATGCGCAGCGAAGGTTTTCAGGATGTAACCATACCTGACGACGTCATCGTTTGGGAAACCAATTACGACCGGAACGGCTACCTCTGGATAGCTACCGACCACTGGGGGGTGCTGGTGCTTGACTTCAAGCAGAAACAGTGGCGACAGTTTACATACTCAAAGGTTGACGAATCGACCATCCCCGAGACGACGGCCCGCCACGTCTATCGAGACCAGTACGACCGCATGTGGGTAACCTCGTTCAAGAACGGTGTTGCCATGAACTCGGAAGCACTGACCAACTTCCTGAATCTGCCTGTAGGCGACATCAACACCGTCTGTGAAGACAAGCAAGGCTACTACTGGCTGGGACTGAACAGCGGCGGAATACTGAAGATGGACCCGAAAACCCACGAGGTGGTTGACTCGTTCAGCCAGCAACGCTTAGGAGCAAAGCGTGCCATCATGGTGTCAAGCTACGCTGCAAAAGACGGCACCCTCTGGTTTGGCACGTGGGAAGGCGGACTCTTGAGATACCGCAACGGGGAGTGGACTAACTATACGGCCAACCAGCCTGGCAGCAAACTGCCTACCAACAACATCTGGGGCATTACCGAAGATCACTGGGGCAACATCTGGCTCGCCGTGCTGGGAGGTGGCGTGGTACGCATTGACCGGCATACAGGTGCTCAAAAGGTCTTTACCGACAAGAACTCCTACCTGAAGACGGTATGGAGCAACAGCGTGGCACGGGCTGCCAACGGCTGGATTATCGTGGGTAACTCGGAATACTGTGCGCTGATACATCCGCTGACGTTCAAGATTATCAATATGCCGTTGCCTCATGTGGAGAACTCCTATACGCTCTCGGCAGCTTCCACACAGATTCTCATGGACGAAAGGAACCTGATATGGCAGGCTGCTCCCACAGGACTTTCCATCTCAGACCGTTCAACGGGACGTAACTACCTACTCGACATGAAGTCGGGCTTCTACGGTTCGAACGTGTCGTCTATCGTGGAGGATGCGCGAGGCACCATGTGGGTAGTGACTGACCATGGTGTTTCAAATGTCATACCGCAGAAGGACGAAGACGGACAGTGGACTTTCATGGTGCGCAGCTTTAACGACCGCGACGGTCTTCAGCCTGGCCCGTTTAACCAGCGTGCTATTTGCTACACTCACGACGGCAAGGTACTGGTGGGCGGACTGGAAGGACTTGACATCATTGACACGAAGAAACTGGCCGAGCAGAAAATCAAGGAGAAGCCCGTCTTTAGCGGACTGGTCCTGTTTAACGACCTCGTTGAGGCTGGACAAGAGTATAACGGACGCGTCATCTTGGAACAGACCCTCAGCCAGACAGAGGGCATCAGCCTGAAGTATAGTGAAAACCAGTTTACCATTGAGCTGGCATCCGACAATGGCGGCATCAAGAACAAAAAACGCTTTGCCTACCGGCTGGAAGGCTTTAACGACAAGTGGATGAAGACGACCGCTATCAGCAGCGACGTCACCTACATGGGACTGCCATCAGGGTCTTACACGCTGTGTGTGCGCATGCTCAACGACGACGGCACCATGGGCGAAGAAGAAAGTCGGTTAGACATTACGATAGCGGCACCGTGGTATCGCTCGTGGTGGGCCTATCTGTTCTACATACTCATCTTCTTAGCCGTGATATGGTGGTGGAGAAAGAACTTCATTCACCGGCAGGACTTGCAGATGGAGTTGGAGACGTTCCGCCGTGAAACGGAGAAGGAACAGTGGATGAACGAAATGCGCCGCAAGCTCAGGGAAGAGCAGCAGGAGAAGGTTCAGAAACTGGTAACCCGTGATGACATCAGTCTGGAGAAAACGCAGGGCGACATCGTAGATTTCGTCCGGCAGCAGACGGAACTGTTCCGTGCTCCTGAAGGAAAGAAACTGCACATGGCCTTTAACAGCACGGTGGAGCAGCTCATCATGTCGTTTGATGCCTCACAGTTAGGCCAAGCCCTGCAGTTGCTCATGATGAATTCGGTACGCTTCTCGCCGTTAGGCTGTGAGTTGCAGGTCAGTGTGTTCAATCCCTCGGACTATCAGGTTAAGATTCTCGTGGCCGACAATGGCGTAGGCATTAAGGACGAGTACAAAGCCCACGTCTTCGAACATGTGGAGGTGGAGGGTGAAGAGTTGAAGCTTGATTTGGTAAAGGCCATCATCGAAGCTCACGACGGTGACATCAGGATAACCGACAATCCGGGAGGCGGAACCGTCTTTACCATTACCCTGCCTGTAGAGCATGATGAAATCATCGAGGCAGAACCTATAGAATGAATGGACAATACAAACAATAATTAGAAACAGCTTATGAAAAACTTAAGAACTTGGATGACAGGAACACTGTCGGTCATGGTAGCCATGGTGATGGCTGCCGACTACACCGTACAGGACAACTACGTCACCATTCAGATGAAATCGCCGACGGCCGACGGTGCAAAGGTTATCCGTCTGCAAGTAGTTAACGACAACATTATCCGTGTGCAGGCGACCTCGGAAAATGCGTTGCCCCAGAAGCCGGCTTCCCTGATGATTGTGCCGCAGACGGCAAAGCCGAAGTTTGACGTCAGCGAGGACGAAGCGCAGGTGACGGTCACGGCCCGTGGCGTGAAAGTCACCGTGGCAAAGGCTGACGGTGCAGTAGCGTTCTATGATGCCGAAGGCAAACTGCTGACCCGCGAAGCCCGGCAGGGCAAGAAGTTTACGCCATTTACCGTACCCGAGCGAGAGTACGGTCTGAAGGGTGGCCCCGCCATAACCGAGCAGATGAAGCACGGACTGACGTGGCAGACCGTCTTTGATTCGCCTGCCGATGAGGCGTTCTACGGTCTGGGTCAGCACCAGTCTGAGGAGTTCAACATGAAAGGCAAGAACGAAGACCTCTTTCAATATAATACAAAGGTGAGCATTCCCTTTGTGCTGTCTAACAAGAACTACGGCATTCTGTGGGACTCGTACAGCTACTGTCGCTTTGGCAAGCCTGACGAGTATCTGCAGTTGAACCGTGCCTTCAAGCTCTATGACAAGAGCGGACGCGAAGGTCACCTGACGGGAACCTACGTTGATAAGGACGGCAAGAAGCTGGTTCGCCAGGAGGACAGCATCTACTACGAGTACGGCTACCCCGCAACGTCAGAGATTGCCGTACGTACCGACAACGGTGGCATCAAGAACCTGCCGCAGGGCTTTAATTTGGACGGAGCTAACGTGGTGTATGAGGGCTTCATTGAACCAATGGAGAATGGAGAATTGAAAATGGAGAATTGTGATAACAACGGGGGCTGTCATCATGGCGCACGAGGTAATCATAATTGTCAATTCTCCATTCTTAATTATCAATTTATATTATATTACTCCGGCTACGTCAAGGTCTATTTAGACGGCCGTGAAGTGGTAGCCGAGCGCTGGCGTACGGCGTGGAATCCCAATACCTACAAGTTTACTGCAGAATTGAAGAAAGGCAAGCGCTCCCAGTTGCGCATAGAGTGGCAGCCCGACGGCGGCGAGGCCTACTGCGGCTTGCGCGTGGCAGCTCCACGCAGTGCCGAACAGCGTGGCCAGCTCAGCATCTGGAGCGAGATGGCCCGCGACATGGACTACTACTTCATCAGCGGAGAGAATTTTGATGAGATCATCTCCGGCTACCGCACGCTGACGGGCAAGGCTTCGCTCTACCCGAAGTGGGTACTCGGCTTCTGGCAGAGTCGTGAGCGCTATAAGTCATCGCAGGAAATCGAAGAGACGCTCAGCGAGTTCCGTCGTCGCCACATTCCTGTGGATAACATCGTCCAGGACTGGAACTACTGGAAGCTCGACTCCTGGGGCGACCACACTTTTGAGGCAAGCCGTTACCCCAACCCGCAGGCTATGCTCGACAGCGTGCACGCCATGGGCGGACGCTTCATGATCAGCGTGTGGCCGAAGTTCTACGACACGGTGAAAAACTATAAGGAGCTGGATGAGAACGGATGGATGTATCATCAGGCCGTGAAGGACGACATCCACGACTGGCTCGGCTTCCGTGGCTCCTTCTACGATGCCTACGATGCCGGTGCCCGTAAGATGTTCTGGCGACAGATGGACGAGAACCTCTATACGAAGTACAACCACGGCATCGACGCCTGGTGGATGGATGCCTCAGAGCCTAACGTACGCGACTGCACCCCGATGTGGTACCGCAAGGCCCTCTCAGGCCCCACGGCATTAGGTACGGCCACTGAGTACTTCAACGCTTACTCAACGGTGAATGCCGATGCTATCTATAACGGTCAGCGTTCTGTCTTCAAGGGTAAGAAGGACGAGCCGCGCGTCTTCCTGCTTACGCGTAGCGGCTTTGCAGGTGAGCAGCGCTTCTCTACCGCTACGTGGAGCGGCGACATTGGCACCCGCTGGGAGGACATGCGTGCACAGATGACGGCAGGTCTGAACTACTCCATGTCGGGCGTGCCCTTCTGGGGTATGGACCAGGGAGGCTTCTGCGTAGAGAAACGTTACGTGGCAGCCCAGCAGCTTTTCGACCAGACAGGTCAGGAGAATGAAGACCTGAAGGAGTGGCGCGAGCTGCAGACCCGCTGGAACCAGTTTGGAACCTTCATCCCCCTGTTCCGTGCTCACGGACAGTGGCCGTTGCGCGAAATATGGAACATTGCCCCCGACAATCATCCTGCCTATAAGTCGTTTGTCTATTATGACCGTCTGCGCTACCGCCTCATGCCTTACCTCTACTCGCTGGCTGCTTGGGCTCACTTCAAGGACTATACGCTGATGCGTGCCCTCGTCATGGACTTCAATGGCGATGATGATGTGCTCAACATCGGCAACCAGTGGATGCTCGGACCGGCTCTGATGGCTTGCCCCGTAGGCTACTATAAGGCTCGCAACCGCAGCGTCTATTTCCCACAGCAGACGGGTTGGTACGACCTTTACACCGGCGAGCACCTCCAGGGTGGACAGCGCTTGGTGGTGGATGCTCCTTACGAGCAGATTCCTGTCTTCGTGCGTGAGGGTGCTATTATCCCCTTCGGCCCCGAGATGGAGTGGAGCGACGAGAAGCCCGCAGAGCTCATCAACCTTTACGTCTATGCCGGGAAGAATGGTGAGTTCCAGCTCTACGAAGACGAAGGTACGAACTACAACTACGAGAAGGGAAAGTATGCCACCATCGACATCAGCTACGATGACGCTACGCGTACCGTCAGTTTCTCGCAGCGCAAAGGCCAGTTTGCCGGCATGCTGAAGGAACGTCGCTTCAACGTGGTGCTCATCACCCCCGACGCTCCCCGTCCGCTGAACCTCGAAAACCCTGAAGGCAAGATGGTCCAGTACAGCGGCAAGGCTGTCAGCGTAAAGTTGTGATAGGTGGTAATCTTTCTTATGAAGAAATGTAACTTGAGACATCTGTTCATGGTAGCAGCCGCCATGCTGCTACCATGCTCTGCTTTAGCTCAGGCGTCCGACTATAAGCAGTCGAAGGAATACCTGATGCTTCGTGACTCCGTGCATCATTCGTTTAACGAAGGCGACTCAGCCCGCTTCTTCCGGGCTGTGAGTAAGCTCGAGAACTATCTGGTTCAGCAGGACGACCTGCATGCCTACTACACGCAGCGGTGTAACGAAATCGTCTTCCTGCTTAACCGCGAGCGCATCTTCGAGGCTTATAAGCTGGCCCAGCGCCTGTCGAAGGAACTGACCGACCGCAAGCTGGATTCCGAGATGTATATGGCCATCAACATGATGGGACATATCTATCGGTACTGCGGCAATAAAGAGAGTGCCAAACGCTGTTTCTGGGAAGTCATTCGCCGCATGCAGCAGGAAGGCTATATAGAGAGTCAGCCGCCCATCTACATGAACCTGGTGAACATCGTTGTGGGTAAGGACCCCGATGAAGCCCTCCGGCTCATCGAACAGGCTCTCAGTATCGCCCGCGAGGCATCGCCCGAGCGCGTGTTCGACATAGAGACCCGCCGCACGCTGGTCTATTACACGACGGGCGACATACCTCATTTTCTGGAAGGTTACAAGGCTTATAAGCAGGGCGTGGCCGAAGGCAAAAGCTCTGTCCACGGGCGTACGCTCGAGGTCTATTACTTAGCCCAGCAGGGGCGTATCGACGAGGCGGCCAAACTGGCGCTCACCAGTGATGACGACCCCTTTGAGACCCAGGCCGATATCTATTCGCGTGCCGGCCGCTGGCACGAGGCTTACGATGCCTTAAAGCTCGGAGCCGCCGAGAGTGACTCCATCAACAGCCTGATTCTGAGTTCCTCCATGCAGGGCATTCAGGACGAGTTGCGCCTCTATGAGTCGGAGCGCGAGCGCAGTCGCCTCTGGTTCTATGCTATTGCTGCCACGGCGTTCTTCCTCCTGTTGCTCGTCGTGGCGCTGGTCTATATCGTGCAGAGCCGTCGCCGCCACCTGCGCGAAATCCGCAAGGCTTACCGCCAGGTATTAGAGTCGGAGAAGATGAAGTCCGAGTTCATACAGAACGTGAGCCACGAGGTACGCACGCCGCTCAACGTCATTAGCGGCTTTGCCCAGGTGCTGGCACATGAGGAAAACGATCTCACTACCGACGACCGTCGTCACATAGCCGACACGATGATGCACAACACGCACCTTATTACCAACATGATTAACGAGGTGCTGGAAATCTCGCGCGGCGAGAACCTCGATGTCGAGATGAGTGTGGCCACCATTCATTGTAACGAGCTGCTCCGGCAGTTGGCCAGTAACTTCCATCGTAAGCGTTCGAAGGGCAACTGGCAGCTTACCTTTGAGAGTGCGCTGCCTGACAGCTTCACCATCGTCACGCAAGAAGGTGCCTTGCCCCGCATACTGACCCCGCTGCTTGACAATGCGTTGAAGTATGCCCCCGACGGACATACCGTGCTGCGGGCTACGGCTTCCGACACCCAGCTCATGATTAGCGTGGAAGATGACGGTCCGGGCATTCCTGCGGACAAGGCTGCCCATATCTTTGACCGATTCGTCAAGCTCGATACCTTCAAGGAAGGTCTTGGTCTTGGACTTACCTTTAGCCGCACCATGGCACGCCGCATTGGTGGCGACGTTGTGCTCGATACCGCCTACAAGGGGCCTGGAGCACGCTTCGTCGTCATCGTACCTCGTAGCAAATAACCCAGTAATAACGTAATAAACAACAATAATGAACATTCTCCGCACCTTTCTGACCCTGTGTCTGCTCATTGTCTTTACCCTCCATACGTCTGCCCGAGAACGTAAGAACTTCGACCGTGACTGGCGCTTCATTTTGGCCGACTCGGTCAGCATGTACAAACCCGAGTATGACGACAGCCACTGGCGACGCCTCAACCTGCCTCACGACTGGGCCATAGAGGGCGACTTCTCGGCCGGCAACCCCAGCGGTGCCGGTGGCGGAGCCTTGCCTGGCGGAGTGGGGTGGTACCGTAAGCACTTCCGTATCAGCGAGGTGCGGCGTTACTTTCTTGAGTTCGACGGTATTTACATGAACTCTACCGTCTATGTGAATGGTGAGAAGGTGGGGCACCGGCCTTACGGCTACAGCTCGTTCGAATATGAGATTACGCGCTTCATGCGTACCGGCGACAACGTCATTGCCGTGCGTGTCGATAACAGTGACCAGCCGAACTCGCGCTGGTACAGCGGCTGCGGCATTTATCGCCACGTGTGGCTCACCGAGACGCACCCCGTTCACGTTAAGCATTGGGGCGTCCATGTGCAGACTACGGAGAAAGGGCGCATACTGGCCGATGCCGACGTGGCTGGTCGCGGCTTCAAGGTGCGCTGGCAGGTCTTCGACCAGAGCGGTCGTGAGGTAGAGAGCGGCTCCGGCCAGCACGAGACCATGCGCATTCGCAAGCCCCGCTTATGGTCGCCTGACGACCCCTATACTTATAAGGTGCGCACGCAGGTGCTCATTGATGGCCGCGTGGTCGATGAGGTTTGGACCACCACAGCCTTTCGCAACTTCCGCTTCGATGCGAAGACCGGTTTCTGGCTCAACGGCAAGAACCTGAAGCTCAACGGCGTCTGCGAGCACCACGACTTCGGCTGCTTGGGTGCTGCCCTCAGCGAGGATGCCCTTCACCGCAAGCTCACCAAGCTGAAGCAGATGGGCTGCAACGCCATACGCTCCAGCCATAACCCGCCTGCACCAGAACTGCTCAACATGTGCGACACCATGGGGCTCATTGTCATGGACGAGAGCTTCGACATGTGGCGTCGCCGCAAGACGCAGAACGACTATGCACGCTTCTTCGACGAGTGGCATGAACGCGACCTCCGCGACCTCGTGCTCCGCGACCGCAACCATCCCTGCATCCTGATGTGGTCCATCGGCAACGAGGTGTTAGAGCAGTGGAGCGATGCTGCTGCCGACACGCTCAGCTTGGAGCAGGCCAACCTCATTCTGAATGCCGGCCACGACCCTTCAACCTTAGCCAACAGCCGCGACCTCTCGGCCAACACCCTGCTGACCGACCACCTGGCTGACATCGTTCGACGCTACGATGCCACACGCCCCATTACGGCCGGCTGTAATGAGCCTGACCCCAACAACCACCTCTGGAAGGGAAAAGGTATCGACATCATCGGCTTTAACTATCATCACGACTACATCAAGGATGTGCCCAAAAACTTTCCCGGACGCCCCTTTATCATGACCGAGAGCGTCAGCGCCCTGCAGACCACGGGTTACTACAAGATGCCCTCCGACGTCATTACGAAGGCTCCCCAGGAGTGGTGGCTACCCTATACGGACCCCTCGTTCATGTGTTCGGCTTACGACAACATGCATGCTTCCTGGAGCACTACCCACGAGCAGAACTGGCATGTGGTGAAGAACACTCCCTACTGCGGCGGACAGTTCATCTGGACCGGCTTCGATTACCTTGGCGAGCCCACCCCCTACGGCTTCCCGGCTCGTTCCAGCTACTTCGGCATCATCGACTTGAGCGGCCAGCCGAAGGACATCTATTATATGTACCAAAGCGAATGGACCGACAAGCCCGTGCTGCACCTTTTTCCTCACTGGAACTGGCTTGAGGGGCAGGAGATAGACCTCTGGTGCTACTACAACCAGGCCGACGAGGTAGAGCTCTTCATCAATGGTCGCAGTCAGGGTGTACGCAGGAAAACTGAAAATTCTCCTTACCACGTTGCCTGGCGCGTCACCTTTGAGCCCGGTGTGGCAAAGGTCGTAGCTCGGAAGGGTGGGGCCGTAGTGCGCGAACAGACCATTCGTACCGCCGGTCAGCCTGACCACTTGCGCCTGACGGTTGACTACCGTGGCCGCGACCTGACCTTTATCAATGTCGAGGTGGTTGACCGCAACGGCAATCGCTGCCCGTGGGCCGAAAACCAAGTATTCTTCGACGCTCCCGGAGCCGAGATTGTCGGTGTCGATAATGGCTCGCAGTTCTCCATGGAACGCTTCAAGGACACCAAGCGCAAGGCCTTCTTCGGCCGTTGTCTCGTCGTCGTTCGCGGTCATGGCACGCTCTCGGCTCAGTCTTACGGATTACCTAAAGCAACAATACAGCTATGAAAAAAGTACTCGTTATCTTATGTCTCGTCTGTTGCGTTGTCAACGCAGCAAACGCTCAGATTCAAACTAATGCAGGTGTGCAGTACCTGCAGTGCATGCCGAAAGACGTTTCTACCGACTTTAACGATCTTTCTAATACCTATTTCCTTGCTGACTCTTTGGCCTCGTTCGACGCTGCCAAGGCCACAGGCCTACTCAACTGGAAACGCTATCGGCTTTCGCCTCGCCAGGCTTTCAACCTCAATGGTTACTGGCCTGTGCGTATGCAGATGCTCGACTTCCCCGATGCGGCTTACGATAACGACCCCAATCTCTCCATCAGCCTCGAGTTTATCAGTCCTCGATGCGTGCGTATCCGTCTGCTCACTACGCCCATTGTACCTCGTGACAATGAGCAGGCTGACCCCATGCTGTGCGACCAGTTTAAGCACCGCGGCAAGGCAACGCCCTGGCGTTCAGTAAGCAACGACTTGGTCGTTGCATACAAGACCGACTACGGCACTCTGGAGCTGCAGCGCCACCCCTTCCGCCTCGTCTTGAAGGACGCTAAGGGCCGCGTGCTTACCCAGACGCGCCACCTCATAGACAACGATTCTTCTCAGGTCAAGCTGCTGCCCTTCTCCTTCATCAAGCGTGGCTCCGACAACTCGCGCTCCGTCAACCCCGTCTTCACGCTGGCCCCCGGCGAGCGCATCTACGGCTGTGGTGAGTCGTTCACCTCGCTGAATAAGGTGGGGCAGAAGGTGCACCTCAGCGTCACCGACCCGCAAGGCCCTGAGACCGATGGCCAGTACAAGCCCGTGCCGTTCTATTTCTCTAACCGTGGCTACGGCATCTTCATGCACACGTCGGCACCCGTCACGGCCGACTTCGGCCAGAGCTACATCGGTGCGCAGCGCCTCTTCATGGCCGACGAGCAGATTGACCTTTTCGTCTTCTTCGGAGAGCCTAAGGACATTCTCGACGAATATACCAACATCACGGGCAAGAGCCCCATGCTGCCGCTCTGGTCGTTTGGCACGTGGATGAGCCGCATCACTTACTTCTCGCAGGAGGAAGGCCTCGACATTGCCCGCCAGCTGCGCCAGCACAAGATTCCGGCTGACGTCATTCACTTCGACACGGGTTGGTTCGGCGTTGACTGGCAGTGCGACTACCAGTTTGCGCGCGACCGCTTCCCCGACCCAGTGGGCATGCTCAAGCAGCTGAAGGACCAGGGCTTCCACACCTGCCTGTGGCAGTTGCCTTACTTCACGCCGAAGAACCGCTTCTTCCCAGAAATCATTGAGAAGAACCTCCATGTGCGCAATGCCGACGGCGGCATGCCTTACGAGGATGCCGTGCTCGACTTTACCAACCCGGAGACCGTCAAGTGGTATCAGTCGAAGATTCTCGGACTGCTGAAGCAGGGTGTCTCTACCATTAAGTGCGACTTCGGCGAGGCGGCCCCCTACAACGGCTTCTACCACAACGGGCGTGGCGGACTCTACGAGCACAACCTCTACCCCTTGCGCTACAACAAGGCCCTCTTCGAAGTGATTGACAGCTTCGCTAAATCTCCCCTCTCCCCTTGGAGAGGGGTTGGGGGTGAGGCTCCGTCCGGCATCATCTGGGCCCGTTCGGCCTGGGCCGGCTCGCAGCGTTACGCCCTCCACTGGGGCGGCGATGCCGCTACTACGAACACCGGCATGCTGGGCGACCTGAGAGGCGGTCTCAGCTTCGGACTCTCGGGCTTCTCCTTCTGGAGCCACGACATGGGCGGTTTCGTCACCGCCTCGCCCGAGGACATCTACCGTCGCTGGCTGCCCTTCGGCTTCCTCAGCAGTCATACGCGTGCCCACGGTGCACCGCCTACCGAGCCGTGGCTCATCTCGGAGTCGTTTACCAAGGCTTTCCGTCAGGCTGCCGAGATGAAGTACCGGCTCATGCCCTACGTCTATGCACAGGCCAAGGACTGCACGCTGCGTGGTCTGCCGATGGTACGTGCCCTCTTCGTGGAGTTTCCGCACGACCCTGGCGCTTGGCTCATTGAAGACGAGTACCTCTTCGGTTCGCAAATCCTCGTGGCTCCCCTCATGGAGAGCGGCGACGAGCGCGTAGTCTATCTCCCCTCCCTTGGGGAGGGGGCGGGGGTGGGCTTCTGGATTGACTACCAGACAGGCAAGGTCTATCAGAGCGGCTGGCAGACCATCAAGGCTGGCGAGATACCTGCCGTCATCCTTGTGCGCGACGGCTCCGTCATTCCCCACGCCCCCTTGGCCCAGCGTACCGACCAGATTAAGTGGGACCAGTTAGAGCTGAAGACCTATAAGGCCTCTGCCAAGCGCTGCACCGGCCTGCTCTACCGTCCCGGCGACGCCAAGCTGACGGTCGTAGAAAAGTAATCAATCATTGTTAGACAAATTAAAGCGTACTCCCAACTGGAGGCTCCAGGATGCAGGCTTCTCTTTGAAGAAGTTCTGCACGGGGCTTCCATTGTCAAAATAGTACCGGAACCCAGGCTCGGCGTACAGGTTGAGGCGGGGCAGAACTTCGTATTCAGCGCCAATGGCCGCACCGAGCGAAAACTGCAGGCGGTCGCGGCTCATGGTGGTTTCTACACCTTCCGTCTCGCTGCGTGCGCTGATGTTCCAGTCGGCCTCTATGCCGCTGCTCACGTAGGCGCTCCACTTGCGGCCCTTCAGCAGGCGGTATTCTACGTTCAGCGGAATGCCGATGTAGTGCAGGGTCTGCTTGGTGGTGATGTGCGTCTGCTTCACTACGCTGGTGAAGTCTGACTTCAGCCATGTATATATCAGGCCGCTGCCTATGCTGAGCCGCTTGCTGAGGGCGTAGCTGGCCGTGAGTCCTATGGCTATGGGGTGGCTGTGGTGCTGTCGCTCCTCGTAGCCGGTCAGCCAGATGGGCTCGCCTGTTTCTGTGGCAGCTCGTGTGGGCAGGTAGTCGCTGTAGTCGTAGCGGTTGGCCATTTCGGGGCTCATCTGCACGCCGTTCTTGTGGTTAAAGGCTAAGAGGCCGTTTGTGGTGTGCAGTGAGAGGGTCATTCTGGAGGGTGTTGGGTGCTGGGTGTTGGGTGTTGGGTGTTGGGTGTTGGGTGTTGGGTATTGGGCGTTGGGTGTTGGGTGTTGGGTGTTGGGTGTTGAGCGTTGGGTGTTGGGTGTTGGGTGTTGGGTGTTGGTGGTAGAACTGCCAGACACTGAAGTGGGGAGAATGGGTTGTTCGTTCATAACCTGGCAAGTGTCCCTTTGTGCCGAGGGAACCGTTGGTTGACAGGACTCGGTGGGAGAACCACCGGTCACAGTACTATTCGTCATAGCTCTGGCAGGCGTCTTTTTTGGGGGGGCGGTCTGTTGGCTGATGACCGTTGCTACGGTTGGGCTTGCTGTTGGTAGGGGGGCGTTCTGGGTGAGCACAGGCTGTACTTTCTCCATGGGCCAGAAGTACCAGAGGGAGGTGCCTATGACGATGGTTAGCATGGCGGCTACGCCAGCCCAGCGGTACCATGCGGGATGGGAGGGTGCTTTCTGCTGAGGCAACGACTGTTCAATCTTTACCCACAGCTCCTCGGGGACGTCGGCTTCGTAGTCAGCCAACGTCTTGCGTAGTTTGTCGGTCCAGTCTTGTTGTCTCATTGCTTGTTGTCGTTTAAGTAATTCCTGATGATTTTCGCCAGCATCTGCTTCGCCCTGAAGTATTGCGAGGCTGATGATTGTGGCTTGATGCCTAACAGTTGGCCTATCTCCTTGTGCGAGAGTTGCTCGAAGACGTAGAGGTTCAGCACGACTCGGTAGCCCGCTGGCAGTTGGCCTATCAGCCTGGTCAGCACGTCGGGCGGCACTCGTTCTACGTCGGGCTCAGGCTCTTCTGCCACGTTGTCGGGCAGTCGGTCGGTCAGCAGCAGGTGCTCCCTGGCGCGTAGGTGGTTGAGCGCCTCGTGCACCACGATGGTCATGGCCCAGGCTCTGAATGACCCTTCGCCGCGATAGTGGAAACGGCCAATGCGCGTCAGTATCTTGATGAAGCTTTCCTGCACCACGTCGCGCACCTCGTCATGGTCGGGCACGTATCTCAGCGCCGTGGCCATGGCTGCTCCGGCAAGACGTTCGTAGAGCCGCCGTTGGGCTCCGGAGTCGCCATCCAGTACGTCATTCAGCAGTTGCAGTTCCGTTTCCAAAGCTCACTCTGTCCGTTTTGTCGTTACCAGCATCATGGTTTTGACGGGCGTAAAGGTATTGCTCTCTGTCTTGCCTGTTTCGTCGTCGGTCAGTGTGATGCCCGTCAGCAGCCAGGTTATCATCCAGCGGTCGGCCTTTTGGTCATAGACAGCCGTGGGACTTCCGTCCCGGCTGTCCAGATGAACCGTATAGGGTGTGCCATCCATGTCAATCTGGTAGCTGGTCAGCGTCGTGCTTTCGAAGTATAGTTGTTGGGTGGTGTTGCCCGTATTGTCGAAAGCGATGCTGGCATCAGTTTTTCCATCGTTGATATCGATGTCGAATTCGATGCCATCTGCGCCATCTTTTCCAGAGGAATCAACCATTCTGTCTTTCCATTTCAGTAGTTCGCGGTTAGGAAAGTGGCTTATCTGAATGTGGCCGTCATACTTCATGGTAGTATGGTCTGTCACCTTGCGGTCAATCACCCAGTCGGCTTCGTATGTAGCAAGAGGAACCCTGTTTGTTTCCCCTTGATTCTCCTGATACGGGTTAGTGGCGATGCTGCTGTCGTCATCGTCGATTGAGCAGGCAGCCAGCAGCAATGCTGCCGCGAGCAAGAGAAAGTATTGTTTCATTGCGTTCATTGTCTTCTTTTTATAAATATAACACGCGAAGTGGCGAAACCTTGCATGGTTTTAGACTGATTAAGGTTTATTAACTCTTGTGCGTGCAATGTTTCCTGCTTGGCATGGTTTATAAGGTAAATCCTTTAAAACGTTACGACATGAAAAAACTATTCTTCGTGGTAGCCGTCGCCCTAATGACGGCAGCTTGCAGCAGTGACGATGTAGCCGGACAGGCTCCGGAGCCCGTGGTTTGTCCGGGAGCCATAGAACTGACTCGCGGCGAGGAGGACTTAGTGGCGCAAAACAACGACTTCGCGTTCCGGCTGGCTCAGGTGGGGCTCGAGGCAGGTAAGAGCCAAATGCTCTCACCTATCAGTATCACTTATGCCTTGGGGCTGCTGAACAACGGCGCAGCGGGACAGACGCAGCAGCAAATCAACCAGGTGTTGGGATTCCAGGATGTAGAAGCAGCCAACGTGTTCTGCCAGAAAATGTTGGCGAAGGCTCCTCTGCTCGACGACAAGACGCAAGTAAAGATAGCCAACACCCTGTTCATGAATAAGGGTTACAGCCTAAAGCCTGACTTCATTGAGAAGGCTGCTAACTATTACCAGGCAGATCCGCAAACGCGTGACTTTCACGACGGGCAGACGCTCGATGTCATCAACCAATGGGCCAGCGACCACACCGAAAAAATGATTGATAAAGTGCTCAACGGTAACAATTTCAACCCCGATGCCGTAAGCTATCTGCTTAACGCCATATACCTCAAGGGCGAGTGGACCAACAAGTTCGAAAAGAACGAAACGTACGACGAACTGTTCACCACAACCAACCAAAAGCTGCCCACCATGCACAAGCGCGGTAAGTTTTCTTATGCTGAGACTGACGAGTTGCAGGCTCTTCAGCTACCCTACGGCAATGGTGCTTACGTCATGACAGTGTTGCTGCCACGTCCTGAAAAGAGTCTTTCCAGCGTGCTGGAAAACCTGACGGCAGAAAGCTTGAAAGACCTCTCGGCCAATATGTTTTTGGCGGATGTAGCGATAAAGCTTCCCCGTTTCGAGACACAGACAGTCAAGAATCTTGTACCCATAATGAGCAAACTCGGCATGACCGATGCTTTTGATAGGTATAGGGCAGAGTTTCCTGGCTTCTGCGACGTGCCGACATTTATAAGTATGATGTTGCAGTCATCGTGCATCAAGGTGAACGAAGACGGAACGGAAGCGGCTGCCGTCACCATTATTGGCATGGACGGTGTTGATGCCCCTGGCCCTAAGCCAACCTACATCCCCTTCTACGCCACGCGTCCCTTCCTCTACGTTATCAGCCAGCAGGCTACAGGTGCCATCTTCTTCATCGGCCAGTTTGCAGGATAGTCAAATAACAAAAGAAAGTAACGGCTGCACTTGAACGATGGTATATTTGCCACTCGGCGACGAAGGAGACGCTTGCCACCAAAGGGACGCAAGAATGCGGCTGCATTTGGCGTGTGCATTTAAAATGCAAGAATCAGCTTGATGCAGCGGGGTGTGCATTGCAGATGCACGCTGACTGCGGCATCGGCATTACAAATGCCGACGAACGAGAAAAAGTGGTGAATTGGAGGACTATATGAGTTAAATATGCTTCAAAATCTGGAAGATAATGGCTAATTTAGGGAGTATTCCATTTTTTATTTGTATTTTTGCAGCAAACTCTTCGAGTGGTCAAAAGCTACATGAGTAATATCTGGAATAGCAAAACTAAAAGTCTGAATGTTTGCCGATGTCGGCAAGAAATCAATGTAGAACAATAAAAACGATATAAAAAGTATGCCGATAGACTTTATTTCAGTAAAAGAATATGCAAGCAGGAATGGACTCAGCGAACGCACAGTACGTAACTATTGTGCGGTTGGGCGTATAGAAGGAGCTGTACTCATAGGCAAGACCTGGAGCATTCCTGCCGATGCAGTTGTAAAGGCCAAGACGAGGTCATCTACATCAAACGCACTGTTGAAAGCACTTCGCGAGCAGATGGAGATGGGGTTGAAGGGCGGCATCTATCATCGCACACAGGTTGACCTCACCTACAACTCAAACCATATAGAGGGTTCACGACTTACGCGCGACCAGACACGCTTTATCTTCGAGACAAATACTATAGGCATTACAGACAAAACAATACGAGTGGATGACATCCTGGAGACAGTCAACCACTTCCGTTGCATTGATCACATATCCTTTTCAGGATGGTAACGGACGAGTGGGCAGGCTTATCATGTTTAAGGAATGCCTCCGAAACGCCATTGTTCCATTCATCATAACAGAAGAGCTGCGTGATTTCTACTATCGAGGGCTTCAGCAATGGACTCATGTTCAGGGGTATCTTCGTGACACCTGCCTTGCAGCACAGGACGAGTACAAACAGCTGCTTAACTACTTCAAGATAAAGTACAAAGAGTAACTTGTCTATCTTGTATAAAAGTTTATAATTGACACTTGCACATGGATTGAGTACTTTCATCATCGCCACGGAGTGAGGGAACATATAGTGCAATTGCCTACAACTCAAATTTGCACATCTGAAGTGACTCTTGCAGAGTTGACCTATGGTGCCATCAATAGTGGCGACTATGACCGCCATATCAAGGAACCTCAGAAGTTGCGCCGTGATGTGGAGATATATGACATTAGCGAAGTTTTTGAGGAATACGGTCAGATTCGTTGTGCTTTGAAGAAAATAAGGAAAGACCTTGACCGCGAGGTCGGACAGAGGATCATAGTTACTATGTTTGCAGTCGCTAACGGAATGAGATACTGAGTAGGCAGACGCTTTCGGGGGCTGCGAGCCCCCTGCCGCGAGGC
>ODAJ012058162.1_pt1 | contig 29992 bp, 22 predicted proteins | sample 1539241 | NCBI WGS metagenome assembly ODAJ01 (sample SAMN02144231, study PRJEB22623) | gut metagenome | biome: sheep rumen | host: Ovis aries | place: New Zealand
TCTTCCTTACCTTGATACTTACGGCTGATTGTACGAGCCATATTGTAACAGCTATCACCGATACTCTCTAATTCGGATATCTCACGTAACATGCCACGAATCTTAGCCTTTGTCTCGTCAGAGAGATGCGCATCACTGACCTGATCCAAATAGTTTGCAATTTCCAGTTCCAAATTGTCTGAGATACTTTCGTACTTCTCGATACGAGAGTAAAGCTTATTGAACTCGGTTTCCTGATTACTCTTTTTCTTACCGGTAGAAGAAGCTGAAAGGGTCAGCAACTCATGCACCATCAAGAACATTCGTTGCATACGACCAGCAAAACTTTGAATCTCCTTCTGTGCCTCAAGTACAGACAACTCGGGAGTCTTCATGATACCCGAAGTAATGAAGTGCAAACGGAAGTCTTCCTCCTCATCAATCTTCTTAGACTTAATAACCCAGCATACCAACTTCTCTATATATGGAATGAACCATATTAGGATAAATGTATTTGCTACGTTAAAACATGTATGGAATGCTGCCAGCACAAAATTCAATTTAGCAGCATTAGCCACGAAAGCCGCAGCGCCAGCAGTTTCCTTTGTCATCTCCACATCATAACCAACAAAGCCACACACGGCATCGACGAATGGACGGAAAACGAAAAGAATCCAGATTACGCCAAAGAAGTTGAAGAACATGTGCGAGAGTGCAGCACGACGGGCTTGTGTATTAGCAGAAAGAGCTGCTAAATTAGAGGTAATAGTCGTACCAATATTCTCTCCCATCACTAAAGCTATACCCTGATAGATAGGCATTGCACCTGTAGAACAGAGCAACATGGTGATTGCCATCACGGCTGCAGATGATTGTACGCAGAAAGTGAGCACACCGCCCAACAGCAAGAAAATAATAGTGGTATGGAAAGAATTCGGATCGAATGACAAGAAGAAATCTGTAACGGCAGTATTGTTACCCATATCCATTGACGTTCCTGTTGCCTTCAATGTAGTCAGGCCTAACAACAACAGACCAAGTCCGAAGAGGAAGTCGCCGATATAACGATGCTTCTTCATATATATCAGAATAATACCTACAAAGAAGCCAATATAAGAAACGAAGCCAATATCGAAGGTGGCAGCCTCGCCGCCGCCTGCCGTACCTATTGCCATAATCCACGCAGTCAACGTAGTACCAATATTGGCACCCATAATGACTGATATGGCCTGTGCCAAGGTCAACAAACCTGCATTTACGAATGAGACTGTCATAACGGTAGTAGCCGTAGATGACTGTACGGAAGCTGTAACAAGCATACCCGTAAGCACACCCGTGAACCTGTTTGTTGTCATTGCGCCAAGCACATGACGAAGCTGAGGGCCAGCCATCTTCTGCAAGGCTTCACTCATGGATTTCATACCGAACATGAGCAACGCCAAGGAGCCCAGAAGCTTAAAGACAATAAGCAAAGACATAGAAATTTATAGTATAAATTATTAAATCTTGAAAGACGCTACAAAAATAAACATTTATAAGACTTCTGCCAAATAATTCTGATTATTTTCTGCTTTTACTGTTTGAAAAAGAAAGACATGACAATAAAAAAACTCCTGTAATTCAAAACGAACTACAGGAGTTTATGAATGTATAATACTGCACTAGAGCAGCGATGTTACTTCTTGTTGAGGTAAAGGTCAGCCTGAACAGCACAAGCTACCGTACAACCTACCATGGGGTTGTTACCAATACCCAGGAAGCCCATCATCTCAACATGAGCGGGAACTGAGCTTGAACCGGCGAACTGTGCATCTGAGTGCATACGACCCAGTGTATCAGTCATACCATAAGAAGCAGGACCTGCAGCCATGTTATCGGGATGCAGAGTACGACCTGTACCACCACCACTGGCAACACTGAAGTAAGCCTTACCAGCACGGATACGCTCCTTCTTGTATGTACCAGCTACGGGATGCTGGAAACGTGTGGGGTTAGTAGAGTTACCTGTGATAGATACATCAACATCCTCCTTCCAGAGAATAGCTACACCCTCGCGAACATCGTCAGCACCATAGCAGTTAACAGCAGCACGGGGACCGTTAGAGTAAGCAATACGCTTAACCTCCTTCAACTCACCAGTGAAGTAGTCGAACTGTGTCTGCACATATGTGAAACCATTGATACGGCTGATAATCATAGCAGCATCCTTACCCAGACCGTTGAGGATACAACGGAGGGGCTTGTCAGCTGGTCTTGACTTGTTAGCCATCTGAGCAATCTTGATAGCACCCTCGGCAGCAGCGAATGACTCGTGACCAGCCAAGAAAGCGAAACACTTGGTGTCGGGAGACAACAGACGAGCACCCAGCTCACCGTGGCCGATACCTACCTTACGGTCGTCAGCAACAGAACCGGGAATACAGAAACTCTGCAAACCCTCACCAATATAGTTAGCAGCCTCAACAGCATCCTTAGCCTTCTCCTTCAAAGCAATGGCAGTACCTACAACGTAAGCCCACTTTGCATTCTCGAAGCAGATCATCTGTGTCTCCTCGCAAGTCTTGTAAGGATCAAGGCCTGCAGCCTCACAAATCTGGTTTGCCTCCTCGATAGAAGCAATACCATGAGCGTTCAAACAAGCAAGAATCTGCTTGATACGACGGTCTTGTGACTCGAATTTTACTTCTCTAATCATAGCAGTTCCTCCTTATTCTTTACGTGGGTCAATACTCTTAACAGCACCGTCCTCAGCCTTTGTACGGCCATAGGTACCTGTAACACTCTTCAAAGCCTCTTCTGCAGGAACACCCTTCTTGACAGCGTCCATGAACTTGCCCATGTGAACAAATTCATAACCGCAAACCTGGTCGTCCTTATCCAGATACATCTTAGTGATGTAGCCCTCAGTCAGCTGCAGGTAACGAGTACCCTTCACCTTGGTACCGTACAAAGTACCGCACTGAGAAACAAGGCCCTTACCCAGGTCCTCGAGACCAGCACCAATCATCAGACCACCCTCAGAGAAGGCACTCTGTGTACGGCCATAGACAATCTGCAGGAAGAGCTCGCGCATAGCGGTGTTGATAGCATCGCAAACCAAGTCGGTATTCAAAGCCTCGAGGATAGTCTTGCCAGGCAGAATCTCAGATGCCATAGCAGCTGAGTGAGTCATACCAGAGCAACCGATGGTCTCAACCAAAGCCTCCTCGATAACGCCGTCCTTAACATTCAGGGTCAGTTTGCAAGCACCCTGCTGGGGAGCACACCAACCGATACCGTGTGTCAGACCGCTGATGTCCTTAATCTCCTTTGCCTGAACCCACTTGCCCTCTTCGGGAATGGGAGCAGGACCATGGTTGGGGCCTTTAGCCACGCAACACATGTTTTGTACTTCGTGTGAATAAACCATGTTTACTTAAATTATTAATTATAATTTGATGTTTTTTATCACTAAAAATCATGCAAAAGTAGTAAAAAAAGCGCTTAATTCAAAAAAAGGAAAGCGATTTTTCGCAACAGCTACCTAATTATCATTATTTTTGATACCTTTGCATTACAAATAATAGCAACATATCATGCAAGTTAAGATTAAAGAAACAGAGATTATTCAAGCTGCTCAGCAGGGAATGGACGCCTTTGTTGATGTTTTTTATAAGCACATCCTAGACAGTATTGGAGGTGAACTGAACACCGAAGGCATGCAAAAACTGCAGGCCGACCAGATAACCCTCTTGGCCTACATGATCTTCCGCGAGGAGGTAATGGACGGTGGCTTTGTACAACTTATCTACAATGGATACGGACCGTTTATCTTCTTGAATCCTTTTGCAAAAGCCATGCGTCTGTGGGGGGCCAAGGATTTCTGTAACCTAATATATAAAGGAAGGAAACTATTTGAGCTATACGGAGACGAGATAACAAAGGAATGCTCCGACGAGGAATTCATGGCACTTTTTGAGAAGTACCCTGACTTTGACGAACTGGACGATGCTTTTATAGAGATGGAAGAAGAGGTGACGGAAACGATAGCACGTTATATCGACGACCATTTGGAACAGTTTGCCATAATAGAGAAATAAAACATATAAACAAAGAAGGGGACCCAACATGAGTTCCCTTCTTTTCTATCTTACTTTCTGAAAGACTTCTTTATCTTATTTGGTCGTACACCTTCGAAGGTCATCTTTACTGGTCGAATGGTGCCGTCGTCATTGAATTCCAACTTATCTATGCAGGTAACGCGATGATTACCATCCGTCTCTTCCAAAGGACGACGGTGGTAGATAATGTAATAGTCATCTTTACCAGGGACCTTGATAACAGAATGATGTCCTGCACCACGAGCTATGCTCTCGTCGCGTTCAAGGATTTTGCCAATACGTTTGAAAGGACCGAAGGGACTATCAGCTATAGCATAAGCTACGCAATAATCAGGACCTGTCCATCCACCTTCACTCCACATAAAGTAGTATTTTCCATTACGCTTGAGCATAAAAGGACCTTCCACATATGTCTGGCTGGGTGTAATCTCGTGGAACTTCTGCCCATCCTCCCATGGAACAATACTGAGTAAATCGGGACTGAGCTTGCACACATTACAATGACGCCAACCACCATAGAACATATAGAACTGACCATCGTCATCACGGAACACAAACTGATCAATGGGTTGAGCACCATTTACAATCTCATTTATAAGAGGCTTTCCCAAGGCATCTACATAAGGGCCCTCTGGTTTATCAGCAACAGCCACACCGATACCTCCTACTTCACCCTCATGTACATCGTTACCGCCAAAGAACAGGTAGAACTTATTATTAGCCTCGATGATAGAAGGAGCCCAAAGTGCCATGTGCAGCCAGGGAACATTCTTCTGTTCCAAGACACGCTCGTGCTTAGTCCAATTAACCAAATCAGTACTACTGAAAGCATCAAAATGCAGCTGCTGCTTGTAGGGAGCGCTATAAGTAGGGAAAATCCAATACTTGCCGCCAAGGACAGCACCTTCCGGATCAGCATACCATCCTTCTGCTATAGGATTACCACTAGTCTTTTTCTTCTTGGCTTCTGCCATGTTTGAGCCAAGGCAAAGTATTGCAAGTGCAAGGATAAAGAATCTTTTCATGTGGAATATGAATTACAAATTGAAAATTGAAAGTTGAAAATTACGAACTAATAAAGGTTCCTCCAATCCACTCCGTCGTAGCTTCTTCCTGACGAAGCTGATGATATGAGAGGAAGGTTCCATCCTCTTCCATCTCCACCACCAAAGGACCTTCTACCATCTGGCCGTCGGCGGTTTGAATTCTATGGTAGGCACGTTTAATTATCATAACTGGTAGCGACGTCTTACTCTTCTATTGCCTTGATTACGCCTTACAGGTTGAGTAGGCTTCTCCTTTACCACATTAATCTTCTTCTGATGTGGCTGCTTATCCCTGATTTCCAAAGGAGAAAGACGTTTGCCCGAAGGAGCGGACATCGTGTCGTGCTGCAAAGAATCCATAAGTGTAGAATCAACAGCAACAGTATCTTTCTTCTCTGGATGCATTCGAATCATGGAAAGATCCTGTAGAAGAAGGACTGTCAGGTTGTTCTCGTTTTTCTGCATCGTGGGCATAAACACAAAACCATTGATTTTGCGTAATGGTACAGTATCAAGCGGCGCACGGGGAGAGAATCTGACATCGAAGTTATTATTTCCCCTGACATATTGCGTGACACCAACCACAGAGTCATTCTCATACTGCAAGGTTAAAACAGCATAAGCCTCACGATCTAAACCCTGCGTGATATACTGTGTATGGAAATGCCAGATAAACGAGTCACCTGTCTGATAGGTACTATCAGCCATTAAGACAAACTGATAGACATTCTGCAGTTTATTCGGAATAATACAGGCATTACTATGGTCGGTCCAGATATTGGCAGTATCACCCTGACTAGTCAGATGACTATACTGATTCTGAGTAGCCCTGGCATCAACACCAAATTTCTCTGCCTGAGCCTGAACACGCTGACTTACATTCTTGTATATATCATTGAACTTCTCGGAATTTTCGAAATAGTAAACCAAAGAAGAATCAAAGACGGCCTCCGTGATATGGTGTTTCTTGAAGACAGCTTGGATATATCTGTAACGTGCTGCCTCAACATCTCCGTCTGCCTGCTCAGCCATTCCCTGTGCCAGATGGTAGTCAACCATAACATTCTCCATCTTGCTTTCCGATAGGATTCCGCTTGGCCGCTTGGGTTTACACCCAACCAACACACAAGATGCAAAAGTCAGACAACAGAAAACAAAAGCATTACTCCTCATTACGTAACACCTTTTTATTAAAGAAGAGGAGCAATGCTATAACGCCGCAAGATATGCAAGCGTCAGCAAAGTTAAAGATGGGGCTGAAGAATATGAAATGCTCACCACCCCATAGAGGAAGCCACGATGGCCAATCCCACTCTACCAAAGGGAAATAGAACATGTCCACCACCCGACCATGGAGCAGACTTTCGTATCCTGTTCCCCAAGGTACGAATTCGGCAATCATGGGAGCTGGAGGATTATTGAATATCATGCCATAAAAGACGCAGTCGAAGATATTTCCTGCAGCTCCTGCCATTATCAAGATTAGGCAAGTCAGATACCCCCATCCAATTCCTCTCTTTATCTGCTTAGCAATATAATATATAAGGAATGAGACGGCAATAATACGGAACGAGGTAAGGAACAACTTGTCAAAGAGCTCCATACCAAAGGCCATTCCACGATTTTCGGTAAAGAGAATCTGGAACCAGTCCGTTACGTGAATACTCTGGTGAAGGTACATACCCGTCTTCACAGCTATCTTAATAAGCTGATCCGTACAGAGTATGCACACCGAGAGTATTACACCGAAGAGTGTCTGCTTTTGCCTGCGACTCATAGATTACTTACGTTTGTCGCGTGCGTTCTTAGCCTCTACACTAAGCGTAGCGTGAGGTACCAGACGAAGACGCTCCTTAGGTATCAGTTTGCCAGTCTCACGGCAGATACCGTAGGTCTTGTTATCTATACGTACCAAAGCCTGCTCAAGTCCCTTAATGAACTTCTGGGTACGGACAGCCATATTCATAAGCGTCTCCTTAGACAAAGCTTCTGAGCCCTCCTCCAATTGATGATAAGTTGGAGCTGTGTCGTCAGCGCCATTGTCGTTACGGCGGGTAAGCTGATCCATGTAGGCTTCATAGTCCCTACGGTTTACAGCCAACTTGTCCAGGATAATCTGGCGGAACTCTTCCAGTTCCTCGTCAGAATAACGTTTCTTTTCTTCTTCCATATTATTAACTTTTTTGTATTGTTAGTTCATTGCTTAAAGAAATATTGTCAGCCAAGACCTGCGATGCAATATACTCGCCGTATGTCTTGACACATGCTTCGTTATCTTCGTTTTTAGGAATAGTAACCTTGATGCGGTCTGTTATCTCGAGGCCGGTATCCTTACGCATCTGCTGGATGCTACGCACCAGTTCGCGTGCAACACCTTCGAGACGCAATTCAGGAGTAATGGTGATATCCAGGGCAACAGTCAACACGCCCTCGCTGGTAACACTCCATCCAGGCATATCCTGAGCGGAAATCTCCACATCGTCACGAGTCAGTTCATAATCCGTACCCTCGACATTAATGGTGATAGCGCCATTTTCCAACTGGGCAATCTGCTCCTGAGAAAGAGCAGTAACAACAGCAGCGGCAGCCTTCATCTGCTTACCGAACTTCTTACCCATAACACGGAAGTTGGGCTTCACGTTCTTCTCAACCATCTGACCCTCGATAAACTCAATATCCTTGATATTCAGTTCTTCCAGGATGATATGCTTCAGGAACACGATGCCTTCCTTAATACTATTATCTGTAACGGGAATAGCTATACGCTGCAGAGGCTGACGAACACCAATTTTCTCTTTCTTACGCAGAGACAATGCCATTGAACAGATCTTCTGAACAATATCCATATTGCTCTCCAACGTCTTGTCTATGATGCTCTCGTTGACAACAGGATAGCTGTCGAGATGCACGCTTGTCTTGGCTTCGCCAAAAGTCAGGTCGCGATACAGACGGTCGGCAAAGAAAGGAGAAATGGGGGCTATCAGCTTACTAACGGTAAGCAGACATTCGTAAAGAGTCTGGTAGCATGCCAGCTTATCTTGTGACAAGCCCTCACCCCATAGACGCTTCTTAGCCAGACGGACATACCAGTTACTGAGGTTGTCAACAACAAAAGTCTGAATTGCACGACCTGCGCGAGTAGGCTCGTAGTCATCGAATGCCTCTGTTACATCCTTTACAAGGGTGTTCAACTGGCTCAGAATCCAGCGGTCAAAGAGCGCACGCTCTGAATAAGGTACCTGAGGCTGGCTGTTATTCCATCCGTCAACATTGGCATACATAGCCAAAAGTCCATAGGTCTGGTGTAACTTCACAAAGAAGCTACCGCTAACCTCCTTCACGCCATCGGGGTCGAAACTGAGGTTATCCCAAGGAGCGGAGTTAGTAACCATATACCAACGAACGGGGTCAACGCCATAGGTCTCGATACAATCAAAGGGATTAATTACGTTACCCAGACGCTTTGACATCTTAATGCCATTCTTATCCAGTACCAGACCGTTGCTGATAACAGCCTTGTATGCCACGCTGTCGAAGACCATTGTTGCAATTGCATGCAAGGTAAAGAACCATCCACGTGTCTGGTCAACACCTTCGGCAATAAAGTCGGCAGGATAGCAAACACGGCTGTCCAATGCTTCCTTATTCTCGAAGGGGTAATGAATCTGGGCATAAGGCATAGCGCCTGAATCGAACCATACATCAATAAGGTCAAGTTCGCGTGTCAGCACATCGCCGTTCTTACCCACCAACTTGATATCATCCACATAGGGACGATGCAGGTCGATCTTATCATAGTTTTCCTGACTCATATCGCCAGGAACAAAACCCTTATCCTTCAAGGGGTTGCTTGACATAACGCCAGCAGCAACAGCCTTTTCTATCTCGTTATAGAGCTCCTCTACACTACCAATGCAGATTTCCTCCTTGGTATCGCGGTTGCGCCAGATGGGCAATGGTGTACCCCAGTAACGGGAACGAGAGAGATTCCAGTCGTTCAGATTCTCCAGCCACTTTCCGAAGCGTCCTGTACCTGTTGCCTCAGGCTTCCACTTAATAGTCTTATTAAGTTCTACCATGCGGTCCTTGCAGGCGGTAGAGCGGATAAACCATGAATCCAAGGGATAGTAAAGTACAGGCTTGTCCGTACGCCAGCAATGAGGATAGTTGTGAACATGCTTCTCAATCTTGAATGCACTACCCTCTTCTTTCATCTCCAGACATAGTACCACGTTCAGGTCCATATCCTTTGTAGCAGCCTTCTCGTCGTACTTGCCATCTACGTTATATTTGGGATCGTAGGCATTCTTCACATAGTTGCCGCTGTGCTTCCAGTATGATTCGTTGACACATGTAGCGACAAAATCAGGATTCATATCTTCCTTTACGAAATACTTACCCTGGAAATCAACCATGGGACGGGTATCCCCAGCCTTGTCTATAACAAACAGAGAAGGAATGCCGGCATCCTTAGCTACTTTGGCATCATCGGCACCAAAGGTAGGAGCAATATGAACAATACCCGTACCATCCTCGGTTGTTACGTAATCGCCAGGAATAACACGGAAGGCGTCTGCACTCTTATCAACTACCTTATCACCCTCTAATGCACAAGGCTTCACCCAAGGCATCAACTGCTGATAATGCAGGCCTATCAAATCTGTGCCCTTACCACGCCAGAGAATCTCGAGTTCCATACCTTCCTCGGCCTGGAAATATGCGCTCAGTCTGCTTTCTGCCAAAATGTAAACAGCCTCCTCGCCACTATAGGGATTGGCACCCTTTACAGCAACGTAGTCAATCTTAGGACCAACACAAAGTGCTGTATTAGAGGGCAATGTCCAAGGGGTTGTTGTCCAAGCCAGAATATAAAGTTGAGAGTTGAGAGTTGAGAGTTGAGAGTTCTCTGTTCCATCTAAAACAACTCTGAATTGTGCAGTAACGGTGGTATCCTTTACATCACGATAGCAACCAGGCTGGTTCAACTCGTGGCTGGAAAGACCCGTACCTGCGGCTGGACTATAAGGCTGAATGGTATAACCCTTATAGAGGAGGTCCTTGTTGTATAGTTGCTTCAGTAACCACCAAAGACTCTCGATGTATTTATTATCGTATGTGATGTAAGGATGTTCCAAGTCAACCCAATAACCCATCTTGTTGGTTAGGTCTGACCATTCATCGGTGTACATCATCACATTCTTGCGACATGCATCGTTGTAGTCGTCAACGCTAATCTTCTTACCAATATCCTCCTTGGTGATACCCAGGCTCTTTTCTACGCTCAACTCGACGGGAAGTCCGTGTGTATCCCATCCGGCTTTACGCTTAACCTGAAATCCCTGCATGGTCTTATAACGAAGGAAAGTATCCTTGATGGTACGTCCCATAACATGATGGATACCTGGATGCCCGTTGGCTGATGGAGGGCCCTCGAAGAAGACAAAAGAGGGACAGCCTTCACGTTCAGTAATACTTCTATGGAAGAGGTCCTCACCGTTCCACTGTTCCAGAACCTCTTTATTCACATCACTGAGGTTCAGTTTACTATGTTCTGCAAATTTCTTGCCCATATCGTATTTTATTTGTATCCTTATTTATTTGGGGTGCAAAGATAAGAAAAATCATCTTAACAGCCAAATTTCTTGCCTATATCTTGTATATCTTATATAAATATAAGAGCCCCCGAACAATCAGGAGCTCTCATATTCGTAATTATAATATTTGATAAATAATTACACCTTGGGCAATTTATCCAGGTATTCCTTGATAACCTCATCGCTGGGGATGATGTCGGTCATGGTACCATTGTTGTACTGCTCATAGGCATACAAGTCGAAGTAACCAGTTCCTGTAAGTCCGAAGACAATAGTTTTCTCCTCGCCAGTCTCCTTACACTTCAAAGCCTCATCAATAGCTACACGGATGGCGTGACTACTCTCAGGTGCGGGAAGAATTCCTTCCACACGTGCGAACTGAGTTGCAGCATCAAACACCTGTGTCTGCTCAACAGCACGAGCCTCGAACAAACCGTCGTGATACAACTGAGACAGAATAGGGCTCATTCCATGGAAGCGAAGACCACCTGCATGGTTGGCAGATGGAATAAACTGGCTTCCCAGCGTGTACATCTTGGCCAATGGACAAATCATACCAGTATCGCAGAAGTCATAAGCATACTTACCACGGGTAAAGCTGGGACAAGAAGCGGGCTCAACGGCAATTACCTTATAATCAGCCTCACCCCTCAGCATCTCGCCAATGAAGGGAGAAATCAGACCACCCAGATTACTACCACCACCAGCACAACCGATGATGATATCGGGCTTGATGCCATATTTGTCAAGGGCTTTCTTAGCCTCCAAGCCAATAACCGTCTGATGCAAAAGCACCTGATTGAGCACAGAGCCCAATACATAACGATAGCCATCGCTTGTTACGGCTGCCTCAACTGCCTCGCTGATGGCACAACCCAAAGAACCTGTCGTGTCAGGATGGTCGGCCAAAATTTTACGGCCAACCTCAGTAGTAAGACTGGGAGAAGGAGTAACGGTAGCGCCATACGTACGCATTACCTCACGACGGAAAGGCTTCTGCTCATAGCTACACTTAACCATATACACACGGCAATCCAAGCCAAAGTAGGCACATGCCATACTAAGGGCTGTACCCCACTGTCCGGCGCCTGTCTCTGTGGTTACGCCCTTCAGACCCTGCTTCTTTGCATAATATGCCTGAGCAATGGCAGAGTTCAGTTTGTGGCTACCAGAGGTATTGTTACCCTCGAACTTGTAGTATATCTTGGCTGGAGTACCCAATGCTTTCTCCAAGAAGTAGGCACGTACCAAGGGAGAGGGACGATACATCTTATAGAAGTTCTGTATCTCCTCAGGGATATCAAAATATGGAGTATCATTATCCAGCTCCTGCTTGTTCAGATCTTCGCAGAAGATGGGATTCAAATCTTCGATTGTGAGGGGCTTACCAGTTGCTGGGTTAATGAGCGGAGCAGGCTTGTTCTTCATGTCGGCACGCACATTGTACCACTGCTTTGGGATCTCGTTCTCCTCAAGGTAAATTTTGTAGGGAATCTTCATAATGTTGTTTTGTTTTAAGAATTATGATTAATAACTTTCTGTTTCGTTGGGGAAGTCACCGCTCTTCACGTCGGTAACATACTGACCGATGGCATCGTTCATAATGGCACCTAACTGGGCATACTGGCGCAGGAACTTAGGCTTGAAAGCGCTGTTCATTCCCAGCATATCCTGAATAACCAGAACCTGTCCGTCGGCACTTCCAGCGCCTATACCGATAACGGGGATAGAGATGCTCTGGCATACCTTCTGACAAAGCGCTGCAGGAATTTTCTCCAACACCAGCGCAAAGCACCCCGCCTCTTCCAGTAATTTGGCATCTTTCAGCAACTTATCAGCTTCTGCTTCTTCTTTTGCTCTAACACCGAACCCACCAAACTTATAGACGCTCTGAGGGGTCAATCCTAAGTGTCCAATTACAGGAATACCGGCATTGATGATACCCTTTACGGTATCTATGATTTCCTCTCCGCCTTCCAGCTTCAGGCCATCGACGCCTGACTCAGCCATCATGCGCACAGCATTGCGGATACCCTCCTCGCGACTCACCTGATAGGTACCAAAAGGCATATCGCAAATTACCATGGCACGCTTTACACCTCGGGCCACACTACGGGCATGATATATCATCTGGTCTATGGTAATGGGCAAGGTTGTTAAATTGCCAGCCATCACATTGCTGGCACTATCCCCCACCAGGATGATATCCACACCTGCCTGATCAACAATCTGTGCCGTTGTATAATCATAAGAAGTCAGCATGGCAATCTTCTTGCCATCCTTCTTCATCTGAATAATTTTCTGAGTAGTTATTTTCTTTGTATCTTCAACAATATATGCTGCCATTATATGCTTAATTTTGTTTTTGCGACTGCAAAGTTACAACATTTTCAAATAAAAACCTTATCTTTGCATAAAATCAATTGCGTTTCCCTTTGAATGAGTAACACATTATCTATATATAAAGCCTCTGCTGGAGCAGGAAAAACGTTTACGTTGACCGTAGAGTACATTCTGCTCTTGTTGCGCAACGGGCGAAAGGAATTCGAGCACACCCTTGCCGTTACCTTTACCAACAAGGCTACTGCCGAGATGAAAGAGCGCATCTTGGAGACCCTCTACGGATTACAGAACGGTATCCCAGAATGCAACGGTTACCTGAAGGTCATTCAGATGCGTCTAAAGGAACTTGGTGAGGAGATGGGTGAAGAAATGATTCGCCAACGAGCTGGCGAGGCGCTTAGCGCCATCCTACACGACTACACACATTTTCGCGTAGAAACCATCGACTCCTTTTTCCAGAGTATATTGCGCAACTTGGCACACGAACTGGGCTTGACAGCCAACCTGCAGGTGGAACTGAACAACGACGAGGTTATCTCGCGTTCCGTTGACCGTGTGATTGAGAATATGCAGAATCGCAAGGATGTGCAGGGATGGATAATGGATTATGTGGAGGAACAATTGCAGACGGGAGAGCGATGGAACATCTCGGGCATGATAAAGCAGTTTGCCCGTTGTATCTTCGAGGAAGCTTTCCAAAACCGCTCTGCCGAGGAGAGAGAGAAAATCTCGGACTCACGCCAGATGAGCGACTTCAAGAAGGAGATGCACAGCATCATCACCAGCTGTCGCAACCAACTCAAGGAGTCGGCAGATGCACTTGAAGCATTAGTTAATGAAAAGGCACTCAACTTTGAGCGTATCAGCAATGGAAGAATTTACCTTAGTTTCCTGAATCTGGTCAGAAGCGAGAAGATGGATGGTGCCTCAAACACCATCTACAAGGCCGCTGACGACTATGAGGTAATGCTGAAGGCAAAGGACAAGAACGACCCTGTCCTAGTGGCAGATGCACAGGAGATACAAGGAGGATTGTCGGAGTTACTCCATCTATACGAGAGGAATAGCATAGCCATCAATACTGCTAAGTTGTCGCTCAGATACCTGAACCCGCTGCGCTTGCTGAACGTGATAGAGCAAGAAGCTAACAGCATCAATGCCGAGAACAACCAGTTCAACCTGAGCAAGACCCCTACTCTGCTGAGCAAGTTGGTGGAGAAGTCGGATGCGCCGTTTGTTTTCGAGAAGATAGGGACGCAATTCCACAACGTAATGATAGACGAGTTCCAGGATACCAGCCGACTGCAATGGAACAACTTCAAAGTGCTGCTCATAGAGAACCAGTCTACGGGCGGCAACGACCTCCTCGTTGGCGACATCAAACAGAGCATCTATCGTTGGCGTAACGGCGACTGGGCCATCCTAAAGAATGTAAAGGAGGAATTGGCAAGCCTCTCGCCTCAGGACAAAGAACTGCGCTACAACTTCCGCAGCAAGAAGAATATTATTGATTTCAATAATGCTTTCTTCCCCAAGGCGGCCAAGGCGCTGGACGACATAGAGCCGCAGGCACGATTCCAAATCGAGGATATCTATAGCGATGTGGAGCAGCAGACCATGCAGACGAAAGACGAAGGCTACATCTCCATATCCCTCTATACCAAGAGCGGCAACTCGGCTCCAGAAGACTACGAGGAAGGAATGGTAACGGATATGATTAGCCATATCCGCCAGATGATGCAGGAAGGGCTCACTACACAAGATTTTGCCATACTTGTGCGCAAGAAGGACAATGCCGAGAGCCTGCTGCAATGGTTCCACCTGTTGGCACCCGAGATAAAGTTGGTCAGCGATGAGGCTTTCCTGCTGGAATCCTCAGTAGCCGTTCAGATGCTGGTGGCAGCCCTTTTTGTGCTGAACGACAACAAGCATTTGAACCCCATCCCCGAACGATACCTGATGATGCATTACCACAGCGATGTCTTAGGCCAGCCACTCAGCATGCTGCAGGTGGCTACCGACAAGGCTGAGGATCTGTTGCCAGAGGCTTTCATTCAGCATAAACAAGAGTTGGCACAACTGCCGCTCTATCTGCTCTGTGAACGTCTGTATCAGCTATTCCACCTAGACAAAATTCCCGGGCAGGATACTTATATATTCACTTTTATGGACGAGCTGCAGAACCACCTCCGTAGCAATCCATCAGACATTCACACCTTCCTGCAGGCATGGGACGAGACCATCCACAACCGCTCAATCCCAGCCGGAGAGGTGGACGGCATCCGCATCCTTACCATTCACAAGAGTAAGGGTCTGCAGTTCCATACCGTTCTGCTACCTTATATGGATTGGACCATCGAGAAGGACCGCAACGACGATACCATCTGGTGCCAGACAGACAAGGAGCCCTATAACGCCTTAGGCTCTTTGCCCATCAATGCGGGCAAAAACATGCAGCAGTCGGACTTTGCCTCCGATTACAACGAGGAACATCTGCAACGCCGTGTGGATGCCCTGAACATGATTTATGTGGCCTTCACACGTGCTGAGAACAATCTCCTCGTCTGGGGCCTTACAGCCGAAAAGGAAGGCACCATCACCAGCGCTGGCGACCTCATCCGCGCAGCCATCCCAAACCCTAAACTCTCAACCCTAAACTCTAAACTAATTTACGAGTTGGGCGAAGCCGTAACTTCGCACAAGTCAGAAAAAAAGCAGCACAAGAACCGCATGAAGAGTTCGCACGAGAAGGAGGAGGCACTCGGGGTGACCATGACTTCCAATGCACCCACATTGGATTTCATGCAGAGCAACCAGTCACGCAAGTTCATTGGCAGTTTGGGTACAGAGGAAACAGAAGAGACTGGTCAGCAGACCTATCTGGAGGTAGGAAAGATTATGCACTATGTGCTTAGCCAGATAGAGCATGCCGACCAAATACAGAAGGTGCTGAACCGTTGCATGGCAGAAGGCATCATAACGGATAAGAAACTGATGGATGTGGTTATAAAGAGACTCCAGAAGGGATTCTCCAACCCCAAGATAGCCCAATGGTTTGCCCCCGACAACCAGGTGTTCAACGAATGCAGCATCACCAGCATCAGTCCCGAAACAGGCGAGCCCTGCACCCTGCGTCCCGACCGTGTCATCATCAGCGGCGATACCATTACAGTTATCGACTTCAAGTTCGGTCGCCCCGAGCAGGAACATCACACCCAGGTAGAGGCATACAAGCAGTTGATGCATGCCATGTACCCCCAGAAACAGGTAGAAGGTTATCTGTGGTATATTTATTCAGGTAAAATAGAGGAGGTAAAAGGATGAAGACATTTCTGAGTTTAATAGCGAAAGACCTTCTGCAACGTTTTGGCACCAATATGCACGACGTTACGGTGGTATTCCCGGGAAAGCGTGCAAGCCTTTTCCTTAATCAGGAGTTAGCCTTGGCCAGCGAGACACCCGTCTGGGCACCTCGTTATATCACCATGAGCGACCTTTTCTACAGCCTCTCGCCCTACGTAAAGGCCGATCCTATAGAGAGCATTACTTCCCTTTATCAGATCTTCAGCAAGACCATCCTCTCTGAAGAAATGCAGGAAGAATACACGCTGGACAAGTTCTGGGGATGGGGCGAGATTATCCTTTCTGACTTCGACGATGTGGACAAGCACTTGGCCGATGCCAAGTCTGTCTTCCTGAATGTATATGAACTGATGGAGCTGGAGTCGTTGGACTATCTGACCGACGAGCAGAAGCAGACCCTTCAGCATTTCTTCCAGAACTTCTCCACCAAAGGCAATTCACAGCTCAAGGAACGCTTCCTGAATATCTGGTCGCAGATGTATAATATGTACACGCAACTTCGTGAGGAGCAGATGCAGGCAGGTGCCGTTTATGAGGGCGCCATCTTCCGCAACGTTATCGAGAACCTCAAGAAGGACGATTCGCCCCTGCAGTCTTTGCTCGAGAAGCGCAAGGCCATTGTCTTTGCCGGCTTTAATGTGCTAAACGATGTGGAGCACGCCCTGATGGCGGCCATCCAGAAGCAGGGAAAGGCCATCTTCTATTGGGATTACGACAGCTATTATGTAGAGAACCCAGATCATGAGGCAGGCGTCTTTATGCGTCAGAACCTGAAGGACTTCCCCTGTGCCCTTAGCAAGGAACATTTCGACAACCTGCGCCACCTGCAGGACGTTACCTTCATCTCCTGCAATACCGACAATGCTACAGCCCGCTACGCCAACCAATGGCTGGATACGCCACACGACTCCTGCAACAACCGTAATGCCGTGGTGATGTGCAACGAAAATCTCCTGCAACCCGTTTTGCATTCTTTGCCCCAGCAAGTCGGAAAGGTCAACATTACCATGGGCTTCCCCCTTACGGATGCACCAGTCTATAGCTTCGTGATGGCTTTGCTCTCATTGCAGACGGATGGGTTCGATGCCACCCAGCAACGTTTTCGCCATCCCTTCGTGCAGGTCGTACAGCACCATGTGTATGCACCCCTTGTGTCCGAGGAGCAATGGCTCCGCTATCAGGCAACGGATAATGTGCAGCTGCTGACCTACCTGATAGAGATGGTGCAGCAGGTGGGCATGCATTTTTCGGGGATTCAGGAACCCGATGTATATGAGCAACTTTACATCGAGGCCATCTTCCAGACGCATCGCATCCTCACCAAGTTCCTGCAACTGACCAGTCGTGACGAGAATCCGCTTGTCGTTCAGCATGTTACCCTGCGTCGACTCATGCGAACACTCCTCTGTAGCACCAGCATCCCCTTCCATGGGGAGCCAGCACAAGGCTTGCAGGTGATGGGCGTATTGGAGACACGTTGTCTGGACTTCTCGCATATGCTCATGCTCTCCGTCGAGGAAGGTATGCTGCCGCGCAACACGCAGAGCAACACCATGATTCCTGCCAATATCCGCGAGGCATTCGGCCTTACCACACCTCGCCACAGGATAGCCGTCTTCTCTTACTACTTCTACCGACTCATCCAGCGCACAGAACACCTTACCTGTGTCTATAACGAGAACTGCGTGGGCAACAGCCGCCACGAAATGTCGCGCTTCCTGCGCCAGATGCTGGCAGAGACGGACATTCCCATACGCACTCTTTGGCTGAAGAGCGAAAGCAGCATTCAAGATGTCGAGTCGCTTTCCGTTCCAAAGACACCCGAAATACTGCAGCGCATGCTGGAGCGCTACGACCGGAACACCAGCGGAGAGAAGGCTATTCCACTCAGTCCCTCGGCCATTAACACCTATATGACATGCCCCCTGAAGTTCTTCCTGACACATGTCTCAGGACTTCGTGCCGATGTCGATCCACAAGAGGGACTGAATGCACCGCTCATAGGTGATATCTTCCACGATACAGCCGAACTCATCTATAAGCGTATCATCCAGCACACGGGCAGTCATATTATCCAACGCAACACCCTCTCCGAGGTACTCAACGATATGGAAGGCCTCGTTGGCCCTATTCTGGACATCGTCTTCGACACCATCTATTTCCACCCTGCCGACCGTTGGAGCCGTACAGATGAGGCTTGGAAGATGGTTTGCCGTGACACCCGCCCTGGCAACCAATATACGGGCGAGCTCATCATCATCCGTCGTGTGCTCATGCAGTACCTCACCAACCTGCTGCGTTACGACCTCCGCCACGCTCCCTTCCGCATCATCGCTACCGAAATCGATAAGTATTTCAACATAACGAACCCCTCTCCAACTCCCCCGAGGGGGAGTGAACAATCCCAAGTCTCCCCTCGGGGAGATTTAGAGGGGGTTAGGTCTGTCAATGTTTTGACCGGCGGGCGCATCGACCGACTGGACGAGATGGACGGGCGCATCCGAGTTGTGGATTATAAGACGGGGTATCACGTGCCCAGCATTAAGAGTATGGATGATGTCACCAATACCGCAGGCAAGCATGAAGGCTATTTCCTACAAGCGTTTCTCTATTCCTATGCCGTACTGCAGAACGACAAACCTACCTCTCCACTGGTGCCGGCCCTCTTCTATCCAGGCAAAGCGTACAAAGAGGATTACGACCCTACCCTTACCATTGGCAAGGATGTGATAGAGGACTTCGCCCCCATGGCAGACGAGTTCTACGAGGGCTTGACTCACATCATAGAGCAAATCTTCTCGCCTGACTACAGTTTCACGCAAACACCCGAACTTAAGGATTGCGCCAACTGCGACTTCAAGCTCCTTTGCGGAAGATAAAATTTGCTCCCCCGTGGGGGCGCATTTGTTTTCTCGTGGGAGCGCAAAAATTCCCTCGTGAGAGCGCAAATTTTCCCCTTATTACAGCCCAAATCGCAAACCTGATGGGCCATTTGGCCACATGAACCCTTCCAAATGGCTCTGAATACTTAAATTCCGAACAACTCATGTATGCGCTAAGGATAGGGAAAAGCATCGGAACAAGGGGATCTTGCATGTCTTTAGAGGCCTGAGAGAGCAGGATTTTAACAATTTTGTGCCTTTCGAGGGCTCGGACATCGCTGGAACGGTGTCGCTAAAGATATTATAAGTCATTGCTTTTTAGGGAATTAAATCAACTAATAATACTGTAGCAGTCTCAGTCTCAGAGTCTCAGTTGTTTTTCAAGACACCCCCACTCTTTCTTCTATATTATATATATATCTATATATCAATAAGTTATAAAGTCTAAAAGAATGGGGTGTAAGTTAGATTGTGACTTTCAAACGAACTGAGACTGAGATTTGAGACTGTTCTGCTAATTCGTTATTCTTCCTCTACAAGGCCTTTGAGTGTCTGATGAAGTTCACGATACACTCCACTTTGACCACGCAAAAAAAAGAGCCTGCCTCGCGGCAAGCTCAGTTCTTAACTAATGTTAGCTGAATTCAATTCTGTGAATGTAATCAATCCATTATGGTCAAAAGATCTGGTGCAAAGGTAAGGCGATTTCACATAATGTGCAATACCTAAAATTTGGCATTTTTATGGTATTCCGCCATTAAAGCTACCCTTTCAGATAAGAATCGGCAAACTGCAGGGGTAGCAAAGCATCTACGCTCTCCACAACATGGGTGCCTTCTGTACCATACAACAGGATGCGAATGGGATGATCGTAACGTTGCTCGACGCCAAATATTACCTGACGGCAGGCACCACAGGGAGTGATGGGCTGCGAAAGGAAGCCTTCCCTGTTCCGCGCAGCTATGGCAAGAGAAATAACGGGCTGGTCGGGGTACTGGGCGTTGGCAGCAAAGAGTGTCGTACGCTCGGCACACAAACCCGATGGATAAGCTACATTCTCCTGATTGCTGCCAATAACAACGGTCCCATTCTTCAAACGGGCTGCCGCACCAACGCAGAACCCGGAATAAGGTGCATAACTGCTGGCCGTTGCATTCTTTGCAGCCTCTATTAAGATACGGTCTTCCTGGGGCAATTCCTCCCAATCAAAAACGCGTATTGTGCTCTGAATCGTGTACTCTTTCATCGTTTAGTTCACTTTTTAAGCACAAATATATAAGTTTTCTTCATAAAGCGGTAATTTTTAGCTAATTTTGTGCCCGAATTCGAAGAACTGGAAATGAAATCAAGACTTTTCTCTACATTTTTGCTGCTATTGTTCCTGCAACTTTGCATCTTTGCGCAGAGAACAAACCAGGCATATTGGGCTTACATAGACCAATACAAGGGTATTGCCATAGAGCAAATGCACAAATATCGCATCCCTGCCAGCATAACATTGGCTCAGGGACTTCTGGAGAGCGGAGCAGGACGCAGCTCACTTGCCACCAAAGCCCACAACCACTTCGGTATTAAGGTCAGCGGAAACTGGACAGGCCCCTACGTTCTAAAGAACGATGATGCGCCCAACGAGAAGTTCCGCAAATACAACAATGCAAGGGAGAGTTACGAGGACCATTCCAGATTCCTGCAGGGAAGGCGCTATCAGGGACTCTTCCAACTGAAGATTACCGACTACAGAGGATGGGCAAGAGGACTGAAGGCTGCCGGATATGCCACTTCTCCCACATACGCCGAGTCGCTGATCAGAATCATCGAGATGTATAACCTGTATCAGTTCGACAACGGCAGCTACAGGCAGGAGAGGAAGAGTACGGCACCCGTCATACCCACCATCAACGCCCAGAGCTCCTTCTTCCAGACGCATACGCTCTACAAGCACAACAAGAACTACTTTATCATCGTGGAGATTGGTGACAACATGGCCACCATAAGCAAGGAAACGGGCATCAGCCTGAAGAAGCTATACCAATACAACGACCTGCCGCTGGACTATGCTCCGACACAGGGCGACCTGATCTACCTGAAGAAGAAGCAGAAGTGCGCAAGCAAGCAGTTCAAGAAGAACCCCATACATATTGTGGAACCCAACCAGAGTATGTTCGACATATCACAACTCTACGGCATCCGTCTGAAGAGCTTGTACAAACTGAACGAGTTTGAACCTTCACACGAGATAAAGCCTGGAGACATCCTCAGAATCAGATAAAAAAAGAACAAAGAAAATATATGATTACATTATCAAACATTGCCGTACAATTCGGAAAAAGAGTCCTCTACAAGGATGTAAATATGAAGTTCACCAATGGTAACATCTATGGCGTCATTGGTGCTAACGGAGCAGGAAAATCAACCCTTCTTAAAGCCATCAGCGGCGAGCTGGAACCCACAAAGGGAACCGTTGAGCTAGGTCCGGGCGAGCGCCTGAGCGTTCTGAGTCAGGACCACTTCCAGTATGACCAGGAGACGGTCTTGAATACCGTTCTAATGGGCCACACCACGATGTGGGAAGTAATGAAGGAGCGCGAGAGCCTGTATTCGAAGGAAGACTTCACGGACGAGGACGGTATCCGCGTAGCAGAACTGGAAGACAAGTTCGCCGAGATGGGCGGCTATACAGCAGAGAGCGATGCCTCTGCCCTACTCTCTGGCTTGGGTATCAAGGAGGATAAGCATCACCAGCTGATGGGCGAGCTGTCAGGTAAGGAGAAGGTGCGTGTGATGCTGGCAAAGGCTCTCTTCGGTAACCCCGACAACTTGTTGCTGGACGAGCCTACCAACGACCTCGACCTAGATACCGTACAATGGTTGGAGCAGTATCTGAGCGAATTTGAGCACACGGTACTGGTGGTAAGTCACGACCGTCACTTCCTCGACTGCGTTTGTACGCACACCGTCGACATCGACTTCGGCAAGGTAACCATGTTTGCCGGTAACTATAGCTTCTGGTACCAGAGTAGCCAGTTGGCTCTGCGTCAGGCTCAGAACCAAAAGGCTAAGGCTGAGGAGAAGAGAAAGGAGCTGGAGGAATTCATCCGCCGATTCTCTGCCAATGTGGCAAAGAGTAAGCAAACAACAAGCCGCAAGAAGATGCTGGAGAAGCTTAACGTGGAGGAGATCAAGCCCTCAACCAGAAAGTATCCCGGCATTATCTTCCAGATGGAGCGTGAGCCAGGCAACCAGATTCTGGAGGTTGAAGGACTTAAGGCTACGATGGACGACGGAACAGTTCTGTTCGATAATGTCAGCTTCACCATCGAGAAGGGCGACAAGGTGGTATTCCTGAGTCACGACCCCCGTGCCATGACAGCCCTCTTCGAGATTATAAACGGCAACCGCGAGGCTCAGGCAGGAACCTATAACTGGGGCGTTACCATCACAACTGCCTACCTGCCACTCGACAATACAGAATTCTTCCAGAGCGAACTGAACCTGGTTGACTGGCTGGGACAGTTCGGCGAAGGCAACGAGGTATATTTCAAGCAGTTCCTGGGAAGAATGCTCTTCAGCGGCGAAGAGGTGCTGAAGAAGGTGAACGTTTTGTCCGGAGGCGAGAAAATGCGTTGTATGATTGCCCGTATGCAACTCAAGAATGCCAACTGTCTGATTCTGGACACTCCCACCAACCATCTGGACCTGGAGAGTATTCAGGCCTTCAACAACAATCTGAAGCTCTTCAAGGGCAACATCCTCTTCAGCAGCCACGACCACGAGTTCATACAGACTGTTGCCACACGTATCATCGAACTTACGCCCAATGGCATCATCGACAAGCTGATGGATTACGACGAGTACATCAGCAGCGAGGCCATCAAGGAGCAGAAGGAAAGAATGTATTCAGTATAAACTGACAGAATGACACTTGGCACACTTTTTGTATTAAGATTGTCAGGACAAACAGTTAAAGAAATATGAGCGAAGAATTGAAAAACGAAGAACAGAAAGAGCAGAAGGAGAGTCAGGAGACTCAGGAGACCGTAAATGCTCAGGCTGAAACAGATACTGAAAAAGAAGCTGGTCAGGATACAGAAAAGGAACTCACCATAGAGGAACAGCTGGATGCTGCAAAGAAGGAGATAGAGGAACTTAACGACAAGTTGCTCCGCAAAATTGCAGAATTCGACAACTACCGCAAACGCACGCTCAAGGAGAAGACAGAACTGATTCTGAACGGCGGAGAGAAAACCATCGTCTCTATCCTACCAGTTATAGATGATATGGAACGCGCACTCAAGAATATGAAGAACGCAGACGATGTAGCTGCCGTGCTGGAGGGCGTAGAACTTATCTACAAGAAGTTTATGGACATCCTGGGCAAGCAAGGCGTAAGCGTAATCGAGACGAAGGATGCCGACTTCGACGTTGACATTCACGAGGCCATTGCGCAACTACCCGCTCCCACAGAAGAACTCAAGGGCAAGGTAATGGATTGCACACTTACCGGCTATAAGCTGAACGACAAGGTAATCCGCCACGCTCAGGTTGTAGTAGGACTGTAACACAAATTCAAAATTCAAAATTCAAAATTCAAAAACAACCCCAACAACCGAGCAAATGTGATTATCATGGAAATCGAAGGGTAATTATGAATTATGAATTAAAAATTATGAATTGAAATAATTATGGCAGAAAAAAGAGATTATTACGAGGTCTTAGGCGTATCGAAAAACGCCTCTGATGCAGAAATAAAATCCGCATACAAGAAAATGGCCATCAAGTATCACCCCGACCGTAATCCGGGTGACAAGGAGGCTGAGGAGAAATTCAAGGAAGCGGCTGAAGCATACGACGTACTGCGCGACCCACAGAAACGCCAGCGGTACGACCAGTTCGGATTTGCCGGAATGGGCGGACAAGGCGGTTTTAGCGGATCCAGCATGAACATGGATGACATATTCTCGATGTTCGGAGACATTTTCGGCGGCAGAGGAGGATTCGGAGGCTTTGAAGGCTTTAGCGGTTTTGGAGGCTTCGGCGGGGGAGGTAATGCCGGACACAAGACATACAAGGGTGCCGACTTGCGCCTGAAGGTGCGTCTGACCCTGGAGGAAGTATCCACAGGCGTCACCAAGAAATTCAAGGTACGCAAGAACGTTACCTGTACGGCTTGTAATGGTACAGGAAGTGCCGACGGAAAGAAGGAAACCTGCTCGCAATGTAAGGGAAGCGGTGTGGTTTACAAGACCATCAACTCGATGTTCGGACGTATGCAGACACAGACGGTATGCCCCTCTTGTAACGGAACAGGAAGTACCATCAAAAATAAATGTCCCAAATGTAATGGCGAAGGCGTAGTAAACGGCGAAGAGATTATCGAAGTAGCTATCCCTGCAGGCGTTGACGACGGCATGGTGGTAACTGCCAGCGGAAAAGGACATGCAGGAAAACAGAACGGCGTGCCCGGAGATATTCAGGTGTTCATAGAGGTTGAGCCTCACAAGGAGCTTATCCGAAACGGACAGAACCTGGAATACAACCTGCTGCTTGACGTTCCCACAGCTGTCCTTGGAGGCTCGGCTGAGATTCCTACCATAGACGGCAAGGTTAAGATAAAGATTGAGCCAGGGACACAGCCCGGCAAGATTATGCGTCTGCGCGGAAAGGGCCTGCCTGCCGTATCAGGCTATGGTTACGGATATGGCGACCTGATTGTTAATATCGGCGTCTATGTGCCCCGCACCCTGAGCAAGGAGGAAAAAGAAATGTTCGAGAAGATGCGAGAAAGCGAGAACATGCGTCCGAAAGCCGAAGAGAAAGAAAGTTTCTTCAGGAAATTTAAAAAGATGTTTGAATGACCTATCAGGAAGCAACAACATACCTGTTTACTGCCGCCCCGTTATTCCAGAATATCGGGGCGGGTGCATATAAGGAAGGATTAAGCAATACACATTTGCTTGACGAACACTTTGGGCATCCCCACGAGAAGTTCCGTACCATACACGTCGGAGGAACAAACGGCAAAGGTAGCACCAGCCATACGCTGGCAGCCATCCTGCAGTCGCAAGGCTATCGCGTAGGCCTCTATACCAGCCCACACCTGGTGGATTTCCGCGAGAGAATACGCGTGAACGGCGTAATGATTCCAGAAAAAAGAGTCATCAGCTTTGTCGAGCAGGAACGTTCCTTTTTCGAACCCTTGCACCCATCGTTCTTCGAACTGGCAACAGCTCTGGCATTCCAGTATTTTGCCGAGCAGAAAGTTGACGTAGCCGTAATCGAAGTGGGATTAGGCGGACGACTCGACTGCACCAACATCATACACCCCGACCTCTCCATCATCACGAACATCAGTTTCGATCACATCCAGTTCCTGGGCAACACACTTCCCAAGATTGCCTCTGAAAAAGCTGGCATAATAAAGCAAGGTGTTCCCGCCATTATAGGCGAAGCAGGCGAGGAGGATGTAAGAACGGTATTCGAACAGGAAGCAGAAAAGGTAGGCACCAGACTTATCTTTGCCGAGGAGGAAAAGGAGCTAATCAGTTACACCTACTCCCCTACCCAAGGATACACATACCAGACAAAGACATACGGCGAGCTGCATGGCCAGCTTAGCGGATTCTGCCAGGAGAAGAACACCCGCACCATACTGGCCGCTGTGAACGAGCTTAACAAAATAAGTTATGGCATCAGCACAGCATCCGTAGCAAAAGGTATGAGCCAGGTATGCCAACTGACAGGCCTAATGGGAAGATGGCAAACCATAAGCACCAACCCGCTCACTATCTGCGATACCGGCCACAACGTGGGCGGTATGCAATACATCACCAAGCAACTGAAGGAAACACCACACCAGCGCCTACATATTATAATAGGTATGGTGAACGACAAGGACGTAAACACCGTCCTTTCCATGCTGCCCAAGGATGCCGTTTATTATTTCACACAAGCCTCAGTAAAAAGAGCCATGCCAGTAGAGGAATTCGCACAAAAAGCTGAAAAACATGATCTGCACGGAAACAGTTACGCAAATGTTGAACTGGCATATCGCGCAGCTAAGCAAAATGCGGAGAAAAACGACCTGATTTTCGTTGGCGGCAGCACATTTATTGTAGCGGACATGCTAAATAACATACTTTGATGCAGTTTTCATCGTTAATGTGACTTAAAAAACGTCCATTGATTTTGTTTTTTGATAAAAACTTTGTAAGTTTGCATATACATTTATCAAAAATTAATCTTCAAGACCAATGGACAAAGAATTAATTTCCGGATTAAAAAGAGAAGACTTTCAAGCTGTTGTTCAGGGCAAGCAGACAGATTTGTATACCTTGACCAACAGCAACGGAATGGAAGTAAGCATAACCAATTACGGCGGTGCTCTTGTGGCCATCATGGTTCCTGACAAGGAAGGCAAGATGGCCAATATTATACAAGGTCATGACAGCATAAAAGGCGTAATGGAAAGTCCAGAACCTTTCCTCAGTACACTCATTGGCCGCTATGGCAACCGTATCTGCAAGGGGAAGTTCATTATGAACGGGAAGGAATACAACCTGGCCGTAAATAATGGCCCCAACCACTTGCACGGAGGTCCTACTGGTTTCCATGCACGTGTATGGGATGCCGAGCAGATAAACGATAGCGAGCTGGTTCTCCGCTATGTTTCAGCCTACTACGAGGAAGGCTTCCCTGGCGAGTTGAAAATGGCTGTCAAGTACAGCCTCAGCGAAGACAACGAGCTTATCATTGACTATCGCGGCAACACCAACAAGAAGACTGTTGTGAACATGACAAGCCACGGCTTCTTCTCTCTGGCAGGTATTGCCAACCCCACCCCAGAAGCATTAAACAACGTATTACAGATTAATGCTGATTTCTATCTTCCTATTGACGAAACAAGTATTCCTACAGGCGAAATCCTGAAGGTTGCAGGCACACCCTTTGATTTCCGCGAGCCACATACCGTAGGCGAACGTATAGCTGCAGACGACGAGCAGATAAAGAATGGTACAGGTTATGACCATTGCTACGTACTGAACAAGCGTGAGCCAGGCGAACTCTCATACGCCGTGAAATGCGTAGAGCCTAATAGCGGACGCTGCCTGGAGATGTGGACCACAGAACCTGGTGTTCAGTTCTATAGCAGTAACTGGCACAGCGGACTTGTAGGTACACATGGTACCGTTTACGGCAAGTACAGCGCTCTCTGTTTCGAGGCACAGCACTTCCCCGACAGTCCTAACCACGCATATTTCCCCAGCTGTATCCTTAAGCCTGGAGAAGTATATCAGCAGAAGACTGTCTATAAATTCAGCGTTGAGAAATAATAAAAATAAAATCATTAAAAATAATTTAAACTAAAACAAAAAAATGGCACAAAAATCAAAACAGTGGGCTGCGATTATAATGATGATCGCCCTCTTCGCTATGATTGCATTCGTGACAAACCTTTGCTCACCTATGGCAGTTATTGTACAGAACCAGTTCGGAGCATCTGAGCTCCAGTCACAGATTGGTAATTACGCAAACTTCATCGCATACCTCGTAATGGGTATCCCAAGCGGTATGCTTATCGTAAAGTATGGCTACAAGAAAACTGCCATCATGGCCCTCATCGTAGGTATCATCGGTATGGCTCTGGAGTTGCTCTCAGGTACTATGGAGAGCATGTGGGTTTACCTTGCAGGTGCCTTCATCAGCGGTTTCTGTATGTGTATGCTCAACTGCGTTGTTAACCCTCTGCTGAACCTTCTTGGTGGTGGTGGCAACACAGGTAACCAGTTGATTCAGATTGGTGGTGCATTCAACTCTTGCGCAGCCGTTGCAGTTTACATCATCCTTGGTGCTCTTATTGGCGAGGTAACAAAGGATACAGCTATTACCGATGCTGCTCCCGCTATGTTCATCGCCCTGGCTATCTTCCTGCTGGCCCTGTTCGTAATGTTCCTTACAAAGATCGAGGAGCCCGCTCAGGAGCCTGTTAAGATGGAGCTTATCAAGGGTGCTCTTAGCTTCCGCCACTTCGCACTCGGCGCTTTGGCTATCTTCCTGTATATGAGCGTAGAGGTAGGTACTCCTACTTATATGATTAAATACTTGATTACTGACTGTGGTGTTGCTGCTGGTACAGCTTCTCTGATTGCAGCTGTTTACTGGTTTGCAATGTTCATCGGACGTTCTGTAGGCGGTTCTATCGGTGGTAAGGTTAGCAGCCGCACAATGGTTAGCACAACAGCCGCTGCTGCCGTTGCCCTGATTGCCTTCGGTATGTTCGCTCCCGAGACCATGACAGCAAATGTTCCTGGTGTTGACTGGGCAAACCTGAACGTAATATGGACTGAAGTTCCTGTTGGTGTAGCTGCATTCATCTGTGTAGGTCTCTGCACATCTGTAATGTGGGGCGGTATCTTCAACATGGCCGTAGAAGGTCTGGGCAAGTACACAGCTGCCGCTTCAGGTATCTTCATGACAATGGTATTCGGTTGCGCCGTAATGGTTGCAGTTCAGGCTTGGGTTGTTGACATTACCGGCAGCTACCTGACAAGCTACTTTGTACCTCTGGCATGTGCAGCTTATATCCTGTTCTATGCCCTGATCGGTTCAAAAGTCAGCAAGAGTGCTGAATAATAGTTTTTTTAACCTAATTAAAGACAAACGACATGAGATTAACAATTGATGATGTAAGAAGCCGTTTCATCAAGCATTTCGATGGAACAACAGGCTCAGTATATGCTTCTCCCGGACGTATCAACCTGATTGGTGAACATACAGACTATAACAATGGTTTTGTATTCCCCGGCGCTGTAGAGCAGGGTATCATTGCAGAGATTAAGCCCAACGGAACTCGTAATGTTCGCGCTTACTCTATCGACCTGAAGGACTATACTGAGTTCTCTCTCGATGACGAGAACGGACCTAAGGCATCATGGGCTCGCTACATCTTCGGTGTATGCCGCGAGATGATGGCATTGGGTGTTCCTGTAGGTGGTTTCAATACAGCTTTCGCTGGTGACGTTCCCCTGGGTGCTGGTATGTCTTCAAGCGCAGCTTTGGAGAGCACATACGCTTTCGCGCTGAACGATATCTGGGGCGACAACAAGATCGAGAAGATGGAACTGGCAAAGGTAGGCCAGCGTACCGAGCATAAGTACGTAGGCGTTAACTGCGGTATCATGGACCAGGCCATTAGCGTACTGGGCAAGAAAGGAGCTTTGCTTCGCCTTGACTGCCGCAGCGGCGAGTATGAATACTTCCCCTGGAATCCAAAGGGATACCAGCTCATCCTTGTTAACAGCTGCGTAAAGCATGAGTTGAAGGGTTCTCCCTACAACGAGCGCCGTATGCAATGCGAGCATGTAGCAGAAGTCATCAGCAAGAATCACCCCGAGGTGAAGAGCCTGCGCGATGCCAACTACGACATGCTGGAGGAGGTGAAGAGCCAGATTACCGAGGACGAATACAAGCGTGCACGCTACGTCATTGGTGAGGTTGTTCGCGTGCTGACCGTCTGCGATGCTCTGCAGAAGGACGACTACGAGACCGTAGGTAAGATGATGTACGAGACACACTATGGTCTGAGCAAGGAGTATGAGGTAAGCTGCGAAGAGCTCGACTTCCTGAACGAGATTGCTAAGGAAGAGGGCGTAACCGGTTCACGTATCATGGGCGGCGGTTTCGGCGGC
>ODAJ011991675.1_pt1 | contig 29976 bp, 20 predicted proteins | sample 1539241 | NCBI WGS metagenome assembly ODAJ01 (sample SAMN02144231, study PRJEB22623) | gut metagenome | biome: sheep rumen | host: Ovis aries | place: New Zealand
TTGATTTTGAAAGATTTACTTTGCAAATATTTACATCATTACATTTAACTCAATACAATTTTATCTAATTTGAAAATTTGAGGTAATAAAATGTCGTTAGGTTAATATGTTATGTGAAAAAAAACACATACATTTGCGTGTTCAAAGACCGTAACCGAATGAATTAATTATATTAACTTAACAACATTATGAGGAATTTTTTACTTTCGATTTCAGCGCTGCTGATTTCACTTACTGTTTGTGCTCAGGATGGTATTACCGTTGTGGGTGCCAACATCCCCATTCTTCCTTCTGCCCGTTGGAGCAATTTCCAATATAAGGCGAAGGTTCTTGTCGCTGATCCTGATATCGAATACGGCGACTACGGTGACAACAATGTAAATTATAACTGGCTTGTCCTGGAAGACGGTCCTGCCAAAGATACCAATGGTAAGGCTTGGTACGAGGTGGGTTATGACGAATCTACCCTTACCCCGAACGAGTTCGTTGCCAGTGATGACCCTGTCTATTTCACTTGGGAGGAGCAAACAGCACCTTTCAGTAGCGACGAGAAATGGCAAGGCATGACGTCTTTCCGTTGGATAGGTAATAATAAGATAGGTGATATCTACATCCGTCGCACATTCACCACCGACAAATTGCTTTCGGGCGATGTTTATTTGGCTTGTGGCCATGATGATGCTCCCTGCGAGTATTATTTGAACGGTGTGCTCATATTCTCTAAGACAGGATACGAGATCGACCATTATGAGTATATATATGAGAATGAAGGTGACACGGAACCCATTGACAGCATTGAGCATTATAAACAAGGTTGGAACAACGATGAGGTTTATAAGCTGACCGACGAGCAGAAGAAGTTGATTCTCCTTGACGGTCAGGAGAATCTGATTGCTGTACATGTTCACCAGAACTGGGGCGGTGCCTTTGCTGACTGCGGTCTCTACACCATGGTAGAGGGTGGTCTGGACATGGGATATGTTACACCTTGGGAGGGTAAGGTTATCTTTAACAATGTCGGAGGTTATAATTTCGACGGAAAATCTCCCAGCAACGACCCCAAACACCCATGGTCTGCACTCTATGAGGCTCAGGAGGGTGATGAGTACACCTTTACTATGCCAGGTGCCAGCGACATGGACGATGAGAACCCTGAATGGAAGGAGCAGCTGCACTTCAAGACTCCTATCACTCTGGAGGAAGGTAAGTATTACAATGTCAAGTTTACTATAAATGCCTCTTGTCCTTATTCAAGTGTACGTGTTAAGATATGCGACAATGATAACGATAATGAAGGTGCTACGGCATTCGACGACTTCATGGAAATCCCCGAGGATACTCCCCTGGAGTTCGAAGAAGAAATAGAGGGTCTGAACTCTATAAAGAACTTGAAGATTGTCTTCGACTTCGGCGGTGGTGAAGAGAATTCCACCATCAAGATCAGTAACATGTCTATTACAGACGAGGAGAATAACGAGCTCTGGATAGGTACTCATTACTTCAACTACTTCTACATGTGCAAGCGTGTTGAGAAGTTCTATGTATGGGACGAAACACTCAATAATGGTGAGGGCGGTTTAAGAGAAGCAAAGACCGATGAGGAAAAGGAGAACTATTACGAGAGTAAGGTCGTTTACGAAGAGGCTAATGCTCCTGAGATAACCGGTCGTGTTGAGACCAAGGCCTGGACAATGGCTGATTTCGACGACTCTATGTGGGACAGCCAGATGATGCCTGTTGGCAACTCTGGTTATATGCCCGAGGTACAGAGTATCTGGCCCGGTGGTGATAATACCAACTACTGGATTCGTCGTAACTTCGAGCTTGAAAAGATCAACGACCGTCTCTCTTATGCTCTGAACGTATGCCACGATGACGTTTACGAGACATACGTAAATGGTCACCTCTTGCAGAAGAACGTTGGATGGACTAACGGCAAAAATCCTGTCCAGGTTCATATCCCTGCCAGATACCTCAATGTAGGTAAGAACGTTATTGCCACCTACATCCAGCAGAACTGGGGTGGTAAGTTCTATGACTGCGGTATCAATGTCGAGGAGGTTAACTACGATGAGTGCGTTAAGGCCTTCAACGAGTCTATGGCTTATGCTCAGACAGACACATTGCTGACAAACAAGATGCATAGCGATGTGCAGGCTCTTATGGATCAGGCCAAGCAGGACTTCGAAGAGAACAAGAACGACCCTGCCGAGATAAAGAACTTTGCCAAGGAGTTGAGGTCTGATGTCAATGCTATTTTTGCTTATAGTAAAGATGTAAAGACTTTCAAGGACACATGGGATATCTGTCGCAAGATGAAGGACACCGGTTTCTGGGGTACTGCTCTTAGTGATGCCACAGCCGCTCTTGACACTTGCTCAACAGCAAGCAGCCTTAACAAGTATCTTACTCCTTTGAAGGATGGACGTAAGGCTACCGCTATGGAGCGTCATAACGAGAAGTTTGTAGGATGTGTTCCGCAGATTGTTTCTATGGAAAGTGTAGGTGATGACCTGGTATATGGCGATGAACCTAAGTACTTTATATATAATGTAGGTGCAAAGCAGTTCCTTAGTGGTGGAGAAAGCTGGGGTACCCATCTGACTCTTGCTTATGCTTCTAACCCCATGATGCTTGTTCAGGCAATGAGGGATGTTCTTGACGACGAGACTGGTGAGCCCACTGGTGATCAGACTGCAATTGATGGTGCATTCTATGTAGAGACCTTCCGTCCTAATGGCACTATTGGCGCAAACGACTTCATGGGTTGGAACGGATACGTAGATAAGGCTATGAATGAAGGTACGTGGGAACTTATCCCTGTAGAGGGCAAGCCCAATGTCTATAACATTGCTCAGTATGGTCAGACCTTCGGTGATGCTGATACCACTTGCTACAATGGTACTATCTTCGAGCCCGGTGGTAAGAAACTTCTTGGTCTGCGCAGCGGTGATAACAAGTACACACCTTCATACTATGTGGTTGATACTGATATGCACTCTCCCGAGTTGGAGACCAACCAGTGGATGTTCATCTCTCGTGAGGAGTTGATAGGTCTTATCTCTACAGCTACCGAGGATAATCCTGTTGACCTCACCTTCCTTATCACCAATCCTGGTTACGACCAGCGTCTTACCGATGCAGACTGGATGTACGCAAATGGTAGCATATGGGGTCGTGGTGATAATTATCCCAACTTCGTACTAGAGTCATATAACACCACCAGCTTCTACAACTATATGGAGCTTTGGCCTGCAGAGGAAGCCGATGCATTACCTGCCGGAACCTACAAGCTGATGGTTCAGGGTTACTATCGTGATGGTATAGAACAGAAACATGTTGAGAAGGTCATCAAGGGCGAACCTTCTGCCCAGAATGCTTTCATCTTCGCAGGTGCTTCATTCTATGCCGAGGATGACCTTAACGCATGCGAGAAGATTCCTCTTATGCCTATCCACATGGAGGCTAACATGGTACCTGGTATCGGTTACACCTATGCTGGCATGAGCATGCCTGGTACATACGGTGGCCAGCCCATGCAAGCTACCCAGCAGGCTGCCAATGAGTACTTCCCCTGCGGCCTCTACTGGAACGAACTTACCTTCATCATTCCCGAGGAAGATAATGGTCACCTGACCTTTGGTATATGCAAGCCTACCAATTTAGATCTTGAAGGTAAGGGCGACTGGATTGTAATGGACAACTGGCGTCTTAAGTATTGTGGTAGCAATGCTGATCCCGATGGTATTAATGATGTTATCAAGACTCCTGTTCAGAATACATCTAAGGTTATCTACAACCTCGCTGGTCAGCAGATGAAGAAAGTCCAGAAGGGTGTCAATATCATTAACGGTAAGAAGTTGTTGAGATAAACAGCCTCCCCCTTCCCCTCCAAAGGAGGGGTGAGAATAATATAAAAAGGAGCGCTTCCGGATTCGGAGGCGCTCCCTTTTTTTAGTTAAGAGTTGAAAGTTGAGAGTTGAGAGTCACTTTAATAGGTTTAATAGTTTAATAGTTTTAATGGTTTAAGAAGTTTAAGGGGGCTATTGAGGTGCAGAACTATCCTCTTGCCCCTCGCCCCTCGCCCCTTAAAGGAAGCGTAGCTTCCGCTCTTTCGGGCAAAAAAATCCCCTCCCATCAAGGGAGGGGTAAGGAGTGAGTCCCTTTCCTTCACTATCTGTGAGGGGGAAGGGGCGGTCTTATTTACAATGAAATTGCACCACTTGGGCAAGCATCTGCACAAGTACCGCACTCTGTGCACTGCTCGGGATCAATTGAATACTTATCGCCTTCAGAGATAGCTCCTACGGGACATTCATCGATACATGTGCCGCATGCAACACAATCATCACCAATTACGTATGCCATAATCTTATAATTTATAATTGTTAAACGTTAATTTTCATTCTTCAAATCTCAATTATGAATTATGAATTATGAATTGAGAATTATGAATTAATCTTTGGCAAAGGTAATTAAAAATGGTGATTCCTGCACTATGTTAGTATTCTTTTTTTTTACTTTATCATCAAAAATAGTGATTTATGCAATAAAGTGATGTGTTTTTACGTTATTTTCATGATGAAAATACGTATTAGAGTTTTGGTTTTGGCGTTGATGGCGCTCTGCTGTGTTTGCGGAGCGGTGGCTCAACCGCGTAAGGTAATGAACCGTCCTTACCTGGATCAGCGCAAGTTGCATTATGGTTTCCTACTTGGATTCCATCTGCAGGATCTGGAATTAAGTAACAATGGCTATATAACTCCGGAAGGGGAGGAATGGTATGCCGATGTCAATAACTATAATCCCGGCTTTACCGTTGGTGTGCTGGGCGAACTGCGTCTAAATAACCATTTTGCCCTGCGATTCTCTCCCACGATACACTTTGGTCAGAAGCACCTGGTGTTTCACGAGCAGGTAAGCAGCAGGGATACTACGCAGAACATCAAGAGCTGTTACCTGTCCTTGCCCATTGACATAAAGTTTGCCGCTCCGCGTTACAACAATTTCCGACCTTATCTGATAGCCGGTCTTAATCCTACTGTGGATCTGACGGCGCGTAAGCATGGGGCACTTAGGCTGAAACCCTTTGACTGTTATATTGAGGTGGGAATGGGATGCGACATCTATCTGCCTTTCTTCAAACTGAATCCTGAGCTGAAGTTCTGCTTCGGCTTGATGGACATTATCCAGAAGGATCGCTCAGACCTGATAGACACCACCTTGCATAAGTTCACACAAAGCATAGATGGCGGTCACTCCAAGATGATTGTCCTCACCTTCTACTTCGAGTAGAAGCGTGGAACCTCTTTATTGCTGCTTGAAGCCGTAGCCGTTGCTGAATCCTCCGTTGCTCAGCACATTAGGTGTAAAGGGCCAGTAGTGGATGGGAGCCGACACGTAGTCGTAATCGTAGAACAGGTACTTGAGGTATTCGTCGGCAAAGTCCAGGAGTGTCTGCCCCCAGTTCTCTGCCTTGTATCCATCCGCAAGCAGGGCCGTCACTTCTTCATCGCTGAGTCTCTTAAAGAGCCCCCTGATAGCCAGGTTAGTCCTGGTATTGCCTTCGTAGTTCAGGCCGTATGATGTCCAGTCGTCATTAACACCTCGCCATGAGGGGTACAGGATAGGGTCATCCTCGCTATCAGGAGGGCATTGAGCGGTAAGGCGATGTCCCCTGGCAGCTTTGGCATCCGCAATCTTGGTGTAAACCTTCGTGGAGATCACGTTACCGTTGTCGAACTGATAGTAGCCGTTGGTCTGCAGGCCGTCCAGCATTTCCTTGGTCAACTCCTTTATAGCCTTTATCTTTTCGCCGATAAGTCCCGTACGGATAAGCACCGTGCGACGGTCGCCCTCGCCAGCAAACTCAAAACCGCGTTCATCTATAATAGCCTTCAGCAACGAGCCCTCCCGGGCGATAAACCCGTCCACGTCAGCCTTTCCTGCGGGGAAAGCACGTTCGCGGATAAGGGAGAGATATTTCTTTGCCTCCGGCTCGTCCCCTAAGACTGCGCATGCCTCGGCATAGCCCAGGAAAATCTCGGAAATGCGCATATACGGACCGTTTATGCCTGATTTGCGACTGTTGGCTGTCCACACTCTCTTCTGGCGGCTCTCGTCCCACTTGTTGCACGAGATACCTCCTCCGTTTCCTTGTGAGCCGGGTGTGAAGGGAATCAGGATCTCCGTGCCGTAAGAGCCGTTCGTTGCCGTTACTGTGCAGGAAACATCCCGACGCATATCCTGCGGATCAAACATGCCATAGTAGAAGGCGGGATTGATGCGGCACTGACCATAGTTCTTGCAGGGATAGTTATTGGAAAGGGCAGCTGTTGTGGGGCGCCCGAATGAGTACGGACGCGGATCATTCCCCTCACCCTGTGGTATGGGCACCTCGTAGATGGATTCGTCGGCAAAGTCGTTGTCGCTATCGTGCATCTGCTGGAAGAAGTACTGGTAGGCATTGCCATAGATCCGCCCGTTTTCCGGCAAACGCGGGTCTGTGGTGTGGAAAACGGCAGAGCCGGGGTTGTCTATTACAGCCTTAAAGTACGCTCGGGCCATTGCGTAGAACTTGAGGTAGTCGGACCTGCGGCCATAGGCGGCACCGTTATTCTCCCTGCCCGTCACCTCGAAGGTGAGCGGATTTCCCTTTCCGTCAGTTCTGACAATATCTCCGCGCCGTGTTTGATATCCGCCTGCCTCCAGTGCAATACGGCCTATGAGTCCCTCTACGTAAGTACGCGAGAAGTAGTTTTTTCCTTTTCTTCCCATTGTATCCCCCACGCGGTACATAAGCGGTGCTGCCTGCTGTAGTTCTTCAAGTATGACATCATAGATGGAGTCTCTGCTACAGAGTTTACCCGAGTCTGTATCCTTTCCGCTGATGTATGGTACATCGCCAAAGTATTTCAGCAGTTCGCGATAGGCGGTTGCCTTAAGGGCCACGGCTTCGCCATAGAGTTGTCCCTTGGTACATGCCTTTCCCTCTGCCACCATCTCGGGGAACACCTCAGAACGCTGAATCACCGATATTATGGTATTGGCCTTGGTAATGATGGAGTAGAGCAGGGCATAGGTCTCGTTTTCTTTCTGGTAGCTCAACAGAGCATAGCTACCCGCGAATTTCCCGTTCTGGTAGAAACACTCCGGGTAATGTCTTCCTGTCTGTGACTCAAACCTCTCCGGGTGGCGTTCGATGTCAGAGCCGGCCATGTCGGATGCGTAGAACAGCCCATCGCCAAAGACTTTGTTCCGGGCAACATCAATCCAGTTGGCATAAGCGCTTTCCAGTGCGGCGCGTGTTGTCTCGTCATTGGAGAAGACAAACTCGGCATCTGTTTTCGATGATGATGACGTATCCAGGAAATCACCGCATGAGAGGGTCAGGGGTATTATGGCTGCTCCGCAGAGTATAGTGTATATTTTCTTCCTCATATCTTTAAAAAACAACATTAAGTCCGAAGGTAAAGGTACGGGCGCGCGGATACGCGTTCCAGTCGTAGTTGGGTAGGGGGAATCCGTTTATACCCTCTGGCCGGGTATTCACATCGGGGTCGCTGCCGCTGTAGCCTGTCAGACAGAACAGGTTGCCGCCCGTAAAGTAAACACGCAACTTGCTGATACCGGCTTTCCGGGTAAGTGTCTGCGGCAGCGTATAGCCGATGGTCAGGGTGTTGAGGCGCAGATAAGAGGCGTCCTCTACAAACTGGGACGATACCACGCCGTACTCGCAGTAGGGCAGGGCGTACCTGGCATTTGCGTTCAGGGCGGCCAGGGCCGACGGGTCTGTTACGGGTACCAGGTTGCCCCGGGCATCGGTATCGTAGATTCTCCAGCAGTTGCTGATATATCCAAGGCGGTTCCATCCGTAGCTGGCATTCTTGTTTCCCATCATCGAGTACATGGCATTGGCGTTGTAAACGTCTCCGCCTATCTGGTAGGTAAAGCCTACGGATGCGTCAAAGCCCTTGTAGCTGGCATTGATGTTAAAGCCTCCTGTGTGCTGGGGCTGGGTATGACCTATAATGCATACATCCTCTTCGTTAACCACACCGTCGTGGTTCATGTCCTCATATTTTGTAACCCCGGGGAATGCTGTCTGTCCCTGTGGGCGGTTATAGTATTGCCCGCCGGAATAGTTGCCGATTCCGCTGATGTCCGGTATGCCGGGTTTTAATGTCCACACACCGTCTGAGACCGTGAAGTCGTCCACCGTATAGAATCCGTTTGCCTTGTATCCGCAGATGGTTCCTACGGGTTCGCCTTCGCGGATGATATAATCGTTGTGCGGCAGCTTTACTGAGGGTGCCCAGTCTGTGTTGGTGTCTGCGTTTACGCCGTCAGTCACTTTCTCCACCTTATTCTTATTATAGTTATAGGTAGCGCTCAGGCTAAGATTAACCTTTCTTGTGCGTATTATGTCATAGAAGACAGAGAACTCCACACCCTTGTTGGATGTCCTGCCTACGTTCTGGTACTGGAAACTGTGCCCCGTTGTCTCATCTACGGGAACACGCATCAGGATGTCCTTTGTGGTATTCCAGTACAGTTCTATCCCTCCGTGTACTTTCCCCCTCCACAGGCTATAGTCTATACCTAGGTTGCGCGAGATGGTGGTTTCCCATTTCAGACCGGGGTTGGCCAGAATGTCACCCGGTTTGAATGTGATGGCACGTTCGTTCCCGTTCCATGTTATCTCGGGTATCCAGTATTCCTTCCACAGGCTGGCATCGATGTCGTCATTACCGGATGTTCCGTAGGAAAGTCTCAGCTTCAGGTTGTCAAGCCACTTACGTGTTCCTGCCATGAAAGGCTCCTCCGAGAGGCGCCATCCCGCGGCTACAGACGGGAAGAAGCCCCAGTGGTTCTGTGGAGCGAAATTCGAGCTGCCGTCGGCGCGGAAGGTGGCAGTTAACAGGTATCTCTCCATGAATGTGTAGTTTGCCCTGCCGAACCACGAGAGGGTATGCCTGGGCTCTCCCACGTTGTTGAAGATGTCGGACAGTTTCTTTGTCTGTTCAATGTATTCGTCGTTCATGTTATACATCTGTATGAGTCCGAAGGCTCTGTCCATGTCGAAATTCCTCGGGAACCCGGCTCCTGTCATATAGTTTGTTTCCTTATTGCTTGCCAATACCTCGTTGCCCGCTAACAGTGTCAGGCGGTGATTATCCCCCAACCCCTGCACCTCATAGTTCAGGGTTGTGGCCCATCGTATATTGTAGCCGCTGCCCTGTGTCAGCTGAGCCTGGTTATAGGGGTTGATGGCGTTGCCGGCATCCCAGTATCTTGTTTTGTCCCAGTAACGTCCCAGTGTAAGCTCGGTTTTGGCAACCAGGCCCTTCAGAATGTTCCATGTCAGTACGCCTGTTCCGCGCAGCCGCTGTCGTTTTGTCTCGTTTGTATAGTTATCAATGATGGCAAGCGGACTGAATATCTGCTCTACACTGGGGCTCCCCATAGACAGCAGCGATGGGTCGTCATTTCCCAGCGGCTTGTCTATGGGCCTGTAGCCGTATACAAAGTTTCCCGCCGCATAGTCGAAGTTGGCGCCGTTATGCATTGTCTCCACATATCGGAGGTCGGCGTCAAAGGTCAGTCTTCGGGTAATCTGCTGCGAAATCTTGAAGTTGGCATTCCATCGGCGGAAGTCCGACTTGATGCGTATTCCGTCATCGCTCATGTAGTTCGCCGCGGCATAGTATCTGGTCTTCTGGTTGCCTCCCGAAAGCGAAAGGTCGTGCGACCACGAGCTGGCACTTCGCAGTACATCGTCAACATAGTTGTGTACCTTCATGTTACGGTAGTCGTTCAGGTGGTTGCCATACTCCGGGCCCAGACCGAAGTACTCCTCAATGCCCTTCTGCTCATTGTTGCCGTAGGCTGTGGCATAGCTCCAGTTGTTCAGCACATAGCTGTAGGCATCCATAACGTCGGGCGTTCTGGCGGCTTTCTTCAGCTGATAGTACATATTATACTTCACCTTGACAGGTCCTTTGCCGTCAGCGCCTTTTGTTGTCACCAGAATGACACCGTTGGCACCTCTTGCTCCGTATATGGCTGTAGAGGCTCCGTCTTTGAGCACGTCAATGGTCTCAATATTGTCAACCGGTATGTCACTGATATCGTTTACCTGTACACCGTCAACGATGTAAAGTGGATCATTAGACTGTGTGATAGAACCGCCGCCGCGAACATGCAAGGATATTGTGGCCCCTGGCCTGCCGTCCTGTGACATTACGTTTACGCCGGGCAGTTGTCCCTCCAGGGCCTGCATGACATTAGGCACCGGGTTGGCTGCCAGCTTATCGCCGCTGACGGATGCCACAGCACCTGTCAGGTCTTTCCTGCGCATGGTGCCGTATCCTATCACAACCACCTCGTCCAGAAAGGTGTTCTCCTCTTCCAATACGATATTGACTATCGAATCGTTCGGCGTTGTTCCCACCGTTTTTGTCTGAAAGCCTATATAGGAGAAAGTAAGGTCGGCAGTGTAGGGGACATTTGACAAGCAGAACTTTCCGTCTATATCTGTGATGGCGCCGTTGGAGGTTCCCTTTATGGTTACGTTAGCGCCAATCAGCGGTTCGCCGGAAGAATCCTCCACAGTGCCCGAGACTGTCTTTTGTGCCGTGGCGGTAAGCCAGAGCATACAGCATGCTATGATTACTGAGACTTGCTTTATCCTCTGTATTATAGATGATACAAACAGATTCTTTGGGTTCATGATATCAGTCTTCTGAATATGTTTCTGCCTACAAAGTTACCTTTTTTTTCCTAATTTCAAGTTATTATCGAATTATTTTTGTCCCTATGGTATTTATGTGCCGAGGACTTTCAGGGTCACCAATCGGCATCTTGTTGGTAAAATCGGGTTTATTCATAGTGAGGAATAATCAACTTGAATAATTTTTTTTTCAAGTTACTTTTGCAGTAAAATCAAGTTAAAAGTGATTTGTAATTAAGCTATCAGTAACATGCCGTTTTGCTGTCAATGAAACGGCCTTTCTCTGATAGCGATACGCCGTTTCTCTTCTTTCCCCTTAGGCAAGCAGCATTTGCAGCCTCCAGAGGCTGCACGTGTAACCCCGAGGGGGCTGAAATTGCAGATGTACCACTTATTTGTCTTAAAATAATAAAGGGGAGCCAAACGCTCCCCTTTATTATATATAAGGTATATAGAATTTACTTCAGGCGGGCAAGGGTTTCCTTGATACGCTTCATAGCCTCTACTATGTTCTCGTCGCTGGTAGCATAGCTCATGCGGAAGCACTCGGGGCTACCAAAGGCATCACCACCTACGGTTGCAACATGACCAACCTCCAGGAGGTACATGGCCAAGTCGGTGCTGTTGTTGATGACACGGTCGCCATCCTTCTTGCCGAAGAAACTGCTGCACTTGGGGAACAGGTAGAAGGCACCCTGAGGATCATTCACCTCCAGGCCGGGAATCTCCTTTGCCAACTTTACAATCAGGTTCTTACGACGCTCGAAAGCCTGACGCATATCCTCTACACACTGCTGGTCGCCAGCGAAAGCAGCCTCGGCAGCTTTCTGGCTAACTGAACAGGGACCACTGGTGTACTGACCCTGCAGCTTGTTACAGCCCTTTACAATCCAATCGGGGGCAGCAATGAAACCGATACGCCAACCAGTCATGGCATAAGCCTTAGAGACACCGTTGATGATTACAACGCGGTCCTTGATGTCGGCGAACTGAGCCATGCTGGCATGCTCGCCAACGTAGTTGATGTGCTCGTAAATCTCGTCAGCAACCACAATCACGTTGGGGTACTTCAGCAGAACGTTCTTCAGGGCCTCCAACTCAGCCTTGCTATATACAGAACCTGTGGGGTTGCTGGGAGAGCAAAGGATAAGAGCCTTTGTCTTAGGAGTGATAGCTGCCTCCAACTGAGCGGGTGTAATCTTGAAGTCCTGCTCGATGGTAGCCTCTACGAAGACGGGAGTTCCCTCTGCCAGCAATACCATCTGAGGATAGCTTACCCAGTAGGGAGCGGGGATGATAACCTCGTCACCAGCATTTACCAATGCCATGATGGTGTTGCAGACACTCTGCTTGGCACCGTTGCTACAGAGAATCTGGCTGGGAGCATAGTCCAGACCATTCTCGTTCTTCAGCTTGTTAACGATGGCCTTCTTCAGTTCGGGGTAACCAGGAACGGGAGAGTAACGACTCCAGTTGTCCTCTACAGCCTTAATGGCGGCAGCCTTAATGTGGTCGGGTGTATTGAAGTCGGGTTCGCCCACGCTCATGTTAATAACATCAACGCCCTGAGCCTTCAGCTCGCTGCTGCGCTGACTCATTGCCAGAGTGGCACTGGGTGCCAATCGGTTCAATCTGTCGGATAATGTATTCATATTTATTTAGGTTTATTGTTTGCTGTTTTTTGTTTACCGTTTTCCGTTTACTGTTTACAGTTTATGGTTGGCAATTTTGATTTTTGAATTTTATAATTTTGAATTGCTATAGCTTGTGTCCCATCCTTATTCTCTTGGTTTCCAGGTAGCGGCGGTTGTACTTGTTGGGTTCGATAATGATGGGGATGTTCTCTACAATCTCCAGACCATAGCTCTCCAGTCCAACACGCTTCACAGGATTGTTAGTGATAAGGCGTATCTTGCTGACACCCATCTCCTGCAGAATCTGTGCACCTACACCATACTCACGTTCGTCGGGCTGGAAGCCAAGGTGGATGTTGGCATCAACGGTGTCGTCACCTTCCTCCTGCAACTTATAGGCAGCAATCTTGTTCATCAGACCGATGCCTCGGCCTTCCTGATTCAGATAGACTACCATCCCCTTGCCTTCCTTCTCTATCATCTGCATGGCACGGTGAAGTTGCTCGCCGCAGTCGCAACGGCAACTGCCGAAGATGTCGCCAGTCGCACAACTGCTATGCATACGTACTAGAATAGGTTCGTTAGGATTCCACTTGCCTTTGTACAGTACCACATGTTCCAAGCCGTTGCTCTTCTGGCGGAAGGGGATGATGTGGAAGTTGCCATATGCTGTGGGCAGCTCTGCTTCTACACCTTTCTCTACAAGGGATTCCTGCTGAAGGCGATAAGCTATCAGGTCGCGGATAGAGATAATCTTCAGTCCGTGTTCCTTGGCAACCTCTTGCAACTGAGGCATACGGGCCATGGTGCCGTCCTCGTTAAGGATCTCTATCAATGCTGCTGCAGGCTGAAGTCCTGAAAGACGAGCCAGATCAACGGCAGCCTCGGTATGTCCGGCACGACGCAACACGCCTTTGTCCTGAGCATAAAGAGGATTGATATGTCCTGGACGACCGAAGTCAGAAGGCTTGCGGTTCGGGTCGGCCAAGGCACGGATGGTTGCAGCACGATCGTGAGTGCTGACACCAGTGGTGCAACCCTCTAATAAATCTACTGTTACGGTAAAGGGCGTACCCAGCATGCTGGTGTTGTCCTGTACCTGATGGTCCAGTTCCAATTCTTTGGCGCGGCTTATCGTAATAGGTGCGCATAGCACGCCGCGTCCGTTACGTAGCATAAAGTTCACCTTCTCAGGTGTAATCATCTCGGCAGCTGTGATGAAGTCGCCTTCGTTTTCGCGATCCTCATCATCAACTACTATCACGAATTTACCCTGACGGAAATCCTCCAAAGCTTCCTCTATGGTGCTTAATTTAAATTCACAATTCATAATTCATAATTCATAATTGCCACTTCGTTCTCGTTTTAGATCGAGCCCCCTTTGGCGTTCATAATTCATATTTTTTAGGGGCCGCCCTCGTTATTACGATTTATCGATATTGCGAAATTTCGACAACCTTTGCGGCCCTTGATCTCACTTTTATCTTTTATCTTTTCTCTCTTATTCGATCTCTTTTATCTTTTTTATTATCACCTCTCCTACCTCTTGTACTTTATCCAGGTCACGGCTTAGGCGCAGGCGATATCTCCATATTCTTAGCCAGAGGAGTATTCCTACTGGGAGGAAGATGCCTGCCCACTTGTTGCGTCTGGGATTCCTGAAGGGGCGGGTATGTGCATCTGGGATGATAAATGGCAGCATGTTCAGCAGGCCAATGATGAGATTGCTCTTGCTGTTGTGCAGCTCATCTATCAATGCTTCCAGTCTCTCGCTGATTCCTATGACCGTTGTATCTTCCTGATATTGGAAGAAGATGTGCCAATAGGATGGCATCATCAGCAGGAAGTGACTATCGGAATATGCCTTGCAGTCATCCATCAGCTGCTGCATCTCTTTCTGGCATTTAGGGTAATCGGGGTCGTAGATGATAACCTCCTTGCGGTTGAGCTTCCTCGAGATGCGGAGTCCTAACAACTTCATGAAGAATTTCTTGTATCCTTCCATATCGAATACAACGCTGTCCGAGTTGGCCTTATAGGTGAGCCATCCGCCAATGGGCAGCAGCACCATACTGCTAAGCCACTCTCCGAAGTATGCATCCCATGCACCAATCTTAGCATTATTCTCACCGGCGACATTGATGATGTAGTAGAAGATGAAGAATACTACACTTACTACTACAGGGATGCCCAAGCCTCCCTTCCTGATAATGGCTCCCAATGGTGCTCCTATGAAGAAGAAGAGCAGGCAGGAGAGGCTTAGCGTATATTTCTTCTGTGCCTCCATCAGATGGCGGCGCAGTTGGGTGTTCATCTCTGTGGTATAGCAGGTGGCACGGAATTCACATTCTGCTTTCATCGCCTCTGTGCGGTTGAGGGCATATTTCCATGCCGAGGACTTCTGATCGTCCCTCAGTTGGTTGAACAGGGTATCGAAGGGAGCGGTGTCTGCTATCTCCTTGACAATCTTGGCAGAGTCTTTCCTGCCTGACGATAGTTCACGTGCCAGATAGGAGTTCTTGGCATTCTCGTATATGCTGTGTCCGATGCTGTCGGTGCGCGAGCGTAAAGAATCGATGCCTCGGTAGATTTCCCTCAGGTTTTTGGCTTGGGCGTTGCCAGCAAAGAGGCTTGCATCAAAAAGGTTGAACTGGTTATCGAAGGCAATGTAGTCAATCTCCTCGATGAAGGACTCCCTCATATAAGGGATGTTGGCTCGCAACATGGCTCCTGACTGGTTGCTCATGTTCTTGAAGCGCTCTCCATCATATAGCGTTAGCTTCAGATGCGTCTTGTCTGCTGTGCTCTGCAGACGGCCGCTATCAGCAATGACTATCTGGGTATCCTCATAGTTGTCTGTGTTGGTGTAAATCATAACACCATACAGCATGCCCGTTTCGGCATCCTTGCGTTCAACAAACAGGTTATACCCCGGAATATCGCTATAGAAGATACCCTCGGGGATATCCAGCTCGGGTGATTTCTGTCTCATACTCCAGAGTAGGGAGTAGAGTTGTTTGTTAGCTTCGGGACTGACATTGTTCTGAAAGAAGAAGCTTCCCGTGCATATCAGCAGGGCCGCTATAAATACTGGTGCCAGGATGCGTATCAAGGGGATTCCGGATGCCTTCATGGCCAGTAATTCGAAGCGTTCTCCGAAGTTTCCGAAGGTGATAAGACTGGCCAATAAGACCGCCAGAGGAACGGATAAAGGTATCAGTGTAAGGGCGCAATACCAAAAGAATTTGGCAAGGATGTCCCATGTGAGACCCTTGCCAACTAAGTCATCTACGTACTTCCAGACGAACTGCATTAAGAATATAAAAAGACAGATGAAGAACGTACCCGCAAAAAGTTGCAGGTACCCCTTAAGTATAAAGATGTCAAGCTTCTTTATTATTCTCATCGGCCTTTTTTATCCGTCAGTTTATCATTGAATACGGAATCTTATTGTATTCTTCACTTACTCCACGTAGCTCTCCAACAGTTTTGCCTGCTCGTCTGGAACGATAGTTACAGAAGGTGTAGAGGCAGGAACCACCAGAGACTCGCCTGCGTGCAGGAAAATACCCTGACCTTCGGGAGAGAGGAATGCGCATTCGCCGCTCAAACACATGTAAACACGGAATGAGTCGATGCCAGTGTAGTCTCTTACAAAACTCTTTGTGAGCTTCAGCTCGTTGGTGGTAAAGAAAGGACTTGTTACCAGAGGAATTACCGTGTCTCTCTCTTCTTTGTAGCTTACCTTGGGGTTGTCTGTAATATCATTGAAGTTAATGGCATCCAGTGCTTGCTCTGTGTGAAGCTCACGCAGATTGCCATCACGGTCACGACGCATATAGTCATAGATACGATAGGTAACATCGCTGGTCTGCTGAATCTCGGCAATAACCATACCGGCACCAATACCATGAACTCTGCCTGCGGGGATATAGAAGCAGTCGCCCTCTACAACATTAACCTTGTTCAGGTCGTTCTCTATGCTACCGTCAGCCACTTTCTTGGCATAGTCGGCAACATCTGTTCTCTTAGAGAAGCCTGCAATCAGTTGGCTACCGCGGTCTGCATCTACTACGTACCACATCTCGTTCTTTCCCATCTTGTTGTGACGCTTCTTGCTCAGCTCGTCATCGGGGTGTACCTGAATAGAGAGGTCCTGACGGGCATCAATGAACTTGATGAGCAGGGGGAAGTCCTTTCCAAACTTATCGGTATTCTTCTTGCCCAGGAAGGCTGCGCCATAGCGTTCTACAACCTCAGGCAATGTAAGACCTTTGTTTTCGCCATTCAACACTATTGATTCAGATCCTTTTACAGCAGAGACTACCCAAGTCTCAGAACCCCATAATGTGGGCTTGAAGATAGGATTAAACTTTAAGATTTCCATGCGCGTATGTATTTATATAATGTTATTTCGATTGTTGAATAAGATATACTATGTATGCCAGGCGGATCTCCTCCTCTTTATATACATCTCCGTACTCCTGAAGGGCTTTCTCCATGCTGAACTTCTTCTGGCTTGAGATATAATCCACAAGTTCCTCAACACATTCCTCGCCCAGAACTTCGTTGGTGAAGTATGTGATATCCACGTTCAGTCCTTGACGGATCAGTTTCTCCAGCTCTTCCAGCACCTCGTCGAACGACATGCTTTCGCTCTCGGCGAAATCATCCAATGCAATCTTCCTGTCGATGGCATGAATCAGCTTTATCTGCTGTTTTGTCTTGGTAGATGCTTTCTGCTCGGGGCTGTTTGCATCACCGGTTGGGATATCTACTATCAAGTCCTCCAGATCTCTCAATCCGCTGAGGTTCTCGTCTGTAGCTTCCTCTTCTTCATCAACTATGAAGGGAGTAGGTTTCTTGGCAAATTTCTTTCCTTCCTTTGATACTGTGAGCTTGTCACTCTTGGAGGGTTTTGCTTTCAGGTATCCGCTTTCAAATGCTTTATCTATAATTGTTGTCCAATAATCCTCTTCGTGAGCATCGCCAATACCGTATGTTTCATTGTCGTCTAATCCCAACTCCTCTATTTCGCGGCTTTCCTTGCCTGTCAGGTAATCGGTCAGAACTTGGCGTGATACGGGCTGGCCTATTTCAATGAGAGATCTTATTATCTTTATGAGTGATTCTTTTGCATCCATAATTTGCTATCCTTAGTTTTCGGGGTGCAAATATAAGGCAATTATCATTTGTGGCAAAAGTTTTTAACCATTTTTTTCAAAGATTTATATAAGGAAATTTTGCACAATTTTTTCCGTTTCATTCCACAGCATCTGCATGTGTTTGTGATGCACGTATTTATCCCCCAATTTTACTATCTTGTTAGACCTGCAGAAGGTCCCCGTCTGCCCCTCTTTCTCCGCATCGAACATCAGATGGATGGCGGTGTCTGCCCCTTGTCTTGGAGAACGGATAAAGGGACGGAAGAAGATATCTGCCAGCGGATCCAGCAATTTGTTCTGCAAGTGTATAATCTTGGTGTTCACCACGCCAGGGTCGGCGATATTTACGGTAATGCCCTGTCCTTTTATTCGCTTTGCCAGTTCCAGCGAGAAAAGTGTAAAGGCCAGTTTGCTGTTACTGTAAACCAAAATGCGCTGCCAGAAGCCCTTTCGTCCTTGAGTAAAGAACTCGGGGAATGTCAGCTTGCCTAATATGTATGAACAAGAGGACATATTGACAATCCTGCTGCCCTTATTCATCATGGGTATGAGTAAGCGGGTCAGCAGATAGGGACCTACATAGTTTACGGCAACGGTACGTTCCAAGCCGTCAACAGTTGTGTGAAGTCCCGTTTCCAAAGTGCCTGCATTGTTCATAAGGATGTCTATGTGGTCGAACTTGGCCTTTACCTGATCTACGAAGTCGCGGACGGATTGCAGATTGGAGAGGTCAAGCCCCATAATCTCAACATCCGAGCAACCAGTCTCCTCAATCATCTGCTGTCGTCTGGCTTCCGACCTGGCGGGGCAGTAGCAGGCCATAACAACATGGTAGCCTTGCAACAAGGCTTCCTTTGCTTCCTCATAGCCCATGCCTCCATTGGCACCGGTTATAATGGCAACCTTCTTCATGCGTTCTGTTCTTTTTCTATTCTTGCAATTTCCTTCTGTAGTTTCTCTGGAATCTCCTCCTGCAGGTTCTGATGGCAAGCCATCTCCAGCGTGTACATACGTCCTATGCAGTAGTTGCTGTGTTTACAGCCACAACGATGGTGGGGATCTTCCTTCAGTTTGTTTACGAAGTCGGGCTCGTTGAGCAAGCTACGTGCCATCTGAACAGCCTCGAATCCATGACCCAGCACCTCGTTGATCTTGTCGCCGGCTACCAGTCCGCCCACATAGATGAACTTCATATCGGGCATTGCCTCGCGGAACTTCAGCGCGTCCTCCAGGAAGTAAGCCTCCTGGTAGTTGACAGTAGGAATCATCCATTTACCGCAGGCACGAACACTGTACTTCAGCCAAGGCTTATCCATATAATGTGTCAGTGTCTGGATGGGCATCTCGCCACGCATTACATACATAGGTGTGCAACTTACCAGTCCTCCGCTGAGCACGATGGCATGAACGCCCAGTTCCTGCATACGCTTAGCGATGGGGATACTGTGTTCCTCCAACGAGATACCATTCTTACGACCGTCGCGCATATTCATTTTGCAGACAACAGCCATATCGTCCTTGGCAGCCTTCATCACTTCTTCAATACACATGGTCATAAAGCGCATACGGTTCTCCAGTGATCCACCGTATTGGTCATGACGGTGATTGAAGTACGGGTTCAGGAACTGATCTATCAGATAGCCGTGTCCACAGTGAATCTCTACGCTGTCGAATCCAGCCTCACGTGCCAAGTTTACTGCGGCACCGAATTTCCTGGCCATGGGAGCCATTTCCTCAACTCGCAAGCCGCGGACCAGGGTGGGGCTGTAGAGGTTGAAGCCTGTGCTGGCGCTGACGGGAACACATCCGCAGATATCCTTGTGGCTCATGTTACCGCAGTGTCCCAACTGGATGCCTGCAGCGGCACCTGCCGCATGGATGCCGTCTGTCAGATGACGCAGGTCGGGAACAATCTCAGGGCGCATCACCAACTGGCGGTCAAAGCTCAGTCCGCTCTCTGTAACAGCAGCATAGGCAACAGTGGTCATTCCCACACCGCCCTTAGCAACACTTGTGTGGTAGTCATATAGCATCTGGCTGGGTTTGTGGCCAGGACACATACTTTCAAAAGCAGCGCTTCTGATGGTTCTGTTTCTTAAGGTAAGAGGACCAATATGAGCCTCTTCAAAGATCTTGTTTTCCATATCTAATTTATTTTAGTTTAGAGTTTAGGGTTTAGAGTTTAGAGTCAGCACTCAAGTTTGAAGTTTAAAAGGTTTATTATTTCACACATTCAACTATTAACTATCCGCTTATAACTGTCTTTACACTCTCAACTTTATACTTTCAACTTTAATATATAAATGGTATGATTCTTTTTCTGTTTCCTACGGCTTCGTTTCCGAATTCGCTGCGGTATTTCTTGTTGATGGCATGGGCACGAGGCACCAGGTTGGCAGCTGTCCACCATACGAACACCCAGGCGGCAGGTGAACCTGCTACGATGGCAAAACCTGTCCATTCCAGCAGTTCTCCAAAATAGTTTCCGCTGGTGACAAAGTTGTACATACCATCCTTGGGCAAGTAGTGCTTGGTATCGCCTGGCTTGCGTAAATGACGGATAACGTGATCAGAATGCAGGTTGATAGCCATTCCTATAAAGAAGACTACCAAGCCGATGATGGCTATTCCACTGCTGAAGTATTCCCAACCCTGCTGATACGATTGCTGTGGGAACCAATAGAGTCCGCCCCCCTGCATGATGCCGTTGATGATGTTGAAGGTCACACCCGACAGCATGATGGTAACAGGCATTTTGCTATGACCCGACATCAGGAAGGGGAAGATGAAACTGCGCTGGAAGTAGTGCAACAGGAACAAGCCCAACAACACAATCTGCGGAGCTGCTGTCTGACAGCCGCTGGCGTACCAGATGCCTAACATAGTCAGGAAGGCGGGTGCCTCCATCAGCACCCAGCCCACCTTATTGTTGATACTCCAGCCCCACTGCTTGGTATGGAACTGTCCGTAACCGGCAGTTACAAAATAAAGGCTAATAAAGACCATCAGTCCCATTGCCACCATACCTGCAAGCAGGTAGTTGAATACTTCTTCTGTCACGTCCAATGAATCTTAATCCATCTTGTTCATAGCCTGCTCGAGGTCGGCTATGATATCTTCTACGTTCTCGATACCTACTGACAGGCGAACCAAGTCAGGAGCTACACCAGCCTCGCGCAACTGTTCATCGCTGAGCTGACGGTGTGTATGACTGGCAGGATGCAGCACACAGGTACGGGCATCAGCCACATGAGTTACAATGCTGATGAAGTCTAGGTTATCCATGAACTTGATGGCATCCTCGCGTGTACCCTTCAGACCGAAGGCAATCACACCGCATGAGCCATTGGGCAGGTATTTCTGTCCCAGCTCGTAGTATTTGTTGCCAGGCAGGCCGCAGTAGTTTACCCATCCCACCTTGGGGTTCTTCTCCAACCATTCGGCTACCTTCTGAGCGTTGGCGCAATGCTGGCGCATACGCAGGTGAAGGGTTTCCAGACCCAGATTCAAAAGGAATGAGTTCTGGGGACCGGGGATGCTACCCAAGTCGCGCATCAACTGAGCAACGAGCTTGGTCATGTAAGCCATTTTACCAAATGCCTTGGTGTAGGTCAGACCATGATAGCTCTCATCGGGAGTGGTCAAGCCAGGGAACTTGTCAGCGTGAGCATCCCAGTCGAAGTTGCCGCTATCTACTACACAACCACCCACCTGAGTGGCGTGTCCGTCCATGTACTTGGTGGTACTGTGGGTAACAATATCGCAACCCCACTCGAAGGGACGGCAGTTGATGGGTGTAGCAAAGGTGTTGTCCACAATCAGGGGTACACCGTGCTTGTGAGCCATTTTGGCAAAGCGCTCGATATCGAATACGTTACCGCCAGGGTTGCTGATGGTCTCGCCGAAGAAGCACTTCGTGTTGGGACGGAACTCCTTCTCGATGCGCTCGTCATCCCAGTCGGGATCGATGAATGTGCACTCGATGCCCAACTTCTTCATCGTCACGCCAAAAAGGTTATATGTACCGCCATAGATGCTGTTGGAGGTGATGAAGTGATCACCTGCCTCGCAGATGTTGAAGATGGCATAGAAGTTGGCAGCCTGTCCGCTTGAGGTGAGCATAGCACCCACACCACCTTCCAATGCTGCAATCTTCTTGGCTACAGCATCGTTGGTAGGATTGGCCAGACGAGTATAAAAGTAACCGCTGTCCTTCAGGTCGAACAGACGGGCCATCTGCTCGCTGGTATCGTATTTAAATGTTGTACTCTGGTAAATAGGCAACTGCTGAGGTTCGCCCTTTGTCGGCTTCCATCCGCCGTGGATGCAAATTGTCTCTAAGTTTCTTCTCATTTTTCTGTTATTGATACTATTGTGTTATTCTGTTATAGTCTCTGTTGTTTCGCTTCCTCCAATCCAGTGGTGGCCTGTAGAAGGACCTTTCACGCGAAGAACACCGTCCTCGTCGATTTCCAAGGGGTCGATCAGTACCACGCGCTCGTTGGGGTTATTGCTCATACGGCCATGATATACACAGTAGCGTTTGCCGTCGGGCATGAAAGTTACCATACAATGGCCTGTGCCCAGTACATCCCCATGTTTCTGCAGTACCGGGTTGTTGGCTGCTTTCTTGAAGGGACCCAGCGGGTTCTTGCTGGTAGCATAGCCTACGGCATAGTATTCGCCACCATAGTGGTTAGCACTGTACATTATATAATACGTGTCTCCTTCGCGGAAGATATAGCTGCCTTCTGTCCAACGGCGGTTCACTTCCTTGTTTGTGGCGCTACGACTTTCCCATTCTGCCTGAGCATCGTTCAGTTTCTTGGGAGGGCAGAGCAACAACTTAGGTTCGCCAATCACACCGCTGAAGTCGGGCTTCATCTCCACGCCGTAAACCCAGCTCTCTTCTATATTGTCATAAACACCCTCAGCCTTCAGCTTGGCAGCAATCTCACTTTCCACGCTATGCTTGTAGCAACAACGGCTGAAATATAGGTAGCACTTGCCCGTCTCATCATCGAAGTACACATTGGCATCGATAATGGGATAGTCGGGATTAAAGATGGGACGGTCGTAGAGATCCTCGAAAGGTCCTGCCGGTGAGTCGCTCACAGCCACACCGATCTTGAAGTTCTCTCCCTCGTTGGTGGGATTCTCTTTGTAGTTGGCGCTGAAGAACATATAGTATTTGCCGTCGCGCTCATATACCTCGGGTGCCCAGAAGCAGTTTACGTTCCACTGATCCTTGCCACCTCCCTGATAAACCTTGCCGCAAGGTTCCCAGTTGCTCAGGCTGTCGCTTACATAAGCTTCGAAGCCATCCTCCAGTGAGGTGCCGTACATGTAATACTTACCGTCGCTGGCATGCAGCAGGAAGGGATCTCCAAACTTAATGGGTAATGGGTTATCCCACGATGCCCAAGTCCAACTTGTGGTTGTACTATGCCAGGACTTCTTCTCGTATTTGTAACTGCAACCAATGCAACTCTGCATTGCCCAGCATGCCGTCAGGCACAATATCAGGGCGATATTTCTGTAATTCATAATTCTTAATTAGCGGTTAGTGGTTAGTGGTTAGCGTAATCATCTATTATCTATCATCTATTATCTATCATCTCTCATCTAACCCCTCCCCTCGGGGGAGTCGGAGAGGGGGTCATACTCCTCGCTCGTAGTTACTATTTGGGTACTCTTGGGGTTGGAATCTGCTTTACGGAACCAGTCGCTATACTCAATGTAGTGTGCAGCGTAAGTTTTATTCAGCGCTTGCGCCTGAGCGGGATCCACCTTCTTGATGAACTTGGCAGGCACGCCGCCCCACAACTCGCCGTCTCCGATCTGCGTATTGCTCAGCACCAGAGCGCCTGCGGCCACGATGGCGCCTTTGCCTACTACGGCATGATCCAGTACCGTTGCTCCCATTCCTACCAGGGCGCCGTCCTTCACCTCGCATCCATGCAGGGTTACGCTGTGGCCAATAGTCACATCATCGCCCAGGATGCAGGGAGCTTTACCGTTCAGGGTGTGAATACAGGAATTGTCCTGCACATTGGTACGATTACCAATCTTCACAAAGTGAACATCGCCACGAATCACCGCATTGAACCATACGGTGCAGTCGTCGCCCATCTCCACATCGCCTACTATCACGGCTCCTTCGCTAAAATAGCAATGTTTGCCAAAACGGGGAGCAGGCATCCCCTCAAGTCGTTTTATTATAGCCATATTCAGGCCCCCTCCCGTCCTCCCCCGAAGGAGGAGGAGATAGGAGTAGGGATTTATTTATGATTTAACATTCTTCGTTTTCTCTCCCTCGCCTTTGGAGAGGGTTGGGGTGAGGCTTTTTCTCTCTTCCTCATTCAGATAGGGTGAGAGTTCCTCATATACCCGCTTGTGATAGGCATTCAGGTATGCAATCTCATCAGGGAGCATCATTTCCCAGATGATGGGAGTGGTATCTATGGGGCAGAGCGTCAGGGCATCTAACTCAAGGAACTCTCCGAACTCCGTCTTTTTGTATTCCTGCACTATCATTGTATTCTCTATGCGCACACCATGTTCTCCTGCACGGTAGATGCCTGGCTCGTTGGTTACCGTTGTGCCTGGCAGCAGGGGAGCTGGTTTGTAGTTCATACGTATCTGATGCGGGCCTTCGTGCACATTCAGGTAAGAACCTACGCCATGACCTGTTCCGTGCAGGAAGTTGATGCCATGCTGCCACATGGCGTAGCGGGCCAACGCATCTATCTGGGTGCCACAGGCTCCCTTGGGGAACTTTGTCAGTGCCAGACGGATGTGACCTTTCAGCACTAGCGTATAATCCAGCTTTTCTGTTTCGGTAAGCGGACCAAGGGCGATGGTACGTGTGATGTCTGTGGTGCCGTCCTGATATTGGGCACCGCTGTCCAGCAGCAACAACCCTTTGGGCTCCAGCTTTACATCCGTTTCAGGTGTAGCCTCGTAGTGAACAATAGCTCCATGAGGTCCGTATGCTGCAATGGTATCGAAGGATATGTCGCGGAAGAGCGGTTGTTCTGCTCGTAAGGCTGTCAGCTTCTTGTCGATGCTGATTTCCGTTTCATTGCCTGCTGCTACAGCAGGTTTCAGCCAACGCAGGAACTTCACCATTGCCACGCCGTCGCGAATCATGGCGTTGCGGAAGCCTCTGATTTCTGCCTCGTTTTTGATGGCCTTCATGGGGGCAATCAATGAAGCATGCTCCACAACCTTACAACTCTCAGGTAGCGAGGCTTGCAGATTCCAGTTGCTGGTATTGGGATCCAGCAGCAGCGTCTCTGCCTTGTAAGCCTTCAGCGCCTTGGTAATATCAGTGTAGGGTAGGGCGCTTATATTGTTTTCCTTGAGGTAGGCAGCTACCTCGGGTGTTATCTTCTCTGGGTTGGTAAAAAGAGTTATCTCGTTTTGCGTCAACAGCACATAAGCCACAAAGACGGGGTTGCAGTGAACATCCGTGCCGCGCAGGTTCAGCAGCCAGGCAATCTCGTCCAACTGACTGACGACGGTTCCTTCTGCTCCTGTCTGTTGCAGAGCCTCTCGCAGTCGGGCTATTTTGCTTTGGCAAGTCTCGCCTGCATATTCAAGGGGCTGTATCTCTATGGGGTTGGTGGGTATAGAGGGACGATTCTCCCAAAGTTCATCAGCAGGGTCGTCGCCAATGCATAGATGCAGATTAGCTTTTTGCAATTCAGCCATCAGACCTCTTACATCAGCCATCGTATTCACCCAACCGTCAATGCCAACCTTTAGAGATTCCTCTTTTAATTGAAAATTGAAAGTTGAGAATTGAAAATTATTGGTTCCTTGCTCCTCAGATTTTGAATTTATAAATTGAGAATTATGAATTCCCTCCTCCTTAGTTTGGCAATTATGAATTATGAATTGTGAATTATGAATTGTATTCTCAAGCCATTGGCTGATGGAAGGTGTTTCCTCTAATCCGTCTTTCATTAGGCAGAAGGGTGTACCGTCCAATTGGTCGGCAGCAGCCAAGAAGTAACGACTGTCCGTCCATAGGGCAGCATCCTTCAGTGTAACGACTGCTGTTCCTGCACTGCCGTCGAAGCCGCTTATCCACTGGCGGGTCATCCAGTGTTCAGGCACATATTCGCCGCAATGAGGGTCTGTGCTGGGGAAGATAAAAGCCTGTAGCCCTTTCTTCTGCATATATGTGCGCAGAGCGCGCACGCGTTCATTTATTTCTTCTTTTTCTGCCATGTTCGTGTAAAAACGCCCCAAAATTACGAATAAGTGAGAGAAAAAACAAATTTATTTGATTTTTTCCGAACGAGAGTAATTTCGAGGCGTAAGTCTTTTAGTGAGCGGAATACAAAAGAAACCTTAGGTCCTAGACATTTTAATGCTCACACAAATCTCGCAGATTTTTCGAATTGAAAATTGAAAGTTGAAAATTGAGAATTAGTTTTTATTTAACATCGAAAGACACGAAAAACACGAAAACAAAAACCCCGAAAACACTTCTGCTCAGGCTGAGACTACGTCTTTGATGGTGTATCTGTGTTCTTTTCCTTGTATGCAAGCATCCAGATAAAAGCTCACAGACACGCCATCAATCTCTTCGAGATTTCATCCAGAACAGAAGAAAAACATTGAAAACCGAGGGCAGAGTCAAACTTGTTTGAACTATGCTGAGGTGCATCATGTTTTGCAAGAATCGAAAAACAAAGAAAACTTCGTTTAAGATAAAAATTAAAAGAGAAAAGATAAAAATTGACTAAAGTCTAAGGTCTAAAGTCTAGAGTCTATTTTTAAAAATTGTTAAATTCGTTTTTGCTTTGTTACTTTTTTCCTTTTTTGTGCGTTTAGTAAAATAAGAAAGTAGTATATTTGGTGCGTAAAAACCTAAAAAAACGATTTTATAACCTAAAAAGAATGAGAAAAATTATTCTATTCACTATGTCTGCACTTCTGAGCGCAGCAGCATTTGCTCAGTCCTTGTATCCTGAGCGTGGTTTATACAGACTCACGTCGATAGAGTCTCAGGGGCGCACACTCTCTGATTTGCCTACGACTACTTACAGAAGTTGTTCCAGCGACAAGGTCCTTATCCTGTGGCTTCAACCTAGCCAAGATAATACTTTTACCCAGTTTATATGGCGTTATGAGGCTGCTCCGAATCCTGACGATCCTTTCTGTGTTAAGCTGAAGGACGTTGACTCAGAGAGTTTCATTGTGACGTGGTTCAATACCTCCAGAGGTTTCTATGATTTTCCCCCAGGAGTATGGATTAACGAGACTTGGAAGAAAGCTAAAGGAGATGACTTCTTGAGTCGTTACTCTGCAGTTGCCACTAATCATAAGAAGAAAGAGAAATTGTTGGGCTCGTGGAAGCTGGTTGCTATACAGGCACTTGATCTCCAAGGTCAGCCTACTATCCCAGGAAAAGACACTTATAAGATATATGGCGAGAAGGATTGCATCTCCTTCATGGGAAGCCTGTACAATGTAGAGCAGGGCGGACGTTCTTATCTTAGACCCTTCCAGTGGAAGTCCGATAATGAGTTTGTAGAGGCCGGTGTGGAACACAAAGTTGCCTTCGAGAGTCCTTCTAAGATGACATTGGAATACATGGATTCAAAGTCGGGTAGGTTATTGGAAACTTGGATTCGCCATGATATTCCAGAGCCTCTGTCTTCTCTCTTGAGTAACTTCAAGGAGTAGCATAATCATTGAATATATATATTTAAGGTAAGGTAAAAGATAATCTTTTGTGTTATGAAGAAACTGACAGTTATGTGTGCCATAATGTGCACAATGTATGTATTCTCAAGTTGTAGTAATGAGGAACCTACGAATGGTGATGATAATACACCAGTAGAACCCTTTACTGTGCTAACACCTCAGGCAAACTGGCCGCTAACAGAGACACAGTTATTGCAGGGGAGCCAGATGAATGACTTTGCCTTCCAACTCTTCCGTCTATTACAGAAACCAAATGAAAGTTTGGTACTCTCTCCATTGAGTGTGGACTATGCTCTGGCGATGGTGGCGCTGGGTGCCGAAGGTGAAACGCGTGACTCTATTGTTAAGGCTTTGGGGTTTGATACTAAAGAACCGCAGGCCTTGCACAACCTCATGGCCAGCTTGATGGCTTATTTGCCCAGTGTGGACGAAAACGTGAAATTCAACCTTGCCAATGCTTTCTATCTGAATGCCAGCCGTAAGGAATTGAGCATTAATCCAGACTATCGGGAGGTGTTACAGGAAAACTATAAAGCAGATTGCGAGGCAGTTGGAACAGACACGCAGGAGGGTATTGACCAGATAAATGCATGGTGCAGCAGGCAGACAGATGGGTTTATTCCTGAAGTATTTAACAAACCGTTGTCAGAGGATAACGTATGCCTGCTTATCAATGCTATTTATTTTAAGGGAGATTGGTTCTTCCCGTTTGTTCACGATATGACTGAAGAAAGCAACTTCAAATGCGAGAACGGTGAAAACGTGATAGTGCAAAGCATGTATAATGAAACATATCTCGATTACGCTGAGTCTGAACTCTTTCAGGCGGTCCGCCTTCCGTACGGAAAGACCGACGAAAGTGGATTCGGTATAGGAGAACCCTCGTCATTCGGCATGACTATATTGCTACCACGTACGGGCAAGACAACGGCAGACATCCTTTCGTGGTTGACCTCAGAACATATCGCTGACCTCTCAAAGGAGATGACAGCCTCAGACGTAGTAATCCGCTTGCCTCGTTATGAAACTAAAGTAAGGACCAATCTTTTGGATGCTTTTGAACAACTGAAGCTGCCGTTCAAGAGTGGAGACCTTCGTGGAATAGTTCTCAGCAATGGTAAACCACGCGGTCTTAGCTTGGCAGATGCTTTTCAGTGTGCCCGCATCAAGGTGGATGAGAAAGGAACGGAAGCAGGTGCCGTAACAGTGATGGACTTTTCAGACGGTATACCCGCTAATCGAAAATTTTTCATCGCTGACCATCCTTTTGTTTACCTCTTGACTGAAGAGAAGACCGGCACCATCCTTTTTGTTGGCACCTATCACGGGGAATAACGGTAAGATAGCATAAGTAGAACCTGCTAAATAAAGATAACGGTACACAACTTTGTGGTTTACAAGTTTTGTGTACCGTTTTTTGTTTTTTATTTGCAAAGGAAGCCAGAATTGTTTTTATATGATTCGGTAGTTTCTGGCGATGGTTACGGCATCGTGAATTTTCTTCACTGCCAGTTTCTTTAATATGCGTGTTATGTTAGCCTTAACGGCAGAAAGGCTCACGTTATGATAATCTGCAATCTCCTCGTTCGTCATTCTTATCTCTGCTGATTTCAGGATACGCTTCTCGGTATCAGTCAATAGAGTAGCGTAATCACCTTTTTTATATAATCTTGTGCCAGGATTGTAAAGGTAACATTTGCCGGAATCCGTTATGACGGAACTTTCTATATGCTTGCGGGCTGATGGAGTGATGGTAAACAACCCAATCCTGATGATGCTCTTCGAATCTACCACCAACGGTGTAAACTTCTGGCTGATATAGAATTCCCTTCCGTCAACCATAATAGGGAAGTCCGTTATGCAGATGTGCGTCTTGTAATCCTCCAGACTTATCTCGTGGCGCAGTTGCAGAATGCTGCGTTTAATCTGCAGCAGGTATTCCAACAGCTCCTCTGGAATATATGACCAATAGGGATTGGGGCAATCTCTTTTCTTATCCTTGGGTTTTGCATTCTCCAGGAACAACAGCTTCCGACTCATATACAGAATCTGCTGGTTATCGAAGTCCAGTAGCAGACAGCTGGCATTGTTTAGCCTGTCGTATGTTTTCACTCCGCTAACCAAGGATTCAATGTCCATTGGTTCTGTCAGTTCGCCTTTGCTTGAGGAGTTATTAGAGAGAAGATCGTGCGCATTCATCGTGCTAAGCGATTTTTTTTGATTTATATTGCAAATTTAATTATTCAAGCGGAATAAACATGTCCCTCAATGGTTAAAGTTTAATAAAAAGTCCCCATTTGTACACTTGGGTATATAGACCTAAGTATATATTTTTAGAATTTGCCATATTAATACAAAATATTATTTTGAACTAATTTGTATAAACTCCTACCTTAGCGGCCGTTAATCCTAAAAACTTGTATAAAACACACAAAGATTGCGCACAACATCTTAAATTATTATAAAAATGAAGAAAAAAACAAGACTATTGCTTTTGGGGGTTCTGTTCTCTCAAATTGCTTTTGCACAAACAAGTGGTGATCACTACCTGTACACCTACGACGGTGCAGGAAATATCACATCTAGGGTCAGAACGTACATCAGGCGTAATCAGAAAGTCTTGGAAAAAAGCCTGGAAGAGGAAACCCAAATAAACATCAAGGCAAACGCCTCGTGGTCAGATGTACGAGTAGTAATCAACGAAGAAGTGAAGGAGGGCGAT
>ODAJ014767227.1_pt1 | contig 29970 bp, 30 predicted proteins | sample 1539241 | NCBI WGS metagenome assembly ODAJ01 (sample SAMN02144231, study PRJEB22623) | gut metagenome | biome: sheep rumen | host: Ovis aries | place: New Zealand
AGACTCTTCGAGAAGTACCTGAAGATAGCCGTTGTCATCCTCGCCATCGTCATGGTCGCCCTGGTCATCTTCGCCTATACCCTCGGCTGAACAAAAGACAACGAAACACCCCTCCAAAAACCGTGAGTTAACTCAAATGATCCATCGAGTTAACTCAAACGACAAATCGAGTTAACTCACTTATTTTTTAGTATAAAATCGGATAAGAATTATGAATATAGCAATCGTAGGAACAGGCTATGTAGGCCTGGTCAGTGGTACGTGCTTCGCCGAGATGGGAGCACATGTGACGTGCGTCGATGTCGATGCAGAGAAGATTCAGAAGCTCAAGGACGGCATCATGCCCATCTATGAGCCTGGACTGGAGGAGCTGGTGAAGCGCAATGTCGGTTTCGAACGCCTGAAGTTCACCACCGACCTGACGGAAGTCCTCGATGATGTCGAGGTGGTGTTCTCTGCCGTAGGCACACCGCCCGATGAAGACGGCTCTGCCGACCTGAAATACGTGCTGGCTGTGGCCCGCCAGTTCGGACAGCACATCAACAAATATACCATCCTCGTCACCAAGTCCACCGTTCCCGTAGGCACAGCCAAGAAGGTCAAGGCAGCCATTCAGGCAGAGTTGGACAAACGAGGTGTGGATGTTCCCTTCGATGTGGCCAGCAATCCCGAGTTCCTGAAAGAGGGAGCCGCCATCAAGGATTTCATGAGCCCCGACCGCGTGGTGGTAGGCACTGAGACGGAGAAGGCCCGTGAGGTGATGACCCGCCTCTATCGGCCCCTGATGCTCCAGAACTTCCGCGTCATCTTCATGGATATCCCCTCTGCCGAAATGACGAAGTATGCCGCCAATGCCATGCTTGCTACCCGCATCTCGTTCATGAACGACATCGCCAACCTCTGCGAACGCGTAGGAGCCAATGTCGATAGCGTCCGCAAGGGCATCGGCACTGACACACGCATCGGCTCGAAGTTCCTCTATGCCGGTTGTGGCTATGGCGGCAGCTGCTTCCCCAAGGATGTCAAGGCCTTGGTGCATACAGGCATGGACAACGACTACCACATGGAAGTCATCGAGGCTGTCGAGCGTGTCAACGAGAAGCAGAAGTCCATCGTCTATGACAAGATAGTCAAGGCCGTCGGCGATGTCAAGGGTAAGACCATTGCCATCATCGGCCTCGCCTTCAAGCCCGAGACCGACGATATGCGCGAGGCTCCGGCCTTGGTCGTTATCGACAAGCTCCTGAAAGACGGAGCCACCGTCCGCGTCTTCGATCCCATCGCTATGGACGAGTGCAAGCGCCGCATCGGTGACAGCGTCACCTACTGCAAGAACATGTACGATGCCGCCGATGGTGCCGATGTCTTTGCCCTTGTCACCGAGTGGCGCCAGTTCCGCATGCCATCGTGGAATGTCATCCAGAAGGTGATGAATGGCCGCGTCATTGTCGATGGCCGAAATATCTATGACCGCCAGGAGCTGGAGGAAATGGGCTTCGTCTATACGAGGATTGGAGAAAAATAATCCCATACCTCCCTCAATACCCTTGAAACCCCGATGTACAAAGGGATTTGGCATAGGGAGGTGTCTGCAACATATCTCCCTTATACCTCACCCACACCTCCCTTACACCTCCCTCATGAGTCAACCCATTCCAGTATTATCCGCTCCGTATATGCAAACACAGTAGGGAGGTACATAGGAGGTATAAGGGAGGTCTGAGGGAGGTATCCAGACGAAACCTCCCTCGCCTCAAACCCCTTGTACATCGGCATTTGGAGCCAGTCAAGGGAGGTATCGGGGTAAATTGGCAAAATGTCGTAGATACAGATGCATATCCATGCACAATTGTATAATTATACATAATCTAGGCAGATTTTTTCTCAAACCTGCCAGATCTTGCCAGTACGCCTAAGAGAAATTGTTCCCCAGTTAGGGAAAAAAGTAACTTCGCCTTCATCGATATTACTTATCATCTCATCCTTTCAGCATGCATGAACATGCAACGTTGAAAATACAGAAAAAGGTGTCCCCCCAATCCCCAAACCAATGTCACAGGACTCTTCCGCTAACAACAACACGATAGAAAGTTTTCTGTGGAGATACAAATACTGACTGAAGAAAATGTCCAATAATAATCTTAAGAAGAAAGCCGCGTCGGGTATGATCTGGACGGCATTGCAGAGATACTCTACAATGCTGATACAGTTTATATCCGGGATTATATTAGCCCGACTGCTCACGCCGCATGACTATGGCTGTATCGGTATGCTCGCTATATTCATGGTACTGGCAGAGTCGTTCATTGACGGAGGCTTCGGTTCTGCTTTGATCCAGAAAAAGCGGCCTACCCAGGAGGATTACTCTACCATATTCTTCTGGAATATCGGGATGTCCGTGATTCTCTATGCGGTTCTTTATGTTTCCGCTCCTTGGATAGCCAAGTTCTATAATATCCCGCTTTTGTGTGATGTGCTGCGCGTTCAGGGTGTCATATTGTTTATATATGCATTCAACATAGTCCAGAGGAACCAGCTTCGGAAAAAGCTGAATTTTAAGGTCCTGTCAATCGTAGCTATTACAACCTCCATTGTGTCACTGTGTGTGACAATATTCATGGCTTATCATGGCTATGGCGTTTGGGCGTTGGTTGCACAGAATATTATCGCCGCTGCCATCCCTGCTCTTGTATTTTGGTTCTTTATCAAATGGCGCCCTGTTTGGACGTTCTCATGGCAGTCTTTCAAAGAGTTGTTCAGTTTCGGCTTCTACATGTTCTTGACACATTTGGTGAACCAGTTTGGCAATCAGTTTCAAGGATTGTTGATAGGAAAGTTCTATAATCCTTCTACATTGGGTTTATATTCAAAAGCGCACAGTACGGAGAAATTAGCATCTCAGAGTATATCACAGGTGATGACACAGGTGACTTATCCGCTCTACGCAGAGGTCCAGGATGACAAGAGAGCGTTGGGAAATATGATTAAAAAGCTGACGATGGTCCTCTCTTTCCTTACTTTCCCTCTGATGTTTATACTCCTGCTCTGTGCGAAGCCAATCTTTGTATTGCTTTATTCGGACAGATGGGTGGGGAGCGTTCCTTATTTTCAGGTGTTATGCATTGCGGGTTTGGCCTTTTGCTTACAGTCGGTCAATTTTCAGTCTATTTCAGCCATAGGGAAGAGCAAAGCTTTGTTCTATTGGACAATGGTCAAACGCTTAGCCGGCGTCGCCTTCGTCGTACTTGGCTTAGTCTTATATGGTATGAAAGGACTTTTAGTCGGAATGGTCATAAACACCTGGTTCTCCTACTTTGTAAATATAGGTATGGTCTCTAAATATATTGGATACAAATGGGTGAATCAATTGTTAGATATTCTGCCTGTATTTTTAATTTCTGTACTGATTGCATTGATATGTTATATTGTTGGGGAGCAGCTTGAATTGTCATTATATCTGGATGGCCTTTTAAAATTCAGCATATATGTGCTGCTGTATTTGGCTACTTCAATAATATTAAATTTAGAATCGTATCAATACTTAAAAGATTTGATTTTGCAGTCGAAGTTTAGAAAGAAAAAGTCATGAATTCGCCTAAAGTCTTGTTATGTGGTGACATTATGCCAGGAGGAGTGCTTCCATATCAGCAATCCTACATTTCTCCATGCCTGTCAACGTATTTAAAAGGTTTTGATATCAGAGTGGGTACTTTAGAGTGCGCTATCGGAACAGATATAGCACCGGCAGCAGAAAAGCTGTCGGATAATGGCGGAAATAACAATGTATGTTTTGCACGAGACGAAGATTTTTTCAGAGTGAAAGAGCTCGGGATTGATGCTGTTTCTTTAGGGAACAATCACAGCTTTGATCTGGGGGAGGAAGGTCTGAAAAACACGATAGGTCATCTTAAAAGCAATAGTATAGGGTATTTTGGCGCAGGAATGAATAAAGCTGAGGCTTCTGCACCCTACGTAGTTCAAACAGGAGGACGAGTTATTGCTTTTATAGGCTGCTGCATTAAGGGCCTTCTGCCAAAAAGTCTTATTCCGGCCTCAGAAAACTCTTATGGAGTCTATCAGCCGTCTATTGATGAACTTTGTAAACATATAAAGTCATTGAAGAGAAAATATGAATATCTGATAATAATGCCCCATTGGGGGGAAGAACACGTGCTCTTACCTCCTGTTAAATGTGTAGAGTATGCGAGGCTCATGGTTGACGCAGGAGCAGATGGCGTATTTGGCAGCCATAGCCATTGTGTGTCTTCATCCTGCTTTTATAAGAAGAAGCCCATTTGTTTTGGCATGGGTAATTTCCTGTACCCTGATGTCTGCTTAACACCTCCCCGGCCATTCTATTACCCAAAGTCCCCAGATGAGCTTAAAAGGATGCCTAAATGTTTGAACTATCCCAAAAGTGTAAAAAAGAATACGATTTGTGTATGGGGAGGTGATTCTCGGATAGGATTTCTTGTTGAGGCCATATTCGACGAAACGATTAAGACTCAAATCCACTTAGTAAGAATGAGCAAAAACGACGTTCTGTCTTTTTATAAAGACTATTCCGTAATAGGGAGTTTTTTATTTGGCAGGATTGTCTTGCCCATTTTAGATACAATTCCCAAAATGCCTTTTTATGGATTTCTTTATAAAGTTTCATTTCGTATATCAAGAAAAGTAACTTGTAAGTTTAGTGATTTCAGACAAAATGTGTAACGACATATCATATAGCATCATTGAAAAGAATGATGATTTTTCTTGGGATGAAATTAGAAGTGTCATTCTAAAGGCTCATCAGGAAAACCTGTCCCGAGGGTTGGTGGTTTCTACTACAAAGATGAGCGTAGAACAACAAAAAAAACAGCTTGGAGAGGGTATTTGTTTCTTGGCAGTCAAGGAAAGACAATCAGAGAGAGAGAAAGCAGGCGAGATTATCGGTGTCGCGGCACTCAAAATACATAACATAAATACATGGTATGCCAAAGGACCTGTAGCGCATTTTATGTTTGATGCCGTCTTGCCTGAATATAAAGGGCATGGCATTAACAGGAAGTTGTTTGAGACACGATATAATTATGTACGGAATCATTCTGTTTCATGTATTACAGCCAGTACAGCTGAGAAGAACTTCAGAATGCGAACTATATTGGATAAGCAAGGATTCTGTCCTGTTAGAATGTTCAGTGCACCAGGACTAAATCATTATTCCATCAGGTGGGTAAAATGGCTATGTAATAAGCCTTATCCCTCATGGTACATAAAATTCAAGTATGCGTGCTCTCGGTTTTATACAAAAATGAGATTCACTTTAAACCATTCTAAAAGATTCGGAATTTAGTTGAAAGATGAAAAGCAAAGTTGTAATAATAGGTCAGAATTATAATACATCCTACGGGGTCATAAGAGCTTTAGGAGAGGCGGGATATCGTTGTGAAGTTGGAAAACGTATCCATGGCAAGCCTTGTAAGCGTTTGATGCCGGAATTAAAAAGTAAGTACATTGACAAGTACGTTTTTCTGATGACACGTGAAGACAGCCTAATGGTTCAAGATATCATTTCAAGCTTTGCACGTGAAGGAAACAGGAAGGTCCTGATTCCGACAGATGACTTTTGCGCAGCTCTTGTTGACAGGAATCTTGCAACTCTACAGCAATTCTTTTATCTGCCGAATATCAACGGCGTCTCAGGAGAAGTGTCTAAGATGATGGACAAATTTCATCAGAAAGAAATAATCAGGAGATATGGCTTAACGACAGCTGATATTTGTGTGGTTGACAGCAAAGATGATATTAAGAATACGATTCCCCAAGACATTGAATATCCTTGTTTTATTAAGCCTCTCTCAAGTGCAGGGATTCCAAAATATATAATGCGGAAGTGTAATTCTTATGACGAGCTTGTCTCTGGGTTAAATGGCGCATTCGACGTAAGAGACTGTAAGATGCTGATAGAAAGGTTCGTCGAAATTGAGAAAGAATACACGATTCCAGGAATAGCTGTTGATGGAGAGGTTATGATTCCCTCGCTAATAGAAAAAAGCGGGGTCGGTTCAGGGGCACATAAAGGAGTGACTATATCAGGAAAAGTGCTGCCTACCGGCAATTTTGAAAATTTAGTGGGAAAGTTAGAGCATTTTATAAAAGACATTGGTTTCACGGGAATATTTGACATCGAGATCCTTTATAGTAAAGGGAATTACTATTTCAACGAGTTGAATCTTCGATATGGTGCTGCAGGATATGCGTTAACGGCTTCAGGCATAAACTTGCCTGCATATTATGTGGAATCTTTGCAGAACGGAAAAGTAGTTTACGACTCGTATAGCGTAGAATTCCAGTCGGGATTGACCTTTGTTAATGAAAAAGCGGCTTTTGAATACTATCAGGCAGGATATAGTGGTCTCCTGGATTTCTTAAGATCTTTGAAGGAAGCTGAACAGCATTTTATGTTGACGCGTAGCGATGCTATGGTTACGCTTGGCTTTCTCAGATTAATCACTATCCCGATCTTTAAGAAGCTCGTAAAAAAAGTATTAAGACTTAAATAATGGAGATATCTTCAAACAAAATGAAAACAATATTAACAGTCGGAGTATATGACATGCTCCACATTGGCCACATGCTCCTCTTCAAACGGGCAAAGGAGCTTGGCGATAGATTGATTGTCGCTGTTCAGGATGGTGATGTCATCTTAAAGTATAAGCCAGGAACAGAGATGGTATATACGACGGAGGAACGGATGTATATGGTAAGTTGCATCAAGTATGTAGATGAAGTCGTTGTCTATCGTGATGTCGATAAAGACATTCAGAATATTGATTTCGACGTGTTCGCGAAAGGTCCCGATCAAGTGCATGCGGGCTTTCAAAAAGCCGTGGAATGGTGCAGGGAAAATCAAAAAGAGGTGGTGGTCATACCTCGTACGGAGGGTATCTCCTCAACACTTTTGCGACAGTACTCCAAGACGAAATAAAGTATAAAAAGTCTCAGACTTTACATGGCAAATAAAGAAAGTATGATGATAGAAATAGAAAAAGAGGCATACAAGAGAATACCTTTGGAAATTTTGTTGCATGTTGCGGATTTCTGCGAAAAGAACAATATCCGCTATAGTTTGGCATACGGTACGCTATTAGGTGCCATCAGACACAAGGGGTTTATACCATGGGATGATGATGTTGATATTATTATGCCCAGAATAGACTTTGAGAAGTTCAAAAAGATGTACCACTCAGAAAGATATCCGCTGTCAGACATCTCCATCAATAAGGCTCATGCGACTGATATGGCAAAAGTGTATGATTCGCATACAGTTTTTTACAATAGCAATGCTCATTCGTTACGCAAGTATGGGCTGTTTGTTGATGTATTTGTAGTTGACAATTTCCCATCTGATAGTGTGGAAATGCAAAAATGGCTAAAGAGGATAAAACGGTTATCGAGAATTAATAGACTGAAAAAATCTAGTTTTGCCGGAATTATTCTTTCCAATAGCTCTGTATTGACGAAAATCAAATTTATTATCTATAAAATATCCCCCATACCACGTAGGTTTATTCAAAACAAGATTTGTAATCTTTCGCAAAAATACGACAACGTGCGTACTGGAGCTGTTGGTATAACAATGTCACAAGACAACCCATATGACACCTATCCATCTGATTTATTTGAGGAGTTTACTGATGTTGAGTTTGAAGGCCATACTTTAAAAGCCATACGCAAGTATGATACATGGTTAAAAATCTGTTACGGTGAATACATGCAACTCCCGCCTATTGAGAAAAGGAAAGGCAAGCATGGTATTACTGCTTACTATAAATAGTATTAACTAGTAAGTCGTCTTTGAATATTTATGGATGCTGAAATATTAAAAAAATTATTGCTAACGCTTCTTTTGTTGGGATTCTTTGGCCTAAAAGTAATAAGTTCCCCTACGATGGACTATCTATACTTTGGGCTATTGTTATTTCTTGTATTCCCTTCTTTGAATAATAAAAATGTTTATGCCAAAACGATTTTGGCATATACTTTTTTTGTTCTCTTTTCGTGCATCTACTCAAAGGTAGTAAATGGTCAGGCTCTGTTTTCCGTAATTGGACATTCCTACGAATATTTCAGTCTGCTTTTCTTTTTCTACCTCATGGGTGAGAATATGTCATCTAAGGATGCTTTAAAACTTTTGGAGGTAATAGCACTGACTTTCTGCATTATCAGCATTCCTCATGATTCCATTTGTTTTGCGTAGTGGTAGGAAGACTATATCCTATTCCATATTGGGCTGCCTTGTAGTGGCCCTGTCATTTACTACGAGTCTAGTTCAGCAAAAAACAACAGAGATGCTAAACAGGCAGGAAAGTAATCAGAACTTTGAGAATGACAATTACATACGATATCTGTCTTTCTACTATTATAGGGACGTGCAATTCACGAAGCCATACGAGAAAATAATTGGCGCAGGTAAGCCCTCAGACCCTTCCAGTGAATACTACAGACAGATTAATGCAGCGAAAGAGAATTATCACTTCTTTTGGACAGATTTGGGATTAGTGGGGCTTAGCTTTGTTATTGGGATACCAGCGGTATTACTTCTTGTTTTCTTATATTTATGCTGCATGTGGAAAAGTAAAGAGCCGCAGTTGCAATTTATACGCTTTGCACTTTTTATACCTTTAATTGGTTCTGTAACAACTGCCGAACTTTATCGTGGAGGAAATATTCTCCTGTTGTCTTTCTTCTTGTATATAGAATATAAGTATCATCAGGAACAAAATACCATTTCGAAGTCAAAAAAGTTCACAATCAAGAATGGAATTAAGAGTATTCTTAATAGAGAATGAGATCCCCTTTGAAGAAGATGTACTACTTTCTTCCAAGACGTGGATTAAGACTGGTGGAGTTTGTAAGTATTGGATAACGCCAGGTTCAGCATCTCAGTTGAAAGCGGTATGCGAATTCTTATTCAACTGGGGGGGGTATTTTGACGTTGTCGGTAATACCTCCAACATGTTCTTTCACTCTACTTATAACCCTGAATGTGTTGTATCCACAGTAAAGGTTAATCAATACCACATAGACGGCGACGTCATACACTGCGAATGCGGCGCGAATGTAATGAAGCTTGCCAAGGACTGCTTGTCGCAGGGCTATGCAGGTTTTTACGGACTTGTTGGACTTCCTGGCACTGTGGCCTCTGCTGCCATTAACAATGCAGGGTGTTTCAAGTGTTCTATTTCCTCGATGCTTGTAAGCGCAGACGTGCTGAATCCAGACGGCTCTGTCGAAACCCTTACAAAGGATGGCTTCCAGTACACCCACCGCTCATCGACTTTTAAGCGAGGCGAGAGGCAGGGAGTCGTACTTTCCGTGAAATTGAAGGTCGCAAAGGCAGCTGACATCGAGGAAGAATACAGGAAGTCGGAGGAAACGAAGGACTATCGCAAGACAAGGCAGGAAGGTCCAAAGCTGAATCTGGGTAGTGTGTTCGCCTCCCGCAAAAAAAGACGTAATATAAGAAATCTTTTAGCTGGATTCTTAGCTAAGTTTGTTGGCTTACTTGGAATATACAGCAAAAAAAGAGCATTCAGGAAAATGCTGCTCATGTTATACGGCTATACAGACTTGGATAATTATATCTCGGACAAGCAGATTAACTGCTTTGTATGGCGCGACAGCGGTGCTGAACAGAAGTTTGCTAGATATAAGGAGTTTATGGGAAAAGTCTTTGATGATTTGACCATAGAAATAGAAGAACGTAAATAAAGTTGTATTTATGAATATAGGAATACTTACTTTCCACTATTGCAATAATTATGGGGCGGTACTGCAGGCATTTGCACTTCAGCAGTATTTGAAGCAGTTGGGACATTCGCCATATTTCGTTAATTACAAGTTGAAGGTCTTGACCCAGCGATATAAACTGTTTAGTCCTATTAAATATAGGAATAAAAGTCTGACGGCGAAGGTGGTTACATTTTTAAAGAATTGTTATTCACTTCCGCAGCTTATACGTAAGAAGAAGAGATACGAGGCTTTCAGGCAGCTATACTTTAAAGAAATAAGAGTAGAACAGCTCAATGATCTGGACGGCATCGTTGTCGGCAGTGACCAGGTATGGAATAGGAAAATCACAAAAGGATACGATCCTGTTTACTGGGGCAGCTTATATCGTCAATGCAGCGTGTGTCACTATTCGTATGCTGCCAGTGCGCCTGCAACGGAAATAGGAGACGAGGTTGGGGAATATCTCAAAAATTTTAAGTTGATAGGCATCCGAGAGATTAAACTTCAGAATAGGCTAAACGAACTTTTTCATGTAGATACAGCTCTGAATTGCGACCCCGTTTTCCTTTTACCATCCGAGCAATGGATAAAGACTGCTGGTGATTCGCAAATGATTTTAGGGAGATACACCTTGTCATATAATTTAAATGGTGTAAAAGGTCTAAGGGATTTTGAAGAGAGAAAGTTTGGAGGTTCGAGTAGCTTGATAAGTTATACAAAAGATAAACGGTTTAGGTCGGCTGGGCCAAAAGAGTTTTTGAACTATTTCAGATTTTCGACGAAGACATTAGTGAGCTCTTTTCATGGCGTAGCCTTCTCGATATTATTCCACAAGCCTTTCCTGTATTTTCCAGTAGGCAATGAGAAAGATGAAAGGGTTCTGCCTTTATTATCATCCCTCGGGTTAGAGTGTTGTATTTATTGTGAAGGTTCTGAGGTCAACCAAAACATTGATTGGGGAAAAGTGGATGAAAGACTTCAAGAGTTGATAGAGCAATCAAAATCCTACATAAACAGAGTGTTGAGCGACTGTAAAAAGATAAAAGATGAAAGAAATAATTAAGAGATATCTCCGAATAATCAATGGAGTGAATGACGTATGTATAAATAATACAGCAAATCTCTATGAAAGCCGTCGTTTCCAGCTAATAGAACATATTCTCCATGATAGTGAGTCTGGTGTAACAAGCCAACGCTATACCAATCATGACATCATTGTATCACTGACTACCTATGGTAAACGTCTGAACGATGTTGCTTTTACGATAGAATCTATCATGCAACAAACGATGAAGCCGAACAAAATTATTTTGTGGCTTGAGGATGGTTTAAAAGATCAGCATCTTCCACACGCTCTTAAAAAACAGATGTCGCGCGGACTCGAGATGGGGTATTGTAAAGATATTAGGTCGTATAAGAAATTGATACCGACATTAAAGCGTTATCCAGAGGCTGCCATAATCACAATTGATGATGACGCGCTGTATGACTATGACTTGCTAGAACATCTTATATACGCCTATATCAATCAGCCTCAATATATTCATGCTGGCAGAGTACATAGAATACGTATAGAAAACGGTATTGTTCTACCATACAACAAATGGAAAAAGAAGATTGGAGAATTGGGGCCTCATCGTCTTAATTTTGCAGTAGGCGTAGGAGGTATCTTATATCCACCGGGTGCTTTAGACAATGAAGTATATAATGAAGATGTGTTTACGGATATTTGCAAATATGCAGACGACATCTGGTTCTACGCTATGGCAGTGAAAAAGGGGACACTTGTAAATAAAATATTTACAAGAAACTCACATGGTGATGATTATATTAGTAATGTCAAAGTACAGGATATCGGGTTGATGAAAATCAATACTAAAGGTCAAAGGTTGAATGATGCACAATTTCATGATGTGTTCTCAAAGTACGGCCTATTTGATAATATATTAACGTAACGCTTGAGCTTCTATAACATGAAACAGTTTATCTTTTATACTTTCATGATATTCCAAATCCAACCATTTGGACTGAGTTTTATATCCAAAACATTAGCTCTAGGAAGTTTAATTATTGCTATTTTAATAGAGCCAAATTTTAAATCCTATTTTAGGAAGCCTATAGCGTACTTTTTCCTTTTCTGCATGCTAAATATGATATGGTGTTTTATTAACAAAGGCCAAACACCAGTTCAATACATTATGGGTGGGGAATTTTTAAATATGCTTGGCCTTTTGGTACTATTTACGATTCCTATTTTTCGATTGAAGAATTCGGAGATCGAGAATGTTATCTTTGCCGTCGGAATTACATGCATTATTATTTACCTGACACAATATTTTTTACATATTCCATTATTCAAATCAGAGGAAAATCTTCAGGATGCAGACCTCTCTATGAGAGTTAGAATGAATGGGCAGTGCCTATTTGTACTTTTATATCTAAAATCATTTGACAACCTTCTTGATAAGTTCTCATTCAAAGATGTTGTTGTTCTTGTTGCTTCGTTATTATGTATCTTTATCATTGGTTTTAGAAGCCATATCGCTACTATAGCGGTCATATCTTTTATTTTTTTCTTCAAGAAAAAGAAGGTTACCATGCTCCGTCTTTTTTATTCTGTTCTTTTGGGGCTTCTTTTAATCGGAATTAGTCAAATTGAGATTGTTCAATATAAAATTGATCAGATGATAGAACGAAATGAGAGAGGAGATAATTTTGACAACAAGGATTATGTCAGGTATCGCTCGTTTGACTTCTATGTTAACGAATTCCCGAAAAATATAGGAGATAGAATTTTCGGTGTAGGCTTACCCAGTTCTAAATCAAGCTATGGCATGTATGTCCAAAGGTTGAAAAACGTTGGCTTGATATGGGCTGACTTGGGGCTAATTGGGCTATCTGTTGTTCTGGGTTTTCCTGCTGTGCTCTGTATTATTTGGTATGGTTTAAAAGCATTTTTCACAACAGTAGAATCAAGATATTCCTATCTCTGCTATTGGTTCTTATTCATGCTCATAGCCTCACTTATTACTCGAGAAATTTTTCGTATGGGTGCATTTGCTGTTCAAGGATTTGTTCTGTATCTTATTGCAAATTGTAGGAGACATGGGGACAGGTTCCTGTTTCAGAATATTTGAGGGATAAAATCTAAAATTAGGCAATGGCTTGGCAGTCCAGACAGTCATCGGGTACAGGCATCTACCACGTGATGATGCGCGGTATAAATCACCAGAATATCTTTGAGGAGCAGGAAGACTATTACCAGTTTCTCACAACGCTGGACGTGATGGCACAGTCGTACGCCCCCGACGGCACCCCTTCCGGAAGAAACTATGTCCTTTATGCTTATTGCCTGATGACGAATCATATCCATCTGCTAATCCGCGAGCTTGAGGATACTGTCGGTATGGCCATAAAGAGGATAGCATCTTCTTATGTGTACTATTATAACCGCAAGTATTCGAGAGACGGCCATCTGTTCCGTGAGCGGTTTAAGAGTGAGCCAGTGAGCGATATGGCTTATTTCGTGACGCTTTTGCGGTATATTCACCAAAACCCGGTGAAGGCAGGTATGGTCGGTGAGGTTAAGGATTACGAGTTCTGTAGCTGGAATGAATACACGGACAAAAACAGTACCCTGTTTCCAGTATGTGACACTCGTACTGTCCTGAATAGAATACCATATAGTGAACTGAGTGATCTGGTGAATGAGCCTCTGTCTGACGATGTTTCCTGCCTTGATATAGAAGCAGCTTTTAAAGGTCGTCCCTCAGACGATCAGGTGATGTGGCTGATAAAGGAAAAAACTGGTGCGACGAACAGCAGTGCTTTCCAGCAGCTGCCAGATGAGACGAAAAGGTCAATGTTAATTGAGCTGAAGGGCAGAAGGGCTTCTCTGCGCCAGTTGGAGAGACTGACGGGAATAGGAAAAAGCATGATATATCGCATGTGATGAAACAGTATCTGTCCCCGTGTTTCTGTTAAGAATAATGGAAAGACCACAGCGGAAATAAGGGACGGATTTACGGCCAAATTAACTCTACAGAGTACAGAACGGCTGATGGTGGTAAATATGACAAGCTCTGTATGGGCTTCATACTAATTGCCAAAGGAAGTGGCAGACTGGCTAAAAGAGTGATTTGCCGATGAAAATTGATTCCGTAGCAATGAATATACAAGACTTATTATGGAAATAAACTATAGCTTTATAATCCCTCACAAGAACTGTCCGGACTTGCTTAACCGCTGTCTGGACAGTATACCACAGCGTGAGGATATTCAAATCTTCGTGGTAGATGATAATAGTGATGATGGTAAAAAACCGTCTGTTAACAGAAAAGATGTAGAGGTTGTCCTTCTTGATGCAGAACACTCTAAAGGAGCTGGTAGGGCTAGAAACGTCGGTCTTGAAAGGGCTAAGGGCAAGTGGCTGCTCTTTGCTGATGCGGATGACTATTACGTAGATGGTTTTCTACAAATTTTAGATCTGTATATCCAACAAGATATTGACATGCTTTATTTTGGGGCAACTAGTGACCACTTAGGTGCTTGGCCAGAAACGTTGACGGACAAAATATCTACATATATTGATAGATATTTAAAAGATAAATCAGATTCAATCAACTTGAAATATGACAATAATGCTCCATGGAACAAGATGTTCCGCCGAGGTTTTGTTATGAAATACGGAATAAAATTTGAGGAAATTAGAAAGGGAAATGACATACAGTTTTCATATCTTTCGTCTTATTTTGCAGAACGGATAAGTGTGGAGCCTCGAAGATTATATGTATATACAATAAATCCGGAAGGTTTGTCTTGTACAAAACGTGATATAAGGACTTGGTTCTGCTCAATATGTAATGTTTACAAAAGGAACTCCTTTTATAGTTTTATAGGTCACAAAGAATTAAGGCTACATTCTTTGAGTCCTTTTTGGTGGGCATATAAAGAAGGAGGTCTCAAATTGTTATCAAAGGTCTTGTTATACACAAGCATGCATCTTCCTATGTTAATCAAGGAAAAAGGGAAGTATGTTAAGTTTGTAAAAGATACTAAGCGATGATAATTGTACTTATTCTATTCATTCTGTTTAGCCTGTATGACTATAAGAGGGCTGTATTCGTTACGGCATCGACATTGATGTTCACGAACAACTTATCCTCTGGCATACCAGGCGTGAAATTGTTCTATGCAGTGGCAATATTACAGGTATTGTTATATTATTTACAGGGATTTTATAAAAAACTTATACATGTATCAAAACTGTTACTGTACCCAGCGATTTTGTTAATATTTTCCTATTTCAAACTATGTTGGCGTGATGCATAGTTATGCAAAAACTGCAGTTAACGTCATTGCATGGTTCTTTTACCCCTATGTAGTTTATCAAATGCTACATACACGTAAGGACGTGATGTTTTTTGGAAAATCACTGTGTGTTTTCTTCTTTTTTGTTGGGATATATGCTTTGGTAGAACTATCTATAGGTTACAATGTTTATTCGTCATTTGCCGAAAAAATGGGAATTATACAGGGGGAGTTGGGAGGCCTTGGACAGACAGAAAGGTTTGGCTTCTTAAGATGTAATTCATTTCTGCCATATTCCTCAGCGTTGGGTATGAACTCCGCTTTAATTTTTTCATGTGTAATGATTTTGAAATCTGCGAATATAACCATATTATCTTCGATAGAAAAATATTTATTAGTTTTACTACCTGTTTGTGTCTTGTTGTGTGGTACTCGGAGTCAGTTTGTGGTATTTATTATATGTCTTATCGGCCTATACCTATCTCGGAGTTTTAGACGTTCCCAGTTAGCCATAAGCTTAATGTTGGTAGGTATCATAATTGCAGTATCCTTTATGTCTTTTTTTCAGGAGTTAGCTATTTCTATACTTAGTCCAGAAAAATCATCTGTTGGAGAATCGTCTATAGAAATGCGACTTTTTCAATTTGAGATTACAGAGTATTATTGGAGCAAATCACCATGGTTTGGACTTGGGCGAAATTTTACATGGGAAGTGGCAATTCCTCAGAACCCTGCTTTGTTTGGTGCTGAGAGTATCGTTTTTACCCAGTTAATGGATCATGGCCTTGTTGGTTTGCTACTTTATTATACATTTGCAATATGCCTAGCTATATGGTGTTATAAATATTCTGAGTCATTAGCCATCTTGCCTATTGCATTTATTGTCGGAAAAACGCTCAGTACTGTCGTCGGTGTAGAATATAATATTCCGATTATCTTGTGCTTATTCGTTGCAAGGGCTATTACGTTGTTTAAAGGATCTAAAAAACATGAACTCCAATATAGCTAAAATTAAAAGTTGCTATGGTTGCGGTGTATGCGCCGCGGTCTGCCCTCACAGAATTATTGACATTCGACTAAATTCTGAAGGATACTACGAAGCGAGAGTAATGGATGCAGATAGCTGTACTGGTTGCGGTCTGTGTGTGTCAGTTTGCTCATATTCCCATGATGGGATGGCACAGAGACAGTCACCCAAGGAGTGTTATGCTGCATGGAGCGAGGATGAAGAGATTAGAAAGTCATGTTCGAGTGGTGGCGTGGGATATGAGTTGGTCAGGACGTTGCTGAGTGAGGAATATAAGGTTGCGGGCGTAAGATATGATGCTGAGACAAACCGTGCTGTTCACTATATCGCTGATACCGAGGAGAAAGCCAAGGCTACCATGGGTAGTAAGTACATACAGAGCTATACCGTTGACGCCTTCAGGCAGATTGACAGAAAGCAGAAGTATTTAGTGACGGGTACTCCTTGCCAGATAGACTCTTTCAGGCGCTATATACAGAAGTTCCGATGCGAAGAAAACTTTGTGCTAATGGACTTTTTCTGTCATGGGGTTCCATCCATGAACCTATGGAAGAAGTATAGCAAGGATGCTGAGAAAACAACGGGCGAGATTGTGGAGGTGTCATGGCGTAATAAAACCAATGGATGGCATGACTCCTGGGATATGAATATCCACGGGAAGAAGCGTGAGGAAGTCGTAAACTGGCATGACAGTTACAATTTGTTAATAAGGGAAAAAAAAACTTTCATATCCAGCCGGTGGTCGCAGGGCGACCTGTTCTTCAAGATGTTCTTAAGCAACAGCTGTCTTGGGAAGGCCTGTTACGAGAAGTGTAAGTTTAAGGGGAAGGCTTCATCGGCAGACATTCGCATAGGCGACTTGTGGGGTAAGACCTACGAACAAGATGAGAAGGGCGTGAGCGGTGTCGTTGTGTACACAGAGCGAGGCCTTTCTGTGTTGAAACAAACGAACTGCCAGCTTGTTAGCCATCCTTATGAGGTTGTAGCGGAGGCGCAAATGGGTTCTCACTTGAAAGAGCCTCTGACACGAGGGCTTGTATGCAGGCTTTTGGGAATGCCAGTCCCATTGAAATTGATTTTCATATTCGTCCAATTTACGAGATTACCATATCTGATAAAATGCAAAATTCAAAAGATAAGAAGACGGTAGGGGTGCTGACGATGCATCGGGTGGTAAACTTCGGCTCTGTGCTTCAGGCATACGCTACGCAGGCGGTGCTGGAGCGGCTTGGCTACTCTTGTACCATCATAGACTATCAGTACCCTAATAAGATGCACCACGGCGACAAAGAGAAATGGCCGTGGCTGGTGGCAATTTACAGGGAGATAATGCAGTGGCTGCATGGCAGACCTGCAAAGAAACAACATTCTGGATTTGAGAGCTTCAGAGAAAAATATCTCCATACGGCAGGCTATTATCCGACTTATGAAAGCCTTCAAAAGAATCCTCCTCAGTTTGACACCTTCTTGCTAGGCAGTGACCAGACTTGGAATGTGCGCCACATCGGTCATGATGACACGTTCCTGTTGTCGTTCACTGATTCAAAGAATAAGGTTTCGTATGCGCCAAGTGCTGTGAGATCTACGGTCGATGGTGAGTATATTGAAGCTTTCAAAAGATATATTCCTCAGTTCAAGGCGATATCGGTCAGGGAAAAGAACACGCAGCAGCTGGTGAAGGGGCTGACGGGAAAGGAGCCTCCAATATTGCCAGATCCGACACTCCTGCTTGACAAGGAGGATTGGAAGAAGATCGGTAACAGCGCGAGATTCAAGGTGAAAAAATCGCCCTTCATCTTGGTTTATGTGCTTCGCTATTCCTTCTATCCCTATCCTTTGGCCACAGAGCTGATAAAGAAGGTGTATGAGAAATATGGCTATCATCTGGTTATCATGCGTTATTCCATGAGGGAAAAGCTCGGTATCAAGGACTACGAAAACCTCTATGAAGGGATTGCGCCTGAAGACTTTGTTGCCCTGTTTGAGCAGGCTTCCTTTGTGGTGACAACCTCTTTTCACGGAACGGCCTTTGCCATCAATAACAACAAGCCCTTCTACGCTATCTACGATCCAAACTTAGCCGATGACCGCATTATCAGCCTGTTGAGGGAAGTGGGATTGGAAGACAGGGCGGTCTCAATACATGATGCTGCTCCAAAAATAACGGATGCTATAGACTATCATGCTGTCAATATAAAGCTTGACACTATGCGTAAAAAGGCTTGTCAATTTCTCACAAACAATTTATAAATGAGACTACTATATTTCATTAATCAGATAACGAACAGTGGCGGTATTGAGCATATCGTCATAGATAAGATTAACTATCTAGCCGGGCTTGATGGCTATCATGTATCATTGGCGTACTATGGCACCAGCCATGACAAACCTTTTTTCACTATTAACGATCGCGTATCGCTGGTACCTATGGGAGAGCAGAGTATGGGATCCTCGCTCATATTGAAATTGTGTTCCTTTATGAAGCTCCCAAGTAAAGTAAAAGCAATCATTGATATGGAGCGGCCTGATGTAATAGTCAATGCGAACACCATATTGGTCAGCTGGCTGTTACCATTTATTCGCAGAAGCATTCCCAAGGTTGTTGAGCTCCATTTCTCATACGCGGGTATGAAAATTATCAGTGAGGAAATGTATGGACGTAACTGGCTGAAAAAGGAGTTCAACTATCTGCTTCGTAAATGGGGATATTCCAAATACGACAGATGTGTCTTACTGACTGACGAGGACTTAAGAGACTGGAGATTCAAAAATGCGATAGTAATACCAAATTTTACGAATGTAAAGCCTATAGAGTACAAAATCGCAGATAAACGCAAAACTGTAGTAAATGTGGGTAGATTATCCCCCCCAAAAAACCAAAAAGTGCTTGTTGAGGCGTGGAAGATTGTTAATCAGAATGCGCCTGACTGGGATTTGGAAATTTGGGGCAATGGTGAGTTTCATGATGATTTGATAATGCAGATTTCAGATTTGGGATTGGAAGGTAAAGTGAGGCTGATGGGGGTGTCGCACAATATCTCAGAGGTATATCATTATGCATCTTTCTTTGTATTGAGCAGTCGCTATGAGGGGCAGCCTCTGGTAATGATAGAGGCATTGCAGTCAAGTCTGCCATGTGTGTGCTTTGCAGTAAACGGTGTTCGTGGTACGATTAGGGATGGTGAGAACGGATATATCATAGAGGATATGACAGTAGAGGCTTTGGCAGATGGAATACTGAAGATGATTAAGAACAAGAATGACATTCCTGTCATGGCAGAAAAAGCCAGATTAAGTGCTAAGGCTTTTGATAAGAAGACTATAATGGAACGCTGGACGAGTCTGTTTGAGAAATTGTCAAATCAAAGAATGGATCATGGCAAGGGAAAGAATCGCAGAGCTTGACATCCTGAAATGTATCGGCATCGTCATGGTGGTGACGGGACATACAAAATGCCCGCCGCTGCTCGACGCGATGATATATTTTATACACATGCCGCTGTTCTTCTACCTCTCAGGCGTAACCAACAGGAGGGATGACTATTATGCCAGTGTTGTGAATCTGAAGGAGTTCTTCGTGAAGCGGGTAAAGTCGCTATATATACCGTTCCTGAAGTTTGCCCTGGCAATCAGTATTCTTCATAACGTGTTTTATGCCTTGGGGCTGTATGCCCATGAATATGACATCGCTCAATATGGTGTGCAGATTGTCAGGACTTTGCTGTTCAGCGTGGGAGAGACGGAGCCGTTCTTGCCGCAGCTTTGGTTTATCAAGGTGCTCTTTATCGCGGAGATGTTCTATGCGGCAATAGTGTATCTCTGCCAGAAGTATGGCATCGGCAAATGGCTTGTCATACTGCCTCTTTGCCTTGCTTTCTTCTTGATGCCTGTCGATTGGTTTCCTCACGTGATGGGTACAAACTTTATATGGCCGATACGTGCGCTTCTGTTCTATGTCATAGGCTCTCTGCATAGCAGGATCATAGGCAGCCGTTATGCCACGGTGCCCATGATGATGGCGGGAATAGTAATATGGGTGATAGCCTCGATGTATTATGGTCATATCGGGATTAATGGCGTTTGGGGGATGAGTGCGGTGATTCTGATCGGCTTGATATTCATCACTGTTCCTGTCTTGTATTCTTTCGCCTCCTGGGTGAAGAAATACAGGGTGAGCAGCCTGCTGGTAGGGGGGGGTAAATCTTGCATGCACATCTACTTCTGGCACTATGTCATCTTCAAGTTTACGTCGGCAATAGCCGTATGGACTATATGGCCTTCGGCGGAGAATCTGCAGACAATCCGTAAGAGCTGCTTTATCGAGGACATCAGCTGGTGGCAGTATGTCTTTATCGTTTTTGTTGTGATGGGGATTTGGGAGGCTATATCCCATGGCCTGAACAAGCGGATATATTGCAATCGTTAAACAGGCTTAATTTTACTAAAGTTTTAATAACTGGAATGTCATATCCTACTTGGTTTACACAAAATCAGCTATATTTGCTCAACAGTTTACAAAAGAATTTGGTATATGCTGAAAACGTATGACGAGATAGTATCTTATATCAACACCCACCTTGAAAAGAGCGGTAAGCGATATTATTCAGATTTCTACATAGGCATTTCAAAGGATGCTGTCAAGCGGATGTTTGAAGAGCATCATGTTGATAAGAAACACTCGTGGTGGGTGTATTGTACGGCAGACACTTCTGATGTAGCCAGAAAGGTGGAAAAGCATTACCTAGATTTGGGCATGCGGGGCAGTGACGGTGGCGGCGATAACACTGCCACGATGGTGTATTGTTATGTCGTAACTCCTACAACCGCAGAATAGCTTTCGGCAATGAATATCAAAGGAAAAAGGTTCGTGGTTTTCCTTGACATCATGGGATTCAAGGAGCGGGTGGCCAGAAACAGTGCTGATGACCTGTACAAGGAGTTGACGGCCTTTAACAGAGACATCTGAAGATTATAAGTTCTGTGTCGAACGTAGAGGCGGAGCGAGGGGAGAGTAGGAAGGTTTTTCTGATGCTGCTCTCATCTCAAATGATGCGCAAGATGCCATTATGCTTGCTCAGTTCTCAGACAGTATTGTGCTTTTCAGCAATGACGATTCTCCGAGAAGCCTTCAGATGATCTCGCGCGTCGCATCCGGTATTATGATGTCTGCGATACATAGCGAGAAACCCATTCCGCTCAAGGGAGCCTTGGCTGAAGGACATATTACCTGCGATATGTCCAAGCAGCTCTTTTTGGGGCAGGCACTTATAGATGCTTATCTGTTAGAAGAGAATGTGCAGTATTACGGGATTATTGTGCATCACTCGGCTGAGGAGGCGGTAAAGAATCTGCAGAGCGACTTGTTTGGCAACCTGAGGTCACCCTTGAAAAGCGGACTTATAGAGCACTATAATGTACTTTGGTGGAAAGATAGAACTGCGGATGTAACAGAAGGTCTGGACAGAGTCCGCCTTTTGGTTTCTTACTCTCCACGAAGATACGTTGACAATACGAAGGTATTGCTTGGCATATAATACAATTCCAATTTGTTAATTAAACAAATTATCCTTGAAACGTCTCATTTCAAGGCTTTTCTTGATGCGGTTAACATCCGCTTCGGTTTTGATGGGAGTAGGCTGTAAGGCTACGGTCATCATCTCTATTCTTCTATAGCAAATATATAGGGCCGCGGGTCGGAATTAAATTAATATATTCTGAATGCAGGGCAAAAGGCATGGTTATGAGCAACTCCATGCCTCCTGCTTCGGGTTCATAAAGTGAAAAATGAATATACTATTTTTATGCCGTACATACACCATTGGCGGTGTTAATGTTGTTACACAGTATCTTGCTGAAAGATTTATGCTTGACGGGCATAGCGTCTCTATTCTTTCTTTAAGTGGAAAGCCAAAGGGAATGGAAGAAAGGTATCATCCTAACTTAAATAAATACGAGGGTGTAGGGGATAAGTTTTGTGTTGGCAATATTAGGGCAATCCGGAGTCTGTTAAAGGAACAGCCCGTTGACATTGTCATTAATAACTGGGGTATGCGGCCACTGCCGGTTATTATGTTTAAAATAGCACAAATAGGGATGGCACATCATCCAAAGATAATATCTATCTATCATAATGACCCTACAACAAATGGATTGTTGCAGAAGATAAGCATAGCACATCATAAGACTTCAGATGCAATACGAAAATTGACCTTAGATATTGCATCCAAGGCGGTTGTTATATTATCAGTGTTGAAGTTTAGGCTGACCTATAAGATGAGTGATAAATTTGTGCTACTCTCCAAAAGTTTTATTAAAACCTTTAAAGACTTTACATTTATTGATAAAGGTGTGAAAATAGCAGCTATATCTGATCCTATTACCATTGATAAAGGTTCATTTATTTACGAATCAGAAAAAAAACAAGATGAGATCCTATATGTAGGCAGGTTAGATGAAGAACAGAAACGTATATCGCGAATTATTGAGATATGGAATAATATTGAAAAACGATTTCCTGATTGGCATCTGACCATAGTAGGCGATGGGCCTGCCCGAAAGATGCTTGAGAACCTGATTGATAAATATGCGCTGAAGAATGTGGCATTTGAGGGCTATCAACAACCGGATTCGTATTACAGACGTGCTTCTTTATTATTACTTACATCAGAATTCGAAGGTTTTGGATTGGTAATTGTTGAAGGTATGCAGTATGGCGTTGTCCCTATCGTCTATGGTAGTTATCCTGCAGTCTATGATATTATAGAAAATGGGAAAGACGGTATTATTATACCATACCATGACGAGGGTTTTGATGTTCAAGAGGCTACACGATTAGTTGAACTGCTATTGAATGATCGAGACAAACGATTATTTCTTGCTGAAAGAGCAATGGAAAATAGTAACAAATATTCCTTGCGTACCATAGCAAATGAATGGTATCAGTTATTTGAAACGTTGTAATCTTATGAATAAAAGGATATATTATCTTGACATCCTGCGCATCGCTGCTACCTTCGGTGTGCTGTTTAATCATATTCCGCTGGCGGCGGTGCATATCTTTGACAAGCAGGCGACGGATGTTGACAGGTTTCTGGTGAATGGCAATGTGCATGTGATGCACTTTGCAGTGCCGCTGTTCGTGATGATAACGGGAGCACTGCTGCTACAGCCGGAGCGGGAGATAGACTACGGTAAGGTGCTGACGAAGTATGCGTGGCGCATGGTGGTGATACTGGCACTTGTGGGGACTGCGTTCGCATGGATGGAGATATTCTTTGCTGACAAGCACTTTGCCCTGGTGCAGATTCCTCAGGCACTGGTGAATACACTGGGCGGACATACGTGGAAGCACATGTGGTATCTGTATATGCTCATCGGGCTGTATCTTGTCACACCATTGCTGAAGGCTGCGGTGAACCACCTGCCGACAAGGGATTTGGACTGGATGATAGCCGTTGGGCTGTTGTTTACGAGCGTGATTCCTGCCGTAACGCACTATACAGATGTTGCGGTGGGGATAAAGTTCCCTGTTGCCTCGCATTACGTTTTCCTGATGCTGACGGGCTACAGGCTGAGCACAATCGACTTCCGACAGGCCCGCCCCTGGCTGTGGATGGCGCTTGCTGTCGCGGTGGTGTATATGCTCTTTGGGTATATGGAATATGTCCTTGGCTATAAATCGCTGAAGTGGTTGAGCGGGTATGAGTCGCCAATGATGATCTTTTACAGCGTCTGTATCTTCATAGCCATCAAGGAGTTGCGCTATGACTGGCAGCCGACTATGCGTTTAGGGGGTAAATTCTCACGTGACTCATTCGGTATTTATGTGTTCCACATGCTGTGGGTGAACATAATCTATAAGGTAGTAAAGTTTAATCCGATAGAGACGGGATTATGGTCGTTGATACCAGTGCTGATAGTGGTAACGCTACTGGCATGGGCTACGACCATCGCGTTCCGTAAGATACCGTTTGTAGGGAAATACATCTGATATGGCAAAGATAACGGTTTGGGGAGATTTCAAGGTGAATGCTGTTGAGCGATTAAGGATCAGTGACAGCTTGCGCCAGTTGTTAGGGGAGAGTGATGCGAATGTGGTGAACTGTGAGGCCCCTATACGCGGCGTGGGGAGTCCTGTCCTTAAGAGCGGGCCGAACATCAGCCAGAGTGCAGAATCGCCTGGATGGTTGGAAGAGCATGGGTTCAATGTGGTGTCACTGGCCAACAACCATACGATGGACTATGGCCCTGATGGCATGGAGCATACTCGCAAGGCTTTTACCAAGGCGGCCGTCATAGGGGCTGGCACATGGGAGGAGGCTTACGCACCTGCTGTCATCACTACAAAGGACGGGCTGCGGGTCGGGGTATTGGCCTGCACACACTGTGAATTCGGGACGCTGACGGATGAATACCGCAGGCAGGAAAAAGGCACGGCATGGGCTTGCTCGCCTGAGTTTGACAGGGCTGTCCAGTGGTTTGGGGGGGGCAAAAACTTAGACTTTCTGATAGTCTTTGCCCATTGTGGTGTAGAGTATATGGAACAGCCGCTGCCTGAATGGAGAATGCGGTATCGACGCTGGATAGAACTTGGGGCTGACGCCGTGATTGCAAGTCATCCGCACGTGCCGCAAGGCTGGGAGATGTATCAGGGAAAACCGATATGCTATAGCTTGGGGAACTTCTGCTTTGAGAGATTGGGGAAGAAGCCTATGCCTGTGAATTGGTATAACAGCCTGGTCTGTGTACTGGATATAGGAAAGGACGGGCTGACGGGAATGGAGGTACGGCCTATCACCTATAACCCGGAGGCCGGAATTATCACGGATACTCACGACGACGGCTTCAAAAGGTATTTAGACCGCATCAATCAGACGCTGATGAGCGAGGAGGAATATATCTCCTACGTGAACGAATATACAGAGAGGCTCCTGCCATTCTATATGAGCCAGTTCTCGCGGGGCGGCTTAGTGGGCAATCCCTTCTCCGTAGGTTTTATAAAGGGGCTGGCAGAGGGGGTGCTTGGACGCGGGATGCTGAAAAAGGAGCACTGGCTGAACAACATCCAGTGTGAGAGTCACCGCTGGGCGATATTGAGAGCAATGAATCTTAGGAAGAAATGAAAGCGATAATCTTGTTTTTTGTCGGCCTGCTGGCCAAAATGCGTATCCTCACACCGATGAGGGTGGCAAAGCTGAAGTTCTGGTATAAAATGCACCGATGGCCGGACTTTGAACATCCCAGGGACATAAACGAAAAAATCAATTGGTTGAAGTTCTACGGCGATACTTCGCTATGGCCTACACTGGCAGATAAATATGCTGTCAGGGCGTATGTGGCAGAGAGGATTGGTGAGGAGTATTTGATACCACTTATTGGCAAATGGGATTCTGTAGATGAAATAGACTGGGAGACACTTCCCCAACAGTTTGTGATGAAATGTAATAATGGTAGTGGTGATGTGGTGGTATGTAAGGATAAAAGCAAACTGGATATAGAAACCACCATACGGCATTTCCGTAAATGTCTGCATGAACAGCTGAGTGTGCTATCCGGTGAACCGCACTATGCAAAAATAAAACCTTGTATTATCGCGGAAGAGTTGTTGGATGCATCGACTCAGCCATGTAATTCCTCTTCGTTAGTGGACTATAAGATTTGGGTATTCGATGGGAAGCCAATGTTTACATGGTGTACATGGAATAGAGAGAAGTATCATGCTAATGTAGCTTTGTATGATATGGATTGGCAATTCCATCCAGAGTGGTCGGTGTGGACGAACCATTATGTGATGCCTACACAACAGATGCCAAAGCCAAAGTGCTTTGATACATTGATGAATGTGGCAAGTAAACTTGGCAAAGGTCAGCCTGTAACCCGAGTGGATCTATATGTAGTGAATGACAAAGTGTATTTTGGGGAAATCACAATGACCTCCCAAGGTGGTTATCAGGATTTCTATACGCAGGCATTCCTTGACAAAATGGGGGAACTGACCATTTTACCAGATTAATTTAAAAGGTTTTGTGTTAAATGGAAAAGAAAAAGATATTTGCAGTGGCTTCTATTGGTGGTCACTGGGTGCAGTTGTTGAGAATAGCGAGACCGATGGAGGAACGGTATGAGGTGGTGTATCTGTGTACCCACCCGAAGTGTGCCACGATGGTGGAGGGACATGAGTTCCTGCTGATAGAGGACTACAGCCGGTGGGATGCGTGGAAGATGATTCCTGCATTCTTCAAGATGGTGAGGCTGATATGGCGTGAGAAGCCTGAGGCCATCGTGACGACGGGGGCTGCGCCTGGACTGATATGCCTGTATGCAGGCAAGCTGCTCGGTAGAAAGACCATCTGGGTGGACAGCATCGCCAACGTGGAGCATCTGTCGGCCAGCGGTCGCATCGCCAGACGGTTTGTATCGAAGATATATACACAGTGGAAGGATCTGGCAACACCACGGGTGGCTTTCGCGGGAAACATTCTTGGGAGTGAATAGTGATTAGTGAATAGTGGGTAGGGATTATGATATTTGTAACGATAGGGACACAGGCGCCTTTTGACCGGTTCATCAGGATTGTGGATGAGGTGGCGCCGCTGTTGGGGGAGGAGATTATAGCGCAGGTGCATCAGCTGGGTTTTGAGGCCCAGCACATCAAGACGGTGAACTTTCTGGCACCTGACGAGTTTAATGAACTGTTTGAGAAAGCGAGGCTGATAGTAAGCCATGCAGGCATGGGGACTATCCTGTCGGCCTTGCAGCAGAAGAAGCCCATCATCATCTTCCCGCGCATAGCGGCACTCGGTGAGCATCGCAATGAGCACCAGCTGGCCACGGCGAGGAAGTTCAAGGAGTTAGGTAGTGTGTATGTGGCTATGAATGAGGAGGAACTGAAAAGTCTTCTGTTGCGTAAGGATCTGAAGCCGCTTGCAGAGATTGGCGAATATGCATCGCCAAGCCTGATAGAATCGATAGAGGAGTTTATAGGATAGAATGCAGCGAGCATAACATCTCTCACAGATAGCAGAACGGTGTCTGAGGGATGAACGATGGCTGAATTATGGCTGAAGGCTGATGGCTGAAGGCTGAAGGCTAAAGGTAACCCGAACAGCCAGAGGGGGTAAGCGTCCGAACCTTGGACCTGGCCTAATTTGGTAGCGATAAAATATTTTTCTAACTCGAAAAATAAAACGAGTAAAATTTGGATTTTATACAGATTTGTGCTATCTTTGCAACAAAATAGCAGATGACGATGACTGCAAGGCGATATCCCATAGGCATACAAACGTTTTCACGGATTATTCGTGAGGGGTATATTTATATAGATAAGACAGACTTGATTTGGCAGTTGGCTCATTATGCAACATACATATTCATGAGCCGTCCGCGCCGATTTGGTAAGTCGCTTTTAACATCGACATTAGAATCGTATTTTCAGGGCGAGCGTGAACTCTTCGAAGGGCTGAAAATCATGGAGCTGGAGCAAGAGTGGACGCAGTATCCTGTATTGCATATAGATTTAAGTATAATAAAAGGACAACAGGATGCTAAGGAATTGCGTAGGCGGTTAATGCTTTTGTTGGAAAGGTTTTCAGATAGATATGGTTCAGATTCTGCAGAATTCTCTCCAGGCAGTAAACTCGACGGCCTTATCAGGCGTGCTTATCAACAAACAGGAAAACAGGTAGCAGTCATCATAGATGAGTATGACGGCCCGCTATTGGATGTGATACATAATGCCGCTCTGCTTGATGACGTTCGAAACGTAATGCAAGAGTTCTATCAGCCCTTGAAAGCAAACGAAAGATTTATAAAGTTCTGTTTCCTGACAGGTATCACTCGGTTGAGCCAACTGAATATATTCTCAACGCTGAATAATCTGACAAATGTTACTCTGCAACCTGAGTTTGCTGCCATTTGCGGCATCACTCAAGAGGAATTTCATGTGCAAATGGCTGAGGATATCAGTCTATTGGCAGATTCGTATGGATATTCAGAAGAGGAGATGACCAACATACTAAAAACTCATTATGATGGATATCATTTTTCATACAAGTCGCCAGATGTCTATAATCCTTATAGCCTGTTGAGCGCTTTTGCTAACAAGCGTGTTGCCAACTATTGGTTCGAGACAGGTACCCCGACATTCCTCATCCGTTTGATGAAGCAATTCAAGTTTAACATTACTGATATGGACGACATCGAAGCAACTGACTATTCGATCAATCGCCCTACAGAAGCGATGACGACGATGATTCCCTTGCTTTATCAGACAGGCTATCTGACCATTAAGCACTATGATCGAGAGTCGGATATATATACTCTTTCTATTCCTAATCAGGAAGTACGTGTCGGCTATGTCGATGGACTGTTGCCCGTATATGCAGGCCTGGAGGGTGAAACCGTGCAGGCTGGCTTTGCCTTGAAATTCTGGCGTGCCCTGAAGAAAGGTGATGCAGATCTGGCAATGCGCGAGATGCAGAGCTATATGGCTGAAATCCCATATGTGGAGGGCTTCAAACAGAAGTTGGCTGAGGCTGCTACGGCAGAGGGCTTTTATGAATATACGCTGTATCTGATATTCTCGATGCTGAATGTGTATGTTCGTACGCAGGTGAAAGTGGCAGGTGGTCGTGTGGATATGGTGGTATGGATGCCTGACACAACGTATGTTTTCGAGCTGAAGGTCAACGGTACTGCCCAGGAAGCCCTTGAGCAGATTGACACCAAAGATTATGCCCTTCCATATCAGACCGAAGGCAGGAAGGTGGTAAAGATTGGCGTGAAGTTTGATTCCGAAACCCGTATCCCCAAGGAATGGGTAATCGATTAATCTAAGAAGAAATAGAATCACTCTGGATGTCGGGAGATATCACTATATAAAAATCGTTATTAGGCAGGCCCGTCACTCTCTGGTTTGAAATTGTCGGCGGGTCTGCATTTTGGAACGCATGCGATTCTTTGACGGACCTGACTTTTTTCATTGAATTATGAGACACAACGATCAATCAAACAGGATTATCAAATGGATAGTGACGGTGGGGGACTTCGTGCTCCTGAACGCTATCTTGCTGGGCTTTGCGCACTGGCACTGGCGCATGGGAACCTGGCAGACGGGACGGGTGGAGATATTCATCCTGGTGAACAACATTGCGCTGATGCTGGCGATGCTGAAGTTCTCGACAATCATCCACCTGCGCGTGATCGGGGCGGGGGATATCCTAAAGCGTATCGTCGGGCTAACAGCCGTGCAGACTGTGCTGGCCTACCTGCTGCTGAAGGTGTTTGCGTATAACACGCCCATCGGGTGGCTGATGTGGGAGATAGGCACCGTGTTCTTCATCGGCCTGCTGTTCAAACGGCTTGGCGAGCGCTGGTTCCTGAGGCTCTACCGTGAGGCGGGGCGCAACACGCGCTCGGTGACGCTGGTAGGCTCGGATCCCGAGCTGATAGGTATCTTCATGAAGCTACGCGACGATGCGACGCTGGGCTATCGTATCCTGGGCTACTACGGCGAGGCCTCGCTGGGGGAGGTGGCGACGGAGGTGGACCAGCTGACGAAGCACCCTGTGAAGGAACGGGGCATGCTGAGGCGGCTGGGCTCGATGGAGGATTTCCTGAAGGCGATGGCGGAGACACCAGACGAGCTGAACCTGGGCGACGAGCTGTATCTCTGTATCTCACGGAAGGAGCGCGACACCATCAGGAAGGTGTCCAGACTGTGTGACCATCACGTCGTGAGGTTCTACTACGTGCCGGTATCGGTGGAGTCGATCGGGCTGAACCTGAAGCGCGAGATGATGGACGACATGGAGATATTCACGACGTATGAGAATCCGCTGCAGAACCCGGTGAAC
>ODAJ014770091.1_pt1 | contig 29895 bp, 27 predicted proteins | sample 1539241 | NCBI WGS metagenome assembly ODAJ01 (sample SAMN02144231, study PRJEB22623) | gut metagenome | biome: sheep rumen | host: Ovis aries | place: New Zealand
GCCGGCTATCGGGACTGGTGGTGCCCGGTCATGGAGCAGCAGCTTCTGGACTATCTGAACAGCATTGGGTGAGAACATGAAAAAAGCAGTTCAACAGATCATGCTTGGCACCGTGACCGCGAGCGAGAGCCAGGCACGGGAAACTTTACAGAGAATCAAGGCCGCCGGATACGACGGCCTTGAGCTCAACCGCTTTATGATCCACCCCTCGTCGCTGATGGTGCGGCTGATGACCCGCGCCGCCGGCATGCCCACCGGAAACGGCGGCAAGCTCGACTGGCACGCGCTGCTCAAGGAGAGCGGCCTTTCTGTCGCAAGCCTCCATGCCGACCTCGGCTCCCTCGAGCGCGAGGCGGAGGCGGTCGCCGAGGAAGCCAGAAGCTACGGCGCCGACAAGGTCGTCATCACCGGCATGTACCGCTTCGATTATTCCGACGAGGCCGCGGTGCGGGAGCTGGCAAAGCGCCTGAACAAGGCAGGCGAGACACTGAAAAAGAGCGGGCTGAGTCTGCTCTACCACAACCACAACGTGGAGCTTCTGCCCGTCCGGACAGGACTTCGCGCTTATGAGATCCTCCTTGACGAAACCGATCCCGCTGCCGTAAACTTTGAGTACGACAGCTACTGGTTCACCGACGGCGGCGCGGACGCTAAAGCGTGGATGCGCCGACTCGGCCGTCGCATAAAGCTCTGGCACATCAACGACCGCGGCAGCCGCCTGTCCGGACCGGCCATGACCCCAATTTTGAAGGCCGACAGCATGGAGCTCGGCACCGGGAACATGGATCTCGACGGCCTCTGGGCGATCGCCGTCGAAAACGGCGTCGAGGCGGTTGTCTTGGAGAGCCATAAAAACTGGATCGACAAAGACCCGGTCAAAAGCCTCGAGCTGAGCGCCCGGTGGCTGCGGGAGAAAGGAGCACAGGCATGAATTACTATTGCAATCCCCTCAACATCAACTACCGTTACCAGTTCAACGCCGACCCCCGGCGGCACGGACAGCTGCAGATCTGCCGCGAGGCGGCCGACCCCTCGATGATCTGCTTTCATGGCCGCTACTACATCTTCGCCTCTATGACGCTCGGCGTCTGGGTCTCCGACGACCTTGTGCACTGGGAGAATCACCGCCTGCCGGATTCGCTGCCGCTCTACGACTACGCGCCCGACGTGCGCGTGCTGGGCGACTGGGTGTATTTCTGCGCCTCCAGCCGGGAGCACAACTGCGACCGCTGGCGCACAAAGGACATTCTGAACGGCCCCTATGAGCGGATCGAGGGCAATTTCCCGTTCTGGGACCCCAATCTGTTTGTCGACGATGACCAGCGCGTGTATTTCTACTGGGGCTGCTCCAACGTGACGCCGATCTACGGCGTGGAGCTCGATCCGGACACGATGCTGCCCAAAACCGAGCCGAAGGCGCTTGTCGAGGGGCATCCCTTCGAGATCGGCTACGAGCGCTTCGGGGAAAATAACAGCCTTCTCCCGGCCTCGGAGGCGGAGATCGACGCCAAATACAAGGCCTTCCACGAGGCGCAGGGCATCCCCGAGAGCATGGTTCCCGAGGAGGTCAAGCCTCTGATCCGCGGCATGTTCTCCAACCGTCCCTATATCGAGGGCGCGTGGATGGACAAGCACTGCGGGAAGTATTATCTCCAGTACGCCGCGCCGGGCACGCAGTACAATACCTATTCCGACGGCGTTTACGTCGGCGACGGCCCGCTCGGCCCCTTCACGCTCGCGGCGAACAGCCCCTATTCCTACAAGCCCGGCGGCTTCCTGCCCGGCGCGGGCCACGGCTCGACGATGCAGGACGAGCAGGGCAACTGGTGGCACACGGCGACGATGCGCATCTCCGTCAACCACGACTTTGAGCGCCGCGTCGGCCTGTGGCCCGCGGGCTTTGACGCCGACGGCGAGCTCTACTGCAACCAGCGCTACGGCGACTGGCCGATGAGCCTGTCCGGCTTCCGGCAGGACCCCTGGCGCGATCCGGCCTGGATGCTGCTGAGCGTGCACAAGGCGGCCTCGGCCTCCTCCTGCCTCCCCGGCCACGAGCCGCAAAAGGCCACGGAGGAAAACGTGCAGACCTGGTGGCGGGCAGCAACGAGCAGCCGGGACGAATGGCTCTGCGTCGATCTCGGCGGCGTCTTCGACGTGCACGCGGTGCAGGTCAACTTTGCCGACGACAAGCTCGAGCTCCCCTGCCCGGGCGAGATCCGTCCCGGCTCGCAGGCCCGTTATATCGACGAGGCGGAGCACCGCACCCGGTGGAAGCTGGAGGGCAGCGCCGACGGCGAGCACTGGTTCGTGATCGAGGACAAGTCCGACGCGGCGACCGATCTCAGCCACGATCTGATCGTGCGCGAAGAGGGCTTTTCCGCGCGGTATCTGCGCCTGAGCAATATGGCGGTGCCCTATGGTCAAAACCCCTGCGTCTCCGGCCTGCGCGTCTTCGGCCTCGGCGGCGGAGAGAAGGCCGCCGTTCCCGCGTTCACGGCCGAGCGCAGCGGCGATCTGGACATGCTGGTGACGATTCAGCCGCAGGAGAACACGCTGGGATACAACATCCTCTTCGGCAGCAGCCAGGAGAAGCTTTACCACAGCTACATGGTCTTTGCCCCCGGCGAAGTGCGCGTCGGCGCGCTCGTCAAGGGCCGGGACTACTTTGTTCGCGTGGACGCCTTCAACGAGGCGGGCATCACCGAGGGCAAGTGCGTAAAACTGTAAGGAGGACAGGTCATGGTTCCAAAAGACTTTCTGATCGGCGCGGCGACCGCCGCGCATCAGGTCGAGGGCAATAACATCCACAGCGATTACTGGGCGCAGGAGCAGCTGCCGCACACCAGCTTCGCCGAGCCCAGCGGCCTCGCCTGCGACCACTATAACCGCTTTGAGGAGGACATCAAGCTTCTCGCCGAAGCCGGGCTGAACGCCTACCGCTTCTCCGTGGAGTGGGCGCGCATCGAGCCGGAGGAAGGCAAGTTCGACGAACAGGAAATCGAGCATTACCGCAAGGTGATCCGCTGCTGCAGGGCCCACGGCGTGGAGCCCATCGTGACGCTCCATCACTTCACCTCTCCCGTGTGGCTCATCCGCAAGGGCGGCTGGGAAGCCGAGAGCACCATCGAGGACTTCCGCCGCTATGCAGCCTACGTCACCGAGCAGCTCGGCGGCGAGCTCAAGTACATCTGCACGATCAACGAGGCCAACATGGGTCTGCAGCTGGCAGCCATTGCAAAACGTTTTCAGCTGATGGCACAGCAGGCAGCCAAAAACGCCAAAAGCGCCGAGGGCACGGTCCAGGTCGGCATGAACTTCGAGAAGATGATGGAGAACATGAAGTTTGCCGCCATGGAAAACGCTCAGGTCTTCGGCACGCCCCAGCCCCAGATCTTTGTCTCCTCCCGCACGCCGGAGGGGGATAAGCTGGTCATGCGCGCTCATCAGGCGGCGAAGGAGGCCATCAAGGCGCTGTATCCGAACATCAAGGTCGGCATCACTCTCTCCATGCACGATCTGCAGGCGCTGCCCGGGGGCGAGCGCTTCGCCGAGGCGGCCTGGGACGAGGAATTCCGGCACTACCTGCCCTATATCCGGGATGACGATTTCCTCGGTGTGCAGAACTACACCCGCACCCAGTACGGCCCGGAGGGGCAGCTGCCCTGCCCGGCGGGCGCGGAGCTGACGCAGATGGACTATGAGTTCTACCCCGAGGCGCTGGAGCATGTGATCCGCCGGGTGCGCGAGGACTTCAAGGGCGATCTGATCGTGACGGAAAACGGCGTGGCCGTATCCGACGACAGCCGTCGGGTGGAATTCATCCGCCGGGCGCTGCGGGGCGTGGAGAACTGCCTTGCCGACGGCATCCCGGTCAAGGGCTACATGTATTGGAGCCTGATGGACAACTTCGAGTGGCAGAAGGGCTTTTCGATGACCTTCGGCCTGATCGCCGTGGATCGCGCGACCATGGAGCGCAAACCCAAGGAGAGCCTCGCCTTCCTCGGCTCCTACACGAAATAAGGGTTACACAAAATGGCGCGCCGCGGCGCGCCATTTTTTTCTTGCCATCGGCCCATGCTTCGCGTATAATCATGGCCGGAGATCAAAAACAGAAGGAGAACGCCATGACAGAAAAGGAAAAAATGCTGGCCGGGCAGCTCTATGACCCGGCAGACGACGAGCTGGTCGCTCTGCGGGAGAAGGCCCACGCGCTCAGCAAGGCCTACAACGACACCGTGGAAACGCAGGAGGACGAGCGGGAAGCGATCCAGCGCGAGCTGCTGCCCGCCGCGGCTGAGAGCGCCTATGTGCAGGGGCCGATCCAGTTCGACTACGGCTGCTTTACGACGATCGGCGAAAACACCTATGCGAATTTCAATCTCACCGTGCTCGACTGCGCGCCGGTGACGATCGGCAGCAACGTCTTCATGGGGCCGAACGTCTCGATCCTCACGCCGGTGCATCCGCTGCGCTGGCAGGAGCGGAACCTCTACCGCCGCGCCGACGGCGTGATGACGGATCGGGAATACGCCCGGCCCATCACCATTGAGGATAACTGCTGGATCGCGGGCAACGTGACGATCTGCGGCGGCGTGACGATCGGCATGGGCAGCGTGATCGGCGCGGGCAGCGTTGTGACGCGCTCTATCCCCGCCGGGGTCGTCGCCGCCGGCAATCCCTGCCGCGTCATCCGCCCCATCACCGAGGCCGACCGCATGGAAAACACTTGAACAACAGGCGAAAAAGGAGTATGATTTTGACACAAATCATGTTCCTTTTTTGCTTTTTTTAGAGGGTAAGACCGTGAATGAAGAACTGCTGAAAAAGCTCTCGGCCGTGACGGCGGAGGAGGAGCGCATCCGCCAGGGCGAGCGGCAGATCGACCGCAGCCTCTACATGGACGGCAGCCGGGACGTCATCTCCGGCGACAAGCTGCTCACCGCCGGCAAAATGATCACCATCCGCCCGCACACCCGCTTCATCGCCTTCCCCGAGCACACCCACGACTATGTGGAGATGGTCTACATGTGCCGCGGGCAGACGGAGCACCGGGTCAACGGACGCGAGATCACGCTGTATGAGGGCGAGCTGCTGATGCTCGGGCAGAACGCGCGCCAGTCCATTGCGCCGGCGGGGGAGGGGGATATCGCGGTCAACATCATCGTGCGCCCCGCCTTTTTCTCCGCGACGCTGCCCTATCTCGGCGAGGAGGAAACGCCGCTGCGCCGCTTTCTGGTCAGCTGCCTGACCGGGCAGAACGAGGCAGGATACCTGCTCTTTCACGTTGCCGACATCCTGCCGGTGCAGAATCTGATCGAAAATCTGCTCTATACGGTGCTGGAGGATCTGCCGAACCGCCGCGGCATCCACCAGATGACGATGGGCCTGCTGTTTGCGCAGCTGATGAACCACACTGAGGCCCTGCAGTTTGAAACCGAGGAGCAGAACGCGGTGCTGTCCGTGCTGCGCTATCTTGAGGGCCATTACCGCGACGGGAGCCTCAGCGAGATCGCCGGGCGGCTGCACTACGCCCTGCCCTATCTCTCGCGCCTCATCCGCCAGAAGACCGGCAAAAACTACACCGAGCTCCTGCAGGACAAGCGCCTGTCGCAGGCGGCCTGGCTCCTGCGCAATTCTGACCGGAAGGTGGACGAGATCGCCCGCAGCGTCGGCTATGAAAACATCAGCTACTTCCACCGTCTCTTCGCCGGGCGCTTCGGCTGCTCGCCCAAGCGGTACCGGGACTGCAAATAAGGACACTTTTTCGGAAAACTCACGACCTGTTGCGCCGCCCTCTGTTCCTGTAAAATACAGTCAGGAAAAGAGGGTGGTTTTTTTGAAGCGTTATCTCGCCATCGACATCGGCGCCTCCTCCGGTCGCCACATTGTCGGCTGGACGGAAGAAGGCAAACTGCAGACTCAGGAGGTCTACCGCTTTCCCAACGGCGTTACCGAGCAGGACGGGCATCTGACCTGGGATATCGACGCGCTGGTTTTCCATGTGAAGAAGGGCGTCGAGCTTGCGAAGGAGCGCTTCGGCGAGATCGAAAGCCTCTCGGTCGACACCTGGGGCGTGGACTACGTGCTCCTCAAGGGCGACGAGGAAGTTCGCCCCTGCTACGCCTACCGCGACAGCCGCACCGAGGCCGTCATCCCGCAGGTGCATGAAAAGATCCCGTTTGCGCAGCTCTACCGGCGCACCGGCATCCAGTTCCAGCCCTTCAACACCGTCTACCAGCTCTATGCCGATAAGCTCGCCGGGCGGCTTGAGGGCGTGACGGATTTCCTGATGATCCCGGAGTACCTGATGTACAGGCTCTGCGGCGTCAAATCCCACGAGTACACCAACGCCACCACCGGCGGCATGGTCAGCGCCGAGACCGGGGAATACGACCCCGCGATCCTCGAGGCGCTCGGCCTGCCGAAGCATTTGTTCCGTAAGCTCCAGCAGCCCGGCACCGTGATCGGAGACTATGAGGGCGTCAAGCTCGTCCTCTGCGCCACGCACGACACCGGCTCCGCCGTCGAGGGCATCCCGATGGAGGATGAGGCCCCCTATATCTCCTCCGGCACATGGAGCCTGCTGGGCGTCAAGACCCCGAAGCCCATCACCGATGCGGCCAGCGAGCTTGCCAACTGGTCGAACGAGGGCGGCGTGGGCTACAACCGCTACCAGAAGAACATCATGGGCATGTGGCTCATCAACCGCCTGCGCGACGAGCTCTGCCCCGGAAAGCCCTTCCCCGAGATCGTCGCCGAGGCCGAGCAGAGCCGCTTTGAGGAGACGGTGGACGCCAATGCCCAGGCCTTCCTCGCGCCCGAGAGCATGAAGGCCGCCTTCGACGCGGCCCTGTCCGCGCAGCCCGAAAGCGTGGGCGATTATTTCCGCTGCGCCTACCGCAGCCTCGCGCTGTGCTACAAAAACGCCATCCAGGAGCTGCAGCACAACACCGCCAGGCAATACGACAGCATCTACATCGTCGGCGGCGGCGCGAAAAACGCCTTCCTCAACCGGCTGACTGAGGAGGCCAGCGGCAAAAAGGTGATCGCCCTGCCCATCGAGGCCACGGCGATCGGCAATCTGAAAATTCAAATCCAGGCTTCCCCTTGAGGGGAAGCTGTCGAGCGAAGCGAGACTGATGAGGTGTCGTTATCCACCTCATCCGGCCCTTTGGGCCACCTTCCCCTCAAGGGGAAGGCGATAAGGAAAGGAGATTTGAAAATGCTGGTCAACACCAAAGCGCGCGTCGGCGTGTTTTCCATCGCGCTCGGCGCCTATCTGCCCCAGTTCCCGTCCCTTGTGCCCGAGTTTGAGGCGCAGTACGCCGACTTCAAGCAGCGCATCCCCGCTTCCGTCGAGCTCATCGACGGCGGCCTTGTCACCACCAAGGAGAAGGCCATGGCCGCGGGGGACAAGTTCCGCGCCGCCGACGTCGATCTTGTGATCCTGCAGCTGCTGACCTACGCCACCAGCTACAACATGCTGCCCGCCGTGCGCGATCTCGACGTGCCTGTGGTGCTTGTCAACCTCCAGAAGAAAAAAGCGCCCGACTACGCCCACACCGACACCGCCACCTGGCTCGGCGAGCTCTACGCCTGCGGCGCCGTGGGCGAGATGGTGGCCGACCTCGAGCGCGCGGGCAAGCGCCACGCGGTCATTACCGGCGTCGTCGAGGGCGGTGACCCCGAAGTGGACGCGGAGATCGCCGACTGGTGCCGCGCCGCGCAGGTGCGCCGGAGATTCCGCGACCTGAACCTCGCGCAGATCGGCCGCCCCTATCCCGGCATGATGGACCTGTACATCGACGAGACGAACCTCTATCACCGGATGTGGCTTTACACCAAGCAGTTTGACTGGGAAAAGATGTGGGCCATCGCCGACAACATCACCGACGAGGAGGCCATCCGCGCCGAGGCGCAGGAGATCCTCGACACCTTCGACATCGAGGGCGGCGGCACGGTGGAAAAGGTCTGGGACATGGCCAAGTACGTCGTGGCCTTCAAGCAGTGGGTCAAGGACGAGCAGATCGGCTTCATCGCCTCCCACTACGACGGCTTTGCCCAGGGCAAGGCGGGCGTGCTCGACTCGATGCTGATCCCGGCCTTCTCCATGCTCATCAAGGACGGCGTGGCCTGCGCCGTCGAGGGCGATATCAAGGTCTCGATGGCCATGTCGATCCTCAAGACCATCTCCGGCATGGGCCAGCTGAGCGAGATGTACTCCATCGACTTTGACGAGGACATCTGCATCATCGGCCACTCCGGCTCCGGCGACGCGGACATCTCCGCCAAAAAGCCCACGATGAAGATCGTCCCGGTGTTCCACGGCAAGACCGGCGGCGGCTACCTCACGCAGTTCTACCCCCACCTCGGCCCCGTGACCTATCTCGGCATCACCCAGGACCGCGACGGTCACTTCAAGTTCGTCGTGGCCGAGGGCGTCAACGAGGAAGGCCCGATCTTCACCTTCGGCGACACCAACATGCGCACGCGCTTTAGCTGCGGCGCCCGCGAATTCTGCAACAAATGGAGCGAGGCCGGCCCCACCCACCACATGGCCGCCGCCTCCGGCCGCTGGATCGACACGATCCTCAAGGTCGCCAAGATCTTCAACGTCCCCGTGGATGTCATTACAAGATAATGCGTATGGCTTCCCCTCGAGGGGAAGGCAATATGGAAGGAGATTGACATGAAAAATATTCTCGAAGCCCCCTTTATGGTCGAAATGATCCGCACGACCACCAATATGTACAACCACGGCTGGGACGAGCGCAACGGCGGCAACATCAGCCTGCTGCTGGACGAGGCGGAGGTGAAGGATTACCTGGACACGGAGAAGGTCATCCGCCGCATCCCCACCGGCTTCAAGGCCCCGGAGCTCGAGGGCAGATACTTCCTCGTCACCGGCACCGGCAAGTATTTCAAAAATGTGCAGTACGCCCCCGAGGTAAACCTCGGCCTCGTGCGTCTGACCGACGGCGGCGAGACCGCCGAGCTTCTCTGGGGCTATGCCGACGGCGGCAAGTTCACCTCGGAGTTTCCCGCCCACATGATGAGCCATGTCGCGCGCCTCAAGGTCGACCCCATGAACCGCGTCGTCATGCACTGCCACCCGGCCAACCTCCTCGCCATGACCTATGTCCACACCCTCGATGAGCGCGAATTCACCCGCACGCTCTGGCAGATGTGCACCGAGTGCATCGTCGTGTTCCCGGACGGCGTGAACGTGCTGCCCTGGATGCTCTGCGGCACCAACGAGATCGGCGAGGCCACCGCGGAGAAGATGCGCACCGCGCGCCTGGTGGTGTGGTCTCTGCACGGCATCTACGGCGCGGGCAAGGATCTGGACGAGACCTTCGGCCTCATCGAGACCGCCGAGAAGGCCGCCGAAATCTACATGAAGATCGCCCATCTGCCCCGCGTCAACACCATCACCGACGACATGATGCACCAGCTCGAAGCCCGCTTCGGCGTCAAGGGCCGTGAGGGCTATCTGGATTGACCCGGCATTCAAAGCACCTGCACGGAAACGCGATGGACTATCTCTGCTCTGTTTCCACGCCGCTCGGCGCGGTCACCCTCGCCTCGGACGGCGAGGCGCTGACCGGACTGTGGTTTGACGGGCAGCGGCACTTTGCCGAGGGCCTGTCCGGCGAGAGAGAGGAAAAGCCGCTGCCGGTGTTCCGCGAGACGGAGCGCTGGCTGGAGGAGTATTTCAGCGGGCGCGAGCCGGATTTCACGCCGCCGCTGCGCCTGCGCGGGACGCTGTTTCAAAGGGCCGTCTGGGAGCAGCTGCGCACGATCCCTTACGGGGAGACCCTGAGCTACGGGGAGCTGGCCAGGCGCCTCGGCTCCTCGGCCCGGGCGGTGGGCGGCGCCGTGGGGCGCAATCCCGTCTCGCTCCTCGTGCCCTGCCACCGCGTCGTCGGCGCGGACGGCAGCCTCACCGGCTATGCCGCGGGCCTCGAGCGGAAAACCGCGCTGCTCCGGCTGGAACAGACAACATAAGCAAACCCCTCCGATCGCTTTGATCGGAGGGGTTTTGCGTGTTGCCGATTAAATTCGTTCGAGCCGCCAGACCTTGCTGCCGTACTGTTCCAGCCCGAGCGGCAGCGGGAGGCCCATGTCCATCAGCGCGTCGGCGGGATAGACCAGGCCGCTGTCAAGGTCGCGGTACATCGCGCCCGGGGTCAGGCCGCGCGGCCGGACGTAGAGGGCGGGCATATTGGCGTGCTTTTCCTGCAGCACCGCGGTGACGAGGGCCCGCGCCCCGTCCTCGGAGACAAAGGCCCAGGCGCCGACGGGCTCGGCCGCGGGATCGCTCAGGCGGTAGTACAGTCCCTGCTGCACAAGCGGGGCGTCGGCGCGCCAGGTCTCGATCTGCCGCCCGATCTCGGCGCGCTCGTCGGCGCTCAGCTTCGCCGGGTCAAGCTCATAGCCGAAGGTGCCGGCGGCGGCGACAGCGGCGCGGGTCGCCAGCGGCGTCGTCCGCCCGGTCTGATGGTTCGGGCAGGCGGAGACGTGCGCGCCGACGGCGGAGGCGGGGTAGGCGAAGGAGCTGCCGTACTGGATGCGCAGGCGGTCGATGGCGTCGGTGTTGTCGCTGCACCAGATCTGCGGCGAATAGTAGAGCATGCCGGCGTCGAAGCGTCCGCCGCCGCCGCTGCAGCCCTCGATGAGCAGCTTCGGATAGCGCGCCGTGAGGCGCTCGAGCAGCTCATAGAGGCCGCGCATATAGTCATAGAGCACGCGGCCCTGATCCCCGGCGCCGTGGGAATAGGCCTCCGCGATGGAGCGGTTCGCGTCCCACTTGAGATATTCCACCGGTGCCTGGTCGAGCACGGCGCAGATGCTGTCAAAGAGGTAGTCGCGCACCTCCTGCCGCGACAGATCGAGCACCAGCTGGAAGCGCGAGCGCACGGGCGGCTGCCCGGGGATCGTGAGCGCCCAGTCAGGGTGGCGGCGGTAGAGCTCGCTGTCCTCGCTGACCATCTCCGGCTCCATCCAGATGCCGAATTGCAGGCCCAGCGCGTGAATTTTGACGATCAGCGCGCCGAGGCTGCCGCCGAGCTTGCGCTCGTTGGCCGTCCAGTCGCCGAGGGCGTGCGTATCGTCGCAGCGCGCGCCGAACCAGCCGTCGTCGAGCACCAGCAGCTCCGCGCCGAGGGCTTTCGCCTCGCGCGCGAGGGCGAGGATGGACTCGCCCGTGAAGTCGAAATAGGAGGCCTCCCAGCTGTTGAGCAGGACCGGGCGGCGCCGGTCGCGCCAGTAGCCGCGGCAGATATGGCGGCGGATGCAGCGGTGCAGCTGATGGCTCAGCCGTTCCAGGCCTCCGGCGCTGAACGTGAGGATCGCCTCCGGCGCCGTGAGCGATTCGCCGGGCAGCAGGGGATAGGAGAACTGCTCCTCCTGCAGGCCCAGCTGCAGGCGCGTCTGGCCATACTGGTCGCGCTCGGCCTCACCGCGCCAGCCGCCGCTCCACACCAGCAGCAGCCCCCAGCAGCGCCCCGCCGTCTCGGTCGTGCTGCGGTCGGAGAGGATCAGGAAGGGGTTATACTGGTGGGAGGAATAGCCCCGCCGGCTGCCGACGAGCTGCACGCCGTGACCGACCGGGCGGCGGTCGGGCTGCCGCTCCATCGCGTGGCGCCCGTGAAAGCTCATCAGGTCGAAGTCACCGCCGACAAAGTCGAGATTCGCGCTCTGCAGCTTTTCCACCGTGAGCTTCCGCCGCCCGCGGTTTGTGACGACGGCGCTGCGCGTGATGATATCCAGCTCCGGCAGCACGCCGTAAAGCAGCGTGACGGAGAGACCCAGCCGCGCGTCTTCCAGCTCGATCTTCAGCGTCTCGGCCTCCGCTTCCCCCGCGTAGACCGCGGGCAGCCCGGGCAGGGCGTACTTGCCTGGCAGCAGCTCAAAGCCCGCGTAGCGCAGCGAGCAGCCGAAGACCCCGTCCGCGTCCCGCACGTTCAGAGCCGGGCTGCGGTAGTCGCCGCTGCCGAGCACCGGAAACTCCTGCGGCAGCGCGTCGAGGGAGTAGCGGCGCTCGTCCCCGGCGGCATAGGGGCTGCCGGAAAAGCCGCGGTCGGCATAGGTCAGCAGGTAGTCCATGCTGCCCTCGCTGCGCGCGCCGTAGTACAGGTGCAGCAGCTGATCGAAGCGATCCGCCTGCATCTGGTAGGTCGAATGGGCGGTGTGGATGGTGAAGATCCGTTTTTGTTCGTCATACAGAATCGGCATAAGCATTCCTCCGAAAAATACTGCCGTCAGTATACCAGAATCTGCCGAAAAAACAAGCCGGGAGTGAAGGGGCGTGCAAGATAGGGAGACGGCAGGTTTTGAGCGGGCCTTTTCCGCCCATGCTTCATAGAAAATTGCGGAAATACACACAAGTATTCCCGCAATTTTTTATTTTGCCTGAGCGAAAAATGCCTCGCTCAAAACTGCTTTGCATCTGAAAAAGAGAGATTTTTCCGTCAGGCGAGGCGAAAAGCGCAGGAATACTGGAACTGTATTTCGAGCATTTTCAACAAAGCCTGACGGGAAAAGATCCTTTTTCAGACTGCCGGATCCCTGCCTTGCACGCCCCAATCCCGGCTTGTTTTGATCGGTCTATCTTCTTCTGTTCCTGCCCCAGAAGACGTTGTAGCGGTCGGGCTTCCACTCGGGGCTCACGTCCTTGACCGCCTCGGCGGCGGTGATGACGGCGTCGCCGTTGTCGATGTCGATGAGCGTATAGCGGTCGTTGCCCATACCGAGCTCCTTCATATAGCTCAGCTGCCGCAGGCCGTGGCGCGATTCGATGCGCTTGATCATCGCCTTTCCGCCGCCGCCGGGCAGGCTGTAGAGCAGGTCAACGCAGGCGTTGTCCGCCGCGAGGATATCCAGCGAGGCGACGAGACCCACGTCCGGCGTGACGACGGGCTCGGCCTCCGGGCCCTCGCAGTCGCAGGAGACGGACATGTTGCGCATGGTGTTGATGAAGCAGACGTGCGGGGCAAAGTGGTCGACGGTGGCCTTGGTGCTTTCGCTGATGCGCTCCATCAGCTCCTCCTCGGCGATGCTCCACATGCCGCCGTTCGGACGGCTGTGGATCTCCTTCTTGCCGATGCGTCCGTCGGCGCAGCCGATGCCGATGTTTTTATTTGAGCCGCCGAAGCCGCCCATCGTGTGGCCCTTGAAATGCGTCAGCACCAGCAGAGAATCATAATTGAGCATGCTCTTGCCGACGTGCATCTCCTCAAACCACTTGCCGCCCTTGACGGGCAGCGCGGCCACGCCCTCGCTGTCGGTGATGTCCACCGGGCAGAAGGTCCAGCCGTTGATTTCGAGGGTCTTGCGGTGCTCCTCGGTGGTGTAGCGGCTGCCCTCGTAGTAGGTGTTGGTCTCGATGATGGTCGCCTCGGGCAGCCGGGTGTCGATCAGCTCCCTGACCCAGGGGCGGGGGATGATGTTCGGGCCTTCGGCCTCGCCGGTGTGCAGCTTGATGGCAACCTTGCCGCACAGCACGCCGCTGACGCGGTCATAGATCTTTTTCAGTCCCTCTTCGGAGAGGTCACGGGTGAAGAACACGACCGAGCTCTCGCCCGTGCGCTCCTCATAGGGGACGTATTTATTGCCGTTTTTACCGGGGATGGGATTGCTCATGCTGTACCTCCTTGTATTATGCGCGGTAGATCTCGCCGCCGATGCCGAGCTGCATGGCCTCCATGATCGCGTAGCGATCCATCTGCAGATGCTTCTTCATCGTCAGCGCCTCTTCGATCGGCAGCTCCACGATGCCGCCCTCCTGCGTGGCGATGATGCAGTTGCCGCGGCCCTCGGCGAAGGCGTTGACGGCGCAGTAGCCCATGCGGGTCGCGGTCTCGCGGTCGCGCGCGTTGGGCGAGCCGCCGCGCTGGATGTGGCCCAGAACGGTCACGCGCGGCTCCATGCCGAGCTGGTCATGGATCTGCTTGCCGATCTCCACGGCGCTGCCGACGCCCTCGGCCACAACGATCATGAAGTGGGTGTTGCCCGCCAGGCGCGACTCCTGGATGCGCTCGACCACGTCGCGCTGGAAGTCCAGCTCGCGCTCGGGCACCAGCACGGCGGTGGCGCCGACGGCGATGCCGACATACAGCGCGAGGAAGCCCGCGTTGCGGCCCATGACCTCGACCACCGAGCAGCGCTCGTGGGACTGCATGGTGTCGCGCAGCTTGTCGATGCAGTCGATGGCGGTGTTGCAGGCCGTGTCGAAGCCGATGGTGTAGTTGGTGCAGCCGACGTCGTTGTCGATCGTGGCGGGCACGCCGACCACGGGGATACCCAGGCGCGACAGCGCCAGCGCGCCGCGGAAGGTGCCGTCGCCGCCGATGGCGACGATGCCGTCAAGTCCCAGCATTTTGCAGGTGGCGACCGCCTTTTCGCGGCCCTTTTCGGTCATGAACTCCTCGCTGCGGGCGGTGTAGAGGATGGTGCCGCCGCGGGAGAGAATGTGACCGACGCTTTCGCTGTTGAGCTTGACAAAATCGCTGGTGATAAGGCCCTGCCAGCCCCTGCGGATCCCGACGCATTCAATGCCGCGGAAGACCGCGGTGCGGACGACAGCGCGTACCGCGGCGTTCATGCCGGGCGCGTCGCCGCCGCTGGTCAGAACGCCGATTCTTTTGATTTTCATGGCTCATCCTCCTGATTATGTGGTGTAACGAAATTTACCAAATATATATTACCACGGGAAAGCGCGCAAGAAAAGGAAAATTTATTCCGCCTCGTCGATTATTCCGGTCTGGATCGCGTGCTCCAGCCAGAGCTGCATCCCGCGGATCGAGCGGTCGAGTGCGCGCAGCTTGTCGAGGATCTGGTCGAAGTCGCGGCGCTCGAAGTCGTTGACGCGGCCGTCCACCGAAATGTCGATGAGGCGGTTTTTCTCCTGCTCCATCGCGTTGAGCGCGGCAAGGGTCTCCACCGTGATCTGCGCAAGGCTTTTGAGCTTGACCTCCTGCTCGTACTTCATGCCGATCGGGCACTCGTGCGTGCAGTAGTAGTTGCTCAGCTCCGGGTTGCGGTAGCAGCTCTCCATCGCCAGCACCTCGTCCGGGTGCGGAGACGCCTTGCCGCTCTCGAGCTTTTCGATGCGCTCGGGGCTGATGAAAACCAGCGCCTCGGCGGCGGCCTCGCGCGTCAGCTCGCAGCCTTCCCGGCTGAGCTGATAGATGTTTTTGTCCTTTTTTACCGAGCGTCTGCCCATGTCGCCCTCCTGAAGATGTGATACCGTTAGTATACACGATAATTCCCTCTTTTGGAAGAAATAAAGCAAAGTATTTTGCTCTGTCGGTCATGGAAAATCCGTCCCCGTCGGGCTATCATAAAAGCACAGGGGAAACAGATATGTTTGGTTTAAGAAAGGAGCCAGTTATGAATCCCATCACCGTAGCACTGATCGTTGCAGCAGGCCTCGCTCTGGTCGCCATTCTCGTCAGCGGCTATGTCAAGGCCCCGCCTGACAAGGCCTTTATCATCTCCGGCTTCAAAAAGTCGCCGAAGATCCTGATCGGCCGCGCCGGCATCAAGCTGCCCTTCTTTGAGCGCAAGGACACCCTGGTGCTCAAGCAGATCAGCATCGACATCAAAACCAACGGCTATGTGCCGACGCAGGACTTCATCGGCGTGGACATCGACGCCGTCGCCAAGGTCCGGCTGAAAACCGACCCCGAGGGCATCAAGATCGCGATGAAGAACTTCCTCAACCTCAGCGAGGACCGCATCGCCCTGGCGCTGACCGACTCCCTGCAGGGCAACATGCGCGAGATCATCGGCACGGTCAAGCTCAAGGAGCTCAACACCGACCGCAAGAAATTCGGCGACGAGGTGCAGGCCAAGGCCCAGACCGACATGAACGCCCTCGGCGTGGAGATCATCTCCTGCAACATCCAGAAGATCGAGGACGAGAAGGGCCTGATCGTGGCCCTCGGCCAGGACAACATGAGCCAGATCCAGAAGGACGCCTCCATCGCCAAGGCGCAGGCCGAGCGCGACATCGCCATCGCCGAGGCCGAGGCCAAGCGCATGGCCAACGAGGCGCAGGTGGCGGCCGAGACCGAGATCGCCTCCCGCCGCAACGAGCTGCGCATCCGCCAGGCCGAGCTCAAGCGCGAGTCCGACGTCAAGCAGGCCGAGGCCGACGCCGCCTATGAGATCCAGCAGCAGGAGCAGCGCAAGACCATCGAGATCACCACGGCCAACGCCAACATCGCCAAACAGGAGCGCGAGATCGAGCTCAAGCGCAAGGATGTCGAGGTCACCGAGCAGACCCTCGAGGCCGAGATCAAGAAGAAGGCCGAGGCTGACAAATTCGCCCGCCAGCAGAAGGCGGAGGCGGAGCTCTTCGAGCGGCAGCGCAAGGCCGAGGCCGAGAAATTCGAGCGCGAGAAGGCAGCCGAGGCCAAGCGCATCCAGGCCGAAGCGGAGCTCTTTGCCCGCAAGGCGCAGGCGGAGGCCGAGCTCTTCGCCAAAACGCAGGAGGCCGAGGGCATCCGCGCCGTCGGCGAGGCGGAGGCCAAGGCCATCGAGGCCAAGGGCATCGCGGAGGCCGAGGCGCTCGAGAAGAAGGCGGAGGCCATGAAGAAATACGGCCAGGCCGCGATGATCGAAATGATCGTCAACGCCCTGCCCGAAATGGCCGCGGCCATCGCCAAGCCCCTCGAGAACATCGACAAGGTCACGATCATCGACGGCGGCAGCGGCGATCCCGGCGTCAGCTCCGTCGGCGGCTATGTCCCGACCGTGCTCGCGCGGACCATCGAGACGATGAAGGAGGTCACGGGCCTCGATCTGGTCGACGTGATGCGCGCCGAGACCTACGACGCCAAGGTCAACCGCAACGTCACCGTCAGCGGCGTGGACGCCGAAACGGTGAAGAACATCATCGAGTGAGGAGAAGAACATGAAGGAATACAGGCTCATCAAATGCACCGAGGGCAATGCCGAGCGCACCATGAACGACATGGCCGCGCAGGGCTGGCGGGTCGTCAGCGTGACCTACTGGAGCTACTGGTGGGTGCACCTGCTGATCACCTTCGAAAGAGATCGCTGAACAGAAACAAGGGAGCTGCATCGCAGCTCCCTTGTCGAGACTGTCAAAAAAATAAAGAAACCGCTGATAGATAGAGTCGCGGGGGAGCGCGAGGGGTAACGAAGTGTCGCCGCGGGAGTGAATGGAGCGCCGGTGGCGCTCCAGAGCCGCGGCGTGACTGAGCCTCAGCGAGACAGGCCCGCCTCGCGTTTCAATAACCCGCCGTCTGAAAAAGCCAGATATAATCAGGCTTTTTCAGGTAATGGCATTTTGCGACAAAGCAAAATGCCCGGCGGCTGAAGCGCAGTCGAAAAAGACCCGAAGGGCTTTTTTGACAAGCTGAACAAGGGAGCTGCATCGCAGCTCCCTTGTCATTTAATACTCAAATTCATACTCCAGCGTGAAGGGCTCATTGTAGCCGTCGAGAATCTGTGTCACGGTGAAATGCGCCGTGCCGTGCAACGCGCCCTCCGGTCGGGGGATGATGAGGAAGGCGTTGAAGAGCTGCTGATCCTCGGGCAGATAGTCGTTGAGCGCAAAGCCCCGGACGAAATACTCGCTGTTTTCCTCCGTGAGGGGATACCCTTCGATCTCGCCGCTGATGCAGATGGCGCCGGGTACAGCCTGCCCGGGATCGGCGATCACGATGCGCGGGTCATAGTCCTCATAGGTCTGCAGCACAAAGCAGCCCGGGTAGGTATAGTCGTCGGCGGTCAGCAGCTCCGAGTCATACTTCAGGCTCCAGCCGAGCTGCGGCCGTACCTGCTCGACATAGGTGAGCGGCTCGGCGCCCTCAATCTCCACGCGCAGGCGCAGCTCCAGCTCCGGGTACAGGCCACGGTCGTTGTATTCGTCCATGTGCCGGAAGTAGATGTCGGAATCGTCGAAGCGGTAGGTGCTGCTGCCCAGCTCGAGATCCTTGTCGGGCACCTCAAAGCTCAGCTCCAGCGACTCGAAGTTCGTCTCCCAGATCTCGCCCGTGACGCGCGTGATCTTTTCCGGCGCGGTGAAGTGCATCCGCACCCAGTGGTCGGCCGAGAAGCAGATGAACTGGACTTCGCAGCCGGGCGTCGGCTCCGGCGAGGGCTCCGGCGTCGGCACGGCGGTCGGCGCGGGACTCGGTTCGGGCGTCAGAGCCGGACGTTCTGTCGGCTCCGGCTCGCCTGCCGGCAGGGAAACGACCGGTGCGGGCGGCTCCGGCGGGGAAGGCGGAAGGGCGGCGGCCGGGGCGCGCAGGCTCAGCACCGCGACGGCGGCGCAGGCGGCGGCCAGGAGCATCCGGCGCAGGCGGCGCTTTCCGGGCGCTCTGCCCGCGCTGCCCGCGGCGCCGAATTCCTCCGGCGGCGGGAAGAACTCCTCCGCGGGCGGTCGATATTCCTCCGGCGGCGGAGAAAAATCCGTGTTGCGGCGGTCCATGGCGGCCTCCGCTCAGCACTGGTGCAGGTCGAGCTGCGGGAAGGGGCACTCCACACCCAGCTTCCGGAAGCCGAGCAGCAGCTCGCGGTTGAGGATGCGCGCGCCGGAATAGATGTCCTTCTCCGCGACCTCGACCACAAAGCGCAGCACAACGGCGGAATCGGCCAGCTCCTGCACGCCGAGATAGACAGGCGCGGCCTTCATCACGTCTCTGTGTGCACGGAGGATCTCCTCCATCAGTCCGGGCAGCTGTTTTTCCAGCGCCTCGAGATCGGTGGCGTAGGGGATCGCAATATCGCTGACCGAACGGGAGGGCCGGTCGGAGCGGTTGAGGATGCTGCGCATCTCGGAGTTGTTGATGATCTTGATGTTGCCGCCCGGGTCCATGATCGAGGTGGTGCGGATGCCGATTTCCTTCACCGTGCCGCGGAAGCCGCCGACCTCGACGATGTCGCCGACGTTGTACTGGCTCTCAAACAGCAGGAAGAAGCCGGTCACCACGTCGGACACCAGGCTCTCCGCGCCGAAGCCGAACACCAGGGCCAGGATGCTCACGCTGGTGACGATGGTGTTGAGCTCCACGCCCAGCAGCGACAGGCCCCAGCAGAGGATGACGAGCGCCGCGGCGTAGCGCAGCAGGCTCGAGAGCAGGGAGACGAGGGTCAGCCCCTTGCGCTCCTTCGGACGAAACAGGCCGAGCAGCAGCGTCAGCACGCTCACGCACAGCAGAACGCCCGCGGCCATGGCCAGCACCTGCACGACCGGGTGGGGCAGCACGAACCGGGAGATCAGGAAAAACACGGCGAAAACAAGCAGATAAACCAGGGGCTTGAGCAGCTTTTTCATTGGATTCCACTCCTTTTTCACAAATTCGATTGTTCCTGATTCTATCTTGGCATGGGAATGAAGAAAAGTCAAGAAAAAAGACGGCGACGCCTTCCGTTTGGAAAGCATCGCCATCCCGTTCTTCTATAAACTAAAAACTAAAATCTAAAAACTAGATCACCGCGGCGGTCTTTGCCGCGAGGCGGGCGTTGTTGAGCACGAGCTGGATGTTGGATTCGAGGCTCTCGCCGCCGGTCAGTTCCACGACGCGGGCCAGCAGGAAGGGGGTCGTCTCCTTGCCGCGCACGCCCTGCTCGACCGATTCGCGCAGCGCCTGCTCAATGGCGGCGTCGATCACGGCCTTGTCCATCGCGTACTCCTCGGGGATCGGATTCGTGACGAGCATGCCGCCCTTGTAGTTCATCTCCCGCTGCGCGCGGAACATCGCGGCCAGCTCCTCCGGGGAATCCACCCGGTAGTCCACGCCGAAGCCGCTGCGCCGCGTATAGAAGGCGGGCAGCTCCTCCGTGCCGTAGCCGATCACGGGCACGCCCTTGGTCTCAAGGTACTCCAGCGTCAGCCCCAGATCGAGGATGGACTTGGCGCCCGCGCAGATGACCATCACCGGGGTCTGCGCCAGCTCCTCGAGGTCGGCGGAAATATCCATCGTCGTCTCCGCGCCGCGGTGCACGCCGCCGATGCCGCCGGTGGCGAAGATGCGGATGCCGGCCATGTGGGCGATCATCATGGTCGTCGTGACGGTGGTCGCGCCGTCGGCGCCGCGGGCGACCAGCGCGGGCAGGTCGCGGCGGCTGGCCTTGGCTACCTTGCGTCCGGCCTTGCCGAGGTATTCGATCTCATCGGCGCTGAGGCCTGCCTTGAGGCGGCCGCCGATCACGGCGATCGTCGCGGGGACGGCCCCGTTTTCGCGGATCGTCTGTTCCACGAGCAGCGCGGTCTGCACATTCTTCGGATAGGGCATGCCGTGGGAGATGATCGTGCTCTCGAGCGCGACGACGGGCCGACCCTCGTTCAGTGCTGCCTGAACCTCAGGCGCTATATCCAGATACTTGTTCATAGGTACCTCCAAATTGTTTTTGAAAGCCTATTATACCTGTTTTCCCGCCGTTGTCAAGAGTTGACGCGATTGACAGAAGGGGACGGATGAATTATAATACAGTTTGAATTTCCGCGCAGAAAGAGAGACCTTCCATGGACGAGAACAAAACGCGGCAGGAGCTGCGCGAAGAGAGCGCGCCGCGCCGCAAAAGGAAAAGAAAAAGCGTGGGTGAGCTGATTTTGCAGGATATCCTGCTGACCGGTCTCATCCTCGTGTGCTTTGCGCTGGTGCACCACGTCATTCCGCGCATGATGAAAAACAGCGTCGAGCCGCCGAGCGCGGTCAGCATCCGCCCGAGCGCCGACGTGACGCCGACCGCCGCGCCCGCCGAAACCGGGACGCCCGCCGCGGAGCCGACGGCGCAGCCGGACCCGGATGAAACGCCCGAGCCGACCCCGGAGCCGACGCCCGATCCGATGGACTGGCGCACAAAGTTTGCCGATCACTTCACGGACGAAGTGGTGGTGACCGACCACAGCTATTCAAGCCCGAACATCTCGATCGACATCCAGAAATTTGTCAGCGACGACCCCGCGCCGAGCACCTATTTCGTGGCCGACATCTATGTGGCGCAGCTGGAAAACTTCCAGAGCTATTGGGCGGGCGGCAGCTTCCGCAAGTGGGCGGAGGAGGACCCGATCCGCTGCGCGGAGAACGCCGGGGCGATCCTCGCCGTCAACGGCGACTATGCCGACAGCCAGGACTTCGGCTTTCTCGTGCGAAACGGCGAGCTGTACATGGACGAGCAGACGATCTACGATATCTGCGTGCTCTACTACGACGGCACGATGGAGACCTACGGCGCGGACGAATACAAGGTGGAGGACGTGCTGGCGAAGGAGCCTTATCAGGTGTGGAAGTTCGGCCCGGCGCTGCTGGACGAAAACGGCCAGCCCTGCAGCAGCTTCAACGCCACCGGCCCGATCTCCGACGTCAATCCCCGCACCGGCCTCGGCTACTATGAGCCGGGCCACTACTGCTTCGTCGTGGTGGACGGGCGGCAGGGCGCGTATTCCGCCGGGATGCGGATCGGGCGCTTTGCCCAGCTCTTTGCCGATCTGGGCTGCAAGGCGGCCTATAACCTCGACGGCGGTCGCTCCTCGGTCATGGTGTTCCAGGGCGGCTTCTTCAACCAGCCCTATCTGAACGGGCGCGACGCCGGGGACATTCTGCTGATCCGCGAGCTTGACGAGGAGGGCTGAGATGAAAAAACTGGAGGAGTTTCTGCCGCATCTGTCGATCTGCCTGCTGCTGTGCCTGGCGGTGTTCATGGTGCTCGACGGCTACAACCCCTATATGAAATGGCTCACCAGCACGGCCTCAAAGGTGTATATCGCCATCTGCTGCGTCGTCGGCATCACGACGGCGATCCTGCTGATCGTCCGCCAGCGCCGCCGCAAACGCAGGCCCCGGCAGGAAAAAACGGATCTGTGACCTTTCGTCACAGATCCGTTTTTTCAGTTTTTAGTTTTTAGAGTTTAGTTTTTAGAGCCAAAAACAGACGTCTTCTAAAAACTAAAAACTAAGTAAACGATGATTAATTGCCACAAGAGCAATTTGCGAGGATTTTTTCGTCACAAGGAAGGCGAAAAAACGCAGGAATACTTTGTGTATTTCAAGTTTTTGAGACAAACTTGTGGCGGAAAAAGACCGCAAAGTGCCGCAGGGGCATTTAATCATCGTTTACCTAAGAACTAAAAACTGTGCGCAGCACAATCTCCCCGTCCGCGGCCTCGGCGCGCAGGCTCCCGCCCGGGGAGAGCGCGCCGGAGAGCAGCAGCTCCGCCGCCGGGTCCTCGATGCGCCGCTGCAGGAGCCGCCGCAGGGGCCGCGCGCCGCTGTTTTCGTCGCCGCCCTGCTTTGACAGCAGCGCCAGCGCCTCCTCCGACACCGTCAGCGCGACGCCGAGCTCGGCAAAGCGCGCCTGAAGCTGCCGGCACAGAAGCCTTGTCACGTCGAGCAGCTCCGCCTGACCCAGACGGCGGAAGATCAGCGTCTCGTCGATGCGGTTGAGAAATTCCGGCCGGAAGGTCTGCCGCAGCTCGGCAAACACCTGCCGGCGCACCTGCTCCTCGCCGCTCTCGCCGCTGCCGAAGCCGAGAGCCGGGCGGCGCTCGTTGACGGCCTTGGCGCCGAGGTTCGAGGTCATCACGATCAGCGTGTTGCGAAAATCCACCTTCCGCCCGGCAGCGTCGGTCAGGTGCCCGTCGTCCATAATCTGCAGCAGGATGCTCCACACGTCCTCGTGCGCCTTTTCGATTTCGTCAAACAGCACCACCGACCAGGGCCTGCGCCGCACGGGCTCGGTGAGCTGTCCGCCCTCGCCGTAGCCCACATAGCCCGGGGGCGAGCCGATCAGCCGGCTGACCGCGTGCTTTTCCATGTATTCGGACATGTCGAGCCGCAGCATGGCCTTCTCGTCGCCGTAGACCGTCTCGGCCAGCGCGCGGCAGAGCTCTGTCTTGCCCACGCCGCTCGGCCCGAGGAAGAGGAAGCTGCCGAGCGGCCGCCGCGCGTCGCGCAGTCCCATCCGGCCCCGCCGGACGGCCCGCGCCACGGCGGACACGGCCTCCTCCTGCCCGACGACCCGGCGGCGCAGCGTCTCCTCCAGATGCTGCAGGCGCTCCGATTCGTCGGCGGTCAGCCCGTCCACCGGGATATCGGTCCAGAGCGAGAGCACCCGCGCCACGGCCCCGGCGTCCACCAGCGGCCGCTCGCCGTCGAGATGCACCGAGGCGGCGGCCTCGTCCAGCAGGTCGATGGCCTTGTCCGGCAGAAAGCGCTCGCTGAGATAGCGCACGGAGAGGTCGTGCGCGGCGGCAAGCGCCTCGTCCGCGATGGAAACGCGGTGGTGCTGCTCGAGAGCGGGGCGCAGGCTCCGGAGCATCGCAAGCGTGCTCTCCCGGTCCGGCTCCTCCACGCGCACCGGCTGGAAGCGCCGCTCCAGCGCCGGGTCCTTCTCGATGTGCCGGCGGTATTCCTCCGGCGTGGTCGCGCCGATGATCTGCACCTCGCCGCGGCCGAGCGCGGGCTTGAGGATGTTCGCCGCGTCGATCGCGCCCTCGGCGCTGCCGGCGCCGATGATGGTGTGCAGCTCGTCGACAAAGAGGATCACGTCTCCCGCGCGGCGCACGTCGCGCAGCACGGACTTCACGCGCTCCTCAAAGTCGCCCCGGTACTTGGTGCCGGCCAGCAGCGCCGGCAGGTCGAGGGAGACGAGGCGCTTGTCCTTGAGCGATCCGCAGTCGACCCCGCGGCTGATGGCGAGAGCCAGCCCCTCGGCCACGGCGGTCTTGCCGACGCCTGGCTCGCCGACCAGGACGGGATTATTCTTGCTGCGCCGCGAGAGGATCTGCACGGCGCGGCGGATCTCGCGGCTGCGCCCCACAACGGGGTCGATCTTGCCCGCGGCGGCCAGCTCCGTCAGGTCGCGGCTGTACTGGTCGAGGGTGCGCGTGTCGGCGCGGTGCAGCACGCTGTGGGCGGTGCCGGTCTGGCTGCCCTTGTCGCGCGGCGCGCCGCGCCCGAAGATGGCGAGGATGTCGGTCATCAGCTGATCCGGCTCCTGTCCCAGACTGTCGAGCGCCCGCAGCGCGCCGCAGTCCGGCTGCCGCAGGATGCCGAGCAGCAGGTGCTCGGTGCCGATGATGCTCTGCCCGAGAGCGTCGGCCTCCTTCGCGGCCCCGGCCACCGCCAGCTGCGCGCGGATCGACAGCCCCTGCCGGGGAAGCCCCGGCGCGCCTGCGCCGAGCGAGCGGCAGATCTCCTCCGTCAGCGCCGCCTCCGTCAGACCGCGCCGCCGCAGCACCCGGCTGCCGATACTGTCCTCCTCCCGCAGGATGCCGAGCAGCAGATGCTCGGTGCCGATGTAGCTGTGTCCCAACTCGCCCGCGGCGCGGCGCGCCTTTTCGATCGCGTCCTCGCTGCGCCGGGTAAATTTTTCGTTGCTTTTCAATGGTATCACCTTCCGAAGCGGGTTCTATTATCCTGCACGCCGCCCGCCGAAAGCGGCGAAAGCACCCGCAGACGGAGAAATTATCACCAGTTCTCTCCGGTTTTAACAAATTGTTTGAAATTGACGATTGATTTTTGCGGAAGATGTGCTACAATGACCTCACAGACGAGAGGTCTGACATACAAACAGGGGGGTAAAACATATGCCTTACGTTATCAGCGACGAGTGCCTGTCCTGCGGTTCCTGCGCGGCTCAGTGCCCTGCCGAAGCGATCAGCATGGGCGATCTCCACTATGAGATCGACGCCGACAGCTGCCTGGAGTGCGGCGCCTGCGCTGCCCAGTGCCCGGCCGAGGCTATTTCTCTCGAGTGAGTTGAGAAGTGAAAAAATCGGGACGATCCTCGGATCGTCCCGATTTTTAATTCCCATGCGAAACGCGGACAAAATGACACGGCAAGGAGGGAGCCTATGCAGGCACGGGAATTATGGCCCGGCGGGCCGCTGTTTTGCCAGGCGGAGCATTTTCGCCTCGGCACGGACAGCGTGCTTCTGGCGGATTTTGCCGAAGTCCGCGGCGCGGAGACGGGCATCGACCTCGGCTGCGGCTCGGGGATCCTGGCGCTGCTGCTGGCGCAGAAAAGCGAAAAGCTGCGCATGACCGGGCTGGAGCTGCTGCCGGAGGCCGCGGCGGTCGCGCGGGAAAACGCGGCGATCAACGGCCTGACGGAGCGCGTTCCGGTCATTGAGGGCGATATCCGGCGGCACCGCGCGCTCTTTCGCGCCGGGAGCTTTGCCCTCGCCATCGCCAATCCCCCGTATTTCGCGCCCGCCTCCGGGGCCGAGCCGCCCCGCGCCGATCGGGCGGCGGCGCGCACGGAGGCAAGCTGCAGTATGCAGGAGCTCTGCGAGGCGGCGGCCTGGCTGCTGCGCAGCGGCGGCAGCTTTTTCCTCGTGCACCGGCCGGAGCGGCTGAGCGAGCTCTGCGTCTGCCTCAGCGCGCACGCCCTCGAGCCGAAGCGTCTGCGCTTCGTGAGCCCGCGCCCGGAGAGCGCCCCGAGCCTTGTGCTGCTGGAGGCGCGGCGCGGCGGACGGCCGGGGCTTCGCATCGAGCCGCCGCTCATCTTACAGACCCCCGACGGCGCCGAGAGCGACGAATACCGAAGAATCTATCACCGATGAAAAAACGCAGGAGCTGCTTTCGGCAGCCCCTGCGTTTTCAAATACGTGCTTTATTTTCCGTCGTCGCAAATCAGGCCATAGCCGCCCTGCTTGCGCTTGTAGACGATGGCGATGGCGTCGTTTTCGTCCATGTTGCGGAACACGAAGAACTCGTGATCCAGCAGGTTCATCTGCAAGATGGCTTCCTCGGGGGACATCGGCTTAATGGAGAAGCGCTTGCTGCGGACGATTTTGAACTCATCTGCCGCCTCGTCTTCTTCCGCGGCGGCGGCATAGGCAGGCACGACGTCACGCTCCATCACGCCTTCTCTCAGGCGCTTCTCCAGACGGGTCTTGTTCCGGCGGATCTGGCGCTCGATCGCGGCCACACCGGAGTCGACCGATGCGTACATGTCCTGCGTCAGCTCGCTGGCCCGGTAAAACAGACCGCCGTTTTTGATGGTGATCTCAGCCCGGAAACGACCGCGCTCGATGCTGTAGGTGACAAAGGCTTCGGCCTCCGTTTTGAAGAAACGGTCCAGCTTGCCGATCTTCTTCTCGGAATACGCGCGCAGCTCGTCGGACGAGTCCATCTTCTTCTCGGTAAACGTGAACTTCATACTGCCTGCTCCTTTCTTACATTCCATTGCGAAACACGTTTCGCAATGGGCACTCGCGTTTATCGCGCGCGGCTTCTCCCTAAAGGGACTAGGCACAATTGTGAATGGGCTTCGCCTTTTAGTATGTGCCGTCGCGAAGGACAAGCCGCGCTTGGTCGACGCGAGGGCTCGCACGGCTCGCCTCAGGGTGATTTTGCTGTGGCAAAGCTACAGCAAAATCGCATTCATCGGTCAGTCGCTTGAGCCATTTCTTCTACATACCTTGGCTATGATTCCTTAGCCTAAATGAATTATACCATATTTTCGGTTAGATTGGCAGGGAATTTTGAAAAGAGCCGAGAATCGGCAATTCCACAAATCTGAGAGGAAATTTTTGGTCAAATCGCAGATTTTTTATTCCAGCTCCCGGTACATGGCCGGGGCGCTGGCCTTGTTGGCGGTCTCATTGATCTCCGTGACCTCCACCTTCAGCGTGCGCTGCCCGAAGGCGACCTCGATCACGTCGCCGACCTTGACCTGATAGCTGGCCTTGACCGGGCGACCGTTGACGCTGACGCGCTCGCCGTCGCAGGCGTCGTTGGCCACGGTGCGGCGCTTGATGAGCCGCGAAACCTTTAAATACTTATCCAGTCTCATGGGAATACTCCTTAATGAAAAAGCAGCCGTCTGTTCGGACAGCTGCTTTTGTCTATGAATAGCTTACTTGTTGACGGCGTCCTTGAGGGCCTTGCCGGGCTTGAAGGAAGCGGAGCGGGAAGCGGGGATCTCGATCTCTTCCTTGGTGCGGGGATTGCGGCCGGTGCGGGCGGGGCGCTCTTTCACTTCGAAAGCGCCGAAGCCGACCAGAGCGACCTTGTCGCCGGCAACGAGAGCGTCGGTGATGGATTCAAATACGGCGCTGACAAGCTTTTCGCTGTCCTTCTTGGAAGCGCCGGTCTTTTCTGCGACTGCAGCAACCAGTTCGGTTTTGTTCATGATAATCCTCCTAAGTAGTGGCCATTCCGGCCCTGTTTATGATGAGTTTGCCCGAAAAACGGGCAAATTACTCATTCTGTCATGCTGTATGATTCAGCGTATAGAATTTATCACATCCTGCCGGAAGAATCAAGCCCTATTTAAAAAAATCGAAGCATATTCCGGGGAAAACAGCAAATTTTTTACTTCATATGCAGGAGCCTGGCGATTTTACCGCCGCCGGGGATCAGAGCCATATCCTCTTTCGTCACCGTGCGCAGCAGAACGCTCAGCACCAGATACACCGCCACAGCGGCCAGGATTGCTGCAGCCGCCGCCAGCAGGAGTCCGAGGCTCCCGCCCGGCATGAAGCGGGAGGCGAGAGAGAAGATCGCCCAGGCCGCCGCGCCCATCACGAGGGTGCAGAAAAGGGGCTTGAGCAAAATCGCGCGCAGGCGGGGATTCTTGTCGAGTACAAAGCACATCATCACAAAATTCACCGCCGCCATGACGACATAGCTCGCCAGCGTCCCGATCGGCGCGCCGTAGATGTTGACGGCGCGGTTTGCCACGAGGAAATAGTTGATGACGACCTTGACGACGCCGCCCGCGATCATCGTGATCATCGGCAGCAGCTCGTGGCCGGTGGCCTGCAGCACGGCGTTTTCCATCAGCACGATGCACACAAAGACCGACGCGATGCCGAGGATCGCCAGCAGGTCGGCCCCGACCGGGTGCGCCCCGGCGAAAATCAGGTTCATGATCGGCCTTGCCAGCACCGCGAGACCCACGCCCATCGGCAGGCTCAGCACCGCCGCGATGCGCATCGAGTCCTCGGAGATCTTTGTCGCCTCGTCATTCTGTTTTTTCACGATGGCGGCGGTGATCGCCGGGACGACGGAGATCGTCAGCGGGGTGATGATGGCGGCGGGGAGATTGAAGATCGTCTGGGCCTTGCCGTAGACGCCGTAGAGCTCCTTGGCCTCCTGATAGCTGAAGCGGGCCGCGTCCTGCAGTCTGCCCATGCAGAGGCTGGAGTCGATGAGATTCAAAAGCGCGAGCACGCTGCTGCCGAGGGCGATCGGGATTCCGATGCGCAAAAAACGCTTGAGGATGACGCCGTCGGGGTCTGCGCGGTCGCTGCCGCCTGTCATGTCGCGGTAGTGCCGCTGCTTGTGCAGCCACATGTACAGCAGCGCTGCCGCGGAACCGGCCGTCACGCCGAAGATGGCGCCCGCCGAGCCGAGGGGCTTGCCGTAGCGGTTGCGCATCAAAAACCAGGCCAGCGCAAGCCCGACCACGACCTTCACCAGCACCTCCAGCACCTGCCCGACCGTGGTGGGGATCATGTCGCCGAAGCCCTGGCAGTAGCCGCGGTAGGCCGACACCAGGCACACCAGCAGCACCGAGGGACTCATCACGCGGATGCTCAGCGCGGCGTCGGGATTGCGGAGAATCTGCCCGGCGATCTGCCGCGGGAAGAGGGCCATGATGAGCGAGCAGAACAGCCCCAGCCAGAAGAAGGTGCGCCAGGCCACCGAGAAGGTGCGCTGCAGCTGATTGACGCGGCCCTGGGCGTTGGCCTCCGACACCATGCGCGCCAGCGCGATCGGCAGCCCCGCGGTCGAGAGCGTCAGAAACACGTTATAGACATTGTAGGTGGCGATGAACATCGAATAGCCGTCGTCGCCGATGATGTTCCCGATGGGCATCTTGTACAGAGCCCCGAGGATCTTCATGATGATCACGCCGACGGTGAGGATCGCCGCGCCGTGGAGATAATTTTGGCCTTTATGTTCGGACATATGCGCCTCCGGAAATGGGATCATGCTGTATGATACACGCAAAATGTTACAAAATCAAGGGGATTGCGCCCCTGCGCTGCCGGGGGCAGAAGAAGCAGGGGCGCAATCTCCGCAGCGGTCGAAAAAAGCGAGGGAGAGCGGAAGCCCGAAGCTTTTTTCGGGCACCGCAAGGCGGAGAGAGTGAGGAGTGAGGAATGAGGAGTGAGGAGTGAAACGGGGAAACACCGTAGGGGCGATTCACGAATCGCCCGGCAGCACAGTCGAAAACTGTTGATAAAGGTACGGCGAATACGCAGCTTGATACGTATTCGCCGTACATTTATTTGTTTATCGGATGATACCGCCGGGACGTCCGGGGGCCGTCCCCTACAATTCCGAACTCCGAATTCCCTCAGCACAGTCTCGCGCCGGCGGGGACGGAGTCGGGAAGCGTCAGCAGCTGCAGCTCCTCCTTCCCGTCCACCTCGCGCACGGCGGACAGCAGCATGCCGTTGGACATCTGGCCCATCATCTTGCGCGGCGGCAGGTTGAGGATCGCGACCACCGTCTTGCCGACGAGCTCCTCGGGCTTATAGAACTTCGCGATGCCGGAGAGGATCTGGCGCTCGGTGCCGCTGCCGTCGTCGAGCGTGAATTTCAGGAGCTTTTCGCTCTTTTTCACGTTCTCGCAGGCGAGCACCTTGCACACGCGCATATCGCATTTGGCAAAGTCGTCGATCGTCACGTCCGGCAGCACCGGCTCGATCTTGACCTGCGGCCCGGCGGGCTTCTGGCTGGCCTCCAGCTCCTCGAGGGCCTTGGCCATGTCGATGCGCGGGAAAAGCGTCTCGCCCTTGCGCACGCTGACGCAGGCGGGCAGCACGCCGAACCGGTCGGCCTTGTCCCAGCTGCGGGCCTCTTCGTCCGCGCCGATCTGCGCGAAGGCCTTGTCGCAGCTTGCGGGGATGAAGGGCGTGAGCATCGTCAGCGACACGCGCAGCGCCTCCAGCAG